>Ga0210012_1000100_pt1 | contig 110395 bp, 112 predicted proteins | sample CryGeymeta201504_FD_183974 | JGI IMG/M metagenome (GOLD analysis project Ga0210012, IMG submission 183974) | Groundwater microbial communities from Crystal Geyser aquifers in Utah, USA - Crystal Geyser metaG 2015-04 (SPAdes) (version 2) | ecosystem: Environmental > Aquatic > Deep subsurface >... | reverse complement strand
AGAACCTGTGAGTGCAAAAAATATTGCAAAACCTAAAAGAACAATTGAATATTTTAAAATTAAAAAAAATCTATCAGTATCCTTAAAATCAGTTTTTATTGAAATAGCTAAAATTATTCCTGCAATCGTACTAAAAAAATAACCAATTGCTTCTAAGAATATATGTGGTATAGCACTCCAAAATACAGCTAAAAAAACTACTGAAAAAGAAACATTATAAACTAAACTGTACAAAGACATATATTGTGTAAAAATAACACCCCAAAGAATAGCATTCCAAACAACAATTAAAATACCTGCTGAGGGAAATATTAAAGCAAATAAAAAACAAACAAATATTACTGATAAATTATTTACAAAAATATCTTTAAAAATAATTAATTTATCTTGATTTTCAAAGCCAATATCTTTTGAAGGAACTAAATTATTATCCCAACCAATAGTTGAAAAAGCATTGCTTGATACTTCAAAAGGAGCAATTAAAATAAATAACATAACAGTTAAAAAAACACCTAAGAAAAAAATTAAAAAAAGATCAACTAAATCTTTATTTTCATCATATAATTGATTAAATCTTAAAAAATTAGTTTTTTTAGGAACAGACATTTCAACCATACTAATTCCTTTATGCTCAATTTTTTTAGATCTTCCAAACAATAATTGACTATATTTTGATTGTTTATAAATTTGTGGCATTAAAAACAAAGTTGTTAAAATTATTGTAAATAAACCTATATTTTCAGGAAAAATCAAAATAGATAATAAAAGAGAAAAAAGAACTCCAAAAGCTGCTAAGAAAAAATATTTTAAGTTTTTTAATAAAGTTTGTTTATTATCTTTAAAATAATTAATTATAGAAAACTTTTTTTTAGATACTGGTATGGCTGCTTTTTTTTTAATAGATTTAGTATTAATAAAACTAATTGTTGTTAAATCTGATTTTTTATCAGCCATAGAAATATAATCTATAAAAAAATATATAAACTAAGTGTTTTTTTAAATAAGAAAGATATTTATAGTTTTTAGTCTATAATTATTTAATATTTATTAAAAGAATTAATATAAAGAGAAAAATTATGAAAAAAATAAATTATAATATGCTTATATGGTTTATAATTACTCTTGTAGTTAGTTATTTACTTGTATATCTTATAACACCAGGAGATTTTTTCAAATCACCAATGTATATGCTACTTCCTATTGTTGGTTTCTTTGGAATGTATTATTTTTCAGAATATGTTTTAAAATATATGGCTTTAAAGAACAAATATCATTTGTTAATTATGTTTGTAGTTGTAGGAATAGTTAGTTATTTTCTAGCAATCTTCTTTTTCTATTGGAATATCATAAACTTAAATAATCTTCCAATGAAAGAATTATTCAAATTTTTGTTTAATAATTATGATTTATTTTTTAAATCTGCATTTTTAGAGTTTATTATTTCAGGAGCAATAGGAATTATTGCTTCTAAAAAATAAATTAAGGTAAAAGATTTAAAATGTCAAAACTATTTGTAAAAACATATGGCTGTACACTTAATAAAAAAGATACAGAAAATGTTGTAAAAGAACATAACTTTACAGAAGAATTTTCTGAAATAAAAAAAGCAGACTATATATTTATTAATACTTGTGGTGTTAAAGAACAAACACAAACAAAAATATTGAACTTTTTAAAAAAATTAAACGAAAATAAAATACCACAAGAAAAAATAATTATTTTTGGATGTTTAGTGAATATTGATAAAGAAGCGTTAGTAAGTGAAATGCCAAATGCAAAATACTTTAAAGTTTCAGAAAAAGAAAAAATAGAAAGTATAATCAATAATATTGAAAATAATAAATCATCAAATAAGAAAAACACACAAACTATTATTCTATCAAACGGATGTTTAGGAAATTGTTATTATTGTGCAGTTAAGTTTGCTAGAGGAAAACTTGAAAGTAAACCTATTGAAAAAATAATAAAAGAAATAGAATATTCTGTTAATGAAGAAAAATCTAAAGAAATATTATTAACATCACAAGATAATGGATGTTATGGTTTTGATATTAATGAAAACTTAAATACTCTTTTAAAAAAAATAATTGAAATAAAAGGAGATTTTAAAATAAGAATTGGAATGGCAAATCCACAACACTTAAAAATAATTATTAATGAATTAATTGAAATTTATAAAAATGAAAAAATATATAAATTTCTACACATTCCAATTCAATCAGGAAGTAACAAAATTTTAAAAGAAATGAATAGATATTATACAATTGAAGATGTTTATGATATTATTGAGAAATTTAAAAAAGAAATTCCTGACATTTCAATAGGCACAGATATTATTGTAGGATACCCTACAGAAACTGAAAATGATTTTCAAGAAACTATAGATTTTATTAAAAAAATAAAACCAAATTTTATTAATCTTTCAAGATTTGGAATGAGAAAAAATATTGAAGCTAAAAAATATAAAGATTTAATTTCTAGAACTAAAAAAGAAAGATCTAGAAAAGTCACTAAAATATTTGAAGATTATTTATTAGATAAAAATAAAGAAGAAATTGGTAAAGAAAAAGAAATAATAATCACAGAAATTGGAAAAAATAATAAATATATAGGTAAAACAAATAATTATTTATCAGTTGTAATTGATGAAAATGTAAAAATTGGTCAAAAAGTTAAAGTTAAAATTATTGATGCTGATAAATATAATTTAAAAGGCACTATTTTATAATCCAAAATAAAACACAACATAAGATTAGGTTTTTAAAGTAATTGTTACTAATTATATAATATATCTTATTTAATTTAAAAGTGTATGATTTATGGATTTTGTATTAAGTTTTAAAAAATATGTAGAAAACTACAAACTAGCTTTTTCTTACAGTATATTATTTATCTTTCTTTTATTTGTTATTGATCCTTTAATAAGTATTTTTGGAGGAACCTTAAATATATCTTATAATATTGTAAATAATACTTTGCAAGGAACTATTATTCTTTTATTTACAACTTTTATATTATTTTTTATTTATTCATTAATACAAACTGTTTTAATATATAAAATTGGAAAAGATTATAATTTTTCTGCAACTGTGCCTTTTAATAAAATTAAAAATTCTTTTTATAAATTATTAAAATTTAATTTTTCAACATTTTTATTATTATTTTTAATATCATCTATATTTTATGATTTAGGTATATTAAATAATTTCATTGTACAATTTATTTTATTAGTTATAACAGTAGGTATTTGGTTTGTTCCACAAATCATGATTCTTGAAAACGAACAAATACCAAAATCAATTCTTTTAAGTATTAAATATTTCCAAAGAAATTGGTTCCACTTTATAACTTTATTTATTAGTTCTTTTATATTAATTATAATCACAAGCATAATAGATGTTTTAATAAAAGGTTCTGCAGGAATTATTATATCTACTGGTTTTTTAGTGATTTTTGTAATTCCATTTATTGAAATTTTAAAAACAGAGATATATCTTAATAAATATAACTTATTAAAACCTAGACATCAATTAAAATGAATACTTAAAAGAGGTTGAAGTAAAATGCAAATTATTGATAAAATTGACAAACACATTATTGAAAAATTAATAAATGATGGAAGAATTTCATTTGCAAATATTGCAAAAGACATTAATTTAACAGATGTTGCAATTAAAAAAAGACTTGAAAGACTTAAGCAAAGAGGAATTATAAAAAATATATTTGCAGAAATTGATTATAATATTATAGGTTATAATGAAATCATTGAACTTTTAATTTGTTTAGATCCTTCTAAAAAAAACGAAATTATTAAAAAATTAAAAGAAAATGAAGATATATTAAATATAAGTGAAGTTACAGGAGAATATAACTTAATTTGTAAAATAATTGCACAAGATAAACCTGATCTTAAAATAGTTTTAGATAATATTTATTCTGTTGATGGAATAATTAAAGTAAATGTTTTTACTATTTTAAAAGAACATAAAAACAGTAAAAGCCTACCAAGTAAAATATTACAAACAACTTTCTAAAAGAGCTGTTAATTAATGAAACTGATTATTTCTGAAAAAGCAATTGCAGGAAAAAAAATTGCATCAATTCTTTCTAAAAATAAATTCACAACTGTTAAAGATAAAGGGATAGATACTTTTTCTTTTAAAAAAGACGGTGAAGATTATTTACTAATACCTTTAAGAGGACATATTAATACTGTAGATTTTGAAAACCCTGAAGGTTATTGGAGTATTTTTAATTTAGATCTTTTAGCTGATAAAAAATTTATTTATAAAGAAGTTGAGAAAAGAATCATTTCACTTTTAAAAGAAAAAAGAAAAGATTTAAATGAAATAATTATTGCAACTGATGCTGATAGAGAAGGAGAGGCTATTGGCCTTGAAGCATATGAATATGTGAAAGTTAAAAATGCAACTGCAACATTAAAAAGAGCATACTTTAGTGCTTTAATTGAAAAAGAAGTAAGTACTGCTTTTAAAGAACTTAGAGAACTTGATTTTAATTATGCTTATTCTGTTTTTACAAGACAAGAAATTGATCTTTTATGGGGTGCTATATTAACTAGATATTTATCAGTTATTTCAAACAGAAAAGGAAAGTTATTCTTATCAGCTGGTAGAGTACAAACACCTTTATTAAATTTAATTGTAGAAAAAGAACTTGAAAGAGATAAGTTTGTTGAAGAAAAATATAGAGTAATTAGAATTTTATTTGAAAAAGATAAAATTAAGTTTGAAGGAACTCATAAACTTAACAAAATGTTTGATATTGATAAAGCAGATTTAATATATGAAAAAATAAAAGATGCTAAAGATGGAACTGTTATATCTGTTTCAAAAAGTGAAAAAACACTTAAAAAACCAACTCCTTTTAACACAACTAATTTTTTAAGAAGTGCAAGTTCCTTAGGTATTGGAACAACAACTGCGATGAATACTGCAGAAAGTTTATATCAAAAAGGAATAATCAGTTATCCTAGAACAGATAACACAGTGTATCCTTCAAGTCTAGATTTTAAAGGAATTTTAGAAAAATTAAGTGGGCTTAAAGAATATGAAAAAGATGCTAAAGAAATTTTAAAAAAACCTATAAAGCCATCTAGAGGAAATAAAGAAACAACTGATCATCCTCCTATTTACCCTGTTGATATTGCAGTTGATTTAGCAGGAACTGAAAAAAGGATTTATGACCTTGTAGTTAGAAGATTTCTTGCAACTCTTTCAACTGATGCAAAAACAGAAAATTTATCTGTTTTAATTGATGTCTTAAAAGAACCTTTTGTTGTAAATGGCCAAAGAATAATTGATCCTGGTTGGAAAAAAATATATATATTTTCTAAACTAAATGAAGTTATTTTACCATTTTTAGAAAAAGGAAATGTTGTAAATATCAAAGATAAATTTTTAGATAAAAAAGTAACTACACCACCTCCTAGATATACTGAAGGTGGACTTATTAAATTAATGGAAGATCAAAATTTAGGTACAAAATCTACAAGACCTGCAATTATTCAAAAATTAAAAGATAGAGGGTATATTAAACCTGAAAAACAAATTGAACCAACTCCGATTGCAATATCTGTTTGTAGTGTTTTAAATAAACATTCAGATGCAATAACACAACCTAAACTAACAGCTGATATTGAAAATGAAATGGAAAAAGTAGCTTCTGGTAAAAAAACTAAAGAAGATGTTGTAGATGAATCTAGAAAAATACTTCATGAAATAATAAAAATACTTTTAAAAGAAAAAGATGCAATTGCAAAAGAACTCAGAGGAGGAATAGCTGAACAAAATTATATTGGTAAATGTAATAAATGCGGAAAAAATTTAATTATAAGACATGGAAAAACAGGTAAACAATTTGTTGCATGTTCGGGGTATCCTGCTTGTAAAAATACATTTCCACTACCTCAAAACAAAATTGTAACCCCTATTGAAGATGCATATTGTGAAGTATGTAAATTTCCAATGATAAAAGTTTCTTCTAAGAGAGGTAAAACATATGAAATGTGTTTAAACCATAAATGTCCTACAAAAGAAGAATTTTTGAAAAAAATGAAAGAAGAAGAATCTTTAGAACCAACAACTGAAGATGTTAAAAAAGAAGAAACTATAGTTAAAAAAAGAACTTATAAAAAGAAAAAAGTATGAGCCTTACAAACAAAGAGGACACCATCTATAAGAAAATAAAGGTTGCATCAGAAAATAATCCAGAAAAACCTGAGTTTCCATCTGATGACCCTAAATTTCCTGCAACCCCTACTTATAAAATAAAGATACCTGGTTATAATAATGTTTATTTAAAAGACGAAAGCTATAACCCTACTGGCACACACAAAGATAGAATGGCTTGGGAAATAATTGTTACTTACAAAAGTTTTTTAAAATCTAAGAAAGATGGGCTTATTGAAAAATTACCTGTTATGTCCATTATATCTTCTGGATCAGCTGCTTACGCCATACAATCACAACTTAGAAAATATGGTTTGCCTAACTTAAAGGTGATTGTTGATGAAAAAATATCTCCTGAAATAATTACAAGCCTTGAAAAAATGGGTTGTACGATATACAAAAAAAATTTATCATTAAAAAAATTGTCAGGAGAAGACATTCTTAAGATTACTGATAATCAAGAGGGTTTTGACATCACTTCAAATGAGGCTCTTGACCCAACAAGTAGATTTTATGATTGGTTAAGTTATGAGATAATCAATAATTCTCCAGACTATTGTTTTATTCCTTTTGGAACAGGTAATTTATTTGAAAATATTTTAAACATCACAAAAAAAGAAGTATCTACAAAAAATCACGATCCTAGATTTAAAGGAAATGTTAAAATTTTAAAAAGGTGTGATTTTTTTGGAGCCACAACAAATAATAAAACAACTAAAGCAGATAAACTTTATTCACCACATCTTCCTTTTGTGCATTATAGTGAACAGTGGTTGAAAACATATAAGTTTTCTGGATTTGTTGGACATTATTCTGACGTACTTATTTTTAAAGAAAGATACTTAAAAGAAGCATGCGAGATTTTAGAATCTCAAGGGGTTTCTTTTGAACCTTCTGCAGCTGCTGGTCTTGCATTATTTTTAGAAATAAAAAATAAAATACCTAAAACAAAAAAAATACTTATTGTTAGTACTGGAAAAAGTAAATATCTTTAAACTAAGAAAAATATGAAAATAACTTCTGAGATTTGGAGCAATTTATTTTTTTTAATACCTTTACTTTTAAGTGCACAATATAAAATGTATGTGTACACAGGGCTTACGCTTGTGCTTTTTATTTTCTCTACATTTTACCACCTCTCAAATAAAAATAAATTTAAGCTATTGGACAAAATATTTGCTTACTTTATAATTGCTTATAATGTATATTTGTTTTACTTAGCTAACTTCAAGATAATTTATTTTGGAACTGCTTTTTTATTTGTTTTAATAGGAGTTTACTTTTTGTATATTAAAAAGAACGATGATTGGCAATGGCATTTATCATCCTCAATTGTAAGCGTACTTTCTATTCTAGCTTACTCTTCAATTTAGAAAAAACAAAAATCTTTTTAAGCCCTTTCTATCATATATATAAATATATTAATTCTATAAGGAAAAAATTATGGTTGAAAAAATAATTTTAACTGTTAAAGAAACAGATATTAAAGATGCTTTGAAAGGTATTGCAAAAATAGATCCTCTTGTTTTTGATAAAATGAAATTAACTATTGGAGATGTAATATTAATTGAAGGATCTAAAAGAGCATTAGCTTATGCAACTAGAGGTACAGAGCTAGATGCTGGTTTAAATCAAATTAAAATAGATGGTATTGTAAGACATAACTCTGGTGCATCAATAGATGATTCTGTTTTTATTGAAAAAGCAAATGTATTACCTTGTGAAACAATTAACCTTGCACCTATTATTGAAAAAAATAAAAAAATAAATTTAAATAAAGATGTTGAAAGTTTAATTAAAGAAAAATTATTAAATATTAATATTGTTGAAAAAAACATAGTTAAGATTCCAGGACTTCCTATTCTAACAGAAGATGGTTATAGAGACTTACAATTAATTGTAAATAAAACAATTCCTAAAAATGCTGTAAGGATTACTGAAAATACAAAAGTAATTATTTCAGAAAAAGCAGAAGATTCAAAGACTCCTTCTATGACATATGATGATATAGGGGGTCTTAAAAAAGAAATTGAAGCTATTAGAGAAATGGTTGAACTTCCTATAAAAAGACCAGAGATTTTTAAAAAGCTAGGTATTTCTCCACCTAAAGGAGTTTTACTTTATGGACCTCCAGGAACTGGAAAAACTTTACTTGCAAAAGCAGTAGCATCTGAAACTGATGCAAAATTTATAACTATTAACGGTCCAGAAATAATTACTGCTCAAGTTGGAAAATCAGAAGAAAATTTAAGAGATATCTTTAAAGATGCAGAAGAGAATGCACCTGCAATTATTTTTATTGATGAAATTGATGCTATTGCTCCTAAAAGAGATAAAGCACATACATCTGATTTTAATAAATCATTATTAGCACAACTTTTAACATTAATGGATGGGCTTACAGCAAGAGGACAAGTTGTTGTTATTGCTGCAACAAATATGCCAGATTCAATTGATGTGGCTTTAAGAAGACCAGGAAGATTTGATAGAGAACTTGAAATTAATGTTCCTGATAAAGACGCAAGAAAAGAAATATTACAAGTTCATATTAGAGGAATGCCTATTAAAGATCTTAACATAGATGAAATTATAGAAATTACAAATGGATTTTCTGGAGCTGATATTTCTGCACTCTGTAAAGAAGCTGCATTAAAAGCAATTAAAAGATTAATGCCTTTAATAAATAAAGAAAATGGAAAACACTTATCAAGAGAGATATTAGATAAATTAATTATAACTCATCAAGATTTCTTGGACGCATTAAATGTTGTAGAACCTTCTGCATTAAGAGAAGTTCAAGTTCAAATACCAACAACCACTTGGAATGATATTGGTGGTCTTGATGAGCAAAAACAAAAATTAAAAGAAATGATTGAATGGCCTTTAAAATATCCTGATAAATTTAAAGAATTAAAATTAACACCTCCTGCAGGTGTTTTACTTTTTGGACCACCTGGTACTGGAAAAACATTAATTGCAAAAGCAATAGCAAATGAAAGCTCTGCAAATTTTATATCTTTAAAAACATCTGAAATAAAACAAAGTCTTCAAGGTGAATCTGAAAAGAAAATTAGAGATGTTTTTAAAAAAGCAAGACAACTTGCACCTGCAATTATTTTCTTTGATGAAATTGATGCAATTACAAGTATTAGAACAAATAATACTGCAAATTCTGATTATAATAATAGTATAATTTCACAATTATTAACAGAAATGGATGGTGTTTCAAAATTAAAAGATATTGTTATTATAGGTGCAACTAACAGGATAGATATTGTAGATACGGCATTTTTAAGACCAGGAAGATTTGATTTAAAATTAGAAATTCCAAATCCAGATTTAAAATCAAGAGAAAAAATATTTGAAGTTTATTTAAATAAAATGAATACTGATAAAAATATAAATATTAAAGAAATTGCAAAAACAACTGATGCTCTTTCAGGTGCTGAAATAGAATCTATTGTTAGAGAAGCTGGTATGGATGTTTTAAGAGAAAACATATCAGGTAATGAACAAAGTCTTTTAATAACTGAAAAACATATTAAAAAAGCAATTAAAGAAATAAAAAATATAGAAAAAGAAAAAGGGAAAAATAAAAAAAATAATTTAGAAAAAGGTGTTATATAATTCTATTTTTTAGATTTTTTATTTTTTTTTGAAAAGAAAAGTAAATAAACTATTGGTAAAATTCCTGCTGTATTAATTATAAAAATACAAACAAACCATGCAAGTTCTTTTCTTGTACCTGCTTTCCATAAAGCAATACCCTTCCAAACCATTTCCCAAATTGCAATACCTATTATTAAAGGTAAAATCCAAGATATATTTTCAATCATTTTTCATATCACTTTTTTATTTTTTTTTAAAATAAATATAATTAAACTAATAAAATTTAAAAGATATTTATTTAATTTCCAGAAGAACCAAAACCTTTTTCTCCTCTAGAAGTATCTTCAAGAGAATTTACTTCTTGTATTTTTGTTTTTAAAATTAATGTAGGTATCATTTGAGCAATTTTATCTCCTTTTTTAATTTCAAAATCTTCTTTTGAAGAATTAAATAAACAAATCATAATTTCTCCTCTATAACCTAAATCAACAACACCTGCAAAAACATCAATTCCTTTTTTAACAGAAAGTCCTGATCTTGGAGCAATTCTTAAATAACAACTATAATTATCAGATTCAATATTATTTATTGAAACAGAAATTCCTGTTTTTATAACTTTTCTTTCCATTGCAGGAATAACAACATCCTCATCAGAAAACAAATCAAAACCAGCATCATCATCATGTGCTCTTTCTGGTAATTTTGCAGTTTCAGTTAATCTTTTTACATTAATCATTTTAAAAAAACCTCTTTTTTAATTTTTCATATCACAAGAACCTTTAAATCCACAACCTGCAGAACACTCAGTACAACCACCAAGTTTAATCATAGTTCCTTTTTTACAAGAAGGACAAGTTTCTCCAGCTTCAGAACCATAAACTACATCTTCTTTTTCTTCTTCAACAACAGGTTCTTGAACTTTTACTTTTTTAGTTTTTTCATCAAGTTGCTTTTTAATAGAATCTGCATTTTTTTGTTCTAAATTTTTGTCAGTTGATAAAGCTTGTTCATCTCTAGATGAATCTCTATAAATTGTAACACCCTTACATCCAAGTTCATAAGCTTTAATATAAAGTTCTTCAGTTTGCTCAACTGTAAAATTAGCAGGAACATTAGCAGTCTTACTTATAGAAGAATCAGTCCATTTTTGTATTGCTGCTTGAACAGTAATGTGATTATCAGGAGATAATTCCATTGCTGAAACAAAGAACTCAGGAAGTTTACCATCTTTAATATAATCTTGTGCTAAAAGAACATTTACTTCGTGGAAACCAAGTCTTGATTGTCTATAAAACTTAAAAGCAAAATAAGGTTCTATTCCTGTAGAAGTTCCAATCATTGTTCCAGTAGAACCTGTTGGTGCTTGGGTTATTAAAGTTACATTTCTAATTCCTTTTTCTTTTATTTTTTCTTGAATTTCTAAAGGAAGTTCTTTAATAAAATTACTATTTAAGTATTTTTCTTTATCAAACTTTGGAAAAAATCCTTTTTCTTCAGCTAAAAGAGCAGAAGTAGAATACATTTCACAAGTTATTGTTTTGTATAATTTATCAATAAAGTTTATACTTTCTTTAGAACCATATTTAATTCTTAATCTAATTAATAATTCTGCAAGACCTAAAGTTCCACCACCAATTCTTCTTTCTGATTTTTGTACTTTTTCGTTTTCTGAAAAGAAATATGGTGTTAAATCAATTATATTATCTAAAAATCTAGTTAATACTCTTGCAGATTTTTTTAATTTATCCCAATTAAATTCATAAAGAGGACCAGTTTGGTCTTCTCCAACTTTTTCAGCAAAGGAAGCTAAATAAAGATGTCCAAGATTACAAACACCCCATGGAGGAAGACCTTGTTCACCACATGGGTTTGTTGCAACTATTTTATTAAAATAATAACTGTTACTTAATTTATTATATCTTTCCATGAAAACAACACCAGGTTCTGCTGATTTCCATGCAGATTTAATTATTTTTTTCCAAAGTTCTCTAGCTTTTACTTTTTCATAAATTTTTGTAGGATATCCTTTTTCTTTCCAACCTTTTAAATCTCCATCCCATTCTTGATCATAAACTTCAGAATAAGTTGCATTTTCATAATCAGGAAATTCTAAATACCAGTCATCATCATTTTTTACAGCTTCCATTAATGAATCTGAAACTTTTACAGAAATGTTTGCATGTTCTAAAACACCAGATTTTGTTTTTGAATCAATAAAAGAATAAATGTCAGGATGCCAATCATCAAGCATAAGCATTAGAGCTCCTCTTCTTGATCCACCTTGTTCAATTAAACCAGTTATAAAAGAAAATAAACCACCCCAAGAAACAGCTCCTGAAGATCTACCATGTACACCTCTTACATATGCATAAGCTGGTCTTAAACTTGAAAGTGAAGTTCCAACTCCACCTCCTCTTGAAAAAATTTCAGTCATTTGATGAGCTGCATCTTTTATAATTGAACTTCTAGAATCTTTAGCAGAAGGTATAACATAACAATTATATAATGTTAAATTTGAAGTATAACCTAAATCATCAACTGATGCACCAGAAAGAATTCTTCCTCCTGGAGAAATATGATTATTTTTTAATTGTTCATAAAATTCTTCAAACCATTTATTTTTAAGATATTCATCTTTTTCAACTCTTGCAACTGCTTTTGAAACTCTTTTATATGTATCAAAAACAGATTCTGATGGTTTTTCTGATTTGCTTTGATCTTGAATAAATTCATAATTATAATATTGGTCTGCATAAACTCCAGTAATCATATGTAGATGTAATTTATTATTAACAATATCTTTTACAATACCAATATCTTTTTTAGGATATTTAGGATCTTCTTTTGTAATTGTAATTACAAGATCACCTACTTCTATTTGATCTCTTTTAGATTTTAAAGAATACCTATCTAAAAAAATAATTAAACCTAAATCTTTAAAAGCATCTGAATTATTTAAAACATTTATTGCTTGTTTTGAAAGAGAAACTTTAGCTTCTTTTAATTTTTTAACAATTTCTTTATCTTCAATTATTTCTTTATTTTCTCTTAATTTTCTTTTTTCTTCTCTATAAAGAATAAATGATTTAGCAGCTTCAGTTTGTTCAGTTGCAATTAAAACATACTCTATAGTATCTGAAACATCTTCAACAGAAGGAACTTTATTTACAAATTTTGATTCTAAAACTAAAATTACTTTTTCAACTAATGTCTCTAATAGAGATTCATTTACTTGATCAACAGATTTCATTGCTTTTAAAATAGCTGATTTAATTTTTAGTTTATTAAAATCTACAACTTCACCTGTTCTTTTTTTAATTTGTGTAATTTTTTTAATTTTTAAAACCATGTTCATAAAAAATCCCTCTTTTGCTTTTTTTAAAATTCAATTCCTTTTCTTGCATAAGTTGTTTTAAAATAATGTTTAATTTCTTTCATTTCAGTTACAAGATCTGCAATTTTAATTAATTCTTTGTTTGGTTTTCTTCCAGTTATTATAAGTTCAATATTTTTTTGTTTACAAATATTAATTATTTCTTTAACTTTTTCTATTGTTATTAAATTATAATAAAGAATAATATTAAGTTCATCTAAAATTAAAATATCAATTTTTTCTTTATTTAAAATTTTATCAACATATAATATTGCTTTTTTTGTTGTTTCTATATGTTCTTTTAATATTTTATTATTTATTATAAATTCCTTAAATCCAAATCTTTTGAAAGTAATGTTCTTTATTAAAGGTAAAGTGTTTTGTTCACCAGTTTTTTGATTTTTTAAAAACTGAACAAAGTATACTTTAGCACCTCTTCCTGCAGCCCTAATAGATAATCCTATTGCCGCAGTGGTTTTTCCTTTACCATTACCTGTATAAATTTGAAATTTACCATAACTCATTTTTATAAACCCCTTATTTTTTTATAAAAATGTTTTGTGTTTGAAATATAATAGTGTATTTTGTTTTTATAGTGTTTGGTTAAAATTACAAAATATATGAAAGGTTTTTTTTAGATAAAACAAGTTTATGTTTAATTAAGTTAATTATTATGTAGTCTATATTAAAAACATATAAATATTATTCTGTATAATAATATAAAATATAGTGTTATATAGAAAAATAAAAAAAATGATTATTAAATGGATATTTTAGAAAATAATCTTAAATTAATTAATAAATTTAAAAATGAATTAAGTATTGAAGGATATAGTGATAAAACAATTGATATGTATTCTATGTATATTACATTATTTTCAAAATTTATTAAAAAAGACTTAATTACTATAAATAGTGATGATGTAATTGAATATTTATCTTATTTAAAACAAGAAAAAAAAGCTGAAAGTACAACTATGAACTTAGTTCTTTCTGCAATTAAGCATTTTTATTCTAATTTTTTAAAAATAGATTTAGAACTTAAAATTAAATTACCAAAAAAAGCTAAAAAGATACCTGTTGTACTAACATCTAAAGAAATAATTTTACTTTTAGAAAATATAACTGATTTAAGAAATAAATTAATTACACAATTTATTTTTTCAACAGGAGTTAGAATTTCTGAATGTATGGAAATGAAGTATAAAGATTTAGATTTTAATGAATATACAGGAAAAGTTGTTTCTGGTAAAGGAAATAAAGATAGAATAATAATATTATCTAAAAAATGGGTTGAAGAATATAAAAAATATCTTGAAAATAGAAAAATATCATCAGAATATTTGTTTTGTAATAGTGTTGGAAAACCATTATCTGTAGATACTGTTCAAAAATTTTTAAAAATAGCTGCTAAAGGAGCAGGAATTGATAAAAAAGTATCTCCTCACACCTTAAGGCATTCTTTTGCAACTAACCTGCTTGAAAATGATGTTAATATTAGATATATACAACAATTACTAGGGCATGCTAATCTAAATACAACACAAATATATACTAAGGTTAATACAAATAAATTAAAAATTATTAAAAATCCATTAGATGATTTGTAAAGGAAGCAAGACCCCGCACTTCCTGTAATAAATTTTAAATTTTTTATTATTTTTAGTAAAAATACCTTATTTGGAAAGTAAACTATAAATTAAACATAAAGTCTATTAATTAAATAAATAGATATATAAATCTTTTGTATAACACATATTATAATTAATATTTATTTTACTGGAGGAATTATAAATGACAACAAGAATTTCAAAATTATTTGGTATGGATATTTACCAAACAGATGCTACTTATAGAGGAAAAGTTCATGATTTAATAGTAAATATTGAACAAGGTGTTATTGAAACTATAACAACTCAACCTTTAAAGGTAAATTCAAAAATAGAAGCTAAAAAAATAATAACAGAACACAGTATACCTTATAATAAAGTTATATCTGCTGATGATATTATTTTAATTAATGCAGGAAACGTACCAACTAATAAAAAAGAAACTAAAATGGTTGCTGAAGAAACAATAGATCCTGCTAAAAGTAAAGATGCAGCTATAAGAAAGAAATATATAGGTTATAAAAGTAAATATTCTGCAAGAAGGTAATTTTTTTAAAAAATTACTTTCTTAATTAATTTTTTATCTATTTTTTAAGATATATTTATATATATTGTTATACTATATATATATAATATATATACATAATACATTTATTTTTTTTAATAAATATTTAATACAGGAAGTATGGGGTGTCTCTCTTGAGCAAAATAAAATCAATATATATAAAATATAAATTTATGTTTAAAGATGATATTAATAGATCTTCTTATCTTTATCAAAAAGTATTTAGATCTATATATGGTTATCAACAAAATGTAACTAAAAAAAATAACAAACCATATTTATATATTAGAAAAGGAATTTTAACAGATATACCTCATTACAAACCAGGAAGAAATGCAGTAATTATTCCTAAAGGTTATGAAAATAAAATTATTGATTATTTTTCAACAGGAATTAATCCAGCACATAATTGGAAAAGTAAAGGTGATTGGGATGTTAAATATACTGTTGATGAAATTGATTTAGATTCATCAAATATTATTAAAATTATGGAAGATTATATTTATAATTATAAAATAATTAATCTTAATAATAAAGAAACGAATATTTATGATGAATTAAAATATATTACTGAAAATAATATTTATGATAAAAATCATTTAACTAATATTTCTAAAATTGTAGAAAATATTATTAATTTTGAATGGTTTAAAGAAGTTAAAGAAGAATCAGAAAAATTAATTAAATTTTATAATAACTATTTAGAAATAAAAAATAAAATTTAGTTTTGTAAAGTAATTACTATATTTTTTTTAGTAATTACTATTATTTTTTAGTAATTACTTAATTTTCTTTAATAAATATAATATTTTTTTTCCAAGTTCTTTTTTTACCAGTATTATTTAATTTAATTAAATTTATATCTGTTAGTGTTTTTAAGTAAGGGTAAAGACTTTTTTCATTAGAATATTCTACATTAAAATTAAGTTTAATATTGTGTCTAATTTCATCCATTGTTACCCATTTATCTGTTGGTATAGAATTAATAATATGTTCTGCTTGAGTATTTTCTTTAATTTTTATTATATCCCAAATTGTATTTAATTGTTTGATTGAAATGTTTTCAACATCAGCTGTTTGAACATTATCTTCTACTATATTATTTTTATTATTAAGATATTTTAATTGTAATAACTTTTCTTGTTCTAAGTATTTTTCATTACTTAAATTTTCACTAAAATTATTATTTTGAGTAATATTTTTATCTATATTTTCAGATGAATAGGGTATACTATTTGTATTATTAATAGTATTTTTTTCTATAGAAATATTTGAATCATTATTTGTATTTTTATTGTTTTCATTAGTTTTTTCTTTTGAAAACATCTTTTTAATAAATTTTAGTAATCCCATATATATAGTAATTACCGTAATTATTTTAAATAGATTGGTAATTACAGTAATTATATGCATTTATTTATGGTAATTACTGTAATTATATTAAAATTTAAGTGGTAATTACCTAATATTTTATAAATTAAAAATTATATACTTAATTTTAGATCATATTTTTATGTAGCCTATAATAAATTAATTATATTTTTAGTAATTTATACTATTTTTTATCGTAATTACCATGGTAATTACTTATTAAATAACCTTAAAAATAGTTTATTTTTATAAAATTAGTTAAATTTATGTTTCTTTATTGATTTAAAGGTTTATTTTAACTTTATTTTTAAAATAATTAGTTTATAAGTTTTATTTGTGTTAAAAATTAGGTTTTTTGTAATTTCAAAATATGTCCAAGAAAGATAGTAAATAACTAATAATTTTGAGTAGCAGGGGTAGGATTTGAACCTACGACCTTCGGGTTATGAGCCCGACGGGCACTCCAGACTGCCCCACCCTGCTTTTTTTAAATAAATAAAAATAGTCTTAATATATATTTTAATATACCAAAATATATATAAACCTACTTAAAACAATAATTATTACTCACAATGATATCCTGAAGTATTATCATTTATTTTTTCTAATAATTCTTCTAATTTTTTAATATTTTTTTCAATAATATTTTTTTCTCTTTTAAGTTTATTAATTTTATTTTTACTATTTAATATTTCTAAATTAGCACTACAGTTTGGACATTTAAAATTATATGCAGCAGCAACTTCAAATATAACTTCTACATTACATTTTTTAGGACAGAAAAAATAATCGTGCCCTTCTTTTTGAGTTAATTCATACTCTAGTTTTTTAAATTTTTTAATTTCTTGTAATAATAAAACATCTACAATTTTTTTATATTTTATTTCCCAAATAAATTCATACAAATTATTTTCATTTCTTTGTTTTTTATAACATGCTATTCCTCTGAAGTGAAGACTATTTAGTGTAGATCTTACAACAGTAATTTTTTCATTTAATTTTTTAGAAATTTCTTCTGGAGACAATCCATCATTATTAAATAATTTTATAACATTAATAGCCATTGGCCCTGCAATTTGTTCTAAAAAAATAGCTGTTGATTTATCAGATAATAAGTCTTTTTTTAATTTATTCATTATAACACCACTTCCTTGTATACTATAATTATGTTACAAAACTATTTTAAGGAGATAACTTTTTTGCCTTTTTCTGTAGGTTCTAGTTTTATCTTATTATTTTTAAATTTATCAATATATAATGCATCAGGATTTAAAAAATTAAGAATAATTGCAAGAGCTGCAACTTCACTATGCGGTTGATTTGTCACAGAAACATTATAGTTTGCTTTTTGATAATAAAATTTATCTACCTTAGGTCCACCAACAATAATTAATAAATCTTTATTTTTAAAATCTTTTTTAATAAAATCTATTTTTTCAACAATTTGTTCTCCATACATAGTTAGATGTATTATTATTCCTTTAAAATCATCTACAAATGTTTCTGGTAATTCAATATATTTTGCATTAAAATTTCCACCCCATTGATTACTAATAGAAATTATATTTTTTTCAAAAACATTATCTTCTATCCCTGAATAATAAAATTCATCTGCACTAAAAGCTCTAGAAACTAATGCACAATGTGTTGTAATCCTTTTATCTCTAAGTGGTCTGTGATCTAATTTTAATATTTTAATCATTTTTTCTTACTTTTTAGTTATGTTTAATTTACAAATAAAATAGAAATTATTTATAAATGTTTAGTATATATATTATATAGTATAATCTTTTTATATATTAGGTTTGTACAATATAAAAAAGGATCCGTAGCTCAGTCTGGCAGAGCACTGGACTTTTAATCCAGGTGTCGTGGGTTCAAATCCCACCGGATTCACTTTCTATTATTTTTTATTTTAAAATAATTATTAGGGCTCGTAGCTCAGTCTGGTAAGAGCACTGGACTCTTAATCCAGGTGTCGTGGGTTCAAATCCCACCGAGCTCACTTCCTTAATACTTTAAAAAATAATGGTTCCGTAGCTCAGCCTGGGAGAGCAATAGGCTGAAGACCTATGTGTCGTGGGTTCAAATCCCACCGGAGCCATATTTTACTTTTTTTATAAAAATAATTTCTTCATCTGTTTCTATTGCTTTTCTGGCATTATCAAAAACTTGTTTATTTATTTTTATATTTTTATTAATTAGGTTTGTTTCTGGTGAATGAATTATTATGTTATCTACGTCATATCCTGTAATTATTATGAAGTGGCCTTGAAATGCACCTTCTTTTTGAAATAGTTTATTGTAATCTACTAATATTATCGGTACATATCCATCATTGATTTTTGTTAATATATTTTCTATTGTAATTTTTTGTTCGTATATCTTAACATTTAACATTTTTGCTGTATCATACATTTTTTTAATATTAATTAATATTTCATCTTTTAAAAATGGATTTGCTGTTAAAGAAAATTCGTCTTCTGGCAATTTAATTTCAGTTGTTTTTGTATAAAATTCAACATCAAAACCAAATTGTTTACTGACTAGTGCTAATTGCAAACTATATAATCCTTTTCCTTCTTTATAACTTAATTTGTGCTTAATTTCTTTATTTGATTTTTCTTCTTTAAAATAAGCATACACCATTTTTAGTGCTATTGGGCCGCAATCAAATTTTTCGTCTTGTTGATAATAAGGTATGTTTAAGTTCATATGTATATTTTTAATTAAAACTATTTAAATTTATTTGCTTTTTTAATTTTATAAAAAATAAATTCTCTTTTAATTGTTTTCTATTATATATTATATTATGGATGATAAAACATATACTCCTATGATGAAACAATATGTTGAAACTAAAAAACAATACCCTGAAGGTATTTTACTTTTTAGAGCAGGAGATTTTTATGAAATGTTTTTTGATGATGCAAAAGAAGCATCAAGTATCCTAAACATAACTTTAACCAAAAGAGGTAAGGGTGCAACTGAAGCTCCTCTTGCAGGTATACCCTACCATTCAATTGATCCTTATATTGCAAAATTAATTAAATCAGGAAAAAAAGTAGTTATTTGTGATCAAATAGAAAACCCTAAATTTGCAAAAGGCTTAGTTAAAAGAGCAGTTACAAGGATAATTACTCCAAGTACTTTTTTTAATGATTCTTATGATAATAATTTTTTATGTTCTATAACGAACCACAAAGATAAATTTGGGTTCTCATTAGTTGATATTACAACTGGAGAATTCAAAATTACTTCTTTTAATGATTTTTCAAGTCTTTTAAATGAATTAATATTAAATAAACCAAAAGAAATATTATTAACTAAAAATATTTTAAAAAATATAGATTCTCTTGACTTGATTAAAAAAGCAATACCAAGCACTATTATAAACTATACAGATAATTTAGATGTTGAATTTGCCTATCAAGAGTTATTAAATCACTTCAACATGAAATCTTTAACTCCTTTTGGTATTATTTCTACTAATCATTCATCAGAAATAATTTTATCTGCTTATAATGCTATTAAATACTTAAAAGAAACACAATTTTCAAATCTAAGTTATATTAGAACAATTAAAGAATATTCATTAAATAAATATTTAAAATTAGATAGAAAAACTGTTAGAAACTTAGAACTTGTTTATAATCTTCAAGATTTTTCAATTAAAAATTCATTATTTCATTTAATTAACCATACAAAAACACCTATGGGTTATAGAAAATTATATTTTGATTTATTACACCCTATATTAGATAAAGAAAAATTAAATAATATTTATGATTCTGTTGAGGAATTAATTAATAATCAACATTTAATGCAAGAACTTTCATTAAATTTATCATATATTGGTGATATTGAAAAAATAATTAGTAAAATTGGTTTTGGAAATGCAAATCCTAGAGATTTAATTTCTTTAAAACAAAGTATCTCAATACTTCCAAAAATAAAAATGATATTAGAGAGTACTTCTTCTAAAAATTTAAAAATATTAAATAGTGAATTAATAACTTTAGATAGATTGCATGAATTAATTAATGTTTCAATAGTTGAAGAACCTCCTTTCACAGTTAGAGAAGGTAAATTTATAAAACCTGGTTATTCAAAAGAATTAAGTGATTTAATTTATACTTCTAAAAATATAAATTCTTGGTTAGTTGAATTTGAAGCTAGATTAAAGACAGAAACAAATATTAAATCTTTAAAAGTAAAATTTAACAAAGTGTTTGGATATTACATAGAAATACCAAAAGCACAAGCAAAAGAAGTTCCTTTTTATTTTGAAAGGAAACAAACACTTGTAAATGCAGAAAGATTTACAACAAAAGAACTTTCTGAAAAAGAAATAATTGTTTTAAATGCACAAGAAAAAAGAATCGAACTAGAATATAATATTTTTTTAGAAATTTGTAAAGAAATTAATACTTATAGAGAAGAAATTAATTTAGTTGCAAGTTTAATTTCAGAACTTGATGTATATTATTCATTTGTAAATGTATCTTTGTATAATAATTGTTCAAGACCAATAATTAATAATTCAGATAAATTAATATTTAAAGAATTAAGACATCCTATTATTGAAAAAAACATAGAATTTATACCAAATGATTGTTCACTTAATAATTTAGAAAGAACAATGATAATTACAGGTCCAAACATGTCTGGAAAAAGTAGTTATATGAGAAGTGTTTGTCTTGCAATAATTCTTGGACACGTTGGTTGCTTTGTTCCTGCTAAAGAATCAGAAATTGGTCTAATAGATGGTATTTTCACAAGGATAGGTGCTTCTGATGATATTTTACATGGTCAAAGTACTTTTTTAGTTGAAATGTCTGAAATTTCTTATATTTTAAATCATTGTACAAATAATAGTTTTATTATTTTAGATGAAGTTGGAAGAGGTACAAGTACTTATGATGGTTTAAGCCTTGCTTGGTCAATTACAGATTATTTGAATAATAGAATTAAATCAAAAACTTTAGTTGCAACTCATTATCATCAATTAAATAAAATGGAAGAATTATTTGAAGGTGTTAGTAATTACCATGTAACTGCAAAAGAAGAAAACAATAATTTAGTATTTTATCATAAACTAATAAAAGGTGGGATAAATAAAAGTTATGGTATTCAAGTTGCAAAAATTGCTGGTCTTCCAGAAGAAATTATTGAAAAAGCATTATTAATTCAAAGAGATTTAGAAGAAGATGTTTTTTTAAAACAAAATAAATCTTCTCCTAATTTACAAGAAGTTAAAAAAATAAATGAAGATGAAAAAAGAATTCTTTTTAAAAAAGAACAAAAAAGATTAGAAGATTATAAAAAATAAGTGAAAATATATGTTAATTAAAAAATTATCTCAAGAAACCATTAATTTAATTAGTGCTGGAGAAGTAATTGAAGGTCCAAGTGATATTTTAAAAGAACTTTTAGAAAATTCTGTGGATGCTAAAGCAACAGAGATAACTGTTGAAATAAAATCTTCTGGTTTAGATTTAATAAAAATAAAAGATGATGGTACTGGTATTTTAAAAGAAGATTTAGAAGTTTGTCTTGAAAAATACACTACAAGTAAACTTGAAAAAATAGATGATTTATACACTATTGATAGTTTTGGTTTTAGAGGTGAGGCATTATCAACTATTGCTGCAGTTTCAAAATTTAAAATTGTATCTTCTACTACAAATGATGGTAAGGGATATGTTTTAGAGAATAACAATATTTCTCAAGTATCTTCAAACAAAGGAACAACTATAACAGTTCAAGATTTATTTTATAATGTGCCTGTTAGAAAAAAGTTTTTAAAATCAAAAAGCTTTGAATATTCTAAAGTATATGAAGTTTTTCTTGCAAATGCTTTATTAAATCCAAATATTACTTTTAAGTTTATTTCTGAAAAGAAAAATGTAATTTTTCCAAAAACAGATTTTGAAAATAGATTAGTTCAAATATATGGTGTTGAAATTAAAACTAAAACAATTAATTTAGATATTAATACAGAATTATTTAAAGTTAAAGGAATTTTAACTAATCCTCAAAATCCAGTTTATTTTCCTTCAAATTTTTTATTTATTAATAAAAGATTTGTATTTTCACCTCAAATCTATAAAGCTATTATTGATTCTTATAAAGATTATTTAATGATACAACAAAAACCATTTTTTATTTTATTTATTGAGTTAGATCCTAGAACAATAGATGTGAATGTACATCCTAAAAAAAGAGTTGTTAAATTACAAAATGAAATGTTGTTTTTATTAGAGTTTAAAAGAGAATTATCTAAAAAATTAGATGCATCTTTAGGTAAATTTGCTCCTGCTTTAGAGCATAATTCTTTAAAAGATTTTATTTCTTCTAAAAATTCAGATTATTCTTCTTTTCAAAAACCAACTCAAAGTAGTTATTCAAGTAATAACTATTCAAGTAATAAAGAAGTTCCTTTTTTCAGAAGTGATCTTCAAAAACCACTTTATGAAAATAACAATATTTCTAGTATTTCAGATAACTTAACTTTATTTGAACACAATATTACAAAAATACTTGGTCAAATAAAAAACACCTTCATTATTTGTGAAACTGATAAAGGGATGATATTAATTGATCAACATGCTGCTGATGAAAGAATAAACTTAGAAAAAAATAGATTGAAATATGCTGATTATGTTGAAAAACAAAATTTAATATCAGAAATTTCTTTAGATTTTATTTCTGAATCACATAAAGAAATTTTAGCAAATAATATTGAAATTTTTAAAAAAACTGGTTTTGAATATTATTTAAAAAATGATATTTATTTTTTAAAAACAATTCCTTTATTTTTAAATAAATATTTTGATAAAAACTTATTTTTAAATCTTTTAAAAGATATTGAAGAAGGCAATAATGAAGTTTTTAAACTTAAAGATAGTCTTTTAAAATTAAGATCTTGTAAAGAATCTATTAAAGCTAATGATTATTTAAGTAGTCATGAACAAATAGAAATTATTAAAAAATTAAATCTTTGTAAAGATAAAGGTATTTGTGCTCATGGAAGACCAACAATTATATTTTTATCTTTAAAAGATCTTGAAATATTATTTAAAAGAATAGTTTAAATCTTTACAATCCATATAAATAAAAATACTGTAATTATTAATAAAATAGTGATTGCTGTATTTTCAGAAGAATCTGGGTTTTCTGAATTAATGCTAATTGTTTGAGTACCAATATTTTTAACATTTTCTCCTTCTAAATAATTAATAGTAAAATTTAAGGTGTGTTCTCCTTCTTTATATGTTTTAATTATAAATGGTATTTCAACAACATCTTTTGGTCTAATTAGATTTATTTTTTCTTGAGATACAATTATTTCTCCATTAAAATAAGGTTTGATATATACATCTGTAACTTCTTTTTCTGAATTGTTAATAATAATTAAATGACCAGTTTGTTCTTCTTTTGGTACAATTATTTTTTGAATATCTATATGATTTTCTAAAGCATTTTCTTTTTCTGAAATAGTTATTATTTTTTGTTTAATTTTTTTTGTAATTTCTTGGTTAAAAACATCTGTGTATTTAAGATTTGCAATAGGTGTTGCAAATGTGTTATTTGAATCTGTTTTTACAAAATAATCTATTTTTATTTCACTTTGAGCTTTAAGCAATCCTTCAAAACTTGTTTCTCCAGAAACATTTTCTAAATTAGAATTATATATGAATAAATTAGATGCATTTTTAAGTTCAATAAAAGTATCTGCATAACCACTATTTCTTACGTGAATAGTAATAGGTATTAAAGTATTAACATATGCTGTAGAAGGTGCATCTTGATAAAAATCTTCATCAGTTATTTTTGAATTATAATAAGTTCCAATTAAACTATCTGAATCTATAATTAACCTTGGTAAAAAATTATTTTCAATACAAATTTCTAATTTGTTATCAATTGAATCAAATTTTCCTAATTTTATAATATTTTTTTCTTTAATCTCTTTATCAATTATTTCTGTAATATTTTTATCATTTACTTTAATGTTGATTATAACTCCTTTAGAAATAGGTATATAATTTTTAAGCATTAATTGAAAATAAGTTTCTGAAAACTCATCAGATTTTAAATTAAAAGTAAAATCTTTACAAAAACTACTTCCTTTTTCAACAACAATATCACCTTTATCTAATATATTTAAAGTGGTTTCATCAATAGTTGTTGCTAATAATGAGTTTGAAATTAAGATAATTCCAATAATTAATAAAAAATACTTATAATTCATATATACTTCACAATATATTATATCTAACAATTAATTTATATTCTTATCTTTAATGTCTTAATATTTTTTTCTTTTTCTCAGCTATGGTTTTTTCTTTCTTTTTATTACCCAACCTTAAATAAGCATATAAACTAACGAATAAAACTACAATAATTGTAATTAAAATATATTGTGTTTTTGTTGAATTTTTCGAAACAGGATTTGTTTGTTTTAAAACATAAATTACATCAAGATATTTTTCATCATCATAATTTGTTTTTGCAAAATTAAGTGTTTCAACATCATATTCTTTTTTTTGATAATCTATTATTTCTTTTTTAGCATCATCTTTTATTTCAATTAAACCAGAGGTTAAATTATCATAATCTGATTTTATTTTTTCAATTCTATTTATTGTTTCTAAAGAAATGGCATTAAGTGCACCTTTGTAGTCTTTTTCATTATATTTTTCATCAAAGTTAGATAATTCTTTATTGAAAAGTACACTTTCTAAAAAAGCATAATTTTTTTCTAATCTTTTTGCATCGTTTTCTGTAATTCCAGAAAAATACCCAATTGAATAAAGATCAGTTAAAGTATATGTTTCATATAACAAATATGTTTTTGTAATTATTTCATTAATTTTGTCTTCTTCTAAATTATTTGTTATTGGGTTAATGTAATAATAAAGTTCTTCAGCTTTTTCTTTTAGTTTCTGATTAATTATATCTTTAATTTCTGTAATGTTTTTATCTTTACTTAATAAATCTAAATCTATGTTTTCTAAATTATTTTCATTAATAATTTCATTAAGTTCTTTAAATTCAGCAATTTCTAAACTTTTAGTGTCGTTTTGTAAGTCCTTTTCTCTTTTTTTAATATCTATTAATAACTGTATTAAATCTTTTTCTGCTAAAACCATATTTTGATATTTATTACTTTCTATTTTTTCTAATTTGTTTTCTTCAAAAGAAGTTAGTTCTTTTTGATAAATCTCATTTAAAGTAATTAAATAATTTTCTTCAATAATTTGATAATGTTTGTTTTTTTCTAATAGTTTTTGTAAGGTGTTATAATAACTGTAAATAGTTTCTATTTCATTAATACTATATTCTTCAGAATATGGTTTGTCCAACAAATATTTCAATTCTTTAATTGATTCTTTTTGAATATCTAAAAATCTAGTGTTTCTAAGCTCTTCTGCTGCTAAAATTATTTCTCTAATTTCTTCATAAACTTTATTCTTTTCAATTAATGTTTTTAAAACAAATTCTAAAACTTCATCTTTTTTAATCTCTATATTATAAATTAAGTTTCCATTTTCTTCAAATAAAGTAATTTCTTTATTATTTTTATAAAAAGTATTAATTTCGTTTTCTTTAGTTTCTTTAATAATTAATTTTTGATTAATTTTTTCAAAAAATTTATTCTTTAAAGAAATATTTGTTGTTGTAATAAATTTATCACTACTTATTTCTTCAATATTTTTAGATAGGTTATTTTCAAATACAGGTCCATAGACATAAAATTCATTTTCTTTTTTTGTATAATAATAAATATTATTTTCTTCTATAATAACATCTTCATTTTTAGATATAAATCCATCAATAAATAAAAGTGAATCATATATTCCTTCTACTTCGTTTTCAATTGTAATTTTAATAATACTTTCTTTTAATGATAAATAAATTATTTCATAATTTATATTTTTATTATTCTCATAATCTACTAAGAAATAATTTTTACCAGGATATATAGTGTGTATCTTTATTTGTGTTTTATTAATAAGTAACCCAGGATCTTTAGATACTAGGTTTAAATAATTATTTTCTATTTCAATATTTAAAATAATTTCAGAGAAGTTATTTATTAATTCAAAATAATATTTATCATCTATTTTTTTAATAGTGTAGTTTTTATTTTCTTGAATGATCTTTTTAATGATTAAATCTATTTCTCTTTCAATATTATTTATTTTTTCTTGATTTTCATTAATATTTATAATTAACTCAACATTATTTTTTTGTTTTATTTCCTTTACATCTTTTTCAATTTCACTAATTATTTCATAATTTTCTTCAAGTTTATTTTCAACATATATTTCATTAATTTTATTTTCTATTTCTTTAATTCTTTTTTTAATTATAATTATTTTTTCATTACTTTCAAGTTTATAATTTATGTTGTTAATGTGTTCTAAACAATCTTCTTCTGTTGAATAAATATATAATTCATAATCTTTAACTTCTTCAATTTCGCTTTCAATAACACTATAAATTAACTCTTGGCAATTTTGTATTTCATTTGCATTTTTTATTTTTTCACAATAATTTAATTTTTCAAGAAGATTGTCACTTTCTTTATATTGACTAATTAATCTTGATATATATAGATTACTTTGTTCTTCTAGATTTTCAACTAAAATATCACAAGCAAACAGTTGAGAGTTTTCTAACTTTTCTTTTTCAACAATTTCTTGGTTTTGTAAAATTTCTAAATTAATTTCTTTTAATTCTGATAAATATTTTCCAAAAGTAATTGTTTTATTTTCAAAGTAATTTTTTTGTTTTAAATAATAATTATATTTTTCAGTAGTTAAATATTCTTTATTTTTTTCAATTTCTTTTTGATAATCTTCTATTTTATTATAAATTACATCTAAATTTTCAGTTATTCTATTATTAATAATTATAAATTCTGTAACTAATGATTTTTCTTTTCCAACCAACTTATCCATTAAAATATAAAAATTATATCCATCTAGTTTATCTAAATTATAGTTTATGTTTCTTAAATCTTCTATGTTAGATAATTTTTTATATACAAAATTATTTATTCTTAAAATTTCAGGAAGATTAATTTCTTGTGAATTAATTTCTTTTTCATAGATTTGTAAATAATACAAAGTTAGATCAGATACATTTTCTTTTGCAAGATAGGTTTCTCTAAAACCTAATTCTTTAGAATATACATGTAATTCTTTAATTTCTTGATTTACTTTTGATAAATAACTTTCATTTTCTATTTGTTTTTTCATAAAATTAATATTATCATTTAATAATATATAATCTTGAAATATTTCTTCTTCAGGAATTAGGTTAACTTCTTGCTGTTCTAAAAATAAGGTATAATCAATAATAAGATACATGCTTTTTTTAGTTGCATTATCAACATATGAAAAGGTTTTAGAAAAAAGGTCCATTACATCATTATAATTATCTAAAATTGTTTTGATGTTCTCTTTTCTACACCCTTCATTCAATAAATCTAGTTCTTTTTTAGTAAGTGTATAATAATAATGACTGGATGCTAAGTAATTTTTATAAGTATCTATATTTTGACTTAAAGAAAGAGGTATTTTGTTATTTTTTTCAATAGATAATTTTTCAATTTCAGTAAAACATTTATTTTGAGAAGTACAATCATCAATAGAAGTAGAGGAATAATGAGTTAAAGCAAGACAAGCTTGCTTTTCTCTAGTGGTTATAAATTCAAGGCAACCTGAAAGGCTTACTAGTAAAATCAATAAAAAATATATGTATATTTTTTTATCAATCAACTTTTTTATCTCCTAATATCTTACAATTCCTTCTGCATTTATTGTTACTATTTTAAATTTAATATTAGTTTTTAAAAGAATAGATAATATTGCACTATGTTCTTTTCCGCTTCCAGAATGTATATTAAGTTCAATATCTTTTAAATCTTTAGGCATTTGATTTTCAATATCATCAACAATTTCTGAAAAACCTTTTCTTGGATCAATAATTATCCAGTTTACTTTTTTTGAACAAGTAAATTTATCTTGTGCCCATTCGTTTGAGATTAAATAAACTTTATCGTAATCAGTGTTATCTATTATGTGTGCTACTTGTCCCCAAGTTCCTTTTCCTGTACTTAGTATTCCTAAAAACATTTTCATTTATTCACCACCGTTTAAATCAAATTTTTCTTTAGATTCTATATAGATACTAACAAAATCTTTTCCTTTATCTGTAAGATAATAAACTTCTTCTTCATCTAGTTGGATTTTTTTGATTAATTTTGTCTGTATTAAAGTATCTAATATATTATATAGAATAGATACATTTTTAAAATATATATTTACCTTTAATTCTTCAATTTTAGGTGGTTTTTTATTAATTTCAACTAAAACAGCCATATGTTCTTTAGATTGTATAATTTTTAGAAGTTCTGGTTCTTTTTCAACCATTTCAATTAATTTTTCTTTTTCTGTCATTTTTAATCACTTTTACCATGTAAGCACCTTCAAGTTTATACCCTTGTTTTTTATAGTACTCTCTAACTCCAATTCCACTAATTATAGCTACTTTTGTTTTATTTTCTTTAAGTGAAATTGTTTCTGCTAATTTTAATAGTTTTTTACCAATACCAATATGTTGTATATTTTTATTTTTAAACTCTGTGGCTTGTCCATATACATGTAATTCTCTAACAATTGAGGTATTTTCAGTTATTTCTTTAACAAAAGGTTGACTTGGTATTCTAAGTCTTATAAACCCAAGCAAATAATCTTTCTTTTCTGCATATATAAAATATTCTGTTCCACCAGATGCAGCATATTTAATTTTTTTAATAGAATAGCTTTTGATACTTTCTATTTTTTGTTTAGGTTCACAACATCTAATACAGTTACATTTTGTTTTTCTTTTTTCAAGTTCTTTAAAAACAAGTTCTCTTAAGTTACTTTTTGTAATTCCTGCAAGTATTTTTGTTGCAGGTATATCTCTTTGAACTCTCATTATCCTTACCCATTTAGGAACAATTTCTTTAACATCTGCAATTAAATTAATTACTTCTTTTTCAGTATAAGGAATGTATTTTTGAGAATAATACATTTTTTCAAGAACTGTATGCTCTGTAACTAAACAAGGATATATTTTTATCATATCAGGACAATAATCTGGATTTGAAAATATTTCTTTAAAGCTTTCAAAATCTCTTTTAATATCGCTTCCAGGAAGTCCAATCATCATGTGATATAATACTTTAAATCCAGAATCTTTAAGTTCTTTTGTAGCCTGAATTACTTCTTTAATTCCATGTCCTCTTTTTACAAAAACATGTACATCATCATATGTAGTTTGAACTCCAAGTTCAACTCTTGTTCCTCCAAAATCTAAAAGTCTTCTAATAATTTTTTTATCACAATAATCTGGTCTAGTTTCAAAGGTAAGTCCAACTATTCTTCTTTTTGTTTTCATTAATATTTTTTTAAGATTATTTAGGTCTTTACTTTTAGAATTTGAGATTGCTTGAAATGTTTTAATCATAAAATCTTTTTGATATTTATAATCAGTTGAAGGAAATGTTCCCCCCATCACAATAAGTTCTAATTTATTTGTAGGATGTCCAATTGCTTCAAGTTGTTTTATTCTATCTGTAATTTGTTTTGCAGGATTAAAATTATTTAATTTACCTCTCATACTTGCAGGTTCAAAACCAGTGTAGCTTTTAGGTGTATCTTTAAAGCTAGGACAAAAAATACAATTTCCAGGACAAACATGTGGTTTTGTCATTACTGAAAGTATTGTTACTCCTGAAAGTGTTCTAGAGGGTTTAGTTATAAATGTAGAAGTTGGGTTTTGAATATCAAGGGCATGTAAAATATCTGAAGTTAAGGGTAATTTTGATAAATTATATTTTTTTGCAAAACTTGCTTTCATCCCTTGAAGTTCTTTGTATTTTATTTTTTCAAGATTTATATCTTTAAAGAAATCTTTTATTCTTTTTATTTTTTCTTTGTTCATGTATCTATATGATTTTAATTATTTTATTTAAAAAATAAATAGGTATTAAGTTTGAATTAAATAAAGGATAAAAATGTTCTTTTGAACCATATATTGATTTAAGATCTTTAATAGTTTCTATTTTTATATTGTAATTAATACTATTTGTTAAATCCTCTTCTTTAGGATATATTTTTAAAGTAAAATTTTTCTCTCCAATTTCTTTAGGATAATATTGATATATTTGTTCTGTTACACTATTTGGTTGAAGAATAATTTTTTTCTCTTTTGAAAGTCTTTCTTTTTTATCTAAAAACCATTTATCTGAAATATCTGAAGTAATCATTATTTTTTTAGTGGTGTTTGACTTATTAATAATACTTAAGGTTATTGTTTCTTTTTGTTCAAATTTAACATAAGGATTATAATTAATTAATTTTGAATGAATTACTTGATCTGTAATTTCCATATTTAAAATAATTTCTCTCTTTTGGTTTTCAGAGCTTAAAATTAATTTTAATGAATATGGTCCAGATAGATTTTCAGCTAATTTAATTTCTGTAAAAATACTTTCTCTTGTTTGTCTTGTTTTTTCTACAATGACGTCGTTTATTTGATTTGGACTAATAGAAATGTAGTTATAATTTTCATTTTCTTCTAAAAGAAAACTAATCATGAAAAATTCTCCTGGAGAGAAAAAACCTAATTCTACAGTGTCATTATAAGTTAAATCTTTAGAGATTGGTTCTAATAATTCTAATGAAAATAAATTAGTACTAATCACTAACATAAAAATAATTATTATTAAATATTTTTTCATAAATTTTCTTTTATCCTATCCTTTATTAAATATTTTTTATCTATATATATTATAGCTAAACAAATATAAAAAGCTTTTTAAAATTAAAAAGGTTGGAAATACTTATGAATCAAAATACAATTGATAATAAATATGAAATGATAAAAAAACACCATACAGAAACTTTAATGGAAGCAATAGAAACTAAAAAAGTTGATGAAATATTAATTCCTTTTCTTTTAGAAGTTACAAAGATTCCAGATGTTTTTACTTCTTCTTCTTGTGCTGGAAGAATAATGCTTTTATCTACAGATGAATATGAAAATAAGAAAGTCTCTTCTTTTCATAAAAAATATCATAGAACAACAACTTTTGAAGAACTTAAACAAGATACTGATGATTTTAATGAATCTGAGCTTTGGTTTAAGATGGAACCTTTTATTTTTCATTTTGGATGTAAAGATTATGAAAAGGCAAAAGAACTACTTTCTTTTTCTCAAGAATTTGGGCTTAAAAAAGCAGGTATAATAACTGCTCATGATGGAAAGTATATCTTAGAGGTTACAAGTACACAGTATATGGCCTTACCTTTAAAGGAAAATGGTAAAATGTTAGTTACTGATGATTATTTAAAATTTATAGTTGATAGGGCAAATAAAAAAATAGAAAAAAACTTTGAAAGACTTGAAAAGTTTTCAAAGTTATTTTTAGAAAGGTTTTCTTGAAAATATTTATTTTTTATCATCTTTTAAATACGCTTTAATAAATGGTAAATAATTTTTAAGATCATCAGGATCTACTTTATTTGCAACTTTTTTAACATCTTTAGTTTTACTAATTGTATCTGTGACTTTATTTAATAAAGATGTAAGCTCCATTGGAAAAATAATTTTAGAAGATTGTCCTTCTGCCATTTTTTCTAAAGCTTTTAAATAATAATAGATAACTGTTTTTTCTGATAATTGATCAGTTGCATCTTTAACAGCTAAAATTTTTGCTTTTTCAGATTCTGCAAGTTCATAAACAGCTAGTTTTTTCTGAACTGCTGCTTTTTGTTCGTGCATTGCCATTAAAATATCATCTGGTATTTTAATATCAGTAAGTTCAACAGAAGTTACTTTTACACCCCATTCTTTAGAAACACTTTCTAAGGCTTTTTTAAGTTTAGTATTAATCTCTTCAATGTTTGTAATTACTTCTGTAATTTCAAATTCACCCACAACATCTCTAAGCATTGCAATAACATACATTGTTGATGCTTTTCTATAATCTTCAACACTAACTATAGAATTAATTATGCTTTCTTTATCATTTCTAACAGATATAAATAATACACCATCTATTCTAAGTTGGATGTTATCTTTTGTTAAAACATTTTGTGGAGGAATGTCCATGGTTTCTACTCTTAAAGTTACAAGGTTTGGTTTTTCAATCAATGGCCATACAAAAGTCCATCCTGGTCCTCCAACTCTTCTAACTTTTCCAAATCTAAAAATTACTGCTCTTTCATAATCTTTTAAAGTAAGTATTATTTTTAATTTAAATATTAAGAATATAAAAAACACAATTCCTAAAAACCAAAAAACACTAGTTTGTATTTTTTGACTTAAATAAAAAATAGCGATTATTAAACCTAAAACAAAAAGGGTCAATATTGTAAAGATAAAATTTTTAAATTTAGATTCATTCATAGAATATTCATTTTTATAAGTTTATGTAAATAAATTAAATTACAATTGTTTTATATATTTTTCTATATTATATATTTTGGAGTACTCATGGCTAAATCTAAAAAATCAGAAACTAATAAAACTAATGAAGTGAAAATAGTTTCTCAAACAATCTCTGATGAGATTTTAGATCAAGAAAAGATATTAGTCGTATGTGTAGATAGAGATAATGATATTGGTCAAAAAATTAATGTTACTGGTCCAATCATTGGTTTTAAAAATAATGTAAAGGTTGTTACTAATTTTGGAATTGCAGATCCTGAAGATTCAGATGCAAATTGTATTTTTGGTGGTTTGAAAGTTTATAAAAAATTAGAAAGTAATACTGATGTTGAAATTGTAACATTAACAGGACATTCAAAAGAAAATATTTTATTTTCTGATAAAAATATAGCTAATCAATTAAAACAAGTATTGTCTGTTTATCCTGCAACAGGTGTTGTTTTTGTAAGTGATGGTGCAGAAGATGATCAAGTAATTCCATTAATTCAAAATTTTGTACCTATAATTTCTAAAGAAACAGTAATTGTTAGACAATCTAAAAGTTTAGAAAGTACCTTTTATACAATAAAAAGAGCTTTAAAAGATCCTTTTTTTGCAAGAGTTGTTTATGGTGTTCCTGCAATTGCTTTATTGTTATTTGTTTTCTTTAGGGCTTATGCTTTACAGATTGTTGCTTTTTTACTAGGAATGTATTTTTTAGTAAAAGGTTTTAGTTTAGATAAAAAAATAATTTCTTTTTTTAAAAATGTTACAAATAAATTTTCAATATACAGGATAAGTCTTCCTTTTTATCTTGCATTTATTTTCTTTTTAATCTTTGCAATTATTAAAGGATTAAATCTTTATTATCAAAATCAATATTTTGATTATTTGTTTATTATTGTTTCTTCTATTAGATCTGTACTTTTACAAATAGTTATTGCTTTTGTACTTTTAGTTATAGGTTCAATAATTGATTTATTCTATTTGAAAAAAATGTTTAATTTAGGTAAAAATATTTTTGCTTTGTTTTTTATAATTATATTTTCAATAATTGTTGATTTTGCTTTACAATTTATAATTCAAGATATAAATATTTCATTCTTTTTATTAGTGGTAATCTTTGGATCAATCCTTTTAGTTTTAGTAAGTAGATTTACTGTTCTATTTGATGTGAACTTTAAAGTTAGTCCTCTTTTAGTCGGGCTTTCAGTCTATTCTAAGTATGGTTTGTTTTTAGGAGAAGTAACTGGTGTAGATGATAAGAGAAAAGTTTTAAGATATAAGGAAAAGAACACTGAAAAAGTAAAAACTATTTCTGAAAAGAACTTTGTTTTAGAAAATGGTACTATTCTAATCTAAGTTAACATCAATAGTAAGTTGATTTTCACAAATATTTAATTGATCTATACAATTATTGATTTCTTTATTTAATATTTGAATCTCATTAAAACTAGGGTTATTTTTATTTTTTGTAAACAAATTTCCAGAAAAAACAATTGCACCAAGTATAAACCCAACAATAAGGCTTACAACAATTATAATAATAGTAGTTTTTGAGTATTTTTCACTATCCATAAATTTTTCACATTTAAATATTATCTATGAGTGTATGTTTTTAAAAACATTAGTTTATTTATTAGTTTGTATTCTAAACTATAATTTTAAAGCAATTAGTTAATCTAAACCGATGCATTTATAAATCTAATTACTAACATATTAATATAATTTTTATATTTAAAATTAAAGTGAGGAATTAACTATGTACAAATATGCTATTGCAAGACAACTTGCTACAAAAAAATTAATTACAAACAGAGGAGACAATATCGGACGTTTAATTGATTTAATGGTAAATGAACAATCAGGAGAAATAGAATCTATTTTAGTTGAAGTAGATCCTGCATCTGCATTTATACAAAAATTAAGTTTACAAGGAAACATGCTTGAGATACCTTACAAGAGTGTTTTAGCTGTAAGTGATGTTTTTATAGTAGACGAAGGTCAAGTACAAAAAGAATAAATTTTTATTTATTCTTTCTTCTCTATTGTATATGTCTTTTTCTTTTGATTAATTTCAGTAATATATAGTTTAATATTTTTTTCTTCTAAATAATTATTTATTTTTAAAATAATTTCTTTAGAATCTATTTTTTTAAAAGTAGCTTTTTCAATAATTTTATTTATTTGGTCTACAAGTGTAAAATTAGAATAAATAAATTCTCCTTCTTTTTCAAGAGTCTTTATTTTTTCTTCAAACTGTTCTTTTTTATCTTCTTGTGATTTTAGTATTTCTGAAACTTTGTTTTTTTTAATAGTTTCTTTAACTTCTTCTTTTTTTTCAAAGAAATTTTTAAACTCGTTTTCAAAAGAATTAAATATATCTTCTCCATCTCTTGAAATTATAAAACTATTTTTATTATTTTTATTGATTTTTTTTACCCCTGGGTTTTCAAGCTCATAATTTTGGTAAATATTTTCAATTAATTGCTTTTTAGAATCTAATATATCATTAATTTCCATAGGAGCAATATTATATTTTCTTGAAAGCACTCTAATTTTTTCAGGATCTGTTAAATCTTTTAATTCTTCTTCTATTTCTTTTTTATTTTTAAGTTTAATATCTTCTCCAGAAGGGAAATTATAAGTTTCTCCTTTCTGAATAGTTCTATCTTTCCATTCTTCTTTTTGTCTTGAGGTTATTATCTTAAAATTTTCATCTGTTAAAATTACATTTGATTTTGAAAAGAATTCAAATATTAAATAATATTTATCAAGTTTAAAACAAATTACTTTATTATTTTTATCTTGATAGATATCATGTATTCTTTGATTATATAATTTTTTTTTAAGATATTTTTCAAATCCTAAAATTTCTGAAACTGGAAAAGTATGTTTTGGTAAAAAACATATTTCAGGAGTTATAATTAGTTCTTTTGTTTTTTTAGAATGTATTTTTATTTTCCATATCTTGTTATCAATAGTCTGCACATTATTAATATATCCTAAATTAAATTCTTCTTTTAATTTTTTAGCGATATAATAAAAAACAGTACTTGTGGTTTGTATATTTTCCATAAATTATTCATTACTATAATCTGTATATTCTAGGTTGTTATAAGAATATATTTTTTTAACTATTTTTTTATTGTTAAACCTATATTCTTCATAAAGTTTGTTTACATCAGTATTTTTATAAGTATCCATAGGTATATTTTGAACAATATCTAAAATATAATAAGTTTCTTTAATCTTTGTACTTACAAAAGAATGTACTTTATCATCTTCAAGTAAAACTACTTCTATGCTTGATAAGTTATCTTGCATTCCTTGCATTACAGAACAAAGAATAACTGATATTGTTTGTTCATCGCAAATTTTTTCAGAAATAATTTTTGAAAAATCCATCCAAAAAATAACTTTTAAATCATTTTCAATAACATCAATTTCTGTTCTTAGATAATTATATATTTTTCTAAGTGTTGTTAAATAATCTTTATTATAATCATAAGCAATTGGTGTGAATTTTGAAATTATACTTTTTATTGTTAAATCATTTGGTTTTACCATTTCTTTAAGTTGAGAAATAGTTTTTCTTTCATCTTCGTTTATTAAATCTTTATATTTATTAATAATTATTGAATAATATTTAATTTTATTAATATCTTCTTCGCTAGCTTTTGTTTCTGTATTTTTTTTAATATTTTTAATAAAATCTTCAAGTTCTTTAATTCTTTCTTTTAAATTTAAATTTTCAACTTCAAGTTCACTAACATCTCCTTTTATTTTAAGATTTTTAAATCTTAGTTCTTCTTCAGGAGAGTCATCTTTTTGTATTTTTGTAAGGTTTGAAACTTCTAAATTAATTTTAGTTTCTATTTTTTTAAGTTCGTCATTAATTTCTTTTAATGTTTTTGAATATATTGATTCATCAATACTTTTTGCTGTATATCTATAAGAAAGTTCTTTTTTTTGTTCTAAAAGTTCTTTTTTCTTAGTATTTAAATTTTCAATAATCTGCCATGTTTTTTGTTCTTTGTTAATAGGGTCTTTTTTCTTAACTCTTAAATTAACTATAGCTATAATTGTACCAAATGACAAAAATATAAAAATTATTATTAATATCTGTGAAAAATTAATTGACATATTCTTTCTTTACCTCTAATAATATATTATAGGTTTAGGTTTATATAGTTTTTCATTTTATATATTATTATTTTTTATATTTAATAGTAAAGAGGTTAGCTTTGGTTTCCTTAATATATCTATTTAAAAATACTTTGGTTTAACTAATATATATACTTATAAGACACTATTTATAGTAAAATGTGTTTTGTAAATTTATCTTGTTTTTTACAAAAATTACAAGAAAAATTTATGTTTTTATTTTAAAAAAACAAAAAAATTAATTTAAATCAAAATAACGGAGGAATAAATATGGCAGGTGAAAAACCACATATTAACACAATTTTCATTGGTCACGTTGATCAAGGTAAATCAACATTAGTTGGAAGATTAATGTACGACACTGGATCTTTATCAGAACAAGATTACAGAAAACTTGAAGCTATTGCTCAAGAGAAAGGTAAAGGAACTTTCGCTTTCGCTTACATGATGGACACATTAAAAGAAGAAAGAGAAAGAGGAATTACTATCGATGTTAATTATAAAAAATTTGATACTAAGAAAAACTTTTTCACAGTTATTGACGCTCCTGGTCACCAAGACTATATTAAAAATATGATTACAGGTACATCTCAAGCAGATGCTGCTGTTTTACTTGTTGGTGCTAAAGAAGGTATCATGGCTCAAACAAAAGAACACTCATACCTTGCAAAAGTATTAGGAATTAATCAATTAATTGTTGCTGTTAACAAAATGGATGAAATTGAATATAAAGAAGAAAGATTCAATGAAGTTAAAGATGAAGTTAGCAAATTATTAAAAGGAATTGGTTACAAAGACGAAATGTATAAAGTAATTCCTGTATCAGCATGGATGGGAGATAACGTTGCTAAAAAATCTGAAAAATTAGCATGGTTTAAAGGTCAAACTCTTTTAGAAGCAATGGATGAATTTAAAGCTCCAGCATCAGCTGCAGATAAACCATTAAGACTTCCTGTTCAAGATGTTTACAATATCAAAGGTGTAGGAACTGTTCCAGTTGGTAAAGTTTCAACAGGTGTTATGAAACCTAATGATAAAATTATTATTAATCCTGAAGGTACATTAACAGATGTTAAATCAATTGAACAACACCACGAACAATTACCTCAAGCAAATCCTGGTGATAATGTTGGTTTCAACTTAAGAAAAGTTGGTCCTAAAGACATTAGAAGAGGATCTGTAATTGGACACGAGTCAAATCCACCAAAAATTGCAGAAGAATTTACAGCACAAATCATTGTTATAAACCACCCTTCAGCAATAACAGTTGGATACACACCAGTATTCCACATACACACAGCTCAAATCTCTTGTACTTTCACAGAACTTGTAAGAACACTTGATACAAAATCTGGTGGAACAAAAGAAGAAAATCCAAAATTCTTAAAAACAGGAGATGCTGCAATTGTAAAAATTAAACCAACTCAACCTTTAGTTGCAGAAGCATTCAAAGACTATCCACAACTTGGTAGACTTGCAATAAGAGACATGGGTAAAACAGTTGCTGCTGGTGTTATTATAGAAGTTAAGGAGAAAGTAAAGAAGTAAATTTTTTAAATTTACTTTTTTCTTTTTTTATATTTTTTAAAAGAAGGGAGTTTGAGATTTTATGCAGACAGCAAGAATTGTTTTAACAAGTACTGATTATGAAAAACTCACCGACTTTTGTAATAACTTGATAGATGTTGCAAAAAGAGCAGGTGTTAAACATTCTGGAATAATACCTTTAAAGACAAAAAAATTAGTTGTTCCAACAAGAAGAGGTGTTTCTGGTGGAGGAACTGAGACTTATCAAAAATTTCAATTAAGAATTCATAAAAGAATTATTGATGTTAAGGCTGATGATAAAATCTTAAGAAAAGTTATTAGGGTTGAAGTTCCATCTGATATCCAAATGGGTATCGAGCTTAAAGAATAATTTTTCTTTAAGTTTTTTTTCTATTTTTTTTATTTAAAAAAAGTTAGATAAAGATTTCTGTTTCATTTCTTCTTTATCAACAAACAGAGAATTAATATCTTCTTCAGCTAGAATTACTTTCTGATAAAGATAAGGTTTTAATTCATATTTTTTAATTAAGTTTTTTGCAACTTCTAAATATTTTTTAATAGAACCTTCATGTATTGTCATTACAAGTTTACCTGAACAATTAAGACAAATACCAGAAAGAGGAATTCTTCTATACTTAGAATTACATTTAATACATCTTAGTCCTTGACGAGCAAAAGCTCTGGTGTTACCAATAATGTCTGGGAATAAGTGATAGTGTAATAATCTTTCAAGAGCATCTTTATTATCTACTGCTCTTATCTTTTTTTGAAGTTCTGCTTGTCTATCAACTTTATCTTGCATAGATTTAATTGTAAGGTAAGCACTCATTTTTGGTCCTTCATCAAAAATAGAAGTATCATGTGTAAACTTCATACAAGTATATTGATCTTCAGTTCCTAGATAATCAGAAACATATTTTAAATTTTTATCATCAGCATCTAAAAATCTTTTAGAGTTTTGATAAAATTCAAAAGGATATTCTGTAGCTGTTTCAATTTCATAACACTCATCATCAATTTCATAAGGGTTAACAACAGTTGTAAAAGCAATAGGTGCATCCATTCTTCCACCTCTACCTTTACTTAAATATTTAGGTGAAAAATTTAATAATGCATCCATTAAAAGCATTATTGAGTCTTGATCTCCATCTACATTTCTTCTTTTAGCTGTAATAAAAAAAGGATGTCCAAAACAAAGTCTTGCTTTTGAAAAACCTAATATTCTTCCTACAATTCCAGCTGATGTGTGTGGTGCAAGACCAATTACAAGTTCACCAATTAATTCTTCTTTGTCTTTAAAATTAAAATATTTTTCTTTTTTATAAAATTTTTCTAAAAGATCATCAATAAATCTTGTAATTTTTAAAAAATATTCAGCAGTGTGATCTGAAATAATTATGTCTTGTGGAAAAAGATCAATTATTTGATTTTCATCTTTTATTTCTTTTCCTTGATAATCTATAACATAACCTAGTTCTTTAACTTTTTCAACAGTTAGGTTAAGTTCTTTAGGTTTAAATTGAGTGATGGTTGCATTTAATGCTTCATATCTAATTGTTCCATCTCTAAAAACATAAAGTCCGTGTTTACTTCTTAATATTCCTTTTTCAAGAGCTTCTGTATATTTTTCTTGACTTGCAAGTTCTTTAAAACCTTTTAAAGTCTCAGGCACACCAACACCAAGATTATTAATTGCTTTTTTAATAAGGTCATCTAAATTTACTTTATTATTTATTTTTGCTCTTCCTTCTTCATTACATACAGGACAAGTTTTATTAAAACTAATTTTTTTACAACTATAACATTCATATAGTTCTTTAGTTCTTTGATCACACTCTAAGCAGTAAGGTGTAAACATTATTTTTTTACAACTTTCACATTGATATCCTTTGACTTTAATATCCATGCTTCCAGAATAGTTTTTCTTAGAATCAATTGTTTTTAATAGATCTCTATTGTTTCCAAAACCTTCTCCAACAGGAAAAATAGTTGCACTTTTACCTGGCAAAATTCTTTCGTGTGCAGCTTCTGGTCTTCCCATTCTTGCTCCAATAAAACTTCCTGCTTTTTCATTTATTTTTAATTTTGAAATTATTGTTAATTTTTCAACAATTGTTTTTTGTTTATCTTCTAAAACTTCTTTAAATTCTTCAAGAGGATTTGTTGCATTAAGTGCACCAAGAGTTTTTAAAAAAGGATATGCTATTTCTTTTTCAAGTAATATTTTATTTTCTTCTAGAAGATATTTATGTTCAACACCTATTTTTTCTAAAATACTTTTTATAACATTATTTGTTTTTATTTTTGCACCAATAATTTTATCTTCTAAAAATATTTTTTCTGCAGTTCTAAATTTTTCAATAAGTATTTTTAGTTCTTCATTATCAAGAAGTGAATAATAGGCAATGTATTTTGGATATAAAGAAACTTTATACTTTAAACTTAAACTAATTGCTTTATAAGGATCTGGGTTTTTATAAAATTCATACAGATTTTCAAAATCATCTTCTGTTATTTCTTCTTTTCTTAAAAGATATTTCATTTCAGAAAGCCATTCTTCTTCAACATATCCTGCTTTAATTAAAGGATGTCCACTTTTTTTAAAGTCTCCAATATTAATTAAAATATCTCCTAAAAAAAGTATTTTTTCTATTGATTCTCTATGTTTTAAAGCTTCTTTAACATTATTAATTTTAATTACATCTTTATTTTTTAATCTTACAATTGGACCTTCGATACTATCACATGGAAAATACTGTAAAGACTTTCCTGGTCTTTCAATTCTGCCGTGTGTTCCAACTGCTATAAATTCTTCTAAAATATACATGGTTGCAGGGTTTATTGCTTTTGCCATAAGCCCAGTTGTTCTTGTTTTACCATACCTAAGTCTAAATCCTCCAGGTACTAAAGGGTATGAGAAAACTGGTCTTCCTGCTGCAAGTCCTTCTAGATATTTTGTTGAAGGTTTAAGTTCAAAAGAACCTTCTGAGGTTTTTTTAACTTTAATTAATTTTTCAAGCCAAGACCAATCAAGTCCTAATACTTTACTTGTTTTTAATATTTTCATGGCTCTAACATAAACACCATCAATCATTACAAGACACATTGCACCTCTTACTCTGTTTGTTTTAATTCTTTCAAGATCTCTGTTTACCATTAATTCAACATCACTATCAGGACCACTATTAATACACACAGGGCAATTTTCTGCAATTACTCTTATTTCATCTTCAGTAACTCTTTGTTGTCTAACAACAACATCTGATTGATAAATCATATTTTCTTCAATTAATCTATCAACTTCTTGTTTTGAAGGTTTATATCTATCTAGATGTAGTTTTTTTCTTGCAAGGTCTGCAAGAAGTACAGGTAAGGTTTGTGCATTTCCTCCTGCAGCTCTAATAGGTCCTGCAAAATAAATATCAGGATATTTTGAACCATCTGGATTTGTTGAAATTTTTATTTCTGGAAGTCCATCTAAGGGAGAAACAACAACTCCGTCTGTTTGAATAACTAAAGCAGTTCTAATTGCTTGTTCTAATCTTTTTTCTGGATCTTCAATTCCACCTAAAGTCCCATCTAAAATTTGATTAAATATATCTAAAGTAACTTTAAATCTATCATGGTTATGTACTTCCCATAGATCATGATATATTTTAGAAACTCCTTTTGGTCCAACTAAAATTTCTGTTTTTTCAGCAATACCTTGTGCAGGAAATGTTTCTATGTCTGTATCAATATCTCTTCCAGTCTTTCTTGCATCTTTTGCAACATCAACTTGATTATTTATCTTTTCTGTGAGTTTTTCAAAATATTGAGAAACATCTTTTCTTGCAATTATTTTTATCATTTAATATTCTCTTTTTCAAATTTCTTTTTCTAAAAAATCTTTTATTAAAAGTTCTTCTGTTTTTAAATTAAATAAAAGCGCTTTTGAAACTGTTGGAATATGTCCTAACTCTTTTTGAAAATCTGTCATGTCTTGCCAACAAGATGATGCTATTAAGTGTACATGCTTATATTTAGAATATGCATGATGATGAACATCTGCAGTTATAAAAATATCTGGTACTTCTTCAATAACCATTAGATTTTTTTCAATAGGTACAAATGTTTGTCTATGACCATATTGTGGCATTAAATCTCTTCTTTTCAAAACTTCTATCATTGCTGTATCTGGTTTATCCATTTTTGCATTTTTAATTTCTGTGTAAATTCCATGAAGTGAAGCTCCATGATACATTAATGTTTTAAACCCTTCAATAACAACCCAAGCAGGAGATCCTAAGATGTGAATATTTTCTTTTTCATAAAGTCTTGGAAGATATTCTTTTGTAATTGCAGGTTGTGGGTCTGATAATCTTACTGCATCATGATTTCCAGAAATAATAAATATTTCAATATCTTCTCTAATTTTTAAAATATATTCTTCAAACAATTCATATTGTTTTTTAATATCTGTAATTGCAAGTTCATTAAACTGTGAGGGATAAACTCCGATACCATCAACTAAATCTCCAGCAATAATTAAATATTTTATTTTTTTAGTAAGTTCTTTTTCTTCTTCAAAATTACCATTTAACCATTCTATAAATTTTAAAAATTCTTTTTCTTTAAATTTTTTAGATCCTACATGCACATCTCCAATTATTGTAAGATAAACATCTTGAGGTAGGTTGTGTGTTTTTCTTTCAAAAGGAATATCTGGATAAATTACTTCATTTACAATTAACATATCTTTTGAAAGTAAAGATGTTTTAAAACCTAAAACATTATCTAAAAGAATTTCTTTGTGTTTAAAGAATTCATTTTCATCTTTATTCATGATTACAAGTTTTATTTGACCTGTAGGATCATCAATTGTTAAAATTAAATTTCCGTTTTTACTAATTCCTTTATCATAAACCATCCCAATAACATCAGCTGGTTTTCCTTTAACAAGTAATCTTGCTTGTTCAATTGTTGTGTATTCAAAATTAGGTCTTGTTTTAATCATTTTAGATATTTTTTCATATTTGTCTAAAAATAGTTTATGGAAGTCTTCAATACTTCCTTGTGAATAGTTTTTACCAGTTATATCATACTTATCTAAAATATAAAAATTTTTAAAATATTTTTTATCTTCTTTTTGATTCTTAACATCAAGAATATCTTTTTCTTTAACAATAAATAAGTTTTTTTCTTTAAGTTTATTTAAAATTTCTTTATAGTTATCACTAGACAGATGTTTTAATGTCTCAGGTGTAAGAATTAAATTATTTTCTTTTGCATATTTTATGATTTCATTATCCATATTCTTATTTCATATTCTCTTTTAAAGTTTCAAGTTTTGAAATTAAGCTCCAAACTACAGATCTATATTCTGTTGCATTAACAGTATTTATTGTTTCTTCAAGTTCATATAAAATATTTGAAACTTCAAGAGAACAAAGATTATCTGTAAGTTTAGATTTTATGCTTCTTATGACACCTAATACATTTTTTGGAATTGTTTGATCTTCAAGTAAATAATCTGCTTCAGAAATAATTTCTAAAACCATCTTATTACATAATTCTTGTTTCTTTGTAATTTTTGGCATGGGTTAATCACCTTTTTTTAAATAAGAATTAAAAATGTATTTCTCTAATATATATTATATATATAAATATGTTTTTATATGTTGTTTCTAATTAAAATCAAAAGGTTTTTATTCTTTTTAAATAATGTTTTATGTATGATTTCTTTAAATTATAAATCTATCTCACCTTTAATTTCTGTAATTTTATTAATTGTTGTATCTATTGCTTTTATAGGTGTAATTACCAATTGGAGTAAAAGTTTTGTTATAACGAATTCAGAAAAAGTAGATTTAATAAAAACAAATAATTCTTTAGATCAATTTATTGTTATAGATTCTTTTTATGATTCTGAAGAAAATTCAAGTATTATTTTAAAAAATAACGCTAATAAAAATATTGTGCTTGAAAATTATAAATTTATAAACGGGGAAGGTGAGTTTTATAATCAAGAATTTGTAATTTCTGGAGATGATGTTTTAAATAAAGGTAATTTATTAAAAATAGATTTAATTTGCTTTCCATCAAATAATTTAGATATTCTTTTTAAAACAACAGATGGAGATTATTTTAAAGTTAATTTAAAAAAATCTATTTTAAATATAAATTATTGTCATAATGATTTTAAAAATCAAAAAGTATATTCTTTTGAAGAATTGTTAGAAAAGAATCTTTTAGATGTAAATAGTTATTATTTAGATGTAAATGGAGATTTAAATTTACCTGAAATAGATGATTTTATTATAAAAACAAAATTTAAATTAGATTCAGTCTCTGGCTATCAAACATTAATTTCATATAAATATTCTGGTGTTTCAGGTTATGGTTCAGGACAAAGAGGTGGATTTAAATTTATGGTTCTTCCAAGCGGTAATTTTGCAATTGTAGGTAGTCAAAATGGTGGTTCTTTATGGTGGGGTTATTCTGGAGGAGATCCTGGACAAACACCCCCTTTAGTTTCAAATAAGTATTATGATTTAATTTATCATAAAAATGGTCGTTTAATTAATTTGTGTCTTAAAGATAATATAGATTATAATTCTTTTTTTTGTAACGAACCTTGGTATTATCCTTATTATGATATTACAAACATCTATTATAGTGACAATCCAACATATAATTATAAATCAATAATTGGTGCTACAAATTATGGTTTAGAAAATACTTTTTTAGATTATTTTAATGGATCTGTTGAATATATTGAATTGTATGAATATTCTGAAGATAATAATATATCTTCAGTAAACAACCTTCCTTTAAATAATTATATTTTTAAAATAGATTTAACAAAATAAGTTTAATTTAAAATTTTTTATCTAAAATTTCTTTTAAAGTGATGTTTGGGTACCCTTCCATTTTTCCACCAAAACTTGGGTAGACTAATATTTTTTTATCAGGGTTTTCATCCATTAGTTTTTCTATGATTTTTTTTTGTTCATCATAAGATTGATGTTGGTTAAATAAAAAGATGATTACATTTGCAAGTGTTTTTATTGCAACAACAGCTTGTTTTTCAATAAAGTTCATGTCTTTAAAATCTTCATGAATAAGCCCTGGTGTATCGACTACTTGAATTATTTCTTCTCTTTTTTTATAATATCCAAAATTTAAAGTTTTAGTTGTGAAAGAATAACTATTAATTTCAGGATCTGCGGTCGTAATTTCTGCAAGCAAAGTTGTTTTTCCTGTATTTGGAGCTCCAACTAAAACAACAGTAAATAGTTTTTGAGGGTTTGGTATTGCTCTAAAATATTTTCCATATCCCATTAATATTTCATTAGTACCATCTAACTTTTTAAGCATTGATTTTATTCTTCCTAAATATTCTTTTTTTAATTTTAGTTTATCTGTATATTTTTTTTCTCTTTTTACAAATCTTTTATATTTTTCAGAAATGGAATTTATTAAATGAATTGTTGTAATATAGTGATTTTTATATTTATCTAAAACTTTTTCTTGAACAATATTTTTTGACATTAATAAATAGTATTCATCCATTTTTGAATAATCTGGAAGTGATGAATATATATGTGTAAGTCTATCTGCAATTTTATTATGCACAAAATTAACATAGTAAAGCACATCTTTTTGATTATATTCTTTTTTTATTTTATTTACTATAATTTCTAAAAAAGAATCTGCTTTAATAATTTCTGGGAATTTCATATTGTTTTCTTATTTTTTAAGTTGTTCTTAATAATATATTTATAGTTCATTTAATTTATAAACAGTAGTAATTTGATTTTAAAAAAATTATCATTTAAGCTTACCTTTTTATATTTTTCTTATATTATGTTATATATTTATATAATTATTTATGTGTAGGATATGTTTGCTATTTCAAAAAAAGGAATAAGTCCTTTAATTGTAACTATTTTAATTGTTGTTGTAATAGTCATTATTGTGTCTGTTTTATTATTGTGGGGTAAATCTTTCACTTTAGATAATTTATCTCTTTCTGAAAGAGTTTTTGAAAAATCTAGTCTTTCTGATTTTGTTTGGCAAGATAATTTATTTGAAAAAAATTTATTTATTAAAAATACAAATTCTAAATTAGGTGCGTCAATTATTGGTTATAAAATAAATAGTTCCTTAGATTATCCTTTTTTAAATGAATATAGATACTTAGAAACTGAAGTTTATTTGGGAAAAAACAGTATTGCAACAATTCCTTTAGTTTGTATTCCTGAGAAAAATTTTACAATAGAATTAATTACTTCCAAAGATGAGTATATTACTGTGCCTGTTACTTCAAAGTCTTTTGATGCAAGTGATTGTACTTTTAAAGGAGAAATTACAAATCCTTCTGAAGATTTTAGTATAAGGTCTGGAGATTCTATTTTGTTTGACTCTTTGGCATTAAATACTTCTGGGAATGAAACTTATTTATGGGTATCTGATAAAGATGGAACTTTAAGTACTGATAAAAATTTTACAATAAGTTCTTTATCTGTAAACAATCATTTAATTACTTTAACAATCACAGATTTTAATTCAACTATTGAAAAATCTTTGTCTGTTGTGATTCATCCTCCTTTAAGTTTAAGTATTTTATCTCCAATTGATGATTCTGGTTTTTTAGTAAACACCTCTATTGATTTTAATTCAATTATTGATAATAATTTAGGTGATTATTCTTGTAATTGGCAATCAAATCTTGATGGTTTGTTAAGCACCAATTGTATTTTTAATTCTTCAAGTTTATCTGTGGGTAATCACACTTTAACTTTAAATGTAATTGATGATGTAGGAACTAGTAGTGTTACTTCTGATATTTTAGTTAAGAATAGTTTTACACCAATCATTAGTTCTCCTTTAGAAGATTCTATTTTTGTAGTAGGAAATAACATAAATTTAATTGGTACAACAATTAATTCTTTTGGAACTTATACTTGTTCTTGGGATTCAAATATTAATGGAAGTTTAGGTACTGGTTGTAATTTAAATGTTGATGATCTAAACATAGGTGCTCATGAAATAACTTTAAATATAACAGATGATTTAGAAACAAAAACTGCAGTAACAACTATTGTAATTAAAGATCATTTACTTCCAGAAATAGTATCTCCTATTGCAAGTTCTACTTCAACAGAAGGAAATACAGTTAATTTTTTAGGGAGTGCAACTAATACATATGGAAGTTACACTTGTTCTTGGGATTCAAATCTTGATGGAAATTTAGGTGTTGGTTGTGATATAGATGTTTCTGATTTAACTTTAGGAACTCATGAAATAACTTTAAGTGTAACTGATGATTTAGAAACTGTTTCAATTTCTCAAATTAATTCTGTGATTGTTATTGTGTATGTTGATGATTTAATTAATTTAGTTTTCAGTGATAGTGTTACAGGTTATTCTTTTTCTGGTAGTACTTATAATTATAATGATTTATTAATTTTAAATAGTTCTAATACTGTAACTGTTACTCCGACTGGGGCTGGAACAATAACTGTAAATGGTTCTACTGTTTCCTCAGGTTCTCCATCAAGTCCTATTGATTTAAGTGATGGTACTGAAAAAACAATTACCATAGAAGTTAGTGATGTTGATAAGTATTCTAAAACTTATACTTTGAGATTAACTAAAATAGTAACTACTGGTGGAACCATAACTAATGGTACAGGTTATAGAATTCATAAATTTACTTCAAATGGATCATTTACCTCTAACATCCCATTAACTGCTGAACTTTTAGTTATTGGTGGAGGTGGAGGTGGTGGTGGATATGATGGTGGTGGTGGTCGTGCCGGAGCGTTATATTATAGTGCATCTTATTCAATACCTTCAGGTTCAACAAATGTTGTAATTGGTGCTGGAGGTCTAGGTGTAAATTATACAAAAGGATCAGCAGGTACTGCTTCTTCTTTTGGAGCAATATCTAAAGCTGGAGGTGCTGGTGGGGCTTTAACAAGTCCTAAATCTGGTGGTGCAGGTTGTGGTGGTGGAGGAAGTGCCTTTAATGCAGGACTGGGTTATGGTCTTGAAGGTCCTGGTTGTACATATAGTATTACAGGAACTCCTGTTGTATATGGTCTAGGAGGAAGAGGAGGTAATGGAGGGAGAACAGATGGTGCTACAAACACAGGATCAGCAGGTTGGGCTGGCGGAACTAGAGGTGGTCATGGTGCTGATGGAGTTGTAATTGTTAGAATAAATTCTTAGTGAATTTTTTCTCTTTTAAATATTTTTAACTTAACTTGCGCTTTATCTACTTAACTTAATCTTTATATACTTTTCTAAATATATAATATATATTAATACTAATTATAGTATTTTATTTCTTAAAACAAAATTATAAATTTATAAAATAAGAGAATGATTTAATATGAAATTTTTTACAAATAAAAACTATTCTAAAATGATAATTATACCTTTAGTTATTTTAATAATATTTATTTTAATTGCATTTATTTTTCCAGGTATTGAAAGAGGTATTGATCTTAAAGGAGGAAATCAAATAATCGTACACTATCCTCAAGAAAAAGATTACACTTCTTTAGAAACTGCTCTTGTCGAAAAATATAATATTTCTCAAATACAAGTAAATGAAGTTAAAAGTATAAATGAATATGGACTTTTAATTGAATTCTCTCTACAACAAGATCTTGAAACTGCTAAAGCAGAAAGATCAAAATTAGATTTTACAAAAGATTTAGAAATTTTAAAACAAGATTCTATTGTTCTATTAACTCCTTTAAAGGAAAGAGGTTTTTTAACAGAAAATGATTTAACTTCTATTCAACAAATAAATAACAAAGATGAATTAAGTTCAAAAGTTTCAGAAAACATAAGTCTTGCAAATAATAGTTTTTATAATCAAGTTACAAATCTTGTTAAATCAGAATTAGATTTAGCAGAAGATGCAAAAATACAAACTAGAGAAATCGCACCTACTTTAGGAAAAGATTTTGTAAATAGTTCTGTAAAGGTAGGAATTGTTGCATTTTCATTATTATTAATTGTTATTCTTTTATTCTTCAGAGAGATTGTTCCATCAGGATTAATTATTTTTGCTGTTATTTTTGATGTGTTTGCAGCTCTTGCAGGTATGGCTTTATTTAATATACCTTTAAGTTTAACCACAATTCCTGCTCTCTTAATGCTTATTGGATACTCTGTTGATACAGATATTCTTTTAACAACAAGAATTTTAAAAGATGGTAATAGAAATCCAATTGATTCAGCAAATTCTTCAATTGCAACTGGGCTTACCATGACTTTTACAACAATGGCAACTATTCTTGTAATGCTTATAATTTCTTATTTTGCACAGATGTTTATTATCTTAGAAATTTCTGTAATATTATTATGTGGTCTTGTTGGTGATGTAATTTCTACATGGCTTTTCAATGCACCTGCATTAATTAAATATGCAAAAAGGAAACATAAAAATTAATTTAAAAATGTGAATTAACCATGAGAACATTAATAAAAAAACCAATAATTATTTTTTGGATTATTTTAATAATCATATCTTTAGTTTTACTTTTAACTAATGGTTTAAAATTTGGAGTTGACTTTAGTGGTGGAACTGCTTTTCAAGTAGTTTTAGAAGAATCAGTATCTTCTGAAGAACTAGCACAAGCTGCATCTATTTTAGGTAGAAGACTTGATTGGTCTGGTTCAAAAGATGCAAGAGTAACTCCTTCTGGAAGTCAATATATAACTATACAGATTGCTGAATCTGATCCTGATGAAATTGCAAGTTTAAGAAGCGCAATTTTAAAACAAGGAAATTTTGAAGCAGTTTTAAATGGGGATGTTTTATTTTCAGGTGAAGATATAAAATCAATCTATAAAGATCCTTCTAGAGGTTATGGAATTTCAGAAGTTTCAAAAGGTGTTGACTATCAATGGTCTCTTCCGTTTTTATTATCTCCTGATTCTGCAAAAAGATTTGCAGAAATGACTTTCCATAAATGTACTCCTACTGGAATTTCTTCTGGTTCTTTAGATGAAAGATATGAATGTGATAAAACATATTTCTTTGTTGACAGACCAGTAGATAGTATAATATTAATAGATAACTTAACTTTTACAGAAGAAAAAGAAGTTCCTGTAATACCTGGACTTTATTCTTCTTTCTTTCCAATTGAAGATCTTTTAGATCAAGTAACTTCTCCGTATTATGTTATTGATGGAAATTTATCTGCAGAAGATGTTTCAAGTTTAACAAAAGACTTAGAAAATTATTCTAAAGTAATTGTTTCTCCAGGAATAACTAATAACGATGTAAATTCTTTAAAAGAACTTGGTTTTAAAGTAATCTCTATTGAAAAACAAGAAAACCTTCCATGGATTTGGAGTGTTACAGGTTTAAAATCTGTAATTTCTATAACTCCTGGAATTGCAAACATGGATGTTTCAAGTATGGAATCTTCAAGATTTCAAACTTTTTCTCAACTTAATATTACAGGACATGCAGAATCATTAGAAGCTTCTCAAGCAAGACTTGATGATTTATTATTAATTTTAGAATCAGGTTCTCTTCCTATTGCAATTGACAGTATAAGTACAGAATCAATATCTCCATTTTTAGGAAAGCAATTTTTAAATACATCTTTGCTTATTGGTTTGTTTGCTATTCTTACTGTTGCAGTTGTTTTATTTATAAGATATAAAAGATTTAGTTTAGCTGCACCAATTATCTTAACAGCCTCAAGTGAAATTTTAATTCTTTTAGGAATACTTTCTCTTATGAGTTTTAGACTTGACTTAGCTGCTGTTGCTGGTATTTTAGCAACTATTGGAACTGGTGTTGATGATAATATTATTATCATTGATGAACTTTTAAGAGGCAAGAAAAAAGATGAGCATGAACATCATGAAAGTCTTTTAAAGAAAATTAAGAAAGCTTTCTTTATTATGTTTGCTGCTGCTGCAACTGCTGCTGCAACAATGTTCCCAATCATTTTCTTTAGTTTAGGTCTTGGAAAATTAGTTGGTTTTGCTGTAACTATTTTAATTGGTACTGCAATAGGTGTATTTTTAGTAAGACCAGTTTATGCACAGATTGCAAGAAAAATAGTTGCTGAAGAAGGAAAATAATTTTTCCTTTTTTCTTATTTTTTAAGTGTTTTAAGTATTAGATAAAGTATAACTAACCCCATTGCAAACCAAAAGAGTATGTGTGCTATTTTTGAAACACTTAAGCTTATCTTTTCTGCAAGTAAAACTAAAACTATTCTTAAAAAGTTAGCTATCCATAGCAAAAGAACACTCAAAAGTATCCACTTAATTTTACTATTTTTATTTAATGTTATTTTTGATGAGATTATTATTCCTAGATAAACAGAAATGCTAATTACTCCGCTGCATATTGGTACAAAAATAAAAGGTTCATAATTTAAGAAGTCTCCAAAAATACTTCTTATTAAATATTCCCATAGATTAATCAATGGAGTTGCAATTGTTTTAAGAAATATAAAACTTAATAAAGTGTATATTATTGTAAAATAAATAATGAAATTAATTGTTTTTTTATCTAGGTGCATATAGTTAATTTACTATCAAAGAGATTATAAATATTTATCTTTATAAAATATTATAATTGAAATTAAACAATTAGAATATATATTAAAATAGATAAAGCACCAGCTATAAAAGTTGCAAGAAAATTAGTTTGATTATTATTAAAGATTCCTCTTCTCTCAATTGTTGCACCTATATAACTATCAACAATAGATCCTAATATTCCACCAATAAATAAAACTATTAAAAATGTAAAAGTATAACCTACAATATAAAAATAAACTACAGAAATAAAAGATGCAATCATTGCACCTGTGATCCCAAGAAAAGTAATTCCACCATCTTCTCCTTTTTTAACTTTTTTAAAATTAGTAATAAGTCTTGGAGTTATGTTTGAAAGTTTTCCAATCTCTGAAGAAAAAGTGTCTGAAAAAGCAGCATTTATTGAAACTATACTTGCAAGAATAAATAATGAATAATCTAAAAAGTTTAATTTATCAAAAATAAAACCAATTATTACAAATATTACTGCTGCTGAACAATTTCCAATAATGTTTAAGTAATTTCTTTTTTCATGTTTTTTATTAAGTATTAAAGTTATACCTTCTGCTATTGCGAAAAATACAATTACATATGCAACTGCATAGATATTAATAAAGTAAAGAATTATACTTAAGAGTGCATAAATTAAAGAAATAGTAAAAAGATCGTATCCTCTTAATAGATGTAAGAAGATACCAATCAAAATAAATACTAGAAAATATAAAAAAAGCATAGTAGTTCATTAAATTATTTTTGCCTTAAGAACTAAAACTTTATTTATATAACCTAATTTTACTAATTTTTTCTTAAGTTTTTCAGAAAATTTTTGATAAACTATGTTTGTCCAAACTTCTCTAGATGTTTTTTCTTTAATATCTTCTGTTAAAGAATCTACAATTAGGTTTCTTGTTTCAGTTCTAGTTGCAGTTGTAAATTTAGTTCCTGAAAGACACATTACTTTTAATTTTATTTTTTGATTATCTTTAGTTTCTACAAAAAATATAATTTCAATTTTTGATTTTCCACGTCTTATCATTCTTTTTAAATTTGCAACTTTAGTGTTTAGTTCTTCAAGCTTTGTTTCAGCGTTTGTACCTGTAACTTTATTAATTTTAAATGTTACAGTGTAACCTGAATCTTTAATATTTGAGGTTAAATCATTTAATGATTTTTTAATAGTTCTACCAATTAATTTAGAACTATCTAAAGCAACTGTTTTTGCAATTTCTTTTGAATCAAATACAGGATCTGCTGTTACATTGTACCATTTTTTCTTTTTCCAATTATCTACTGTTTTCTTTTTTACTTTAGCCATGTTAATTACACCATTTTATAATCGTTAAAAATTACCTTACAAGTAATTTTGCTTTTTGATCAGAATATCTCCAATCTTTTGGTAAAATTCCTTCTTTAATATAATATTTTTTTAATCTGTTAATTTTAGAAACAGTTAATTGATACCCGTGTTTTCCTCTGGTATCTTTTTTATTTTTTTCATTATGTTTTAATAATGTAACAGCTCTTTTAATTAATGCCATTAAATCATCAGGTATTTCTTTATTAAGGTTTAATTCTTTTTGAATTTTTCCAATTCTTTTACCTGTTTCTTTTTTTGTTTTTAAAACATTTTCTTTTTTAAGTTCAAGTCCAATCTTTGCATTAGACTCTCCTTTTTTTGTTAATTCTTCTATTTTTTTATAGATTTGATCTTTATCCATTTTTTTAATTTCTTTTTTTTCAACCATACTTAATCATGTTTTTTTAATTTATAATTTTCTTTATGTTGTTATAAAAATTGTGGCGATATTTTTATAAAAAGTATTAATATATATATTATTATTGCGATGTATTTATATATATTATTGTTTAAAGATATCTTCCTCTTTTTTCAATATTTTCTATATGTTTTATAATATTTTTGTTATTAGTTCCTTTTAGATATCCTTCTTTAATACCAACCCATAGTTTTTCTGTTCTTTTAAGGGCTAAAAGGGTTTTTTTAAAAACTAAAAGATCAGTTGCCTTATCTTCTATCTTTAAAGAAACATATCCAAGTCCAAAATCAATAAAATATACTTTATTGTTATTAGTTAGTATATTTATTAAGTTTAAATCACCATGGATAATGTTATTATTATGTAATTTTGCAATTTCAATTCCAATTTCTTCAAGTTTATCTTTATGTTTTTTACTGTTTTTAATATATTCCATAATTATTTTATTATTTGATACAGAATATATGTAAGGGCTAAAAAGTCCTATTTCTTTTATTTTTTTAAGCAAAAAAGCTTCTTCTTTATTTCTAGTTTTTAAAATTTTAGTATCTAAAACAGGATGTCTGTATTTTTTAGAATTTCTCTCTTTAATACAAACTTCTTTATTAAATAGTTTTGTTTTGTAAATAGTTGCTTCTGCACCTTTTGCAATAATTTCCATTAAATTTCACTTTTAACAAACTTTAACATCTTGAAGTTCAAACTTATAAGTAGTATATTTATTTTTAAGAACGCTTAAGTTTTCTAAATATTTATCAATGTTTAATTTTTTATATTCTTTTGTATTTATTTTTTCAAAATCATTTTCTAATTTATCTATTTTTAGTAAAATTCCATTTATTTTAAGACTTAAATCTCTTGATATGCATTCTTCTCTTACAACTGAAGCTCTATATATTTGTCTTTCTATTTCAGAGACTTGTTTTGAAACTTCTATAAATTCAATTAATGGTGTTGTAATTTCTTTTTGAGAAATAAAAGAAATTTCTGAAATATACCCTGTTGAATCTTCTGGAACTAATATGTTATTTGTAACATTATATTTTTGATTTATTTTTTCTATTTTTAAAACATTATTTTGATTATATTGATTTAAGAATAAGAATACAAAAAACACAATTATAATGATAATTATTAAATCTCCAAGAAAACTAATTTTTCGTCTTTCCATTTTTTCTCATTTTTTAGACATTATATATGTATATAATATATACAATATAACCTTTATATATATTTTTAATAAGCTTATATTTAATATTTTATGAATATTTTTTTAAAATTTCAATAATTTTATCATACATTTCTTTTTTAAACTGACTTTCTTTAAGTTGTTTTCTTAATTGATCAATTTTCATTTCAGAAGTTTTAATTTTAAATTCTTTTTTCTTTTCACTATATCCACCAATACTGTTGTTTTTATAGACAATTGAAGTATTAATAGTTTCTTTAAGTTTTTTTCTATAATCTGGATTTACAAGGAAAGTTTCAAATAAATTACTATATTCAGGATCAAGTAATACTTTATCTGTAAGTCTTGAATCAAGAACATCTTGTTTATATTCTTTATTTGTAATTTCTTTAATTTTATGTCTCCAATAGTTTTTTTTAAGAAACATAGTAATTGGAGCTAGTTTTTTATTCCTTTCAACTTTATTTTTATTATTTTTCCAATAATTAAGTTCTTTTTCTAATTTTGAAAGGTTTTTTTCAATTTCAATTTGTTTTTTTCTAGTTTCACTAACCCCTGGATAAATTATTTTTTTATTAGCTATATGTATTATTTTCTTTTTCAAAAAATATCTTAATAATTTAATTTCTTTTTCAGTAAGATTTAAGTCTAATGTTTCACTAAGCTCTTCAATTGTAGTGATTCTTTTTGTATTTAGTTTCATAAGTTATCAATTTTTTAATATTTAATATATATAATGGTTATATTTGTTTTAAGAACTTTTGTTTTTTACTCTACTAAATAAAATAAATACCTTTATTAATTTTTAGAACAATATATTATATTATAACAAAATTAATTAAAGAGGTTTTAATAAATGATTCCTGGAATGAATGGTATGGACCCAAGAAAAATGAATGCTTTAATGAAGCAAATGGGTATTGAAAATAATGATATTGATGCTGCAAAAGTAATAATTGAACTTAAAGATGGTTCTGTTATTGAAGTAATTGATCCTTCAGTTACAGAAATTGTAATGCAAGGAAACAGAAGTTTTCAAGTAGCTGGAACTGTAACTACTAAAGAAGTTTTAACAATCCCTCAAGAAGACATAGACATGGTGTCAGAATCTGCTAATGTTTCTAAAGAAAAAGCAAAAGAAACTTTAGAAGAAACAAAAGGAGATATTGCAGAAGCAATATCTAAATTGTCAGAATAATTTTTAAAAAAATTATTCTTCTATTTTTTTATCTAACATCAAAAACATAATGTCTTTTCTAGTAACATATGCTTGGACATTAAAATTAATTATTTCTTTATTTATATCTTCTGGATATTCAAGCCATACAGGGTATGTTTTTTCAGAATAAGTATATTCTTCTTCTTGTAAAGTTATTTTTTCAACATCCAAGATAGCTTCTTTTTCAATTTCTTCAAGTTCTAAATCTAATGGTGTTATTTTTTCAATAATATTTTCAATTTCTACAGAACTTTCAAGAAGATATTTTTTTTCAAAATCTTTTACTTTATTTTCTTCTAAAAATCCATTTTCAATTAATTTTTCTTTTATTTCTGTATAGTTACTAAGGTTATAGTCAGCTATAAAACTAATTTTTATTTCTTCTATGTTTTTATCAATACTTTCAATTTCACTAATGTTTAAATCTTCTTTAGAAACATTAATGTCAAGTCCTTGATACACTAAACTATAATCTGGAACAATTGTAACTTTTTCAATTTCGTTAATTTTTTCTTTAATTGAGTTTTCATCATTATCATTAAGATAATTTGTTTTTGTAGAATATCTATATTTTTCATTCCATTCTAAAATATTAATTTCTTGTTCATCAAAAACAAGAGAAGGTGAGCTTGTAAGGTTAGTTGTTTCATAAAGTATAACATACTCTAAAACTTCTCCTTTAAAACTTGCTTGTAATTGTCCTTGGATATTATCTTTTTTAAGAGTATTAACATTTACAACTGCATCAACTATATAATCTACAAAATCATAATCCATTGTTTTGTTTTCATCACTTGTTGCTCTAAAATTAACACTATTGTTAATTTCAACTCTTGCTTGTTTATATATTTCAATAGGCTCTGAAGTTAAATATTCTAAATTATTTATTTCTGTAATTATTTCTTCTTGAAGTAAAGGGTCAATTACAATTTTTGCAATCAATATTATTTTTTCTTCAGAATCTTTATTAAATTGTATACTTGATCTTTTAACTCCTTCAATTGCAATTAAATCATTTTCTATTTTTGTTTGTTCAAAAACATCTGTATTACTTGCAATTATTAATTCTGAAAACATTTCTGAAACTATTGCTTCAGTTTCCCCAACATACATTTCTGAAGGTATGTTTAAATCTTCTTCAAAATCTTGATATGTTGTATCTACATCTGGTCTTGCCCCAATTGACATACCTACAATAGATCCTAAAATTAATACTACTAATAAAATTGAAAGTCCTGCTTGTTTATTCATATTTTTCACATTTTTATAATAAAATAAGTTATAATATATATTTATTACTTAAAAGAATTTATAAGGTTTTCTTTTTATTTTTATCTAAGCATTATATACTTTATGATCAATTTTAAAATAAAAAATATACCTATAAGAAAAAAAGGAGTTTTAGCTCCTATGCAAGAGTATACTCATCTTCCATTTAGACTTCTTTGCAAAGATTATGATGTAGGTTTATGTTATACAGAGATGGTGAATATAAATCACATTATTCAATATAAAGAAGATTTATCTAAATTAGATCTTTTAGCATCTACTGAAAAAGAATCTCCTGTATCTTTACAGTTGTTTGGAGATTTAAGTTTAAAAAAAACAATTACTGCTGCTCATTTAATTGATAATTATAAATATTTTGATATTATTGATTTTAATTTAGGTTGTCCTTCTTTAAAAATAATTAATAGTAAGTCAGGTTCTTATAATTTAAAGCAATTAGATAAAGTTTATCCAATAATTAAAGAAATTGTTTCTACTTCTAAAAAACCAATTACTGTAAAGGTAAGACTTGGTTTTAAAGAAGATATTTTAGAGGATATGATTAATAATTTTGAAAAGATTGGTGTTTCTGCAATTGCTGTTCATGGTAGACTTGCAAAAGAAAATTATAGTGTTCCATCAAAAATTTCAAGAGTTGAGGAAATTAAAAAAATTACTTCACTTCCAATAATTTATAATGGAGATGTTAATGAAACAAATCTTGGACATGTGAATAAGTTTTCTGGAATTATGGTTGGCAGAGAAGCTTTAGGCAATCCTTTTATCTTTAAGCAAATAGATTATTTTTCAAAAAATAATGTTCTTTTAGAAAAAGATTATTCTGATGAAGCTTTATTATCTTTTTTAGAATATGTTAAAGAATATCCAATTTCTTTTTCTAAACTAAAAGTATCTTTAATTCCTTTTTTTAAAGGTAAACAAGGTTCTGCAAGAATAAGAGAATTATTATCCAAATCTAAAAATCTTAAAGAAATATTAAATATATTAAAATAGCTATAAGTATTATCCATAAAATTATTTTGTAATTTTTAATAATTTCTTTAAAAATAAAAAGTATTCCGTCAATAATTCCCATAAAAAAATCTTTTAAATAACTACCTAATTTTTTATCTTCTTTAACTTCTGAAAAAACTTCTTTAATAAGTTCTATTTTAGTTTTTTCTTTTTTTGGAATTATTTCAAAATTATTAACGTCTCCAGTAATTGCATCTATCTTAAGTTTAAACTTATCTAGTTTAACTTTCCAATTAGGAACATATATTTGTTCAATACCGCTTAAGGAGATTTGATCTTTTAAAACATTGTGCTTATAAACCAAATATTTCATAATTGTTTCTTCAGCTTCTTCTTTTGTAACAATTTTTTTTTTAAGATTAATCTGAATTTGCTCTGTTTTAGGAGCTTCTAAATTTTCTTTAATGATTGGTTTTGATATTTTAAAAATATCAATAACTTTTTCATTAATTTGATTATTTATAGAATTAAGTGCAATTTGGTTTGAGATTCTATTAAACTTCTCATTTTTATTAATTAAAATATCGTAGAAACAGACCCAATAAGGTGTAATAGTAAGATAAAGATTTTCTTTCTTTATCTCATATTTATGACCTTTTTTTTTAAGAGCCGCTTGAAATATATCTAATGCTTGTCTTGGCTCTAATTTTATTGGAAACCTTTTTTCAGTAACTGTTATTGGCATTTATTTCATTTTTTTAATAATTTTTACTTTTTCTGGTACCAATAATAATTTTGTTTTAGAAATCATTGCAAGATCTCCACCTTTGTCAGTAACATACATTTTTAATTGTCCAACAAATTGTTTTGCTCTTTGTGGATTTCTTTTAGAAATTCCTTCTATGTCTAAAATAACAAAGTTTCTTTCTTTTAATTCTTTTATTACAATTTCAACTTCATTATTTGATTGTAAACTAATTGGTTTTACATAGAAATCTACATCTTCTGGTACATCTTCTACATCCATGTTGTTTAAGAAATCGTCAATATCTATTTCTTCTTTTTTACCTGTAAACATTTTATCTAAAAAGGCCATTTTTTCCCCACCTCGAAATTATATAAATGCAATTTATATTATAATTATAAACCAAAATATTTAAATACAAAATGTATTTTTTGTGCTTTTTTACTATCTTTTTATAAATATTACAAGTTATTATTAGTTTATTAATCAATTTTATAAAAAAAGAGGTGGTTGTTATTTTTGGTTTTTTTAAAGGTAAAATTAATGTGATTCTAAATAAACATGATTTTACACCTGGCGATATAATTGAAGGAAAAATGATTTTAACTGTAAAAAGAGATTTTGAATCAAAAGGGGCTTATGTTTATTTGTCTGCAATTCAGCAAACAAGAGTTAATAATTCTGGACAATCAACAACAAGATCTTCAATAATTTATGATTTTAAACTAGATCTTGAAAATGAAAGAGCTTATACTAAAGGAGAAGTTGTAGAGTTTCCTTTTCAATTAAAAATACCTCTAGATGTATTTACTCCTACAAAGACTCAACAAAACATAATTAAAGCAGTTAGTTTTTTAACAGGTGATAGATATAGTATCTATTGGAGTGTTTTAGGAAAGGTTAGAGTTAGAAGATGTTTAACAAACATAACTAAAAAAGTAAGAATTACTGTTCAATAGTTTTATTTTTTTAACAAAAAATGTAGTTTTTTAAAATTTAAATAAACTACTCTCTTTTTATTTTTTTAACTTCTTAATATATATATGTACAATTCAATAATTATTCATTACAATGAAATTGCAATTAAAGGGAAAAATCGAATTTTCTTTGAAAAAAAATTAATTTCAAATATTCATGCGTCTCTTAATAAAAAACATAAGATAACAAGGCATTATGGTTTTATCTTAATTGATATAAATAAACCTTCTTTAGAAGAAATAAAAATTTTAGAAAATAAATTAACTAAAATACCTGGTATTGCAAATTTTTCATTTGCTTTTAAATCATCTTTAGACTTTGAAAATTTAAAAAAGCAAACAATTCTTTTTTTAAAAAATCAAGATTTTAATACTTTTAAAGTGGATGCTAGAAGAAGTAATAAACAATTCCCTTTAACTTCTCCACAAATTAATGTTTCCTTAGGAGAAGTAATTTATAATTCTTTAAATAAAAAAGTAGATATTAAAAATCCAGATTTAACTTTATTTGTTGAAGTTTCTTTAAAAGAAATATTTATTTTTACAAGTAGAACTCCTGGTCTTGGAGGACTTCCTGTAGGTGTTAGTGCAAATGTAATTTGTTCTCTTTCAGGTGGTATTGACAGTCCAGTAGCAGCTTTTCTTTTTATGAAGAGAGGTGCAAAAGTTATATTTGTTCACATCTATAATAATACTTTAGTTAAAAAAGAAATTTTAGATAAAATAAAAACACTTGTAACTACTTTAAATCAATTTCAAGGTAATTCTAAATTATATGTAGTTCCTTTTTCTGAAATTCAAAAACACATAATTGCAAATATTGATTCTGATTATAGAATGATTATCTATAGAAGATTTATGTTCAAAATAATTGATGAAATTTCAAAAAAAGAAAATGCAAAGGCTGTAATAACAGGAGATAATATAGGTCAAGTAGCTTCTCAAACTATTGAAAATATGACTACTATTTATTCAGCAACAAAATTACCAATTTTTTCTCCATTAATAGCTTTTGATAAAAATGAAATAATTTCTATTGCAAAAAAAATAGATACTTACAAAACTTCAATAATTCCTTATCCTGATTGTTGTTCTTATATGCTTTCAAAGCATCCAAGAACTAGATCTACAGTAGATGAAATTTTAGATTTTGAAAAAAAAATTGAAAATGAAGAAGATTTAATTAATAATGCAATTTCTTCTTCAGATATTATTTTAGTTTAGAGTTGTACAAGTAACATTTCCATAAATATTAATACTTGTACTTACATCATCTTTATAACTCATGCTACTTTCGTTTGGAAAAACACTATTTGTCATTTTTTTAGATAAAAAGTCATCAATTCCTTCTAAACTTTCAAAGACACAAACTTCTGTGCTTCCAATAAACATTTCAGCAGTTTCTTTTTCAGCACCATTTACTGGAGTATATCCTGGTTTTTCTTTTTCTTCATTTATAAGTGCTATAACTTCTTGTTTTGCTTGATTTTTTTCTTCTAAAGTAATTTCTCCTTCAAGTTTACTATTATCGAAGTCAGGATCAAAAGATTTTAAAAGCATATATTGAAAATAAACTGCGTCTAAGTTTTCTTCTTTATTTACATATTCTAAAACATCGTCATAATCAAAAGATACATTTGCATCGATTGTTTTTATTTCAACTTCACATTTATCATCTTCATTTAGACCTTTAATATTGTAATTTAGATCTTGACTTAAATACATCATAAACAAAGATGTAGTTTCTTGTCTATTCTCAAAATTACTTGGGATACAATCTTTAGAATTATCTAAAAAATCAGTTTCTTGATTGTTACTATAGTGCCCAGAAATATAATTTTTATAAACATAAATTAGCCCATATGTGCAAAATCCAATAACTATTAAAAAAATAACAGTAATTACTATTGCTTTATAGTTTTTATTATTTGGTTCTTTTATATCTTTTAAAGTGTTTTCTTCTCTTTTTGGTATTAAATTTTCTAAATCAGTACTCATAATCATCTTTCCTTTTTTAATGGTTATTTATTTTTAATACAATTATTCTTTTAAATAGATCTTTGAAAAATAAAACAATAAGCTATAAAAAACCAATTTATCTTAAATATAATATGAGTGATAACATTTTTTATGAATATTTAAACAAAGGTTCTCTATTTGTAAATAAAAATAAAATATCACCTCATTATGTTCCAGAAAAATTACCTTTTAGAGATGAACAAATAAAAGAATTGTCCTTATGGCTTTCTCCTGCACTTAAAAAAGAAAAACCACATAATATATTTATTTATGGAAAGGTAGGCACAGGTAAAACTTCTGCTGTAAGGCATGTTGTAAATCAATTAGATAGTATTTCAAAAGAAAATAATCTTTGTCTTTATACACTTTATCTTAATTGTAGAAATTATCAAACAAAACATGCTATTCTTTTTTACTGTGTTCAATCGTTTTATCCTGATAAAAATTTTGTAGGTTATTCAAAATCTTTTATTTATGATAAATTTATAACTTTTTTAAAAGAAAATGAATTGAATTTTGTTGTAATTTTAGATGAAATTGATAAAATTAAAGATAGAGAGATAGATGACTTAATATATACTTTATCTAGAAGTAATGATGAATTAGGTGTTGGATCTAGTGTTTCAATGATTGGTATTTCAAATAATTTATTTTTTATGTCAAGACTTGATCCTAGAACAAAAAGTTCTTTATGTGAGCAAGAGGCTGTATATCCTCCGTATAATGCTGAAGAACTAAAAGAAATTTTAAAACAAAGAGTATCTTTAACTTTTAAAGAAAATGTTGTTCTAGATTCTGCAATAAATTCAGCTGCTGCAATGGCTGCAAAAGAATCTGGTGATGCAAGGACTGCTTTAATGCTTTTACTTAAAGCTGGTGAAATTGCAGATATGAATAAAAAAGATTTTGTAACTGATAAAGAAGTACATTTAGCAAAAGATAAAGTTGAACATGAGATTATTAGAAGTATGGTTTTAACATTGCCTGTTCAATTACAATTAGTTTTACTTGCTATAACAGAAAGATCAGAATCTCCAAAAGGAATTTTAAAGATTGATGGATCTTATGAAGAAAATGTGCTTTATTCTGGTGAGATATACGATACATATATAGTTGTTTCAAATAAATATGGTGAAAAACCAGTGTCTATGAGATGGTTTAGAGAGTATATCAATGAATTAGAAGCTTATGGTTTCATTTCTACTACTCAATCAGGTAAAGGTGTTAAAGGAAACACCACTTTAATAAAATTAGGTGTTGATTCTAAAAGCATAAAAGATCTTTTAGAAAAAGAATTTAATGTTTAGTTTTTCTAATTTTTTTCCAAATTGGCTCTTTTTTAGTTTTTAGAGGTTTTATTTTTTGTTTTTTTTCTTTTAAATCAATATAATTTTTAAATTTATTTATAAATGTAGATTTTACATTTTCAAAGTTTATTTTTTCTGATTTTATTCCACCTTCAATATATGCATCAAGATAACTTATAATAATTCTTTCATATTCTTTATCTGTAACTGTTGAATATTTTCTTGGAAGAACTCCAGAAGTTGGAATTTTCATTTTTTTTGAAATATCAACTAAATTTGAAATAACTTTTTGTTTCCAATTTCCTAATATTTTATTTGCTTCTTTTGTTTTTAGACTATATTTTTTTCCTTGAATTAAATTTATTTGTAATTCTTTTTTACCATTTTTAAATAAAAATATAAAATTAAAAGATCCAAAGTTTTCTCCTTGAAAATAAGCATTTATCTGAAATGGAGCTTCAACATGTTTATTTGAATAACCAATTTCAGGAATTATTTCAGAAGATGCATATTTAAGAGTTATTTTTTTATCTAAATTAAAATTTTCAATTTTTTTTTCAAAAACTTTTTTAAATTTTAAATTATAATCAACTATTTTAAAAAATTCAGCATCAGGATAAAAAGAATTTCTAGGAAGATTTGACAGTACCATTAAAGCGGTTTCTATTTTTTCAGGAGTTTTATATTTGTCAATTAAATTTTGAATAAATGTAGGTTCATGTCCAATAGTGTATTGTGTTTGAAGTTTAATTGCTCCTTTATAATTAGTAATTATTTTATCTATTAAAGGATTTTTAGGCATTATTTTCACTTATCCTCTGAATAAAAATAATTTTAGATACCCAATATATGGTATTCTTAATATTTTTTTACCCATTAAGTTTTCAACATTAATTGGATAAACATTTAAACAACCATTCACAATATAGTTTCCTGAAATTGCACAATCTTGATCAATAATATAATTTGTTTCTCCATTATCTCCTTTGGTTAAAACATATTTTCCATCATTTGCATTAATAATTAAAACAACTCTATGAATAATATCTCTGCCAGTAAGATTTGATTTATAGACTACTACTGAATTATTTTTTTCAATAGCGTCTTTAATTTCAATAATTTGATTATTAATTTCTATTGTTTTAACTTCATTGTTTCCATAACTATTTAATTTATATTCCATTTTTGCAAATTCACTTAAATTTTTAGTTGAAATATTTTCATCAATAGTAATTATTTCTGATTTTAAATTTTTAGCAGAAGATATAACCATAATATCTCCTCTATAAAAACTAGGCTCCATTGATCCAGAAACAACTGTTGCAAGAGGAAGTGAAGTTCCTAAAATTAATCCTAATAATTTAAAAATAATAAATGCTAAAATAAGAGAATAGACTAAATAAAAAATCCAATACATTATTTTTGTATCTAAACTTTTAGGTTTTCCAAAAAGTCTTAAAAGAAGTGTATCTATGTAATAGTATGGATCTAAATATTTTAATCTATCTTTCATTATTTAAAACCTTAATCTTGTGTAAGTTTTTGAAGGTTGTTAATTGTTGATAAAACATTTTCTTCAGCTTCTGAAATACATTCTAAGAAAACATCTTTTGCTGCTTGTTCTTTTGTTCTTAAATAAAAAATAAATTCGTTTGTTAAGTGATCAGATTTTTTAAGAGCTACAAATTCTACATCTCTTTTAGAACTTGCAATATTTTCAATTAAATAGAAAAAAGAAACATCTTCTTCTATAATTTTAATTTCAATTTCATTTTTTTCTTTTTTTATAAATTCAAAATCCATGGTTATTCACATTTTCCCTATTTTTTTAGTATTTATTGTTTTACAATTTAAACATTTAATACTAGCGTCTGTTAAATTTAATTCAGCTTTACAATTTTTACAGTATGATTTTATAACTCCAAGATCAGGTTCACTAATCTTAATTTTAAAACCAAATTTATCTTGTTCTGTAATTTTCGCTTTAACAATATCCCCAATCCTTACAACATCTCCCATTTTTTCAACATAATCTTCAGATGCATTATTAATAAATAAGATTCCTGTTGCTGAAGGGCTTAAAACATGTTCACTTTTATTATTTATGTTTACAATGGCTATTTTATCAGTTGTTTGTACAACTTCACCAATAACTATATCTCCTTCTCTAAGAGTTCTTTGTTGAGGTATATTTTTAAGTATTTTTTGTATATTATCTTCTTTAGAATTCAATTTTAATCACATTTTTTTAAGTATAATTATAAAATAAGTTATAATAATATATATTATATAATTAGAAATATTTTTATATTGTTTCCTTATCTATTTTTGTATGGTTCTAGAATTAATTACAAATACTTTTAAGTTAAGAAGTAGACCTTACTTAATGTTTTTTGAAGCTATTTTACTTACAGTTTTTGCAATATTTTTTTCAAATAGTATTTTTCCAGGTAAATATTTAAGTGTTGCAATTTTATCTTTTATAATCATAGGTGCAGTTCCTTTATTAAACCGTGTTTATTCTTATGATTCATATATTACAAATTATTCTAAACCTTTTTTTCTAAGACACAAACAAATTTTTATTTTATTATTTTTTTTCTTTTTAGGGATTGTTTTTACATTAATAACTTCTTATTTTGTATTAAGTGATAATGTTTCTGAAAACCTTTTTAACGCACAATTTGAAGAACTTGAAAGAGTAAGTGAAGTTAGAAATTCAATAACTGGTGATTTATCTTCAAGTGGTTATAATACAAATAAATTTTGGGAAGTTTTCTATTTAATTTTTAACAATAATTTAATAGTTGTAATTTCTGCAATAATTCTATCTTTTTTTTATGGTGCTGGTGGTTTATTTTTAATTGCTTGGAATGCATCTCTTTTAGCGGTTGTAATTATTAATTATATTTCCTCTGCAGTTTATCATACAGGAATTAATGCTGCAATCATGGGTTCAAAACATGGACTTATAGCTTTTTTAGGTTTTATTCCTCATGGTTTTTTTGAAGTTTTAGCATATTTTGTAGCTTCTGTTGCAGGAGCTATTTTTGCAAGAGATCTTTTTAAAGGTGTTTTTAATACTCCTTTTAAGTGGCATGCTGCAAGAGATTTTTTATATTTATTTTTACTTGCTATATTTTGTTTAATTATTGGTGGATTAATAGAAGCAAGTTATTTTGTTTAGTAAATCTAACACATTTTTATTTCTTTTCATATACTAAATATATTTATGTCTTATAACTACATTATCAAATATCCTTTTTCAAACAAAGCAAAAGAATATTTAGAATCAAAAGAAATTGATCTTTTTTCAATTAATGAAGAAACTATTAAAAAAGCAACTTTGTTTATTTTAAAAACTGTTTTTCAAGACATACAAGAAAATGAAAAACAATGGAAAGAATATCTTAGAATTGATGATGAAAGAATCGCAAAAATGTTTGCAACCTTATATCCTTTATCAAGAATTCTTTTAAATGTAGTAGACTATAATCCTCTTTATCAAAGATTTGGTGAATACTATCAAAAACAATTGCATTATTATTTAAAACAACTTTTAGATAAAGAAGAATTTAAAGAAATACAAGATGATTTATGTAAAGAAATTAAATTTGATGAGGATAAAAACAAATATTATCTAAATTTAGTTGAATATTTATCCTTAAACTTAACAGATGATTATAAATTACAATATTCTAATCTTGATGATGGTAAAATTTATTTTACAAAATTAGAAGTTATTGATTTATTATCTGTAATTTTAAAGAAGAGAATTTTAAAAAATATAGATCTTGAAAAAAAAGATCTTCCTAAATTATTTTTAGAATATGGGGATTATATTAGAAAAAAAGTAATTTCTGAAAATACTTTTGACATTAAAACAATTAATAAACCTGAAGTTAATACTTTTCCACCATGCTTTTTAAAAATATATAACAAACTTATAGGTGGAGAAAAACTATCTCATATTGAAAATTTTTATATTGCTGTTTTTTTATCTAACATAGGTTATAATTTTGATGAAATATTACATCTTTTTAAAAACTTACCAAACTATGATGAAAAAATTGCAAGTTATCAAATCCAAAAAATAATTGAAAAAAAATATGCAGTTCCAAATTGTGATACTCTAAAAAGCAATGGTTTATGTGTTAATGATTGTAAAACAAAACATCCTTTTCAATTGTTTAAAAATATAAAAAAAGGTGAAAAAACAAATGAATGATCAAAAAGTACTTTTACTTATATTAGATGGTGTGGGAGTTAATAAAGAATATCCAGGCAATGCTCCATTTTTAGCAAATACAAAAACATTAGATTCTTTAATTAAAAAATATCCTTATCTAGAATTAGGTGCAAGTGAAGAATATGTTGGACTTTCAAAAGGACAGATTGGAGGTTCTGAGATTGGTCATTTAACAATTGGTGCTGGTAGAATAGTCCTTTCAGATATTGAAAGAATTAATAGATCAATAAAAGATAAATCTTTTTTTAAAAATAAAATATTAAACCAAGCTTTTAAGGATGTTAAAAAAGATAATTCTCTTCATATAATGGGTCTTTTAAGTGATGGTGGAGTTCATTCTCATATTAACCATTTATTTGCTTTAATTGATATGGTTAAATTAAAAAAATTAAAAAAAGTATATTTACATCTTTTTGGAGATGGTAGAGATGTTCCTCCTAAATCTATTCTTGAATATATTTCAAAATTAAAAGCATACATCTATAAAAGAAAATTAGAACATGTAATTGAGATTGCAAGTCTTGCAGGTAGATATTATGCAATGGATAGAGATCATAAATGGGATAGAATTGAAAAAGCTTACAAAGTAATTGTTACCGGAGAAGGAAATATTGATGATAGTAAAGCTGTATTTATAAAAAAAAGCTATAAAAAAGGAATTACAGATGAATTTTTAGTTCCAACTTTATTTGATAAAGATGCTTTAATTAAAAACAAAGATACAGTTATTTTTTTTAATTTTAGAAGTGATAGAGCAAGAGCAATATCAAGTGCTTTTATTGATAAATCTTTTAAAAATTTTAAAACTAAAAAATTAAATCTGAATTTTTATTCTTTTACTCAATATGATAAAAACTTTAAAAATCTAAATGTTATTTTTCCTCCATTAAAACCAGCTACAGGTTTAGGACAAATAATTTCAAAGCTTGGTTATAAACAATTAAGAGCTGCAGAAACAGAAAAATATGCACATGTAACTTATTTTTTTAATCAAGGTCAAGAAAAAGCAAACAAAAATGAAGATAGAATATTAGTTCCATCTCCAAAGATTTCAACTTATGATCTTATGCCAGAGATGTCTCTTTTAAAGTTAATTAAAAAAGTAATTCCTGCAATTAAGAAAAACTATAAATTAATGGTTATTAATTTTGCAAATGGTGATATGGTTGGACATACTGGAAATTTACATTCTACAATTTCTTCTTTAGAGTATATGGATGATTCTATTAATAAAATATTAAAAACAATTGATAAAAAAACAACTTTGATAATTACTGCAGATCATGGTAATTGTGATGAAATGATTTATCCTGACAAATCAATGAGTACAGCTCATAGTTTAAATAAAGTTCCATTTATTTTAGTGTCTGATAAGTTTTCTTTGAAAAAAAATATTAAAAAACCAACTCTTGCAAATATTGCTCCAACAATTTTAGATATTTTAGATGAAAAGATACCAAAAGATATGGATAAATCTCTTTTAAAAAAATGATTTTTTATGAATATTATAAAAATAGATTATAAAACAAAAGAAATTGTTTTCATTCCTCAAACAATAGAAGATTTATGGGTTATAAAAACTATTGCTCAAGAAGGAGATGTTATAAGTGGTAGTTCATATAGAAGACTTAAAAATGAACAAACAGGAGATAGTGATAGAAAACCTGTTTTTGTGAAAATTGATATTGAAAAAAAAGATTATTCTTCAACTCTTAACTCTTTAAGATTTACTGGAAAAATATTTTTTTCAAAACCAGAAGACTTTGCACCCTTAGGAGAATATCATACCTTAGAAGTTTCTCTTCAAAATAAATTTTCAATTACTAAAAAAGAACTTTTTGATTTTCAAATTGATCTTTTAAAAAATGCATCTTCTTTAAAAAATAAAATTAATGTTGTTATTTTAGATGATGAAATTTCTGAAATTTATATGTTATCTGGAATTTCAAATGAAAATATTGCAGTTATAAAATCAGGTAAACATGGAAAAAGATATAATCAATCATTTGATTTTACTAACTTTTTTGAATCTATTTATTCTGTTGTTTCAAACAATAAAGAACAATTGATTATTGCAGGCCCAGGAGGTACTAAAAATTTATTTTCAAAATATTTAATTGAAAAGTATAGTCTTTCATCTTTAGTTGTAAATCTTTCAAGTACTTCTAAATCTGCAATTAATGAACTTTTAGGTAAAAAAGAAATTTTAAAATTTTTTGAAAATTCAATTATTGTAAAAGAAAAAAACATGATTGATTCTTTTAAAGAAAATCTTGGAAAAGATAATTCTCTTGCAATCTATGGTTATACTGAGATTTTAAATATTTTAAGTACAGGTGCCTGTGATTTTATTTTAATATCTTATTCTTTTTGGCAAAAAGATATTGATAAAGTACAAAACTTAATTAAAGAAGCTGAGAAATATAAAACAAAAGTTCATGTGGTTGATGAAAGACATGAAGAAGTAATTAAAACATTAAATTCTTTTGGTGGAATTATTTCTGTTTTAAGATATAAGTTATTTTAAAAAAATAAAAGTAGATGGTTAAAAATAAAATTAACCATGTATTTTAGTATCTTTTGCTTGTTTGATTGGAGTCTTTGCAACATCCATTTTCTTTTCAAGCATTTCTTTTTCTTCTTGTGCTTTTCTAAGAGTTCTTGTCATGTAACCTGCCATTAAGTTAATAGTTAACTTAGATAAAGGAAGTTTCATGCCTTTTAAAAAATTTTTATTAGTTTCAAATTCAATACCTACTTTGTCACTAAATTCTGTCATTATTATTTTTGCCTTTGCTTTTATGCTATTTGATACTGCTTTTCCCATAATTAATTCACACTTATAATTTGTCTTTCTCCATTAACATCTCTAATTACTGCTAATGGTATTGTTTTTTTTAAATATTCTTTTTCTGCTAGAATGTATGCTGTATCTTCCTTTGTACTTCTTACTAAAGGAGGTGCACCATATGCTATTTGCTCTGCACGAGCAGATAATATTCTAGTTATTTCATATTTTGTTAATTTTTCCATAGATTTTCATTTTTTAAAGTTTTTAAAAAATTAGATGTTTATAATATAATATATATCATAAATGCTTATAAATGTATTTTTTTTAAAGACTTTATGTTATTTTTATTTAAATGTTATTTTTTGTACAACCATAATGTTTTTATTATGTTTTAATATATAATTATATTGATTATATATGGCTGTTATAAAGAAAATAAATGATTCAATAAGAGTAAAAATTTTATCTGCTATGACAAGAAAAGGAGCTGTTGTTCCAAATATTAGGCAGATTAAAAAAATTACTGGTTTTCATAGAGCTACAATTAAATCTTCAATTGATTTTCTTGAAAATGAAAAATTTGTTTTAGGGTATCGTCCCTTATTAGATCCTTTAGTTGCTGGTTATAATTTAAAATCATCTTCTTATTTTCAAGTTGATCTTTCTTTAAAAGAAAAACAAAAAGAACTTCTTGATATTTTAAAAAAAGATAAAAATGTTTTATCAGCTTCACAAGTAATTTCTGATGGAGATTTTAATATTGCAATTTCTTTTCTTTCAAAAAATATTGAATCTTTTCATAATAGTTTAAGAGAAAAATATGTTTACAAAATACCGAACTATTATGATTTTATAAAAAAATCTTCAAGTTATTATTTATCTTCTCCAATCTATAAAGATAAAAATGAAATTGATGTGTTAATTGATTTATTAAATGAAGAACAAGGAACTGAATAGAAATGTCTGTTGAAATCAATTATACTTTATCTGCTGGAAGAAATGCAGAAAATAAGTATTTAGAACGAAATAAGTTTAAATCTAAACTAGATGGTGCAAATAAAGCTATATTAATAACTAAACAAAAGATTGATTCTCAAGATAAAAAAATTATTGAAAAACAAAAAAATAAAATCAATGTTTTAAAAAAGACTGAGAAGAAAAAAGAATGGTATCATAAATTTAGATTTTTCTTTACAACTAATGGTTTCTTAGTATTAGGTGGAAAAGACACTAAAAATAATGATTTCTTAATAAAAAAACATTTAAAAGAAAATGATCTTTATTTTCATGCTGATGTTCATGGAGCACCACATGTTATTTTAAAAAATGATTTAAAAAAAGAAATTCTTGAAGAAGATAAAATAGAAGCCGCATGTTTTGCTTTAATTTTTTCTTCAGCTTGGAAAACAAAATCTTTTTCAGCAGAAGTTTATTCTGTTTCTCCTGATCAAGTTTCAAAAACTGCAAATACAGGTGAATCTTTAGGTTCAGGGGCTTTTGTTATAAGAGGAAAAAGAATATATTATAAAAAATTAAACTTAAAATTAAAGTTAATTTATGATTCAAAGCTTGGTCTTTATCCTTTCCCAGTACTTTTAACTTATAATGATAATTTAAATAAAGATGAATTTTATTTAATTCCAGGTAGTTTAAAGAAATCAGATGTTTCAAAAGAAATTAAAAATTTATATTTTAAAAAAGGAATATCTTTATCTCAAGAAGAAATAGACTCTTCACTTCCTCCTGGATCTTTTGAATTAATTAAATAACTATTAAAACACTTTGGTTCATAAATATATATATTATTTTATTAAACTTATTTTTTAAAAAAAATTTAACTTTGTGATAATTAATGGTTGAAAAAAAACAAGACTCAATTAAACTAAAAGTACAAGAAGCTTCTGAAGATTTTGTAGGTAAAAACATAGTTAAGCTTGACATTATGGTTAAGCAAAAGCTAAATATAATTTCAGGAGATATTATTTTAATTAAAGGTGATGATTTTACCGCTGCACAGGTTTGGCCTGAAAAAAATAAAGCTGGTGAAGAAAACATTATTAGAATGGATCAATACACTAGAAAAAATGCTAATGTATCTATTGGTGATTTTGTAACTATTAAAAAAATAGAACCTGTTGTTGCAAAAGAAATTGTTTTAGCACCTTTAAAAGAAGTTAATTTATTTTCTGAAAATCAAGATCTTATTATTAAAAAGAATTTTTTAGGTAGACCTTTTGTTAATGGTAACCATGTAATGATTAATATTTTTGGTTCAAATTATCTTTATGAAGTTACAAACACATCTCCTTCAAAAATAGTAATTCTTTCAGAAGAAACAAATCTTATTATAAATAAAAAACCAGCTTCTAAAAAAGAAATTAAACAAATTATTGGTTATGAGGATGTTGGAGGGTTAAAACCTGAAATTGAAAAAATAAGAGAAATGGTTGAGCTTCCTTTTAAATATCCTGAATTTTTTGAAAAATTAAATGTAACTCCTCCAAAAGGAATTTTACTTTATGGACCTCCAGGAACAGGAAAAACTTTACTTGCAAAAGCTTTATCAAATGAACTTAAAGCAAACTTTATAGGTATTGATGCTCCACAAATAATGGCAAAGTTTGTAGGCGAAGCTGAAGAAAAATTAAGAAATATTTTTAAAAAAGCACAAGCAAAAACACCTGCAATTATTTTCATAGATGAAATTGATGCAATTGCTCCTAAAAGAGATGGGTTTATTTCTGAAGTTGAAAAACGTGTTGTTGCACAACTTTTAGCACTTATGGATGGTACTTCTTCAAGAGGGGATGTAATTGTAATTGGTGCAACTAATAGACAAGATGATATTGATCCAGCACTTAGAAGACCTGGAAGATTTGATAGAGAAATTGATGTTAATGTTCCAAATGAAGAAGGTAGACTTGATATTTTAAAAATACACACTAGAAATGTACCTTTAGTAAAAGATGTAAACTTAAAAAAAATAGCCCAAGTAACTCATGGTTTTGTAGGAGCTGATCTTTCTGCTTTAGTTAAAGAAGCTGCAATTATTGCAATTAAAAGTAAAATTTCTGATATTTCTTCTCCTAAAAAAGAAATTTCTTCAAAAATTTTAGAAAACTTAGCAATCTCTAAAGAAGATTTTGAAAAAGGTTTAAAAGTAGTTCAACCTTCTGCTTTAAGAGAAGTTTTTGTTGATCTTCCAAATATAAATTACTCTGATTTAGGAGCTTTAAAAGAACAAAAAGAAACTCTTTCTGAAATAATTAATCTTTCTCTTGAAAGAAAAAGTCTTTTACAAAAATATAATGTTAAAACCATTAAAAATATTTTAATTTATGGTCCTCCAGGAACTGGAAAAACTTCTTTTGTAAAAGCAACTGCAAAAGAACATGGTATTAATTTTTTATATGTTAAAGGTCCTGAAATCTTTAATAAATGGGTTGGAGAATCAGAAAAAACAATTAGACATATTTTTAAAAAAGCTAAATCTGTCGCTCCTTCAATTTTGTTTTTTGATGAAATAGATTCTCTTACTCAAAGACATGATGATTCTATTGGAAACATAAAAGTTCTAGATCAACTTTTATCTGAACTTGATAATTTAGCTGGAAAAGATGTGTTGTTTATATGTGCTACAAATAGACCTGAAATTATAGATAAATCTTTTTTAAGAAGTGGAAGAATAGATAAATTTATGGAATTTAAACTTCCTACAAACAAAGAAAGAAAAGAAATATTATCCCTTCTTTTATCAAAAACTCCACATGAAAAAATAGATTTAGATGAGATTGTAAATCTTACAAATAATTTTTCTCCTGCAGATTTAAATCTTTTAATTACTGAATCTGTATTTTTAACTTTAAAAGAAAATAAGTATAAAGAATCTAAATTAACAAAAGAAGCTATCTTAAAAACTTATTCTAAATTAAAAAATAAAGTCTCACAAGGTCAAGTTCTTTCAGGAATATCTAAATATGTTAATTAAATTATTCCTGAAAATAACAAATATCCACCAATTGAGATTGCCATTAAGATTACCCATAAAAAAGGGCTCCATAAAAATATAGCTTTTCCATCAAGTGGTCCGAATGGTAGTAAATTAAAAAAAGAAATCCATAAATTAATTAATATTCCTAAAGATAAAATCATTCCAACAATTGTACTTTGAGTTGTAATTATACTTGCAAGTAAAACAAAGATTCCTGCTAAAATAATATTTGTGATTGGTCCTACAGCAGAAGTAATTCCATTTTCTTTAACAGAAAGTCTTTTTCCAAAAATATATACTGCTCCAGGAGCTACAAAAACAAAACCAAAAATAAATGCAAAAAAAACTGCAAAATATAAAGGTCCATTCCATTTTACAAATTTTGCTTTTGCACCATAATATATTCCTGCATATTTGTGTGCAAGTTCATGTAAAATAAAAGCAGTTCCAGTTACAACTAAGCTAACAACTAAAAATAATATGAAAGTAATTATTGAAAAATCATTAAAGTTTGAAAGATTAAATAAATTGTATCCTCCTAACACTAATGCAAAACATAAGGAAATTCCAAGCCAAGCTATAACTATATCTTTAATTTCACTTGTGTTTTTAGGTTTCATTTCAATTTTATCTTCAAAAAAATCTTCACTCATATTTATTTCACGTCTATTTTAGATATCTATTGTAGGAAACAGTTTTAAAAAGTTATTAATGATTTTTTCTTTTACTTTTTCTAAAGGCATATTATATTTCTTTGAAAAAACTTCATATGATTCTTTAATACTTTCAATAGTTGTTTCTTTTCCATTTTGCCATACAGGAAGATCTGTTTCAATAAATATTTGATCTAAATGTTTTTCAATATTTTCAATCTTTGGTTTTGCAAATCTTTCGGTTAAAAAATATCCTCTAGATAAGGCTTCTTCAATTTCTTCTTTTTCAGCTGTAAACCAATGAAGTATAGTTTTAACTTCTGGATATGATTTTAAAATTTCTAAACTTTCTTTAACAGCTCCTCTAGTATGTACTACTATTGGTTTTTTTAAAGTTGCTGCAATTTCAATTTGTTTTCTAAATAATTTTTCTTGTAATGAAATATTAAAAGGATTTTCTGTAATTTTTTTATCCATTCCAATTTCACCAATAACAAGTGCTTCACTAAAATCTATTTCTTCAAGATCTCGTTCTATTTTTTCAAAATCTTTTTTTAAAACATTATCAGGATATAATCCATATCCAAAATAAAGATTAGGTATATTTTCAGCTTTAATTTCAAGATATTTTCTATAATCTTCTATGTTTGTTGACTGTGCAATAGCTATTAACGGTTCATTTGTAAATTTTTGTTTGATATCTTGAATAGTTATTTGATCATAATGACAATGCATGTCAAGATAATGCTTATATTTGTTTGTTTGCATATATTATATATGGTTCAATTTAATTATAAAGATTTTCTTTTAAATCTTTCAAAAGAGGTTTATCCTCCCTTAGAAGACACTTTTTTAATGTTAGATTCTTTAGAAAAAGAATTTGTTAAAAATGATAAATCTTTTTTAGAGATAGGTTCAGGTTCTGGAATAATTTCTTTAAAGGCAGCATCTTTTTTTAAAAAGATTACATCTATAGATATTGATGAAAATGTAATTAATCATTTAAATTTACTTAAAGAAAAATATTCTTTAGACAACCAAATAATTATTCAATCAGATTTATTTTCTGCAATTGAAGATGAAAAATTTGATTGTATTGTTTTCAATCCTCCTTATGTACCTTCAGAACAAATTGAAGTTCTTTCAACTGATGGTGGAGAGGAAGGTAGTGAAATAATTTTAAGATTTATTTCTCAATTACCTAATTTTTTAAAAAAGAATGGTGTCTGTTATCTTTTAGTTTCTTCTCATAATAATCTTGATGAAATTTATTTTGAATTGAAATTTAACAAATTGAAATTTGAACCAGTTTCTGAAAAAAACATATTTTTTGAAAAATTAATTGTTTTAAAAATAAGTGATCAGTAATGCCTGCAAACGTATCTTTTGAGTTTGCTTTAGCTCAAAAAAAATTTGATGAAGCTAGAAATGATGAAGAAAAGATAATTGCTCTACAAGAAATGATTTCTCGTGCTCCAGCTCATAAAGGGGGTGAAAACTTAAGAAAAGATCTTTCTAGAAAACTTGCTGCTCTAAAATCAAAAATGGAAAAGCAAGCTATAACTGCAGGAAAAAGAACTGGAAATACAATTAATATTAAAAAAGAGGGTGCTGGACAAATACTTATTTTTGGAGCTGCTAATTCAGGTAAAAGTACTTTTTTAACAGAATACACAAATTCTAAACCTTTGATTGCAGCATACCCTTATACTACTAAAAAACCAGATGTTGGTATTTTAAATTACGGTGGTGCTTTAATACAATTAATAGAACTTCCTTCTTTTCTTGAAAGACATGAACTTACTCCTCAAATTTTTTCTATGATTAGAGTTTGTGATGCATTAGTTTTATTAATAAAAGATGGATCTATTGATGAGTTAAAATATTTAATTTCTATTCTTGAAAAACAAGATGTTTTTGTTACAAAGAAAAAACCAAATATTCAAATTTCTAAAAGTGAATTTTCTGGAATTTCGTTTGTAAATGATCATTTTCTAAAAGTTCCAAAAGATCAAGCAATTGAAATTTTAAAATCTTCTGGTTTTAGAGCACATAATATAATTTTAAATCAAACCACTCATTTAGATGATTTAATGCTTTTAATTAATCCAAGAGCATCTTATAAATCAGTTATTGTTGTGTCTATGCCATTTACTAAATCTTTTAAAGATGTTTTTTATTATAAACAAATACCTATTTATGATTTTTCTTTAAAACAAGAGGTTACATTAAAAATATTTGAAATTTTAGAAAGTGTAATTGTTTTTACGAAAAAACCTGGACAAAAAGTAGACAAAACAGAACCATTAGTAATAGATAAAGGTAATACTGTTTTAGATGCTGCAAAATTAATTCATAAAAACTTTTATAAACAATTAAAATCTGCAAAAGTATGGGGTTCTACAAAATACCCTGGACAAACAGTTTCTAAAAATTATGTTTTACAAAATAGAGATGTTGTAGAGTTTAATATTTAATTATTTTTTCTTTTTAATTATTGTTTTTTTCTTTTCTTTTTTAAAGGAAATTGGTTTTTTATTTTTAAAATAAGTTTCTTTAATTTTTTCATAAAGTTCTTTTTTAAAAGCATATGCGTATTGTTTTACTTCTTGACTAATTTTTATATTTCCTTTTTCAAAATCTATTCTTTTAAAAATATTTGTAATTTTTCCATTCTGGTCTGATTTAAATGAATATACATTAAGGTTTTGAGGATTTATAAATAACCAATTTCTTCCTTCAAGTCCTCCATATTCTCCAATTCTATCTTTTATAAAAACTCTTGTAAGTTTGCCATCAATTTTTACTTTTGTAGTCTGTAAGGTATCTGATTTTAAGGCTCTTAAAAAACCTTTATATGTCTGGTTACAAGTTTGTTCAAATTGTAATGATTGAATATTATTTTTAAGGAAAAATCCTTTGTCTAGATTTCTTAATTGAGAAATTGTACTTCTGTTTACATCTTTATTTCGGTATACTTTTACATAATTTGAAAGTAAAAGATCTCTTATAACTTCTCTTTTATTTTCAACATTATTGCCTTTTAAAACTCTAGAGGTTATTTCAATAATTTCTTTTTTTTGTTCTTTTGTAAAATTATTTATAAAATCTTTAAAAATTTTACTTCTAGGCATTCCAATGTTAATTGTCATGGAATCATTTTTTTTTAAAAATATTAATTCTAAGATTTTATTAAATTCTGCATCTATCATTGTTTTTCAAATTTTTGTAAGTCTATTATTAATATCTATTAAAAAGAAAGATATAAAAATAAAATGGTCTTATAAATTATTAAAAATTATAAATATATTTTATATGGCTCCAAAAAAGAAAGAAAAAATAAGTTTTGAAGAAGAACTATATAGATTATTCTTGCCTTTTACAAAAAATATTCAGTCAGATGATTTTGAAGAGGCATTAAGTCAAGCAGACATAACTGTAGATATAGATGTTTATTTTTCTAAAAATTTATTTTTTGCATTATTTATACTTTTTATGATATTAATTTTTGGAACTGTTGCAAGTAATTTAGTTCCAGATATTATAAGCTTAAAGTTAGTCGTAATTTTAGCATTATCTATTTTCATTGTATTTGTGGGATATGCAGTTTTTAATCCTTATTTAATTATTGGAAATAAAGTTACAAGTATTAGGAATGCATTACCTTTAGCAATTATTGGAATGTCAAGTGTAGCTGAATCAGGTGCACCTCCAATTGCAATTTTTTCAACAAAGACAATAAAAGATAAAAGTCAATATTTAGATAAAGAGTTTACAAAAATTACTTATTATGTTAATAATTTAGGAATTTCACTTCTTGAAGCAATTGATATTTCTGCAAGAAAAACTCCTTCTTATGATCTTAAAAAGTTTTTACTAGATTTAAAATCAAATATTGAAGCTGGTGGATCTTTACCTGAATTTATGAAAAAAAAAGCAGAGCATGCAAGATTTCAATATAATCTTTTATTAAATAACCAAAATCAAAAAGCAGAAACTTTTGGTGATATTTATTCTGCAATTGTTGTTGCAGGTCCATTATTTTTATTTTCTGGTATTATGCTTTTAGGTATGGTTGGTGGTGGTGTTGCAGGTTTAAGTATAAACACTGTATTACAGATTGGAATATTTTTAATGGTTCCAATAATTAATATTTCATTTATAGCTGTTTTAAATTTAGTTAGTGGTTAGATAAAATATGGATTTGAAAAAAGAATTTGGAATAACTCTTTCAGAAAAACAAAAGTTTTTCGTAGATTATGTTATTTATGGTTCTGTAGGTTCAATTGTTTTCTTTGTTTTATTAATGAATACTAAATTTTTAGTTTTTTCAATTTTTCCTTTACTTGCAGCTGTAGGTATTGCTGCAAGAATATACACTGCAAGAATTAAATCTTATGAAAGAAATCTATATGTGTTTTTAGATGATCTAAAAGATCTTCTTCAAGGTGGTATGAATATTGTAACTGCTATTGAAGTTGCATCTAGACACGATTATGGTCATTTAAATGCACCTATTAAAAGAATTGCAGCACAAATAAAGATTGGTGTTCCTTTTGATGTTGCTTTAAATGATGTTTTTGGAAATATTGATAGTGCAGTATTTGCACAAATTACACAAATCATTTCTGAAACTACAAAAGTTGGTGGAAATATAATTAAAATTTTCGCATCAATTTCAGATTATGTTAAAACAATTAATGATATGGTAGAAGAAAGAAAATCTAAAACTTTTTCTACAGTTTTTTCAAGTTACTTTATGTTTTTTGTTTTTATTGCTATTATTTTAATTATACAAATAGTTTTTTTGCCAATGCTTAGTGGTAGTACAGTTTCATTAACTGGAGAAGGAGCAACAAATGCATCTTCAATGTCTGATGTTAATTTTAATAAATACTTTTTATATTTAATTGTTATTCAAGGTTTATTTGCAGGTCCAACAATTGGTTTAATTTCCGAAAATAATTTTGTTGCAGGGATACGGCATTCAATTATTCTTGTAGGGGTTTCTGTTCCTATATATGTAATTGTTTCAGCAATTTTCTTATAATCTTAATTTGTATTTTAAAGAAGATAGGTTTATATATGTTATAGTTTATATATTATTATAATTTAAGAAAAATATATATATATTAAAATGAAAAAAAATGAAAAATAAAAAAGCATTATCTCCATTGATTGCAACCATTCTTTTAGTTGCTGTTGCTTTATCTTTAGCAGGGATATTATATTCTTGGTCTTCTCAAAATTTTAGAGATACCACAACAAGTGTTTCAGATACTTCTGCAGAATGGATTGATTGTAGTAATGTTAATATATATATAGATTCTGGCTGTTCTTATACATCTTTAGATGGATTTGGAACTTTAATATTATTTGATAGATCTACAGTTGAAATTGATCAAAATATTGTTTTAACAATTATTGATGCAGATGATGAGATTGCAAGTGTTGAAATTGAACCAAATTTTACTGGTAATGCAATGTCATTAGCTTCAACTTTAAATGCTATTGATGGTATTAAAGGTCTTGCAACTCCTCTTAAGAGAGTACAAGCACATGTTAAAAATTGTCCTGATAGAGTATCATATATCTCTAGATGTAGTTAATTTTTAAAAAAATTATAAATATGAAAATATAAGGTGATATAAAATGAAAATAAAAAAAGCAATATCTCCATTAATCGCAACTATTTTATTGATTGTTGTTGCTGTAGCATTAATTGCAATCGTTGTTGCTTGGGGAAAATCTTTCACAACAGACAGTCTTTCTGATGCAACAGGTGTAGTTGACACAAGTTGTATGGGTGCTGCAATCCAATTATCAAATTGTATGATTAACGATTCAAATAATTTAGTATTTTACGTTAAAAACACTGGTACAGTAGATATTTCTGCTGGAGATGATTTAATATTAAATATTAGAAACACATCAGATGGTAATTCAACATTAAATTTACCTTTATCTGAAACTGCAACAACAGAATGGGCAGGTTTAACTCCTGGACAAACTGCATTAATTACAGTTGATGATGCAAACTTCCCTGGAGCTGCAACAGGAAGATACGATGTAGAAGTAATATCTAACTATTGTGCTTCAGATGCAGTTGCACAAATCAAAAACTGTCAATAGATGTATATAATAAAAAGAGACTTTCTTTATAATTATAAAGAAAGTTTTTCTTTTTTTATTTTTTTTTAAATTATAAATTTTGAAATTTTTATGAAAAAAGCAATAAGCCCTATAATCGCAACTATTTTATTAATTGTAGTATCTTTAGCATTAGTTGCTATACTTTTATCTTGGGGTTCTGATTTTGTTACAAAAAATACAAGTGAAGCTGATAACGCTGTAAATAAAGAATGTGTTGGAGCATACATTGATTTTGTTTCTTGTATTTATAATGTTTCAGAAGAAACAATTACTGCAAGTTTTATTAATTCAGGTAATATTGATTTTGATAGTGATTATAATTTTAATGTAACAATTATTGATAATGCAAAACAAGTAGATTTCTCTAACAATGATGTTTTAGATTCAAATGGTCTTTCAAAAGGTGAATCAAACTATTTTATTATTGAAGATTATAATGGTGTACGTCCAATAAAAGTTCAATTAAGAAGCACTCAATGTCCTTTAAGTTATTGGGAAACTAAATGTTCTTAAATTCTTTCTAATTTAATTTTTGTAATTTTATCTTCTTGATCAATTATTGCAATTACATATTTAGTTTTTATGCTATTTGCAAGCCTTTCAGATTTTATGACTTTTGTCATTTCGTCTTTATGTGTTTTTTTAACATCTACCACATATTTTGTATGTTGATGTGTTTTACTATTTCCTTCATAAACTCTAAAATCAAATCCAAAAATTGCACCATCTTTAACAATAAATCCTTTTTCTCTAAAGTCTTTATAAACTAAATATTTATCTGTAAATTCTTTGATATATTTTTTAATATGTTCTTTTAATTGAGTTATTGTTATTTCTTTTTCATCTTTTGTTATTTTTATTTTTTTAGTTTCTAAAAGAAAATAACTTTCAAATAAATCTAAAATTAATAAATCTTCTTTTTTAGTTCCAAATCCTTTTTCAATAAGTCTTGATTTAAGATTATTTGATGTAACTATACATCTTTTTCCATCAATATAAGCATTCATAATTTAAAATTCCTTTTTTATTTATAAAGTGTAAACATGTTTCTGTCTATGCCATAAAATAAACCTATTCTAACCCCAGCATCTATCCATCCATAAGCATAAGAAAAAGATGCTAGTGCTCTTTTAAAATCTTTATTCTTTTGAAAAACTTTTCCATCTTCAAGATAGTTAGTTGCCATTTGGAAATAATCTTCTGCCATGTCTTTTAAGAAAGATTCGTTTTCTATGTTTATTTTTATTGTCTTTATTGCTTTTTCTAAAAGTTCTCTATATTTTTCAGAATATTCTTCAATCTCTGTATTCATCAACACTCACTTTTTCAAATTCATTTAAATCTGCACAAATAACTAAACTTTGAGGTTTAGGGTATTCTTTTAATTTTTTATAATCCTTAAAATTAAAAGTAATTATTTTTTCATTAACAGAACCCATACCAGAAAGCATAGCACATGTTTTATTTTCTAATTTTTTATCAGTATCAATTTCTTCTAATAATTCACAAGCTTCTTTTGCTGACATAAATCTATTTTCTATAACTTTAATATCAAGAAGGCATAATGTGTGTGCATTTATTTTTAAGTTATCTAAAATTAGATCATAGAAGCTTTTAGGAAAATAATTTTTTTCAGGATATACAATAGATACTGTTTTTCCAAATTTATATTCATAAAGTCCAAATGACCCTCTATAGTTAAAAATTGAAATACCTGCAATAATTTTGTATTCTATATCTCTTTTTTTTAGTTCCTCTAAAAGAGAGTAATGTGTGGTTGCAGATAATGGGTTTCCAATAACTAAAAGACAAGAATCATTCTTTAAATATTCTTGTTTTTGTTCAAGTTCAGTTCTGTTTAATTGAATAATATCTTTTCCAAGAGTTTCTTTTAGTTCTTTTATTTCTCCAAAAGATAAAATATTTGTATAATTATCAATATATACTTCTTTAGATTCTAAAATTGCATTTTTTGCTTCAAGACTTAATTGTTTTGTTGTAAGTCCAATTCCAATAATATAAAACATATTAATACTTAACTCCTATTTCTATATATATTTCTTTATTAGAACTATTAATATATTTAATGTTTTGAGAAATTATTCTGTATTTATTATTTTTTTTATTAATTTCTTTTTTTTTACTATTAATTATTATATATCCTTCTGTTGTTGGGAATAATAATTTATAATTTTCTTCTAATTGTTCAATAGAATCTATTTCTAGTTTTTGAGAAGTTATTAAAAGATCAGATATTCTGTTATTAATTAATATTTTTTCTGCACTTTCAATATTTGGTACTTGTAAAATAAACCCCATTATTCCAACAAATAATAACGCAATGATTGCATCTATTGTAAACATTATTCCTTTATTCACAAAAACCAACCTCTAAAATCGAAAATTTATTTTTATAAATTATTCCTCTATTATGTTTATTTTTTATTTCACCATTTTTTTTATATATCTGGTCATTATTTATTTTAATTTCACAAAAGTAAGGCTTAATTTTTTCTAAATTTTTTATTTCTATTTCATTAGCAAGACATTTTTTTGTTTGTTGATTAATTTTTCCTAGATAATTACAATCTAATAAATATATATCAATTAAAAAATCATTTTTTATAATTTCTATTTCTGTTTCTTTAAAAGAAATATTTTCTTTATAGCTGATGATAATTTTTGTTTCAATAGATAATATAATTATTATAAGAATTATAAATATTAAAACATCAAGTATCATTACTTGTGCTTTTTTTTGCTCTACAAGCATCATAGACTAATACTCCATTATTTTTAGTTAACATTTTTTCTTTAATAAAACAGATTTCCTGATTAATATTTTTAAAATTAATTTTTTCTTTTAAAGTTTCTTTAAAATAAATATTTGTGTTTATAAATAAATAAAGAGTTATAAGTATTATTAAAAAAGCAAATATAAATTCAAGAGAAACTTGTCCTTTTAACAAAAGACCACCTCTCTTATAAAATAATTTTTAGGAAAATTAAATGTTTCTTGATAGTTTCTGTTTTTTACAATAAATAATAATTGTTTATTATAAAAAATCCCTCTTGTAATATATGCTTCTTTAATTAATATTCTTTCAGATGGTCTGTAAATTATCACTCTTATTATTTCTGTTGTATCTAATAAAGTAATTTTGTTTTTTTCTTTAGAAATAGTGTTTTGAATATAGAAATTATTTTTATTTCCATATTCAAAAATATTGGAGCTTATTTTTTCTTTAACAACTAAAGGATTGCTTTCACAATCATTAAGTGTATTTTTAATGGTTTTTTCAAAGTTGTAATAAATATTTTCTTTTCTAGTTTCAATCTGTTTAATGATTATAAGATCAGTGGTTTCATTTAGGTTATTTTCGAGAGTTATAAATAAAAAAAAGAGCATAAATAGAAGAATAGTTATAGAGGCAAAGGCTTTTTTAGACACTGCCATATATTATGTATTAATACATAATATTTATAATTCTTCTTAATTTTTTTAATTTTTATTTAATTATTATAACTTCTTCTAAAATCAATTTCACTTAAAACATCTATTAGCATATGACTGTGACTTTTCTTCATTTGTCCAATTTCCATTCTTTTAAGTAATGTGTTTTTAATATTGTTTAAAAACTTTGTTTCAAAATTTGAAAGTTCTCTTCTATATATTATTTGCATCTTTTAATCACCTTTTTTTATTTATTTAAAAATTTACTTTACAAAATAACAAGGGATTTATAGAATATATCTATTTTCAAGCAGAGGGTAGCTGGCCGAGAAAAGACTATTTTTTAAAATTCGAAGAATAATCTTTTTAAACTAAACCCTACATTATACTTTTATGCCAATTTCAAAAAAAAACATATTTTCAAATGTTAAAAACATAGAAGAGTCTATCTTTAAAGATGAACAAGTCTTTTATCCAGACTTTACTCCAGAAAACATTTTTTCAAGAGATTCACAAATTAAAGAACTTTCTTTTTCTTTAAAACCATTAATTTCAAATAAAAAAGCAAATAATTTTTTAATATATGGACCTCCAGGAACAGGTAAAACTTTAACTTCAAGATTTGTTTTAGAAGAACTTATAAATTATTCTTTAAAAGTTAAATATCTATATGTTAATTGTATACAAGATAATACAAGATTTTCTGTATTTTCAAGAATAGTTTCTTTCTTTGGAGGAATAATGCCAAGAAGAGGTCTTGCAGTTGATGAAATTTGGCAAAGAATTAAAGAACTTTTTTCAAAATCTTCTTTTTCACCAGTAATTATTTTAGATGAAATTGATAAACTTAAAAAAGAAGATCTTTCTGTACTTTTATATGATCTTTCAAGATTTTCTTCAAATAATAAATATTTTACATTAATCTTAATTACAAACAATAAATCTTTTATTTTAGACTTAGATTCAAGAACCCAAAGCTCTTTATTTTTAAAAGATTTAGAATTTAAAAAATATTCTTCTCAAGACCTAAAACTAATCTTAAAAGAAAGAGTTAATTATGGGCTTATTGAGAATGCAATTTCAGAAGATTTAATAGGGTATATTGCAGGATATGCAGCAATAAGAGATGGAGATGCAAGAATTGCTATTGATCTACTATATAAAGCTGCAAAGCAATCTGAAAGAGAGGGTAATTTGATGATCTCTAAAGAGGTTTTATTGTCTGTTTCAAACTTAATAGATTCTATTAAACTTAATGAAAAGATAGCTTCTCTTTCAAAAGAAGAATTTATGTTTTTAAAATCTCTAAAAGAAGATCAAACAACAACAGAAGCATATTCTTCTTTAAAAGAAATTGCTCAAAGAACAAAAAGTAGATATCTTTTAAAATTTGAAAAATTAGGTTTTATTTCTTTTTCTCCAGTAAAAGAAGGAAAAGGTAATGTTAGAATAATATCTTTAAATTTTAATAAAGAATTATTATAAAAAAACAGGTGATTAAATCATGGGCTTTTTAAAAACTGATAAAAAAAAAGTAGAAGTTAAAGATGGAGATAAAGTAATTAAAGCTGCAGAAAAATTAGGTGTGCCTTTTAGTTGTAGAGAAGGTATTTGTGGTACTTGTAAAGTAAAGGTTGTAGATGGTTATGATAATTTAGCTGAAAAAACAAGTAATGAAGAATTTATGGATTTAAAAAAAAATGAAAGATTAATGTGTCAATGTAAACTTAAGTCAGGAGAAGTAAAAATTAAATTTTAATTATTTTTTTTAGTTTCTCTAAATTTCTTTTTCTTTTAAAAAGAGGATTTTTATTTTTTTGATAAACATTTTGCATTTCTTCAAAGGTTTTTTTCTTTTTAGAAATATAAATTATTCCTAAAGGCATTTTTTCAGTTTCTAAAGCTTTTAAAATTGCATTTTCTTTATTTTCTGGATTATAATCTTTTTCTAAATAATATGTGTTTTCTTTAAACCATTCAAAAGTATTTATTTTATTAAAAGTTACACATGGTTGAAGAATATCTACAATTGATAAGCCTTTATGATAAATTGCTTTTTGTAAGATTTCTTTTGTTTCTTTCAAGTCCCCTATGTTTGCTCTAGCAACAAAAGATGCATCTAAAGAAATAGCTAGAGAAATTGGGTTTAAGGGCTCTAAAATAACCCCTGTTGTCTGAACTATAGTTTTCATTCCTTTTTTACTTGTAGGAGATGCTTGTCCTTTTGTTAAACCATAAATCATATTGTTGTGCACAATTATTGTAATATCTGGATTTCTTCTAATAGCATGTAAAAAATGATTTCCACCTTCTCCATACATATCTCCATCTCCACTTGTAACAATTACTTTTAAATCAGGATTAACAGCTTTAATAGCGGTTGCAGGAGGAAGTGATCTTCCGTGAAGTCCATTAAAAAAATTTGTATTAATATATTGTGGTGTTTTTGCCGCTTGTCCTATTCCTGAAACTAAAACTATATTTTCTGGTTTTAGTTTGGTTTCTTCTAGTACTTTTTTTAAAACTAAGTGTATTCCAAAATTTCCACATCCAGGGCACCATGCAATTTCTGTTTGGTTTGAAAAATCTATTTTGTTCATATTTTAATCTAACCTCTCTGTTATTTCTTGCATGACCTCTTCTACAAAGAATTGCAATCCATTATATTTTAATATTTTAATAACTTCTTTATTTGTTTCTTTTTTAATAAGTTCTGCAAATTGCCCTGTTGCATTTCCTTCAATAACTATTATTTTTTTTGCAGATTTAAGTAAGTCTTTTGTTCCAGGATAAATTGGATATAATTGTTCATAATGAAGATATTTTATTTTTTTATTATCTATTTTTTCAACAGCTTCTTTAATTGTTTCAAAAGTACTTCCCCATCCAATAATAATTATTTCATTACCTTTTCCAATAATTGTTGGCTTTAAACTTTCAAAAGTTATATCTTCTATTCTTTTTAATCTTTTTTTAACCATTTTAATTCTTAAAGAAAAATCTTCTGTAATATGTCCTGTTTGGTCATGTTCGTCACTATCCACACAAACTAAACCTTTTCCAAAGCCAGGGATTGCTCTAGGGGAAATTCCACTTTCTGTAAAAGCATATCTTTGATAATCTTTTTTACTTTCTATAATATATTTTTCTTTATCTTCTTTTATTTCTATTTTTTCAAAAGGATAAAGATTTTCCATAAAATATTGATCTGTTAATATAAAAACAGGAATTTGGTATTTTTGAGAATCAATAAAAGCTTTGTTTGTAATCTCTACAGCACTTTTTAAATTTTTAGGAGCATATACAATTCTTGCAAATTCTCCATGTCCAGCGTGCATAACTAAATTTAAATCTTCTTGAGCTGTTCTTGTTGGAAGTCCAGTTGCAGGTCCTGGTCTTTGAGCTACATGTATGACTAATGGAGTTTCTATCATTCCTGCAAGGCTTACACCTTCACACATAAGTGCAAATCCTCCACCAGATGTGTTTGTAAGTGATCTTGCACCTGCAAAAGATGCTCCTAAACACATGTTTATTGCTGAAATTTCATCTTCTGCTTGTTCTACAATAATATCAAAATTTTCTCTTAATTTTGCTAGATTTTGTAAAACACCTGTTGATGGTGACATTGGGTATGCTGATATAAAATCACACCCTCCAGCAATTGCTCCGTATGCTATTGCTTGAGCACCTGTAAATAAATTATTTAATTTTATTTGTTTATTTTTTTTAATTTTTGGTAAATTTTTAACTATTTTTAAAATTTCTTTTCCTTTTAAAATACCTTTTTCTGCTGCTTGAATATTTTTTAAAACAATTTCTTTTCCTTTTTTTGAAAAACTTTCTTTTAGTTGTTTTATAAAATATTTTTTATTAATATTTAGTATTCCTAAAAGAGTTCCTGTTGCAACAGTGTTTGCAAAAACTTTATTTCCTATTTTTTCTGCAATTTCTTTAAAGGAAACATCAATTGTTTTATTTTTAAGCCCTAATTTTCTAACTTCTTCTTTATTTCCAATAATAATTGTATTTTCATCAATTCTTTCTTTTAAATGTTCTATAGTATTTTTATCTAAAGCAAGTAAAATATCTATTTTTTTTAAATTTCCTCTTCTTTCTTTTTCTGTAAGTCTAATAGATATGGTGTTAACTCCTCCTCTAACTCTTGACATATATTCAGAGTTTGAAGAAAAGTAAAAACCTTCTTCTTTAAGTATTTTAAGTAAAACATTTTGAACAGATACAAGACCTTGGCCTGCTTCTCCAGAAAGTACAATTGATAATTCTTTTTCATCTATTTTTTTATTTTTAATTTCTTTTTTAAAAAGTTCTTTTGTTTTTTCAGTAATTATCTTTGAAAATTCATTTAATTTTTTAAAGTTTTCTTTTTTAGGAATTCCTGTTGAAATTTCTCCTAAAATAACTTCTGCTTCAAAATTATTTGTAATATTTTCAAATTCTTTAAAGGCTTCCCCACCCCATTCTTTAGATCCAATAAATCCAATAATTTTTGTTTTTGGTTTTAATTTATTTAAAGTACTAACTGTTGTTGAAACAATAGGGTGAAGCCCACCTAAAAAAGTAGGAGATGCTATAATTAAAGTTGACGCATCTACCATTTCAATTGCAAGTTGTCCTATCTCTGTAGTTGTAAGATTATATTCTTTAACTTTATTGCCTTGGTTAATAAGTTTAGAAGTTAAATATTCAACCATTTTTTTTGTACTTCCGTGCATAGAAGTATACCCAATAATTATTTTTGGTTTGGTTTCTTTTTTTGACCAATTATAGTATTTATCAATTATCCAATCAACATCTTGGTATATTTTTCCATGACTTGGAGCTATTATTTTTGGATTATATTCTTTTATTTTTTCTAAGTTTTTAAGAATATAATTTCTAAAAGGCATCATTATTTCTGCATAATATCTTTTAGCAGGTAATTCTATTTCTTTTGTATCTTTAACAAATAATTCGCTTGTTGCAAGATGTGCTCCAAAAAAATCACAAGAAAACAAAATTTTATCTTCTTTTAAAAAAGTAGACATAGTTTCTGGCCAATGAACCCAAGGAGTATAAATAAATTTTAAGGTTTTATCTCCTAAGCTAATTTCTTCTAAGTCTTTAATAACTTGTATTCTTTTTTCCTCAATTACCATTTCATCTAAAAGTATTTTTTTACAAAGAGGATTACAAATTAATTTTGCTTTTGGAAATTTATTTAAAATTATAGGTATTGATCCAGAGTGATCTTGTTCTGCATGATTAGATATAATATAATCTATATTTTTAATATTTAATTTTTCTAAGTTTAAAATAAGTTCTTCTGTTTTTGTAATGTCAACAGTGTCTATTAAAGCTGTTTTTTTAGATCCAATTATTAAGTATGAATTGTAGCTAGTTCCATCTGGAAGATAGATTAGTTCATCAAAAAGCTTTCTATCCCAATCAATGGCTCCAACTGAATATATGTTTTTCTTAATCATTCTAGAGTCTATATATAAAACACCTCATAATAAAAAAAAGAAAAATAGTTTTTTTAAAATAAAAAACTATTCTTGGTCAACTCTTGGTGCTAAGAAATATCTAATAGCAGAAGAGCCGATTGTGTAATTAATTTCAAGTGGCATATCGTCTTTAAGTTTTAAAGTGATTATGCTTTTTGCATTCTTAATCATATTTTGTAAATAGTCTAAAGTATACATTGCTTTTGCTTTGCTTCCTGAAATTAAAAGATTATTATCATTTGCTTCAATCTCTTGTTTGAATTTCCCTTTACTACTTTGTGTTTCTAAATAAAATTTATTATTTTCAACTTTTAAAGTGATATGGGAGCTAAAAAGACTTGCATCTTTTAAACCTGCAAGTAATTGATCAGAAGAGATTTGAACTGTTACATCAAATTGTATTTTAGGAAGAGGTTGTTCTTGTTCTGATACATCTATTAAAGGGATATGGAAGCTTCTTTTTGATTTTCCAATAAGTTCTATTAAGATAAATGATTTATCATCTTTAATTTCTAAACTTAATTTATCGTCACTTGATGAGTGGTTTAAGATTTGTAAGAAATTATTTATATTTATTCCAAAAGCAATATTTTTTTCATCATCTTTAATATCTACTAAAAATTCTTCAAATGAATCTTTTGGCATTACAAAATCAACTAAACTTATTTGTCCAGGATCTGTTGCTCTTAAAAACATTTTTTCACTATCGATTGTAAATAAACCTTCGTTTATTAATACTCCAATAGCATCCATACTTTTTTGGAATTCTTTTACATCTTTTATTATTAATTTAATCATCTTTAAATCTCCCCCTTAGCTAATATATTATATAAGCGATAATATTAAAATACTAATCATTTGTTTATAAAACTAATAATACATAAACCCAACCTAATATTAAAACTACTCTTATTAAAAAAGATTGATCTAATACTTTAAATAACCAAGAAAGTATTAAAATTAGAATAGTTAAAGGAAGTAGTAATATCTTATAAAACCACTTAAACAAAGATTGTTTCAATCTGTAGCTTTTTTTTACAGAATCAAAAATGTTATTTGCATCTTGTCTTGAAGGTATTGAAAAGAAAAGCGCTGATATTGAAACCCATATAATTAATAATTTATAAATTAAAATCATTTCTTTTTTTAAAAGCAAAATTCCTATTATGGCTATTGCAATATTAAAAAAGAACGGAAATATAGAAATTATTATATTTTTATAAGATCTAGATTCATCATGAACTACATAACCATCTGAAAAACTAAATAATTTAATTTTTCTAATCCTTACTCCTAAAATAATACATGCAAATGCATGTGCAAGTTCATGGATAGTAATTCCAATAAATAATATTTTGGAAATAAAAACATTAAGGTTCATAATTATTTTTTCTCAATATATATTTTTTTATTTTCTTTTCTAAAGAGGATTGTTTCTTTTTTAATTTCTCTAAAATCTACTTTAATTTCAATATTACTTTCTAAAAAATATTCTTTTTCTTCATTTGATATTTTATATTTTGAATCTATTTTTTCAATAGTCCATGTCTTTTTAGGTAATGCTTGAATCTCTTCAGAATAATTTTCTAATATTTCAGAAATATCTATATTTCCTTGTAATTTTTCAGAAAAACTTTTAATCTCTCTATTATCTATTATTTGCATATTTTTAGAATAAAGAGAGGTTGCTTGAATAATAATTAAGGAAAGCACAACTACAATAGAAAGCGATATTAAGATATACTCTAAACTAACTTGTGCTTTTTCATTCACAGTTAATTTTTCCTTTAGTCTATTTTTTCTATTTGTTTAAACACATCATCTGCTTTGTCATCAACAGTTTTATTTGCTTTAGTTGTTGTTTTTTGTAACTGTGTTACAACTACTAAAACTATAGCGATTATTGCAGCTATTAAAATTATCATTTCAGCAGAAATTTGTGCTTTTTGATCTTTAAATAAATATTTTAATTTATTCATAATTCTTCAAATAATTTATTGGTTATAAGATTATTTAAACCTTTTGTTCTTTATTTTTATTAAATATAATTAATAAATGATTATCATGCAAAGATTAATAATTGTAACTGGTGCAACTGGTGATTTAGGTAAAGAATATGTGAAAGTTTATTCCAAATTATCAGAAAATAAAGTTTATGCTATTTCAAGGCGAAAAGAAGACTTTCCAATAGAAGGTGTAATTTATCTTAATTGTGATTTAGAAAATAAAGATATAACTTTAAATGAAATTAATAAAATTTCTTTAGAGCACACCACTGAAATAGTATTTATTCATCCTGTTGGAAAATTTAAGTTTGAAGAAAATGGAGACTTAATAAATAGTATTGATCAAGAAATATTTAAATCTAATTTAGATAGTTTTCATAATGTTTTAAACCCTTTATTATTATTAAGAAAAGATAAAAATATTTTAATTAAATTAATTGCTTTTGGATCTTTAAGTGATTCTTTTAATGTACCTTGGTGGATTTCTTATAGTAAATCAAAACTTGCACTGAGAGCTGATATGAAGTCAATTTCTTTTTCTAAAAAAAATATTTGTTCTCTTTTTTTAAATTTAAGTAGTGTGAAAACTTTTAATGAACATAAAACAAGACCTTTTGCAGAAACTTCTTTTTGGCTTTCAGTTGATGAAATTGTAAAGAGATCTTTATCTATAATTGATTCTTTAAAAGAAAAATATACTGAAATTAATTTATATAATAATTCTCCTGAATATTATGAAGGTTATTACAAAGATTTTAATTTTTTAAAAGAAAAATGGTTAAAAGAAATGAAGGGCTAGAAGTCTTCTTTTTATTTGTTTTTATCTATAATATATATATTTATGATTAAATCAATATATCTTGAAAATTGGAAAACCCACCTTGATTCTAAGCTTTCCTTTCAAAAAGGAACAAACATACTCTTAGGTGTAATTGGTTCTGGAAAATCAAGTGTTGTTGATGCTATTTGTTATGCTTTATATGGTACATTTCCAACACTTTCAAACAGGAAAATAACTTTAGATGAAACTATAATGTTTAAACCTGTACAAAAAGAAAGTTTTAAGGTTATTTTAGAGCTTGTTCAAGAAAATAAATTATATTTAATAGAAAGAGAAGTATTTTCTGGAAATAAATCAAACTCTGCAAAAGTATATCTTGAAGGAAAGTTATTGGCTGGTCCTAAAAAAAGTGATGTTGATGAATTTATTTCAAAACTTTTAGGTATTGATTATAATCTTTTTATAAAAGTTGTATATTCTCAACAAAATGAAATTGATTATTTTTTAAAAATAGCTCCTTCTAAAAGAAAAGAACAGTTTGATGATCTTTTTGGTATATCTCATTTTGAAAATATTAAAGTTTCAACAAGAGAAATTGATAGACTTTTAAATCATGAAATTGATAAAAATGAACTTTTATTAAAACAAATAACTACTCAAATTTCAAATTATAATATAGAAGAACTTTTAGAAAAAGAAAAAGAAATAGCTGAAAAAATAACTTCTCTTGAAAAAGAAATTTTAGAAAAAGAAGTAAAAACTTTTTCTTTAAGTAAAGTAATTTCTGAAAAGAAGCTAGTTAAAGAAAAGCATGAATCCTTAACTTCTCAAATATCTTTATTTTCGTCCAGGCTTGAAGACTTTAATAAAGAATATACCTCTCTTTTAGAAAAAACTAATCTTTCTTCTAAAGAAGAACTTGATCTCTTTGAAAAAGAGGTTTTTAAGAAAGAAAAATTCTTTAAAGAAAAACAAAATAAAAACAAAGAAACTGAGATTTTAAAAAAATCTTTAGATAACAAAATTTCTTTTTATGAAAATAATATTTTTCAAAACCAAGAAAGGATAAAAGAGCTTCTTTTAAAAATAGAAAAAGAAGAATTAACTATTCCTTTAATAGAGGAAAAGAAAAAATATCTTTTAGAAGAAATTGATTCTCTTAATATTTTAAAAATATCTTTACTTTCAAAACAAAAAGATTTAGAAAAATCTTTTTATGAAATTTCTAAAGGCTTTTCAAACTGTCCTGTCTGTCAAACCCCTTTTACTGCAGATAAATTAACTGAAACTAAAGAGCATATAGATAAAGAGCTTTCAAGTCTATCTTTAAACCTAAAGGATTATTTAGAAAAAATAAAAGAAAAAGAAGATTTATTAAATCTGTTAAAAATAAAAGAAAAAACTTTAGAAAGAAATTTCTTAATTGAAAAACAAATTGAACAATTAAACAAAATAATTCTAGAAAATACTTATTTAAAAGAAAATGCCTTAACTGAAATTAATTCTTTAGAAAAAATAGATGACTTGTCTGCTTTAGAAAAAGAAATTTTAAAAATAAAAGAGAGTCTTTCTCTTAAAAAAGAACTTTTAAAAATATCTGAAAAAATAAAAGAATACACCGAAAAAACAAAATTACAAAAAGAAGAGCTTTCAAAAATAAATTTTTCTCAAGAAGAATATCTAAATCTTTTAACAGATTATAAAGGCTTAGAAAATAATTTCCTGCAAATAAAAGAATCCTTAACAAACTATAAATCCTTAAAAGAAAATTTAAAAAAACAATTAGAAAACCTAACCTCTCTTTCAAAACAAAAAGAAGAAGTAAGCCTTTCTTTTACAAAAATAAATAATAAAAAACAAGATCTTTCTTATTTTTTAAAAGCAATTGATAATAGCCAACTACAGTTAAGAAAAGTTTTAATAGATAACATAAATCAAGCTCTTTCAATCATCTGGCCAAAAGTATATCCTTACAAAGATTATTTATCAGCAAGATTAAATGCAGATAATGATTATATCTTAGAGGTCTTAACTTTAAAAAATAACTGGATAAGGGTTGAAGGTTTATTAAGTGGAGGAGAGAGGGCTTGTGCTTCACTTTCCATAAGGATTGCAATTTCTTTGATTCTTACAAAGAAATTAGGCCTTTTAATTCTTGATGAACCAACACATAATTTAGATGAAAAATCAATAGAGGCTTTATCAAATGTCTTAGAGGAAGAGCTTCCTGATCTTGTTGAGCAAATATTTATTGTGACTCATGATAATAAGCTTCTTGAAACAGTAAATGCAACTAAGTTTATAATAGAGAGAGATAAAGAAAACGATTCTGCTTCAAGAGTTAATTTTTAAACTTTTTATTAAAAATAACCTTGTTTTTAAACATTTTTATCTATATATTATTTATGTCTTATATCCCTGATTTTCATAAGATTAAATACTTTACAGAAAAGTTTAAAGAATACTATCAAAATAATTATATCTCTTGTATATTGGATGTTTCAAAAAGAGAGTTTGGAATTGGTACTATACAATCTAAAATAAGTCAAAGACATTTATCTTTTGTATCTTTAGAAGATTTTAATAATTATTTAAGAATTACTCCTCCTTTTTATGTTTCTTATTCAACAAGTTATTTTAAATATCCAGATAGAAGACCAATGGATAATAAAATATGGGAAGGTTCAGACATTGTTTATGAGTTTGATTCAGATGATTATGATCTACCATGCCATGATAGACATAATACTTGGCAATGTACAAGTGAAGAATGTAATGAATGGGGTTATGGAAATTTAACAGAATGCCCTAAATGTTTTTCAAAAACAAAGATTACAGAATGGACTTGTGATGAATGTTTAGGAAAAGCAAAAGAAGATACCTTAAGATTAGTTGATTTTTTAGAAAAAGAATTTAAATTAAATCCAGCAAGCTTTATTATTAGTTTTTCAGGTGCTAAAGGGTATCATGTAAGAATAACTGATAGAACAATAATTTCTTTATCTAAACCTGCAAGACTACAGATGATGAACTATATTTTAGCAAATGATTTAGAGCTTGAAAAATTAGGTTTTATAAAACAGAAAAAACTTTGGAAAATACCACCTATAAAAGAAGCAGCTGGATGGTCTAAAAAGATTTTACATGGAATAATTGATATTTTTTCTTATGATGAAAAAAAGCTTATTAATTTATTTGGACTTTCTCCAAAAAAAGCAAAACTTTTAAAGGATACAAAAGAAGATATTTTAAATAAGATGTATCATAATAATATATTAGTTGCTGATTTTTCTTCAAGTGATAAATTCTTTGAAGATGTTATAAATCATGTAATAAACAAGACTAGACTTAAAATAGACCCTCAATCATCTTCAGATATTTTTAAGATAATGAGGGTTCCAGATACTATTCATGGTGGTACTGGTTTTTTATCAACATATATTAAGACAAAAGAAGATTTAATTAATTTTGATCCTTTCAAAGATCCTGTTGTTTTAGGTACTATGGATCTAAAAAAAATAAAATTATTAAAACCAACACCTAAATTTAGAATAATTGACCAATATTATGGTCCTTATAATAAAGATGAGGTTTTAAAACTTCCAGAAAAAGTATCAATGTTTTTAGTTCTTAAAGGGGTGGCAAATTTTGAGTGAAGATTATAGTTTAGATTACGATGAATTAAGAAAAATTTATAGACTTGAAACAAAGTCTCCCAAACTTACAAAATTAAATACTGATTTTTATAAGGAACTTAAAAAATTTCTTTCAGATGAAAGAAAAAAATATACTTCAGAGATTGAAGAGTCTTTTTCTCATGCCACTATAAAAAAGTTTGAAACTTTAAAAAAAATGGTTGAAAAAATAAGAGAAATAAGAATGAAAAAATGTCTTAACCTTTGTTTAATGTATAGTAGAACAAATGATTTTGAAGAAGAAGGTTTAATTGATTTTGAAATTGATTTTGCAAAAGGTGTGATTAAATTAATTGATAAACAAACAGAATTTTCACAAAATGTTTTTGGACTTTCTAAAAAAGCTAAAAAAATTGAAAATCAAAATCTTTGTAAAGTAAAATTTTTAGAGGAAGTTCCAACATTTATTGGTGCTGATTTAAAGGAGTATGGTCCTTTTGAAAAAGAACAGGTTTGTGAGATTCCTGAAGATATGATTAAAATATTAGAATCAAAAAATCTTATTAAAAAAATAGATTAAAAAGAGTTGATAATTAATGGTTGATTTTCCAAATATAAACGATGTGGTAATTTGTAAAGTTACAAAAATAGCTGATTTTGGTGTTTTTGCAGAGCTTTTAGAGTATGATAATATGGAAGGGTTTGTGCATATTTCACAAATATCTTCTACATGGATAAAAAATATTCATAACCATGTAAAACAAAATCAAATAAGAGCTGCAAAAGTTTTAAAAGTTGATGAAGAAAAAAAACATATTGATATTTCTTTTAGTAGGATCACAGCTGCAGATGAAAAAAGAAAAATTTCTGAATATAGATTATTTTTAAGATCTCAAAGTCTTTTGGGTGTAATTGCTCAAGAAATTGGTGAGTCTCAAGAAAAAATTTGGGAAGAAGTTGCAGATCCAATTATTGAAGAAGAAAATTCTCTTTATAAAGGATTTTTAAATATCTTAAAACATGGTGGAGATTATTATTCTCAAATTGATCCTAAATATCATAAAGTTTTATTTGAAATTTTAGATAAAAATATTACTTTGAAAGATAAAGATATTTTAGGAATTATGACAATTACTTCAAGTAATTCAAATGGTTTTGAAAATATTAAAAAAGTACTTTCTGAAGTTACTGAAAAATATCCTGACTGTAGAATAATTTATTTAGGTCCTGGAAAATATGAACTTAAAGTAACTTCTAAAGAATTTAAAACTTCTGCAAAAAAATTTGATTTAATTGTAGATGAAATTTCTAAAGGATTAAAGAAACATGCTTCTTTTGAAGTTGTTAAAAAAGATTCTTAAATATTTATATAAAGGTGAGTTGTAATATGGTTACAGAAATAAAATTAATTAAAAACATAAAAACTTTAAAAAACCCAGTTCTTTTTGTAGGACTTCCTGGAATTGGTTTAGTTGGAAAAATATCTGTTGATTATTTAATTAAAGAATTATCTCCAAAACCAACATTGATTGGAAAAATATTTTCTGATTCATTTCCTCCTGCAGTTCACGAAAAGAATTCTGTTTTAGAGCTTATTTATGATGAAATTTATTTATATAAAACAAAAACAAAAGATTTTTTATTTATAGCAGGCCCTGTACAACCTCCTTTAACAAACACAATTAATAGTGATCAACATTATGAATTTTCAGAAAAAATTGCTTTATTTGCAAAAAAACATAAAATTAAGGAAATATATACTTTTGCAGGTCTTAATATAGGTGATAAAAGAATAACTTCTAAACCAAAAGTAATTTGTGTTTCTACAGACTTAAAAACTAAAGAAAATATTTTAAAAAAGAAAATATCAAATCTTCATTTTCAAGATAAAGGACAAGATGCTTTAATCTCTGGAGTTGCAGGTTTACTTTTAGGTATTTCTTTTGAATCTTATAAAATCCCAGGTGCTTGTTTAATGGGTGAGACAAATAGTAAATTAACTTATGGAGATCCTTCTTCTGCAAAACAACTTTTAGAAGTAGTTGATTCTTTATTTAAATTAAAAATTAATTTGAAAAAAATAGATGAGAGTGCAAAAAAGATTGAAAAATCATTTAGTGAAATTTCAAAAAATTTAGAACAAATTTCTCAAAAACAAGAAGGTCCTTCAACTCAATCTAATTATATAAGATAATTTTTTTGGTGAAAAATAAATATGGTCTTTAAAGAAAATGAACTTGGAATTGTTGTTTCAACAATGGATTCACCTTCAACTTCAAAGATCACTTTTGTTTGTACCAAAAAAGTTTATAAAGGACAGTATGTTCAAATAGAATACTCTCAAGGTAGTTTAATTGGGCTTGTAACAGATGTATCTTCTCAGAATAGATATTTTGAAAATAATGAATCTGTAAAAGAATTTGAAAGTTCTGATTATAATATCAATGATCAATTTCCAACTAGTGATTGGGAATTTTTAATTGCAAATATAAAGCCTTTAGGGGTTCTTTCAAAAGAAAATTTTTTTGTAAGATCTACTCTTCCAGTATCTCCTGGTTCAAAAGTTTTAATTTGTGAAAAAGAAGTTTTATTTAAATTTCTTCATTTAAAAAAGAATGGACTTAATCTTGGACAAATTGAATTTCCTACTCTTCCTGTTACTTTTTGTATGGATAGACTTTTACAAAAACATTTAGCAATTTTAGCACAGTCTGGGGCAGGAAAAAGTTATTTAACCTCTGTTGTTTTAGAAGAACTTTTAGACAGAACTAAAGAAGAAGGGCAAGTTGCAATTTTATTATTTGATGTTCATGGAGAGTATTCTCATTTTTCACACCCTATAAAAGATTCTTCTCAACATAAAGATTATTCTTCAAAGACAATAAAGATTAATTCTTTTGAAATAAAGATTGGAGTTTCTACTCTTTCTTTAAATTTCTTTTCATCTCTTTTACCTTCTTTAAGTTCTGCACAAAAACGTGAACTTGGAAGTGTTTTAAAAAAATTAAATGAAGATAAAAAAAATGGTTTAGGTCCTTTTGATCTAAAAGACATTATTAAAGAAATTGAAAGACAAGAAGTTAAAGAAAATGTTTCAAAACCTTTAATTAATGCTTTAGGTGAACTTTTAGATTATCATCTTTTTGCAAAAATAGATTCACCTTCAATTTTTGATATTGTAAAACCTGGAAAATTAACCATTATTGATTTATCTAGAGAGATAAATCTTAAAAAGAAACAATTAATACTTTATTATTTTGCACATAAACTTTTTTACTCAAGAACAAATCCTTCTTTAAATGTACCTCCATTCCTTTTAGTTGTTGAAGAAGCCCATCAATTTGCTCCAGAAAGTGCAAGTAAAGATAGAGCTATGGCAAAATCAATTTTAGAAACTATTGCAAGAGAAGGTAGAAAGTTTGGATCTTGTCTTTGTTTAATTTCTCAAAGACCTGTAAAATTATCTACCACTGTGCTTTCACAGGCAAACACACATATAATTTTAAGAATAACTAATCCTTATGACTTAAAACATATAGGAGAATCATCTGAAGGACTTGATTCTAAATCAGTAGAAATGATAACTTCTTTAAGAGTTGGAGAGGCTTTAGTTGTTGGTGAAGCTTCATCTTATCCTGTGTTTTTTAAAGTTAGAAAAAAATATTCTCAAGATTCTCATTTAGATGTTTCTCTTTCAGGGCTTGCTAAAAATTATTTAAAAAATACTTCTAATCAAGAGAAAGATATTGAAGGCTTTTTATAGCAAAGATGTTTTTATATATCTTATGATATAATATTATATAGTATGTACAAAGTATCGTGGACAGAGTTTGAAAGTCTAGCAATTGATCTTACTAAAAAGATTAAATCTTCAAATAAAAACTTTTCATTTATAGTTGGGGTTAGTAGAGGTGGTCTTTTACTTTCAAGATTATTATCTTCAACTTTAGATTTACCTATGGGTGTAATTGCAGCAAAACATGTAGATGGAATTTATCATGTTGATAATTATATATCAACAATATATGATGTTGAAGGGGATATTCTTTTAGTTGATGATGTTATGGATCAAGCTTCTGTTAATGTAATTTCAAAAATAAATAAAAATTATAAAAATATAAATTCTATAACTTCAGCATGTGTTTTTTATAAAGGTACAGAAAAAAGTTTTAAACCTGATTTTTATACAAGTAAAGTTGATGATTTTATAACCATTGTTTTTCCTTATCAAGAAAAATCAATTTTGAAAAATTTAGAAAACTGTGAGGATTAAGATTAATTATGAAAAAAAAAATGTCTAATAAACAAAATTTAATAATAGCTTTATTAATTATTTTAATAATTTTAGTAATATTTTTTATTGTTATATTTTCTGCAAATATTTTATATAGTAATATAAAAGAAAATAATTTAGATAATATAGATTATAATTTAACAATTTCAAAAGTAGATTTTAATTCTGATAGGTTAGTAAATGTAGAAAATGATGTGAATTTGTCAGAATTAAATGAATTTACTTTACCAGAAAGTAAGCTTATTAATGAATATTTAATCACAAGTATAAATATTTCTGATTTAAGAAATAAATATTCTTTTTTATTTGATGAAGCCTTAGTTTCTTCTTATGGTTATCTTCAAACAGAAAAAGGAGATTATATTTTAGAATATAAAGATTATATTTTAGTTTTTAATAAAGATGAAAATCAAACAAAAAGTATCTGGATGATTGAATATTTAGAATAATTTTAAATTTTAAAAAATGTGTTTTTTATGGATGATGCAAATTTAATGCTTTTAAAAAAGAAAGTAAAAGCTATAAAACAATATAAAGGCCAAGGTACTCAACTTATAAGTCTTTATCTTCCACCTGATGCAGATAGAAGTTCTGCAACAAAACAATTAACTGATGAAATGAGTCAATCTTCAAATATTAAGAGTGCTCAGACTAGAAAAAATGTACAAGCAGCTTTAAAAAGAATTATTAATTATTTAAAACAAATTGATTTTAAACTTCCTGAAACAGGTTTAGTTTTATTTTCTGGAGATGTTTCAACTAATCCTTCTAAATCAGATGTAATTTTACTTGCAATTGCACCTCCTGTAAGACTTACAACTAAGCTTTATTGGTGTGATTCAACATTTCACATAGCTCCTTTAGAAGATATGGCACAAACAGATGATGTTTATGGTTTAGTTGTTCTTGACAAACGAGAAGCAACAGTTGCTATTTTAAGAGGAAAATCTAAAGAAATTCTTTTTTCAGAAACCTCAAATGTTCCTGGTAAAACAAAAGCCGGGGGGCAATGTTTAAAAGATGCTTTTGTATCTTTATCTGATGGGAATTTAATAGATGTTAGTGAAATTTCTAAAAAGGATATTCTTTCTTCTATGAATTTTAAACAAAATAAATTAATTAATTCTAAGGTTTTAGATAATTGGTCAGTTTCTAAAAATAAAACATATATTATTAAAACAAAAGCTCCTGGTACAGAAATAAAAGCTAGTGAAGATCATATATTTTTTGTTTTAACTCCAGATGGTGTTGTTGAAAAAGCTTCAAAAGATTTAACTTTAAATGATTATTTGTTATTTCCAGAAAAATTATCTTATAAAAATAAAATTTGGTCTTTTGATACTAAAAAATATATTTCTAAATTAAATAAACCTTCTATAAAGATACCTATAAAACTTAATAATGTATTTGCTAAATTTTTAGGTTATTTATTAGGTGATGGTTCTATTGAAACTGATAGATTAACTTTTTATGAATCTAGAAAAGATGTTATTTTAGAATATAAAAAGTTATTTGATAAATATTTTAATGTAAATTCTTCTTTAACTTTTAGAGATTCTAAAAATTATTATCAATTAAGAGTTAATTCAACTGCTCTTGTAAGATTAATTAAAGAAGAATTTAAGGAAATTAAAAAAGCAAGAGATTCTTTAATACCTTCTAAAATATTAACTTCTTCTAATAAAATATTAGCTAATTTTTTAAAAGGATTTTATGATGCTGAAGGTTATATTAATACTTCTAGAAAATCAATAGATATTGGAATAAATAATAAAAAAATTGCACAACAACTTCAATTATCATTATTAAGATTTTCAATTATTGGATCTTTACAAGAATATGATAATAAACAAAATCCTTATACAAATAACCATAGGTTTGTGATTTCAATTTCTGATAAAGAGTCAATAGATTCTTTTGAAAAAAATATTAATTTTACTTCTTTTGAAAAGCAAAAAAAAATAAAAAAAATTCAAAAATTAAAAACAAACATGAGTTTCTCAAGAACACTTCCTGTATATGGTAGTCAGGTTAGATCTGTTGTTACAAAACATGGTTATAATTTAGAACTTTTCCCAAAAGTGAGTAGTTTTTTCAATAATAATAGAATGCTTAGTAAATGCTTTTTTAAAAGTTCTGTTTTAGATTATGTTAAAGATAAATCTCTTTTAAAAGATTTAATTAAATTTTATAATATGCCATTTTTTGCTGCAAAGATAAATTCTATATTTATTGAAAAAAAGAAAACAATTATGACAGACATTTCTGTTGCTAATAAATCTTTTATTGCAAATGGATTAATTGTTCATAATTCAGCACATAGATTCGAAAGACTAAGAGATAAATATGAAGAAGAGTTTTATAAGAGAGTAGGTTCTAAAGTAAATACTGCTTTTGTAGATCTTGATAATTTTAAAGGAATGATTGTTGGTGGTCCTGGACTTACTAAAAATGAATTTTTAGAAATTGGTGATTTAGACCACAGAATAAAAGATAAAGTTTTAGGAACTGTAGATACTTCTTATACAGATGAGTCAGGTATAAAAGAAGTTTTAGATAAATCTGAAGATATTTTAAAAGAAACTGGTTTAGTTCATGAAAGAAAATTAATTAATAAGTTTTTTGAAGACTTAGCAAAAACAGGCCTTGCAAATTATGGTTTTCAAGATGTAATTGATGCCTTAAATATTGGTAAAGCTTCAACTGTTTTAGTGTCTGAAGGTTTAGAATGGACTGTTTTAATTTTTAAATGTTTATCAGACAAATCTAGATTTATAAAAATTGTTAAAGATAAACATGAAGTTTCTGATACTATCTCAAAATTTGAAAATTCTCCAACAGATTGTCCAGAAGGTAAAGCAGAACTTGTTGAAGAAGTTGATATATATGATTATTTTATAGATATTTCTAAAAATACAAGTGCAAAAGTTGAACTTATTTCTATTGAAACTTTAGAAGGTAAACAATTTTTTGAAACTTTTGGAGGGCTTGCAGCTTTCTTAAGATATAGGTAAGGTGTTATTTTTTTGATAAAGACATTTAAAGCAAGAAAGATTACAAAAACTAATATTGGTTCTAAATGTGGAATCGTAGATATTCGTAAAAGAATTCTAGAAAATAAAACTTATTCTATTTCCTATACTATAAAAGGTAAGTCTTTAGAACTTAATTTTTTAAAACGATATCGAAAATCTAATCTTAGTGATTTTAAAAATATTTATTCTGATCTTTTAAATATTGCAAAAGAAAAAAAAGTTAAAAAAATATATACTAGTTCTTGGGTATTTTCAGAAACTAAAGGTTTATCTGAAAGATTAGGTTTTAAACTTGTTAAGGGTACTGATAAAAAATTAAATCTAATTAAAGAAAAATATCCTGATTATAAAATTATAGGTATTGAACAAAGATTTTCTACAGATTCAATAAATTATGGTGTAATTCCTTGTTTAGTTTTAGAAAATAAATCTTTAAAAAAAGAAGTTATAATAAATATGGATAAAAATATGCTCCCAATATATGTAAAGGAACTTTAAATTATGGATTATAGATATGTTACAGATACAAAAGGTTTAGGTGGAAGAATAAAACAACTTCCACAAGATTTCATTGTTGAGGAAATTGGTTTAGATTATGAAACTTCTGTAAAATACTTGCCTGATAAAAAAATAGAAACTATTGATTGGGAAAAAATATTTGAAAATAAAGAAGAAGGAAAAGATCATTTAATTTTAGATTTAGAAAAACATAATCTTTCTACTATGCAGGCAATTTCTCAAATGTCAAGATTTTTAAGACTTTCAAAATCAAGATTTGGTTATGCTGGATTAAAAGATAAAAGATCTATTTCTTCTCAAAAAATTTCTCTTTATAATCCTGAATTGGAAAGACTTTCAAAATTTTATTTTAAAGACATTAAAACATATAACCCTTTTTGGTCTTCTAAAAAAATAGATATTGGTGATTTAAAAGAAAATAGATTTATTATAACTATTAGACAAATAGAAGGATTATCAAAAGAAGAAATAAAAGAAATTATTGAAACAAATTTTCTTAAAATAAATCAAAAAGGATTAATTAATTATTTTGGTGAACAAAGGTTTGGAGGAGCAAGGGAAGTTACTGCTAAAGTTGGAAAACATTTAATATTAAAAGAATATAAAAAAGCAATTATGCTATACTTAACCTCTCCTTCTCCTTATGAAGATCAAGATTTAAAAAATGCAAGAGAAGATATTTTAAAAACAAATGATTTTAAAAAATGGGCTTCTTCTTTTCCATCTAAATCTGGTTTTGAAGTTCCTATTTTAAATCATTTAGCAATTAATCCTGAAGATTATTTAGGAGCTTTTAAATCTCTTTCAAAATCTATGCAATATTTATTTATTCATGCTTATCAATCTTATTTGTTTAATGAAATTATTAATTATAGAATTGATAAAGGTTTATTTTTAAAACCATTAGATGCTGATAACGTTATAAATGGTGTTTTACATTTACCTTTATTTGGTTATGATTCTAAATTTTTAGATGGTAGGGCAGGAGAAATTGAAAAAGAAATTTTTAAAAGAGAAGGAATTGATTTTAGACATTTTTTTAATAAAGATTATTCTGTTCTTTCTTGTAGAGGAGACTTAAGGCCAGTTATTACTTTTCCAAAAGAATTAAAGTTAATTTCTATAGAGGAAGATGATTTAAATCAAGAAGAAATTCCAGGATCAAAAAAAGCAACAATTTCTTTTATTTTAGATAAAGGGCAATACGCCACTGTCTTGATTAGAGAGATTATTAAAAAAGAAAATATTGGTTAAAATAAATATATTTGTTTTTTAGTGGAAAAATAATTTATGGTCCAAAAGGAATTCAGTGGATTTATAAACCTCCATTATATCTAAAGGACATAAAAAAAAGTACTTTGGAGATTTAACTTAAAATCTAAATAATATAATAAATTGAATTGATATAAATAAAAAGGAGTGATGAAAAATATGAAAAAAGAAGTTTTAGAAAAACTAAATATATTATTAACTAGTGCTTTTGGTTTAGTTGCTGCTCTTGCATGGAATGATGCTATTAAAGCTTTGTTCGTTGCTATTTTTGGACAAGCTGGAACAATAATTGCAATGTTTTTATATGCTATAGTGGTTACAATAATAGTTGTTTGGGTTACAATGAGACTTTCTATTTTTTCTGAAAAAACTGGTGACTTAGCAAATAAAGTTGTAAGTACTGCTAAAAAACCTTTAAAGAAAAAGAAGTAACTTATTTTTTAAAAAAAGTGAAAAAGTAAAGAAAAATTTATTCTTTCTTTATTTTTTCATTTATTGTTTTTTCTTGATATTCAATTTTTAATTCTTTTAAAGTATCAAGTCCAAATTTTCCAACTAAATTAATAAATTTGTCAGTATTATTTTTAATATCGTTAGCGCTCTTTATACCATTATTAAAAAGTCTTCTAGCTCTTACTCTTCCAATATTTCTAAGTTCAACTAATGGAACAAGTTCTTGTTTAATACCATATTTAATTCTAGAAAGAAGATTTGAATATTCTTTTATAGTTATAATACTTGATTTAGTGTGTTTTAAAAGTTCAATTGTAGAGTGACAGATCCATTCTGCTCTTGATATTAAATCTCTTATTTGTCCTGGTGTGGTATTATACTCATCAATAATGTAGTTTTCTTCTTTTTCTTCAATCCAGTCAGCTATAAGTTTTGTTAAATATATTTTTTGTAAAAGATAAATATCTTCATAATCAAAGAAAATATTAGGTCTAATTTCTTCAAAGATTGTAAATATATTATTTTCTTTTTCTTGTTTATATTTTAAATATGGATACATTTCAGATGTGTTTGAAATAGTAAATATTTTTTCCATAATTTTAGTATCTTTATTTTTTTTAATCTCAAGATCTTTTAAAATATTATTTGCAGATAATGGATCAATGTATAAATAACATACTTTTTTACCAAGAGAAGTTATTAAAAAATCATTTTCATTTTTCTCTAAAAAACCATATTCATAGAATTCATAGACAATATCTTGTATATTTTTTCTAATTTCATGATTATCTCCATATGTGAAATAGTAAAATGTTTTTGATAAATAATTAATAAGTTCTTCTATACTTTTTAGTTCATTAACTAAAATCATAGAAAGCAAATGTCCTCTAAGAATATTTATTTTAGAAAGTTGAGAATCTATATTGGAAGGACCAGAAATAATATATGTGTTGTATATCTTTGGAATATCACTTTCTTTATTTACAACACAAATAGCTTCTCCTTTTTTATCATATTTAGGTCTTCCTGCTCTTCCTGCCATTTGTTGAAATTCATTAACCGGTATTGGAACCATTGATCCTTCTGAAAATCTAAACACACTATTAATAACAACTCTATATGCAGGTAAATTAATTCCTGCTGCAAGAGTTGGTGTTGCAAAAATTGCTTTAATATTTCCTTTTTTAAAATTATTTTCAACAATTTCTCTTTGTTTATAAACAAGTCCTGCATGATGGAAAGCAGACCCCATTAAAAGAGAAAGAGAAAGTTCTTCACATTGTTTTGTAGGATTTTCTAAGGCTTCAAGAGCTTCTTTTGAAATTTGTCTTAGTTTTTTATATTCTTCTGGATTTATATGGGTTGATATTATTTTTCCATATTTTTTAGCAAACGACATTGCATTTTTTCTAGATGCACAAAAAACAATAATTTGTTTTTCTTTTTTTAAAGTGTCTCTAATGATTGATCCTAAATTAATGTTTTTAACTGCAAGAGAAGTTAAATCTTCTTTTCTATCTTCAAAATAAATAGAGTCGTTATAAAAAACCCCAGTCTCTAAAGGAACTGGCCTATAATTACTTAAAACTAGTTTTGCAGAAAGCCAATCAGATATTTCTTTTGAATTTTTAATAGTTGCAGATAAACCTAAAAGAGTAATTTCCTTGTAGTTATGTTTTAGTTGTGTTATTATTACTTCTAAGGTAGATCCTCTGTTTGATCCAAGTTCATGTATCTCATCAATGGTTAAAAGTCCAACTTGTTTAAGCCAGGATGGCTCATGTCTTATGATTGAATCAAATTTTTCGTATGTTAAAAATAAAACATCATAACTTTCAAGATATTTATTACTTGAATCAAGATCTCCTGTTGAGAGTGCTATTTTTACATCAAGTTCTTTTGCAAACTTTCTTTTAGTTTCAAGATAATGTTCTGTAGTTAATGCTTTTAAAGGAGATATATATATTACTTTTTTTTTCTTATTTAAAAGACAATCAAGCATATACATTTCAAAGACTGTTGTTTTACCTGAAGCAGTAGGTGTTGTTATGAGTGTATTTTCTCCTATGTTTTCTTTTGCTAAGATTTGCATAGGGTTAAGTTTATCATAACCGTTAATCTTTAAGATTTTTTGAATAATTTCTTCTTTTGAATGCATATTTATTTTTTTAAAAAATTTATTTTTCTGTTTATATATTATTTTTTTCTTTCTATATATTATTATAAAGAAGATAATATAATACCTCTTTTTATTAATTAATTACTTTTAAAAAGATTATTATAAATAATATATTTATGGATATAAATAATAAATTATCTAAAAATCTAAAGTTAGCTTTTAAAGCATATGAAACAAGAAGTATTTCTTTATCAGAGGCAGCAGACATCGCTGGTATTTCATATAAGGATTTTTTAGATAAAATGGCTGTAAATAATGTTAAGTTTGATTTTTCAAGTATTGGAAAAGATGTGAACTATTTTGTTAAGAAAACTAAGTAGTTTAATCTTTTTTTATAATTGTGTTGCATAACTCTTTTTAAAAGTATTGTCTAACCTATTTTATTACTAGATAAAGGAGGTTAGACAATATGAATATTAAGAACGAAAAGATTAATAAAAGGAACTGGTCAAAGATAAATTATGGAAAAACAAGACAAATCTTGTTTTTACTAGATAAAAACATTATTTTTAGTGAAAATGAAAGACTAGTTTCCCAAAATAAAAACAAACCAGGAAGACAATTTATATATAGTGATAGAATAATAGAACTATTAATTGATCTTAAAAATTATTTTAAATTTGATTATCGTAAACTACAGGCATTCTGCCTGTTGTTTAATAATGTTATAAAAATAAAAACACCTGACTTTACAACTATTTGTAGAAGAATGCACAAATTAGAATTATTTCTAAAAAATATAAAAACAAAAAAAGAACCAACCTTTATAGCTATAGATGGTTCTGGACTTCAAACTACTAATCGAGGAGAATGGCTTAGATTAATACACAAAAAAGGAAAAATAAACTTAAGAAATGGATTTGTAAAATTAGTGATTGCAACAGATGTTGCATCTGGAGAAATAACTGGAGTGTATATTTCAGATGATTCTGATTTTGAAAATAAAAGCTTATCAGATTTATTATACCAAACAATAAATAATCAAAACCAAGAAGTCAAAGGACTTCTTGGAGATGGGGCATACGATTCTTATGATAACTTTGATATGCTTGATGATATGGGAATAAAACCAATTATCAAAATCAGAAAGAATGCAATTACAACAGAACCTAATGACGATTATTTAAAAAGAAGAAGAAAACTTGGAAAAAAGAAAAAAATAAAAAGAATTGAAGTTGCAAAAAAGCAACTTAAAAATGTAGATGACTGGAAACAAAAAAATGAGTATAATAAAAGGTGGGTTGTTGAATACACGTTTAGTGTATTCAAAAGACTATTCGGACATAGTGTGTACTCTAAAAGAAAGAAATATGTCAAAAATGAAGTAATTTCTAAAGTAAATTTGTATAATAAATTATTAAATATCAATTAAGAAAAAAATAAAATGAATTAAAAAAAGAAATAAGCTAAAAATATTGTGTAAAACACAATATTTGTGCAACACAATT
>Ga0210012_1000094_pt1 | contig 113247 bp, 107 predicted proteins | sample CryGeymeta201504_FD_183974 | JGI IMG/M metagenome (GOLD analysis project Ga0210012, IMG submission 183974) | Groundwater microbial communities from Crystal Geyser aquifers in Utah, USA - Crystal Geyser metaG 2015-04 (SPAdes) (version 2) | ecosystem: Environmental > Aquatic > Deep subsurface >... | reverse complement strand
CTATGATTATTCCATGACTTTACAGATTAAGCGTATTAACATTTCACCAGAACAAGTTAAAGAAACGCAATTGGTAAGAGAACGTGAGATGGTTGATGGCTGGGAATATAAACTTGACAGAAATGGCAATGTAAAGAAAGACAGCTTAGGTAACGATATTAAAGTTGACAAGATTATCAAGGTAAAAGCGCAGTTTTCGCAATTCAATCAAATAAAATCCACTCAAATTATTGGCGATGTGGTGTATGTTGATTTAAAAACTCGTCAAATGGTAGACACTTTTACGCTTGAAAGTGAATTTTTGTTTCAAAATATATTCGCAGCTTTTAGAGGTGATAAAAGAGCCTTAACTAAGGATGATTTACGCTTATTAAACAACAGACGCGTGCCTTTTCCATCCAATGAACAAATGGTCTATGATACCGGAGAAGACTTAAAAAGGAAGCTAAAAAACATTATAAATAAGTTTAGAATTAGAACTTAAGCATAAAATTGTTAAATATGTTTGTGAGTTAACAGTATAAAACTTATTTTTATCAACAACTAATCATAAAAATTTAAAAATGGAAGCATATTGTGTAAAGTGTAAGTCTAAAAAAGAAATGAAAGACGCAGCAGAAACTACCATGAAAAATGGCAGAAAAGCTATGAAAGGTAAATGTCCTACTTGTGGTACTGGAATGTTTAGAATCATGGGGAAATAATTTCCGTAGACTAAAAAACAAAAAAACTCCCAAAAATCCTTTGGGAGTTTTTTTTATTAAAATTGATAATTTTTTTAGCCAGAAGTTGTTCTAACACAATCTGTCCCATCTAACTGACAAGCAGAACAATAATCTCCATCTGGAACACAACCACAACAGTTTGCACAAGCTTCAGTAGTACATACTGTATTACCAGCATATACTAATGATGCCTCTGTTGATTTTTTGGAATTTGAATTATTATTTTTTTCTTTTAATAAAGCAATAGTTGAAATTGAACCATCTTCATTAAAGAATCTAAGATAGTTATTCCCATCTATCTCTTCTATATGATGAGAAACTGCTCTATAACCTAATTTGAAATTTGATGAAAAGTTGTTAAAAGAATGGACTAATTCTTTGGCGTTTACTGTTAATACAAACTCACCATTTTTTTCGTAGCCAACTTTGCTACCTAAAAATTCTTTTGCTAAAACCCCTGATTTTTCAATATTAACCAAGTTATTAGTAGATTCTTCTTCTTTGTTACATGAAATTAATACAACAAGACTCATTAAAACAAATAAAACTTTTCTTCTCATAATAATATAAATCAATGTTTGTATAATTCAAAAATAAATAATAAATCTCTCATAACCAAATCAATACAGTATTAATTTGAGTAGATTACGCATTCTCTTCTAAGCTAAAAAAATCACCAGAGTCTATTCTTTTTAAATGCTGAAAGGGTTGGTTATACATATAAACCCACGTTTTTAAACATTCACCCGTTTCAAGAGTCGCCTTAATTAAGGTTCTTGTATACTCATTTGGATATTCTGAAGTCTCTCCAATACCTTCATAAGTGTCTAAAACTTCAAAGATCATTTTGGTATCAAAGATTTTAAAAATATGTCCATACACTTTTTCTGATGGATTTTCGCTTGTTATAGCACCTGGATACCAATCCACTTCATACAGTCTTCCATTAAAATAGCCCGTTCCAACAAACTCAGAATGTGTTGCTAAAAAATGAGCCATATCACTATTAAAATCCTTTAGCAACGTGCCGTAAACAAATAAATATTCTGAATTCATTAAAAATAAGCTTAAATAAAACGATTTAAATCTAAATCGTTTATAGCACCATGGGAAGCATGAGCTACAACGATTCCATTTTTAACAACCAACAATTGTGGTGATTCATGGTACACATCAAATTTTGAAGCTATAGCATTTGAAACATCTCGGTAACCTATTAAATCAAGGTAATACAAATCAACATTTTTTTCAGAAAAACCGTAATCTTTTACAAATTGTTTCAGCACCATTCTACTAATGCCACAACGCGTTGAATGCTTAAATATGATTTGTGTTTTGGCAACCGATTTTTCATTTAAATCGTTTAATTGATCTAAAGAAGTTAGTGGTATCCAAGGTAATACTATTTGGTCTTTACTTTCAGATGAAGTGTTAAATAGCTTGTTAAATAATCCCATAGTTTGTATCTTAAAGGTGATAAGTCGTTGAACTCTCTTGAAGCTTACAACTGACTTAAAGTCTTGTCTTTATTGACTTTAACTGACTTTTTGTCTCCTTACCTGTAATGGTAAGATTTTTGAAGTATTCAATTTGCAAAGAAATACAAATAACATCATGAACTTAAATAATTTTACAATAAAATCGCAAGAAGCCATTCAGCAAGCGCAACAACTTGCTCAAAGTTTTGGTCATCAACAGATAGAAAATGAACATATTTTAAAAGCTATTTTTGAGGTTGATGAAAACGTGCTTCCATTCATTTTAAAAAAATTGAATGTTAATATTAGCATCTTACAACAAGCCCTTGATAAACAACTGGAAAATTTTTCGAAAGTTTCTGGTGGCGAAATCATGTTATCTCGAGAAGCTAGTAAAACTTTAAATGAAGCCTCCATTATTGCTAAAAAAATGAAGGATGACTTTGTGTCTATTGAACATTTAATTTTAGCGGTGTTTAAATCAAACAGTAAGATAGCACAAATGCTTAAAGACCAAGGAGTCACTGAAAAAGCTTTACAAGCCGCTATAGATGAGATTAGAAAAGGCGAAAAAGTAACGTCACAAAGCCAGGAAGAAACCTACAATGCACTGAACAAATATGCAAAAAACTTAAATCAGCTTGCAAAAGACAGCAAATTGGATCCTGTCATTGGTAGAGATGAAGAGATTAGAAGAATTTTACAAATCTTATCTCGCCGAACCAAAAACAACCCCATCTTAGTTGGAGAACCAGGAACCGGAAAAACAGCCATTGCTGAAGGATTGGCCCATAGAATTGTGGATGGCGATGTGCCTGAAAATTTAAAAGACAAGCAAATTTTTGCTTTAGATATGGGTGCTTTAATAGCAGGAGCCAAATATAAAGGAGAGTTTGAAGAGCGATTAAAAGCCGTCATCAAAGAAGTCACTAATAGTGAAGGAGATATCGTGCTATTTATTGATGAAATACACACATTAGTAGGTGCTGGCGGCGGACAAGGTGCTATGGATGCTGCCAATATTTTAAAACCTGCTTTAGCAAGAGGTGAACTGAGAGCTATTGGTGCAACGACCTTAGATGAATATCAAAAATATTTTGAGAAAGATAAAGCTTTAGAGCGTCGTTTTCAAAAAGTCATGGTTTTTGAACCCGATACAGAAAGTGCCATCTCCATCCTTAGAGGCATTAAAGAAAAATATGAAACCCATCATAAAGTCCGTATTAAAGATGAAGCTATCATTGGTGCAGTAGAATTATCACAACGATACATTTCCAACAGGTTTTTACCAGATAAAGCTATTGACCTTATGGACGAAGCGGCTTCAAAATTGCGTATGGAAATCAATTCTAAACCAGAAGAATTAGATGTTTTGGATAGAAAAGTTATGCAATTAGAAATTGAAATTGAAGCTATAAAAAGAGAAAAAGACGAGGTTAAGTTAAAAGCATTGAGTTCTGAATTGGCCAATGTAAAAGAAGATAGAAACGAGGTTTTTGCTAAATGGAAAAGCGAAAAAGAAGTGGTTGACAGCATTCAAACCACAAAGCTCAACATTGAAAATTACAAATTAGAAGCTGAACGTGCCGAACGTGATGGCGATTATGGTAAAGTGGCTGAACTTCGCTATGGAAAAATTAAAGAAGCCCAGGAACAATTAGAAAAGCTTCAAAAAACATTGTTAGAAAATCAATCAGGTAGTTCTCTTATAAAAGAAGAAGTTACCTATGATGATATTGCTGAAGTGGTGGCAAAATGGACAGGCATCCCTGTGGTTAAAATGCTTCAAAGCGAACGTGAAAAACTTTTAAAATTAGAAGATGAATTGCACAAACGCGTTGTTGGACAAGAAGAAGCCATCATCGCCGTGAGTGATGCTGTAAGACGAAGCAGAGCAGGTTTGCAAAACCCACAAAAACCAATAGGAACCTTTTTGTTTTTAGGGACAACAGGTGTTGGGAAAACAGAATTAGCCAAAGCATTGGCTGAATATCTCTTTGACGATGATAATGCCATGACCAGAATTGACATGAGTGAATATCAAGAACGTCATGCGGTTAGTCGATTAGTAGGTGCGCCTCCAGGATATGTAGGATATGATGAAGGTGGACAATTAACAGAATCTGTTAGAAGAAAACCGTATTCAGTCATTCTTTTGGATGAGATTGAAAAAGCACATCCAGATACCTTTAATATTTTACTGCAAGTTTTAGATGAAGGCCGATTAACAGATAACAAAGGCAGAGTAGCCGATTTTAAAAACACCATTATTATCATGACTTCAAATTTGGGAAGCCATTTAATTCAAGAGCGATTTGAATCTACAAAAGACATAGATTCTGCCATTGAAGCTGCAAAAGTAGATGTATTAGGATTGTTAAAACAAACCATAAGACCCGAGTTTTTAAATAGAATTGATGATATCATCATGTTCACGCCTTTATCAAAGGAAAACATTATGGATATTGTAGGGTTACAAATTAAAAACATCACTAAAATGATTGCTAAACAAGGTATAACTTTTGACGCAACACCAGAAGCCATCAGCTATTTAGCAACTAAAGGATATAACCCAGAATATGGTGCTCGACCCGTAAAACGTGTCATACAAAAAGACGTTTTAAATTCTTTAAGCAAAGAAATTTTATCTGGAAAAGTAACCACAGACAGCATTATCCTTTTAGATGCTTTTAACGATAAACTGGTGTTTAGGAATCAAGGTGATTTAATTTCAAATGAGATTTAATGCAAAAAAATTATTTATTTGTAACAAAGGATAAATAAAACAGTCTTATTATTGGTTGGTTAGTTTAAAAGCAATGTAAATCAATTCTATAGAAAAAAATATAGACGATGCGCATTGCTTTTTCTGTTAAATTTTCTCTTAAAAATCATTTTTAAAACAATAAAAAATCATTTTTTTCATTTACTATATAGATTAATTTAGTAAATTTGTTTTGTCGATTAAATAACCCCTTTCATCGAAGATTTAAATCAACATTTCCCTCTCCAAATTTATTTTAAAACACATTAACAAAAAAAACCTACTTATAATGGACATCAATGCTTTCATAGATTATACTCTCTTAAATTCAACCGCTACAGAACGTGATATCGTTAATTTATGCCACAAGGCATTAAACAATAATTATTACGCTGTCTGCATTAACAGCTGTTATGTACCTCTGGCAAAACAATTGCTAAACAAAACGCCTGTTAAAATTTGTAGCGTCGTTGGGTTTCCGTTAGGAGCTATGTCCACAAAAGCAAAAGCCTTTGAGGCTCAAAAAGCTATTGAAAATGGTGCTGATGAAATTGAAATGGTTATTAATTTAGGTTTACTTAAAAGTAAAAACTACATAGGCCTTTTAAAAGATATTTATGATGTTAAAATGGCCATCAATCACAAACCACTAAAAGTGATTATTGAAATAGGCGAACTTTCTAAAAATGAAATTATAAAAGCCTGTGAAATTTGTTTGGATGCCAATGCAAACTATATAAAAACTTCCACTGGGTTTGCCCATGGAGGTGCCACATTTACAGCCATAAAAATCATAAAGAAAACCGTAAAAGATGATATAAAAATAGTGGCCTCTGGTGGCATTAACGATTTTGAAACGGCTGCTAAGTATATCCAATTAGGAGTTCACAGAATTGGAGCGACTCAAGAATTAAAAGCAACCAAACCGTCCTTGGTAAAAGAAATTTTATAATCTATTCCTTAAAAAAAACAGTACCAAAAAAACAATTTTGATACTGTTTAAAATCATTATTTTAATGGATAAATCCGTATCGATTTTTTAAATGATACTTAAATTTATCAAAACTTCATTCCAAATCCAACGCCTAGAATTAAAGGATTAATATCCACATCTGCATCTACGGTAGCACCAAGTGCTGTTGTAGCATTCACAGTAGCCGTGGTATTCAATAACAGGTATTTAGCATCTACGTTGATAAACCATTTATCGTTTAAAAAGTAGTCAAACCCTAGCTGAAAATCAATTCCTAAACTATTATCATAATCAACCTTATCTGCAACAGGGCCTTCATCTGCATTGTAAAAAATAGTATAATTTACCCCTGCGCCTACATAAGGTCGTAAAACTTCACCATTAAAATGATACTGTAAGGTTAAGGTTGGCGGCAATAACCAAACATCTCCAAGGTTAATATCGCCAGCACTGGTAGAAACAGCTTTAACATCATGGTTTGTAGTTGCTAAAATCAATTCAGCAGCGATGTTTTTAGTAAAAAAATAAGTAAAATCAAGTTCAGGTACATAAGCAGTGGAGATTTGAACATCGCCTCCAATGGCTTGAATACTTGCAGATTCATTTGGTATAACTGCCAAACCTCTTAATCGAACTTGCCATTTACTGAAATCCTGATTAGATTTAGGCTCACTTTCTTGAGCATTAACAAAACCAAACGTTAAACATAGCATTAAAGCAGTAAAAATTGTTTTTCTCATTTTATAATTTTTTAAAATTTGTTGCAACCATATTTTTTAATTTTTCTTAAAAACCTAACAAAAGTCATGTAATAAGTAAAATTATTTTTGCATACTATGCTCCTTAAATTATGTCTTCAAAACTGTTTATATTCAAATAAAATAATCTTAACTTTAACCTATTAAATAATCCAAATGAAATCTTTAAATAAATTTATTGACCACACGCTTTTAAAAGCTACGGCAACCCAAAAAGACATTATTACCCTTTGCAAAGAAGCCATAAGACATGATTTTTTTTCTGTTTGTATTAATAGTTGTTATGTAAGTTTGGCCAAAGAACAATTAAAAAATACCCCAGTTAAAATTTGTAGTGTTATAGGTTTTCCATTAGGAACCATGTCTACACAGTCTAAGGTTTGTGAAACCGAAAAAGCCATACAAGATGGCGCTGATGAAATTGATATGGTTATGAATGTTGGGTTTTTAAAAAACAAAGACTATGATGCTGTTTTAAAGGATATTGAAGCGGTTAAACACATCATGCCCAACCAAACCCTTAAAGTTATTTTAGAAACCTGTTATCTTGAACCTGATGAGATTTTAAAAGCTAGTGAACTTGCTATTGATGGAGGTGCTGACTATATAAAAACTTCCACTGGTTTTGGAACAAGAGGTGCTTCTTTTGAGGATATTAAACTCATGAAGCAAGTGGCAAAAGAAACCACAAAAATAAAAGCTTCCGGTGGCATAAAAGATGCAGAAACAGCTCTTAAATATATTAATCTTGGTGTGCAAAGACTGGGAACTTCTTCTGGAATTGCCATTGTTAATGGCGAAACATCCGATTCAAATCACTAAATCAAAATTAAATTTCCAACAAAAATGAGTGTACATATAGAAGCTGAAAAAGGCGATATTGCAGAAACTATTTTACTTCCAGGAGATCCTTTAAGAGCTAAATGGATAGCAGAAACTTTTTTAGAAAACCCAGTTTGTTTTAATAAAATAAGAGGCATGCTGGGATATACTGGAGTCTATCAAGGAAAAAGTGTGTCTGTAATGGGTACAGGCATGGGTGTTCCCAGCATATCCATTTACGCTCATGAACTGATTACAGATTATGGGGTTAAAAACCTCATCCGTGTAGGTAGTGCTGGTTCCTATCAAGCACACATTAAAATTAGAGACATTGTTTTGGCTATGGCAGCTTCTTCAAATTCCGGAATCAACGAACTAAGGTTTGGTGGCGCCGACTTTGCTCCTACAGCCAATTTTGAATTGTTTGAAAAAGCAGTGGCTGCTGCAAAATCCAAACAAATAACAATCAAAGCGGGTAACATATTTACTTCCGATGAGTTTTATGCAGACGATTTTGAATCTTACAAAAAATGGTCCAAGTTTGGTGTATTATGTGTTGAAATGGAAACTGCCGGTTTGTATACCATTGCAGCCAAACACAACGTGTGTGCTTTGAGTATTTTAACCATTTCAGATTCTTTGGTTACAGGTGAGCGCACCAGTAGTAGCGATAGAGAAACCACCTTTAAAGACATGATTGAAATTGCCTTAGAACTGGCTTGATTTTTTTTAATTGCATCTTTAAAACATAATACATTAAAAAGACATAAAAATTAAATTGCTGATGTTCTTTTGTATGTAACCATTAATTATGGTTGTACCCACTTAAAACGAATCGTTTGCCCAGTGAATTTTTGTGAAAGTACATTCATAGATGATTCTTCTAATTGAAATATTCTAGGGTAACCACCCGTTGTTTGACAATCACGCATTAAAACGATGAGTTTTCCATCGGGGGTTAATTGAACAGTTCCCGGCATTACCAAAGAGGTTATTATGGGTTCTAAATGGTTTTCAAGTGGCTGCTCAAGTTGATAAGCCATTCTGTTATGATGTTTAGAAATAGAAAACTCTTTTGAAAACAATGCCTTGATTTGATTTTCTGAAAGTTGATCAAATTCAGGTCCTTTAAAAACACTTATAACTTTAGTATTCAAATAAGAATCATTTCGTTTAATGGATGCATGCTTTTTATTAAAAAACGCCGTGTTTTCAGAAATTGACAGCAAATCATTTTTATTTATTTTAAAGTGATTTGTTATCCCTTGATACATGCTTTTACTTTGGTATATTATTTCAGTTTGGAAACCCCCAAAAACTGCCAAATAACTTCTGAGCCCATCCATATGCTTTCCAAAAGACAACATGTCTCCATCTGTAACTCTCACTATTTGATTCATTTTAATGGGCATATTATTTAAACAAGGAGATAAATTAGCGCCAGAAATGCAGAAAGTTGTATGACAATGAAATTTAAGTTTAGGTCCAGTCATAGTGATTTCCATAACGGCTTCCTTCACCTCATTGCCCAATAAACTATTGGCAAATGTTGCTGCATAGGTATCCATAACCCCAGAAACAGGAACTCCATATTGTTGATAACCAAAGCGTCCTAAATCTTGAATGGAATCGTAAAATCCTTCTTTAAGAACCTCAACCATCCATCGCCTCGCTTTCTATATTATAAACACCAGCTTCAACTGAAATTTTGATATTTTGATGCTCTTTAAATGATACTGGAACAAAAACTATCTTGTCTCCAGAATTTGCAAAACAAGGAATCTTCTTCGTGACATCAAAAAAGGAAATTGGAGAGTTGCCAATAATATGCCATCCACCAGGACTTTCATTAGGATAAATACCTGCTTGATTTCCACCAATGGCTACAGAACCTTTTTCAACATTTAACCTTGGCGTAGATTTTCTAGGCACATAAAGCGATTGAACTAGACCACCCAAGTATAAAAAACCTGGTAAAAACCCGATAAAATAAACGGTATAAATACCATTAGAATGAAGCTTAATAATGTCACTTTTTGATAAACCGATAGAATTTGAAATATCCTTCAAATCAATCCCAAAAGAATCGTCATAACATACCGGTATTTTCCACAAAACTGACAAGCTGTCATTATGAAATCTGGATGAATTATAGATACTTTTTAATAAATCAACTTCATTTTCAAAATTCCTACAAACCGTATTATAACTTATTAATAACGAGTTATATGCTGTTTTCAATTCAACAATAGATTTAATCTTTTTTTCTGAAATAGCTCGTTTAAAATGAATGATGTCCTCTAAAATAGTTTCACTAATTATGGAAGGCCATTCTATTAAAATAGACCGATTGCCGTAAGGTTTAAAGGTTAGTTGAAAACTCATTTTCTAGCGTATTTGAATACCTTTTTTAGCGAGTCTAGCTTTTAAATCTTTTATTAAAACTACAGCATTTGGATGATCGCCATGAATACAAAAAGTGTCAGCCATCATAACTATCTCCTTACCTGAAATGGTTCTAACTTTTTTAAAAACTATCATTCTATACACATGTTCAAACACTTGAATAGAATTGTTAATGAGTGCATTATTTTTAGTTCTTGAAACTAAAGCCCCATCCGCATTATAATTTCTGTCTGCAAAAGCTTCACGCATAATTGGTATATTATTTTTAATTGCCAACGTTTCAATTACAGAATTATACGGCACATATAGCTTAATGGGTAATATAAAACTTTTCATGACTTCGATAATAACCTCTGCAATTTTAGTATCAACAGCAGCGAGATTATATAAAGCGCCATGAAGTTTTATATGGTTCAATCTGGCTTGCTCCTCTTTTAAAACAATCACTAAAGCTTCTATCTGCTCTTTTATTGAGGTATATAAAGCTGCACAAGTCATCTCTAAGGGCTTACGTCCAAAATTTTCTTTATCAGGAAATGATGGATGAGCACCAATTTTAACTTGATATAGCTTGGCTAATCTCACAACCTGTCTCATGGTTTCTAAATCGCCTGCATGACCGCCACAAGCAATATTGCAGGATGAAATATAAGGCATTAATTGAGACTCGTTATGCATACCTTCTCCAACATCTACATTGATATCAATCCTTGTTTTCTGCACCATAATAGATTTAGATTAAAATTTTATTTGCAGTTAGCATTTATAACAGCTAAGAAACTCCAACCATTATAAAGACAAACAAAGCTTAAAACATGGTAAATTTTATAAACCTTTGTAAATAAACCATCTAGTTTATTATTATTAAACTAATTATTAAATACATATTAACCTTGTTTTAATAACGTTTCTACAGCAACTTTTAGCTGAGTATCCTCTCCTTTTGATTTATCATCTGGATTGTTAGTCACCAAAATATCTGGTACGGCTGGCCCTAACTCCATATTAGACTGTGTTGCTTTAACATACCAACCCCTAAACGGCATCCTTACATAAGATCCATCCATGAGTCGGGCAGCTCCTGTAGATATTACAGCACCAAAAGTTGGCTCTCCAACCAAGGTTCCAATACCTAAAGCTTTATAGGCATGAGAAAATATTTCAGCATTTGAATAGCTTGTATGATTGCAAAGCGCAACAGATGGCTTTGTCCACGATGCTAAGGGTAAACGCTCACTAAATGGATAATGATCAATAAATTTAGTGTGCTCCTTTTCTAAATTATTTGCTGCGCCTCTTGGAACTGTGTAAGCATGCTGTTTTACGCTAAGAACCGCCATTAAATAATCGGTTGTCCATCCGCCACCATTGTAACGCACATCAATGACCAAACCTTGTTTCCCTAAACCAGCTGCGGTTAATTCTCTTTCAAATGTTTCAAAACTTTGCCAATTCATCCCTTGAATATGAATATAACCCAGCTTTCCATTAGAATATTTATCGGTTAAGCGCTTTCGCTCCTTTACCCAGGCATCATAATTTTCTTTTCGGTTACTAGAAGTAGGTCTGATTACCATTTCTTGCTCTGCATCGCCTCTCTTAATTTCTAAATAAATTTTCTCATTAGAAGTGCCTTCCAATAAACTATAAAAATTTAGATTCTTAGTGAGTTTAGTCCCATTAACAGACGTTACAACATCACCTACTCTAATGCTACTAACACTTTTGTCTGCTGGCATGTTTGCCACTACAGAGGTAACGTTTAAACTTCCGTTAAGGTTAGGTTTGACCTCTAACCCAAGCAATCCGGTTGTTTCTTTTTGTAATGTTTCTCGATCTTTGCCAACACCAAAACCCATATGACTTGCATTGATTTGACCCAACATCAAATTGAAAATATTTTGAAAATCGGTTCTTGTTGAAGCTTTCATAGCTAATGGCTTGTATTTTTTCTTTAATGAATCCCAATTTTGACCATGAAAATTTGGGTCGTAAAAACCATCGTTAATGGCTTTCCAGCCTTCTTCAAAAATTTGATTGGATTCTTCAAAATAATCTACATCCATTTTTGCACTAATCGCTAAAGCCTCTGATTTGTCTGTTGTCAGATTTAGACTTGTTAAATTTCCTGTGCCTGTGGTCATGATGAAAATAGTTCCCTTTTTATCTGCTAAAATATTGGATGGTTTGGTGTTTTTTGAAGTAATTTCTTTCTTGTCCTTCCCTTTCCAAGATATTTTATATAAATCCGTTTCAACTTCAGCATCGCCTCTACTGCCATTGCCAGTGGTGTAATAAATGGTCTTTCCATCGTTGGATATATACCTGCCAAACTCGCCACCAACAAAAGACGTGACTTGTACTTGTCTTTCATAAATATTGTCAAAATCTATGGTAATATCTTTAACTGTCTCTTTTGATTTATCCTCTTTTCTATCTTTATCGGCGTCTTTCTTTTTATCTTTTTTATCGTCTTTGGTTTCTTCTTCTTCCCAATCTTGGGCTGTTTTTTCCCAATCAGACTTATTTAACCAAGTAAACCAAACGTCGTAATCGCCATTATTCCTATTGGAAGAAAAAACAAGTTTCTTCCCATCTGCACTCCAAATAGGACCTCCATCTTGTTTAGGATGCATGGAAATATTTACAGGTTGCTTGGTGTTATCTGCTTTATGAATGTAAATTTCCTCATTAAAATCTAAATCACTTAAACTGTAGGCTAACCATTTTGAGTCTGGAGACCAAGACACATCACTTGCTGTATCCCAACCATCTAATAAGATGGTTTCGTTTGATAACTTTCCTTGGGCATCTATATTAGAAACTATTAATTGTCCTCTTCCTCTTTTAAACACCATTGATTTCCCATCAGGTGATATGATTGGATCTGTTTCACCTTCTTTTGTATTGGTTAATCTAACAACCTTATATTTTAATGTTTCCAGTAAATCTGATTTTTTAGAATCATCGGATTTTAACAGATATAAATCGTTTTGTCCATCTCTGTCCGAAACAAAAACCAAGGTGCTATCATTCAACCAGGTTGGCATTCTATCTCTATAAGCCGACTTGGAGACATTGACTGTCTTTTTATTATCCTTATCGGTTGACCTAATAAATAATTCACCTCTAATAACTAAGGCTGTATGCTTGGCGTTAGGAGATAACGCTAGGTCTTCAATTTGATTAGAAAATGTTTTATGCTCAATGGGGTCAAATCTATAATCTGAACCAATGGTTAGTTTTACTTCTTTTAAAGCCTTAGAGCTTGTATTTAGAACAAACAATTTATCGCCCTGAACCATAGCCATATCTTTACCATTGGCACTTACATTGAATGAAAAAATTCCCATATCTGTAAAAGAAGTAACGGACTCAACGGCACCTGTTTTTTGTCCTTGCTCATTAATGCTTAGTTTATGAACATTGTATTTGCCAGACCTAGACGATTGAAAATAAATGGTAGAATCGTCTCCCCATTGCGGATAAAAATCGTTCCCATCAAAGGTTGTTAATTTTAGGTACGTGTTTGAAGCTATGTTGTACAACCATATATCTCTATTGGCTGGTCCACGATACGCCTCTCTGGAAATTCTGCAAGAACCTTTTACAAAAACAATAAATTTTCCGTTAGGTGATACTTTCGAATCAAAACCAACGGTTGACATAAATCGTGTTGGTGTTCCACCTTGGTCACTTACCATATGTGTTTCGTATTCTCGTTCTACTTGAGCAAAATCTCTTCGTGTTGAAAATATAATGTTGCCATCTTTTGTGTAATCTGTTATAAAATCTGAAGCAGAATGAAACGTGATACGCTTTGGCAAACCGCCTTGAGCAGGAATGACGTAAACATCGCTGTTGCCATATCGATCACTTTCAAAAGCAATGGAACGACCATCATAACTCCAAATAGGATTGGTATCATACGCTTCATGAACCGTGATTCGCCTCGGGTTCTGACCATCTATGGTAGAGGTCCAAATATCGCCTTGAAAATTAAAAGCTATCTGTTTTCCGTCCGGACTGATGGAAGGACTGTTAATTAATGGTGTTTGAGCCATGCAAAATGGGCTTAACAATAAGGCAAGCATGGATAATTTTGGAAATATATTCATAGTATTATAGTTAGATTTCTAAAAATAATTTTTTTATGTTGTTAAACCTTAATTTATTTAGTTTTTAACAAAACATAAATCTCATTTTATTCATTTTTCACAGAAGATAACGCATAAATAGCAAAACTTCCTAACCAATGTCCGCCTTCATAACTATCGCCTACAATACTAGGCAACGAGTAATTAATATGTTGATTGGCAATATTTTTTAAATGCTTGTACTCTGGAAGCCCTTCAGCAATGTTGTTTAAACACCAAGCTCTTGAAAAATTAACACCATCTAAATGCACCAATTGTCCATCGGTTCTATCAGAAACCAAACCAACCTCAAGCGTGAACTTATCATTTTTTAATTGAGGTAAAAATGCGTCTAGCCATGTTTTAAATTCTTCTTTAGGCAATAAGCGTTTCATTAAAGCCGCTTCTTCTAAGCACGGTGATAAAAAATCGCTTCCACTCGGTTCCCAAGACATGGGGCAATCTTTATCATTTAAAAAGAAATCATTGGCTCTGGTTATGATGGCTGTTTTTAAAACGTCGTTTTGCACCGTTTCAGCATAATCATAAGCAAACGATAAGCCGAAGGCTGTATTAGCATGTGTTCCAACGCGTAACGGGTAATTTAGTTTGGGTAAAAATTCTACGTATTTATTGCTGATTAAATCGGTTAAAGGTTGCAAATTAGTTTCTAAGGTTCTGGCAACTGGCGCATCCCAAGTATGTAATTCTTGGGCTAACTTTAATAACCAAGCCCAACCATATGTTCGCTCAAAGGATTTGTTTTGTTCGCCTTCAAAAAAAGCAACTTCGGTTAGAATGTTTTCTTTAGAGATGCTTTTAAGGAGCCTTTCTTTAATAGCCTTAACATGCTCAATTTCTGGAAATGTTTTCAACAAACGCACCAAACTCCAATGCCCATGAACCGATGAATGCCAGTCAAAACACCCATAAAAAGCCGGATGCAAGGTTTTAGGCGATAACAAATCAGCATCACTGCCTAAAGTCTGCCCCAAACGGTTTGGATATTCTATCTCCATACAATGCAAGGGCAATTGCGCCAAACGGTTGGCTTGTTCTAAATTGAGGATTGGTGTTTCTACCATTTCAGGTTTTGGGATTTCTATGGCGTCTTTGTTTTCTTTTTTTGAGGTGTTGCAGCTGAGGGCTAAAATAGTTAGTGAAATGATGATGTGTTTTTTCATTTAAAAAATTTAGGATTAAATATTATAAATAAACGAAATTTTACACAAACGTCCTGTTGGATGCTACTAAATTTTCAATTGTAAATCCAGCACTACCAAGTTTCTTTATTTTATATTACTTTTATAGCTTTTTTACATCAATAAAAACGTGCATGAAAAACAATACTAATTTTAGAATATCTAATTTGGGAGAACCTACGAAAAAGTCGCCTATACATTTAAGCAAAATTAAAGGCGATAATATTTTTAATTTCATTGATGATAATAACCGAATTTTAGCCGATGTACAATTGAACCATTTTACCGCTTCTTTACAAAACGCTGTGCAACCCGATTCTTATGAGCGTTCTGGACCTCGTGAAAGAATATTTTTTGAAGGTAAGCATACCACGGCTGCTATTGTAACCTGTGGCGGACTTTGCCCTGGCATCAATAACGTGATTCGAAGTTTAGTGATGACGCTGCATTACTTTTATAATGTAAAGCGAGTTGTTGGCATTCCTTATGGCTTTGAGGGGTTAAATCCTGAATTGGGTCACGATTTGGTTGAACTTACTCCAGATTACGTAAAGAATATCCATGAGTTTGGAGGTACTATATTAGGCTCTTCAAGAGGTGGGCAAGATGTATCGGTCATGGTTGATACTTTGGTATCGAACAACATAGATATATTATTTACCATTGGTGGTGATGGCACCCTAAAAGGCGCCAATGCGATAGGTACTGAAATTATTAATAGAGGTTTAAAAATTGCGGTTGCCGGAATCCCAAAAACCATAGATAATGATATAGATATCATTGACAAATCGTTTGGTTTTGAAACCTCCTTTGATGTGGCTTGCCCTATCGTTAGAGACGCACATAACGAAGCAACTGGCGCATACAACGGTATGGCTATCGTGAAATTAATGGGAAGAGATAGTGGTTTTATTGCAGCCTCAACAGCCCTTTCCATGCCCGTTGTAAATTTTGTTTTGGTGCCGGAAATGGATTTTGATTTAGAGGGAGAGAACGGATTCCTTGAAACCCTTAAAAAAAGATTGCAATCTAAAAAACATGCGGTAATTGTTGTGGCCGAAGGCGCAGGTCAGCATTTGTTTGAAACTAAAAGTAATAACGTTGTGGATGCTTCAGGTAATATTCAGCATAAAGATATTGGTTTGCTACTGCAGCAAAAAATCAAAGACTTTTTTGATAGCATAAACATGAAAACAACCATAAAATATATCGACCCGAGTTATATTATTAGAAGTGCGCCTGCAAATGCCAACGATAGCCTATTTTGCAACCAGTTATCTTATCATGCGGTGCACGGCGCCATGGCAGGAAAAACAAATTTTGTTGTGGGAAGTGTCAATAATAGGTTTGTTTACTTACCCATTACCGATGTTACCAAAAAACGAAAAAAAATAAATATGGAAGGCGGGTTTTGGTTTGGTGTTTTACAGAGTACGGGACAACCGTTTTCGATGAAATAATCACGATTTAAAAAACTGTGTAAGTTCAAAAAAATAGCTTTGGTGTTAACCCTTGCTAGCGCTCGTTTACAACAAATGCCCATACACTAGTGAACGAGATTCCGCCATCCGCAGGAAGTATCAACCCAACCACCCTTCTCTATCCAAACTCCGATATTGAATGGCTTCACTAATATGAGCCCCATTAACATCTTCAACACCTTCTAAATCGGCTATGGTTCTCGAAACTTTTAAAATGCGGTCGTAAGCACGAGCTGATAAATTTAATCGTTCCATAGCGGTTTTTAATAATTGTTTAGAAGCGTCGTCCAACACGCAGTATTTCCTGATTTGTTTGGTATTCATTTGGGCATTGTAATGCACCACCTCTGAGTCTTTAAAGCGTTCGGTTTGAATGTCTCTGGCTTTGGTAACACGTTTTCGTATCTCAACCGAGGTTTCACTTTTTCGGTCTTCAGATAATTTTTCAAAAGGCACTGGTGTGACTTCAATATGAATGTCTATTCTATCCAATAAAGGTCCTGAAATTTTACTTAAATAGCGTTGCATTTCTGCAGGACTTGAGGTTACTGGCGCATCTGGATCGTTAAAATAGCCACCAGGACTCGGATTCATGCTCGCTACCAACATAAACGACGATGGATACGTAACCGTAAACTTCGCTCTGGAAATGGTGACTTCTCTATCTTCTAACGGCTGACGCAACACTTCTAACACGCCACGTTTAAATTCTGGTAATTCATCTAAAAATAAAACCCCATTATGCGATAAGGATATTTCTCCAGGTTGAGGAAAGGTGCCACCACCAACTAAGGCGACGTCGCTAATGGTATGATGCGGACTTCTAAAAGGGCGTTGTGCCATGAGTCCTGTATCTTTTACTCTACCAACCACAGAATGTATTTTGGTGGTTTCCAAGGCTTCATGTAAGGTCATAGGTGGTAAAATACTGGGCAAACGTTTGGCCAACATGGTTTTTCCTGCGCCTGGCGGCCCTATTAAAATAATATTATGGCCTCCTGCAGCAGCAATTTCCATACAACGTTTAATGCCTTCTTGTCCTTTTACATCACTAAAATCGTGCTCGGGAAATTCTAAATTTTTCTCGAACTCTTTTTTGACATCCACTATTTCTTGATACAACGGAATATTACTATTGAAAAACTGTATTACTTCCATGATATTATCTACACTATACACCTTTATCCCTTCAACTATAGCAGCTTCTTTAGCGTTTTGACTTGGCAAAATAAAACCTTTAAATCCTTCCTCTTTAGCCTTAATTGCAATAGGTAACGCTCCTTTTATGGGCTGCAACGTACCATCTAATGATAATTCACCCATAATGATGTATTGCTCCAAACTTTCTGCTTGAATTTGTTTTGATGCTGCTAAAATCCCAACAGCTAACGTTAAATCATAGGCTGAGCCTTCTTTACGCAAATCGGCTGGTGCCATGTTGATAGTGATTTTTTTTCCGGGAATTTTATAGCCATTGTTTTGAAGCGCGGCTGCTATTCTATAATTACTTTCTTTAATGGCGTTATCAGGTAATCCAACCAAATGATACCCTACGCCAGCATCGACATTTACTTCAACGGTTATGGTGGTAGCTTCTACCCCAAAAACAGCACTTCCAAATACTTTTTTAAGCATAAAAATTGTTTACTGCTTAAATGTAAGAAAAGTATTTTAAAAAATTAAATTTAATAAAACATAATCTGTTAATGATGCAACTTGTATAACATTTCATAATCATTCATGGTATCAATATCCGTAGTATGCTTAATTCCATTGAGAAGTATCAAATTTTTTGAATGTTTAATTAGCAATTCCTTGGCGCCTTTGTCATCATTTAATTGCAACAAATCTTCAAAATAAGTTTTGTTGAAAATAGCAGGAACGCCTCGCTTACCATTCTGATACATAGTGCAAATGATTTTATTTGGGTTTTGGTGATGAAGGTTTATCATCTCGTTCAAATAGTTTGAGTCAATAAGTGGCTGATCTGCCAGCATGATAAGAATGCCATCCATATTTGGAAGCGATTCTTTTATGTGGTTAACGCCTATAACTATGGAGTGGCTTAGGCCTTTTTCCCAAGATTCATTAAACAAAACCACCATATTACCCGAATGAATGCTGGGTTTTATTTTATTAAAATGCGCTCCTAAAACCAGTATATTCTCAGTATTAAGTTCATTAACGGTATTAATAGTGTGTTGCAACAAATTGGATTCTTTCCATTTGAGCAATTGCTTTGGAACACCCATTCTTGAAGAGTTTCCTGCGGCAAGTATTAATACTGCTAGTTTTGCCAAATGAATTTAAATGATTTAAATATGAATGCGTCCTGATTTCTCTTTTAAAGACATGGGTACTTGGCTTCTAATGACTGATAAAATTTCAGAGACAATAGAAATGGCAATTTCTTGAGGCGTTTCGGATCCAAGATTTAATCCGGCAGGCGCATAAATGCTATCCATTAAAGCGTCATCCACTTCGGGACAATATTCCAAAAATTGAGACAGTATTTTTTCACGCCGTTTTGATGGTCCAAGCATGCCTAAATAAGCTGGTTTTTTATCTTTTAACTCTATTAAATACTTTAAGTCATTTGAGAAGTTATGAGTCATAAGCACCATAGCTGTTTGGTCATCAATAGATTGTAATTCTAGAGCATCAGGAGATACAGAAAAAAATGCGCTTGCTCCAGGAAAATCAGACAGGGTTTTTGATTCTAAAGGACCCGATATTACAGTGACTTCCCAACCGTTATAATGTGCTAATTTACATAACTGAACAGCATCATGTTCAGCGCCAAAAATCATGAGCTTAAAACAAGGTTTTAAGGTTTGTTTAAAAACCAACCCTTGATTGTTTTCTTCTATTTTTTTTGATACTGGGTAATTTTCCCCATTAAAATTAACTACAGAACCTATGGCATTACTTTCAGCAAGCACTCTTGTAAAAAAACAGGTTACTTGAAAGGATTTTCTATGCTTCAACACTTTTTGGAATTGTTCTAAAAACTTTGCATCTGGATGGAAGGGCTCAATCAAAATATAGAGAATACCTTCGCATCCCAATCGATATCTACCATCATAGGTCATCATTTTAGCTGTTCCCGATTTAAAAATCGACTCTGATTGACGCAGAATATCTTTTTCCACACAACCACCACTAACAGCACCAATCATGTTGCCCGATTCAAGAATAAGCATTCTAACGCCTGGTTTTCTATAAGACGAACCTTCTAGGTCAACAACCGTTGCTAAAACAGCTTTTAAACCTTGGTTTTTTGCAGAAAGATAGCTTTCAACTATTGTTTTGAATTCATGCGTCATAGATCAAACCGTTAGCTTATATTTTTAACCAAGTAGCTTTTGTGCTTTAATATGATTTGCAAAAGGTTGTGTTGTTAAACGTTGTCCTGTAGCTTGGTATAGGGCGTTTGCTAATGCTCCAACCGCTGGTGGCAATCCTGGTTCTCCTAATCCCGTTGGGGCAATTTCATTTTCAACAAAGAAAACCTCAATGGCCTCGGGTGCTTGGGAGTGACGCATTAATTGGTATCTATCAAAATTCATTTCATTAGCAGCACCATTATTAAATGTTAATTCGCTGTACATAGCATGTCCAATACCGTCTATAACGCCACCTTGAATCATGTTTTTTGCAGCATCTCTGTTGACTACAATACCACAATCAACGGCGCACCATACTTTTTTAACTTTTGGTTGACCATTTTCTAGAGCAATATCCAAAACTTCTGCTACATAAGAATCATGACAAAAGTAAGCAGCCACACCGCGATAAATTTCGGGTTTTTGTTCTCCCCAATTGGATTTTTCTTTAACTAATTTCAAAACACCTGCATAACGCTTCGCTTCATAATCATGTTTTTCTCCAACAGGATTTTTAATGGCACGGTCAAACAATTCCAAACGAAAGTCTATAGGATCTTTTCCTGCTGCTTCAGCCACTTCATCTAAAAATGATTGTTCTGCACCAGCGGTGAAGTGAGACCTCGGAGCTCGCCATGCGCCTGTAGTAATATTTGTATTTGCACTAATTTCTTCTGCGGAATAGTTTTCAACGGTTCCAGCAGGAAAACGGTCAGGAAATATAGAACTCTCTGGTAATCCTGTGCCTTTTACTGAAAATGCTATGATATTATTATGTTCATCTAAACCCGCTTTATAATGAGATAAGTAAGCAGGACGATACGTTCCTTGACTCATATCATCTTCTCTTGTATAAATTAACTTAACCGGAGCGCCTATTTTTTGCGAAATGGCAGCCGCCTCTAAACCAAAATGTACATACAGTCTTCTACCAAATCCGCCGCCCATTCTGGTCATATTAACCGTTATGTTCTCAATGGGGAGATTTAATAATTTGGCAACCGAACCTTCCAATGCTTCAGGTGTTTGAGTAGGACCAACAAGTTCTGCCGAATCTTGGGTAACATTAGCATAGAAATTCATTGGCTCCATCGTGTTGTGAGCTAGGAAAGGCGAACTATAGCTTCGCTCTATAATCTTAGTTGCTTTCTTAAATGCCTCGTCTGGATTACCATCTTTTCTGCTTTTTTCTACTTTACCAGACATGAGTGCTGTTTCCATAGTTTTCATATGAATTTCAGAACTCTCTAATTCACTGACTTGTTCCCAATTGGCTTTAATGGCTTTTTTGGCTTTTATTAATGGCCATGTAGAGTCTCCAACAATAGCTATGAGCTGTAAAAACCCTTTTTCATCAGACCAACTTGGTTCTGGAATGGTTATATCAATCATAAAAGCATCTGATACTCCCGGCATCTTTTTAATTTCTTCTTGGTTGAAATCTTTTAATTTCATACCAAAAGCTGGTGGATGTTGAATCATGGCTATTTGCATGCCTTCCGTTTTGAAATCCAATCCAAACAATGGCTTGCCAGTCACAATTTTTTTACCATCTACGTTTTTAACACTGGTTCCTATTAATTGAAAGTCTTTAATCTCTTTGAGTTCAATTTCTTCAGGAATTTCAATACCAACTGCTTTTGAAGCTATGTCGCCGTATGTAATACTTCGTTCGCTATTTGTTTCTTTAATCACACCTTTTGCAACACTTAAATCTGAAACGGATAGTCCCCATTCTTTTGCGGCGGCCTCTAATAACATTCTTCTACCTGCAGCACCAGCCATTCTTAAGGCATTCCAACTTAATTTTATGGAAAGGCTGCCACCAGCAAATTGATTTTGATAGAAACCGGTATTTAAAGGGGCTTGCTCAACCACCACATGTTCCCAATTTACATCCAATTCTTCTGCTACAATCATGGGCATGGATGTTCTTACATTTTGACCAATTTCAGGGTTGGGTGAATATATGGTGACCATACCAGTATCACCTATTTTTATATAACCATTAATATCATACCATTCATTTGGAATGGCAAGCACTTCTTTGCTTTCTTTGTCTGTAATACATCCTGTTAACCAGCTAAATCCTATAAGCATTCCGCCACCTGCTGCCGCAGATACCTTCAAAAACGAACGACGGTTGTATTGTGTTTTTATTTTTGTCATGACTTATGAGTTTAAAGTTTTGATGCGGTTTTAATAGCTTCTTTTATTCTTATATACGTACCACATCGGCAAATGTTTCCATTCATAGCGGCATCAATATCAGTATCGGTAGGATTAGGATTGTTTTTAAGCAAAGCCGCAGCTGTCATAATTTGTCCACTTTGGCAATACCCACATTGTGGCACATCATGCTCTAACCATGCCTTTTGAACAGGATGATCGCCTTCTTTTGAAAGCCCTTCAATGGTTACAATGTCCATTCCTTGTAATTGAGAAACCAATAAGGAACAACTACGCAAAGCATTCCCGTTTACATGAACGGTACAAGCACCGCATTGCCCAATACCACAACCATATTTAGTGCCTACCAAATTAATTTGGTCTCTTAAAACCCATAACAAAGGCGTATCTGAATCCGCTTCAACAGCATGGATTTCTCCGTTAATTTTTAAATTATAAATTGGCATGTTTTTGATTTTAAATGAATAAAAAAAATGATTTTTCTATAAAAATAAGAAAAAATAAGAAACCATGCATTCTTTAGTTTACAATTAAGAATTTCTTAATGCAAAATCTAATGCTTTTCGCTCATTAAAATACACATTTTTTTTATCGATAAACCCAACATGCCCACCATGTTTGGGCATTTCTAAAAACAAATATGGGTTTTGTTTTGCTGCTTTAACCGGATAACATTCTGGAGATAAAAATGAATCGTTTAAGGCATTTATTATAAGCGTTGGTATTTTGATGTTTGGCAAAAACTGCAAACTACTACATTGAGCATAGTAATCTGCCCCATCTTTAAACCCATGAGCTTTAGCGGTATAAACATCGTCAAAATCATATAAGTTATTTATAGAATTTAGTTCTTTTAAACTTAAAATATCTGAGAATTTTTGTTGCTTTATTTGCAATCTATCAACCAGATGTTTTTTAAATCTATTATGGTACAATCTGTTTTCAAGCGCATGTAATTTTTTAGCAGAGCCTTCTAAAAAGCAAGGCACAGAAACCGCTATAACCGCTTTAATTTGTTCTGGTATATCTTCTCTTTCACCTAGATATTTCAATGCCATATTTCCACCAAGACTAATCCCTTTTATATAAATATGGGTATAATTTTTAGTGAGCATGATATGATTGATGATAGCTTCTAAATCTTCTGTAGCTCCTGAATGGTACGACCGGTATTTTAAATTATCCATTCCGCTACAACCTCTAAAATTAACACTCACCGCATCCATGGCGTTTTGATTGAAAAGTTTCGCAGTTCCAGTCATATAAGGTCTTTGGGCATTGCCTTCTAGACCATGTAATAAAATAATAAGCTTTTTGGTTTTTTCTTCTGAAAAACTCCAATCTAAATCCAAAAAATCTTCATCAGGTAAAGTGATGCGTTCTCGTTCTTGAATGAGCCCTTTTACTTGTCTAACCAATCCGGAATAAACGGTAGAAACATGTCCGTTTCTAAAAAAATAAGGTGGTTTATAGGTGCTTTCTACAATGGGCATACTAACAAAATTCTAAAGAAGTAAACTTAAATGTTGAGCCATTAAACAAACCTTTATCGCTCAATTTTAATGAAGGAATTACTAACAACGCCATAAAAGACAAAGTCATGTAAGGTGCTTGTAAGGTGCTTCCCAATTGTTTTGCCATACGGTCTAATTCTGCATATTTTTTCCCTACGGTTTCTCCGTCTTGGTTGCTCATAATCCCTGCTACTGGTAATGGAATTATTTTTTCTTTTGAATGGGTTACCGCACAAATACCACCTTTATGTTCAATAATTAAATTAACCGCTCTACAAATGGCTTCATCCGAAACCCCAACCGCTATAATATTATGCGAATCATGACCAACAGATGATGCAATGGCGCCTTCTTTTAAACCAAAATTCTTAATAAATGCGATGGCTGGTTTCTGGTTTTGATAACGATTAACAACCGTTATTTTTAAAATGTCTTTCTCAACGTTTGAAACCAAATTACCGTCTTGTATTAAGCTTTCCGCAATTATTTCATTGGTTACCAATTGTCCTTCTAATGCTTCAATAACTCTTATTTTTCCTGCTTTTGAATCAAACTTGAAATCTGAAATATATTTCTTATTGGTTTTAAAATTATTTAGATTTTTAAACGTCACGGGGTTAATAGTTGACTGATTATTTCCAAAGACCATTTCGCCATTGATATACGTTTGAAGTGTTTTAAAATTCACCAAATCTTCCACCACAATACAATCGGCAAAATCTCCTTCTTTTAGCAAACCAACTTCAAGATTATAATGCTTTACCGGATTTATACAAGCCACCTGTAACACCTTGAACACATCCATATTTTTAGCAATTGCCCGAGCACACAATGAATTAATATGATTGAGCAACAGATCATCCGGATGTTTATCATCACTGCAAAACATAATGTTTTCAAAATGATTAGGCAATAAATCAATCAAGGCTTCAAAGTTTTTGGCAGCACTGCCTTCACGTATTAACACGTTCATGCCCTTTTGAAGTTTTTCCAGACCTTCTTCGTAAGTAAAACATTCATGATCTGTTGAAATGCCGGCATGGATATATTTTGTCAAGTCCTCACCTCTTAAACCAGGTGCATGACCATCAACCGGTTTATTAAAATGCTTCGCCCAGTCAATTTTTTTCATGACTTCTGCATCATCCAATAAAACTCCTGGATAATTCATCATTTCCGTTAAATACTTTATGCTTGGGTTTTGAAGTAATATTTTAACATCCTCTGAATCAATAATGGCTCCAGCAGATTCAAAAGACGTTGCAGGCACACAGGATGGCGCTCCAAAATTAAATTTAAATGGGACTTGATTTCCATTTTCTATCATAAATTCTACACCTTCTAAGCCTAAAACATTGGCTATTTCATGGGGATCGGAAACCGTTGCAACCGTGCCATGTTTAACCGCCAAACGAGCAAATTCACTAGGTACCAGCATAGAACTTTCTATGTGAATATGAGCATCGACAAAACCTGGAAGTATGTAATGATTTACAGTATGATGTTTTTCGATAATGGATGCAATCTTGCCGTTTTTAAACGAAACTTCACCTTTATAAATTCTTTTATTAGGGATATCAACTATTTGTCCTTGTATGGTCATTTACTTTAATTCAATTTTTAAAATTTGTTTGGTATTTTCATTCACTTTAAATCTGTTATCAGCCCGTTTACTTATTACCCAAACAATCGCTTCATATGAGCAAAGCAACCAGATGTTTTCTTTATCAATTAATGATAATTTTTCGTCTTTAAAATACTTACTTAATTTTTTCTTCCCTTGCATTCCCAAAGGATAGAAAAAGTCGCCTTCCTGCCAAGGCCTTATCAAAAGAGGAAATGTCAGACTGCCTTTATCGACATAAATACTATTTGAATGGCTATTTAAAACAGAATCCACAACACTTAAATGTAAAGTTCCAATAGGCGTTGCTGTGTGCCATTGATTGTTTTCAATGGTTATACTATCTTGTTTTTTATCTGAAGAAATATCCCTTAAAATTAAAACATCTCGGTCTTTTAAAAGCCTGTGTGAAGAAGAAAATAACTGTTTGCCTGATTGCGCTTCTAATAAGTTAACCACATTATACCATTCTGTAAAACCGTAATCTTTTAAAAACTCATGAAGATAGGCTTTAGGATTGTTAAGTTTTTTAAATTCTGAAACTTTAAGTTTTATCTCTGTTGCATCCATAGAGACTACAGCTCTTTTTAATACAGCGTTTAAACTCTCTTCCACCATATCTGCAGTATCGTTGAGATTGTTTAAGGTGGTTTGAAAATTTTGCAAAAAATTAGGATTCAGATTTTTAAGAACCGGAATAGCCTCATGCCGTAATTTATTCCGTAAATATTTGGTTGAAGCATTGGAGCTGTCTTCACGCCATTTTAAATGGTGATGAATGGCATAATCTTCAATATTTTGCCTAGAAAATGGCAACAACGGTCTTACAATAATATCATTAACCTCAGGTATTCCTATTAAACCGTCAAGGCCTGTTCCTCTTGATAAATTAATTAAAAAGGTTTCTAAATTATCGTCAGCATGATGCGCTGTTAAAACGTATTCAAAATGAAGTTGCTCAGAAAGTTCTTTAAACCAGTTATAACGTAATTCTCTTGCTGCCATTTGAGTAGATAATTTATATGTTTTAGCATAGGCTTCGGTATCAAAACTTTCAATAAACACTTCCAAATCCAACTTTTCTGCAAATTGCATAACAAAGTCTTCATCGGCATCACTTTCATCCCCTCGTAAATTAAAATTACAATGCACCAAAGCGATATTTAATTTTAACTGATAACACAGATGAGCCAGCACCACACTATCCAATCCGCCAGAAATGGCAAGCAGAAGTTTGGCCTTCTTTAAAAAAGAAAGCCTTGTTTCAATATGATTTTGAAAAGACTCTATCATATTTCAAATATACAACTTTGAACTATGAAATGAATACGATGTTTGTATTATAAAATGACATAAATCATGATTTTTGTTTAAAAAAAAGCCTATCTTAAATGGGTTAATTTTAAATACCAATACCATGAGTTCTATAGAAAATTTAAACGATAAAGCCACAAAACTTGCCTTTGATAAACGAGTGATTTCAGCAACACAACAATTATATCCATATGTAAAGCACAGACTTTATATTGGAGAATCCACCGGAATTTTACCAAAAAAAATGTATACCTCATCAGGTATCATTGATGAAAGTATTGCACAATATTATGAAAGCGGATATAATATAGATAGCGATGTGGATGCTATAAAATTAATGCTTTTTAAATATGTGAGCACTTATTTAGAATCGCTTTTTAAAAAAGAAGCCTATCATAAAAACACCTTAAGCACCCATGATATCCTTGAAGAAGAACTGGATGAGTTAGAAGAGCATTACACCATTGATGGAGATTGGGACTTTATTATGAATGAAGAGCTAAATGACATATCTTACAAACAAGACCCTAAGCACAAGCATTTGTTTTTATATGATGATTATGCAAATTCCGTTTTATCAGCTTTTGAAATGGAAGACTTAACATCCAACAAATCCAAAGAACTTTTAGGCAGTCTATATAGCTGGTTACCTTTAAATGTTTCTAACATTATAGACTTGCTTGTTTTTGGAAAATTAAGTTTTGAAGAAATTTCCAAAATAAAAAATATAGAAGTAAAACGAGTTGAATTTATTTATGAAGAAGTAAAGAAACAATTTAAGGATCATTTAGATTAATGCTCTAAAACATCCCTCATAGCTTTGGCTTTCACCAAACATTCTTCGTACTCTTTATGTGGATTACTCTTTGAAGTAATAGCGCTGCCTACAGAATAAGACACATATTTTTTTGTTTGGTTGTATAGAATGCTTCGTATGACCACATTGAAATCAAAATCGCCTTCTGGAGATACATAGCCAACGGCACCAGAATATAAACCACGTTTGGTCTCTTCTAATGCCTCTATGATTTTCATGGCCGAAATTTTTGGAGCTCCGGTCATGCTACCCATAGGAAAAGTGGTTTTTATAATATCAACCGGATGGACTTTTTCATCGACCTCAGATGTTACGGTAGAAATCATTTGATGCACCTGCTTGAAGGTGTAAACCTGACATAATTCCAAAACTCTTACACTTCCTTTTACAGCTGTTTTTGATAAATCGTTGCGCACTAAATCTAAAATCATAATGTTTTCGCTTCGTTCCTTTTCATCCTTGGATAAATTGGTTTTAAACAGCTCATCTTCTTCATGGTTTAAAGACCGTTTTGCGGTTCCTTTAATAGGTTGCGACGTTATGGTAACACCCACTTTTTTTAAATAACGTTCTGGTGAAGCCGACATTAAAAACAAGTCGTTCAACTTCAAAAAAGTAGCAAATGGTGGTTTTGAAATGCTATTGAGTTTAAAATAGGTCTCTAAAGGATTGATATGGGTATCTTGGGCATAAAATTCTTGGCATAAATTGGCTTCATAAATATCCCCTCTGTGAATATATTCCAACATACGATGCACCTTTTCAAAATAGGCATCTTTATGCATACGCATTTTTATTTTAATGGCATTATCGCTTGGAGAATCTGTTGATGACTCGATATCTTGAATTGATTTTAAATCATTTTCTATTTGCTCTTTAAAAATATTCAAATACCTAATTTCTAATTGATTACCTTTAATGAAAAATAATTTTTTAGGTTGAAAAAAGAACAATTCTGGAAATTCCAATCCATCAAAATTTTGGCTTTCTAAATTTTCAACATTGTTTTTTAAATCGTAAGTTAAATATCCAAAAATCCAATCGTTAACTTGAGACCAATAATGTTTTAGGGCACTAAACGCATGAGGGTAATTTGTTTGAATACTACTAAAGGCATCAACCGCTAATATGGCATCAAAACTGGCAAAGTCTTGCTGGTAATTATTAGAATCTAACCAAACTACTTCACTAAATTGTTGGCTCCAACGCAATAAGTTTTCTTTAAATAGTTCAGGATTATCAGTGGTATGGCTATACGTTGTTCTCAATCATAAAAATTATAAGGTAAAGTTAGTTAGATTCCTTAAAAAATTACAAATTTTGTATATTACTTTTAAATACGCATTCATGTATACTTTAGAAAATAACAAATTAAAAATAGCGGTTAAAAAAATAGGTGCAGAATTATGCCAAATAGCATCCGTACAAAACATTAATGAGTTTTTGTGGAATGCAAACCCAGATGTTTGGGCTAATCATGCTCCAAATCTATTCCCTATCATTGGCGCACTAAAAGATAATAGCTATCTCTTTGAAAACAAGTCTTATCAGCTTGTAAAACACGGTTTTGTAAGACACAATAAAGACATGATATTGCATGAACAAGCTCAAGACAGCTTAACATTTAAACTCACTTTTAACGATGCTACCTTAGAATCATATCCATTTAAATTTGAGTTTTTCATAACCTATAAGTTAACCAATAATATGGTTGACATTATTCATACGGTTAAAAACTGCGATGATAAAACCATGTATTTTTCATTGGGTGGTCATCCAGCCTTTAAATGTCCATTATATGATGATGAAAATTATGAAGATTATTTGTTGGAATTTGAATGTGAGGAAAACTCGGTTAGACTTCTCATTAATATGGAAAACGGATTAATTTCATCAAAGACTGAAACGGTGTTTAATCATTCAAATACCCTAAGATTAACTCATGATTTGTTTCAAGAAGATGCCTTAGTTTTTAAAGATTTAAAATCAAGAAAAGTAACTTTAAAAAGCGATACTTACGGAGCCATTTTAAGCCTTACCTACAAAGAATTTCCTTACTTAGGTATTTGGGCAAAACCCAATGGCAACTATGTTTGTATTGAGCCTTGGCTTGGTATTGCCGATAGTGAGGATACTAATAAAAACCTAAAAACCAAAGAAGGCATTCTTGCATTAGGAACCGACAAAACCTTTACAGCTACCTATAGCATTGAAATTCACAACAATCATCTTATTTAAAACGAATAATAAGCTTAACTTTGTTCGCTAAAAGAATTCTGTGACCTTTCAAGATTTAAATTTAAACACACCTTTATATAACGCTTTAGATGATTTAGGGTTTGCCTCGCCTACTCCAATTCAGGTCGAGGCATTTAATGTAGTAAGTTCTGGTAAAGACATGGTTGGTATTGCACAAACAGGTACTGGCAAAACCTTTGCCTACATGCTTCCCATTCTTAAAAATCTAAAATTTTCTGAGCAAGAAACACCAAGAATTTTAGTATTGGTTCCAACAAGAGAGTTGGTTGTACAAGTAGTTTCTGAAATTGAAAAACTTGCCAAATACATAAATGTGCGTGTTTTAGGTGTCTATGGAGGTACCAATATAAACACTCAAAAACAGGACATTGCAAAAGGATTAGATATTTTGGTTGCAACACCAGGACGTTTTTATGATTTGGCATTAAGCAGGGTTTTACAACTTAAAAATATACAGCGATTGGTGATTGATGAAGTAGATGTTATGCTAGATTTAGGCTTTAGGCATCAATTAATCAATATTTTTGACATCTTACCAGAACGACGCCAAAACATTATGTTCAGTGCTACCATGACACACGATGTCGATGTTATGATTTCTGAATTTTTTAAATCGCCCGAACGTGTTTCTATCGCCGTTTCAGGAACGCCTTTAGAGAATATTTTGCAACAGCGATTTAACGTTCCAAATTTTTATACCAAAGTTAATTTACTCAACCATGTATTACAAAACACCGAAGAATACAACAAAGTCTTAATTTTTATTGGTTATAAAAAACTGGCCGATTTACTTTTTGAAAACTTAGACGAAACGTTCCCTAACCAATGTTGTGTGATACATTCCAATAAAACACAAAACTACAGATTGCGGAGTATTGAGCAATTTAGACAAGGGGATAACCGTATTTTAGTCGCTACAGATGTGATGGCTCGAGGCTTGGATATCGATAACATCAGCCATGTTATTAATTTTGATACACCTGATTATCCTGAAAACTACATGCACAGAATAGGTAGAACCGGTAGAGCAGAACGTGAAGGGATTTCGTTATTATTTTCAACAGAAAAAGAATTAGAAAGTGTTGAAAAAATAGAATCACTCATGAAAATGGTTATTCCTTTAATGCCATTTCCTGAAACGGTAGCAATCTCTGAGCAACTTACTGAAGAAGAACGTCCACAAATAAAGGAGCTCCATAATCCCATAAAAAAAGATGAGACTTTTGGGCCAGCTTTTCATGAAAAGATAGCCAAAAACAAAAAGGAAAACTTAGGCGGTTCATACAAATTTAAAATAGCCGAGAAATACAAAAAACCAAAAACCCGAGGCGATAAAAATTATAATAAACGCAATAAGAAAAAGTAGTTTTTAAGCATGTTTATCATAACAAATTCTGACTTCGATTTATGGTTATGCTGTTTCCATTAAAACATGGCTTATAAACTTGGTCTGCTTTTCGGTTTTAATCAAAAAAAGTAACCCTAAAAACCCAACTTTATGAAAATACAGTTGATATTGGGAAAAATGAAGAAAAAAAACCGACTCGGGTTTTCGAGTCGGTCTGTTTTTATTAAGTTTTTGGTGTTTAGAATACTAAATCTGCTACCAAATCAAATTCATCGTAAATTGCTTTATCTTTTAAGCCATCAAAGAAACTTGCTGAACCATATTTTACATCGTATGCTGTTCTGTCTACTTTTAAAGTAGCTGTAGCTTTACTTCCGTAAATTGAAATGCTGAAGGTTATTGGATTTGTTTTTCCTTTAACAGTCAGATTTCCTGTAACAGAGTAAGAATTTTTTCCTGTAGCTTTTACATCTGAAAACACTAAAGTAGCTGTTGGATGGTTTTCAACTCCAAAGAAATCATCCGATTTTAAATGGCCTTCTAGCTTCCCTTTGTATTCACCTTCTAAATCTGTGCTTGCTAAAGTGGTCATATCTACCACAAATTCTCCTCCAACTAAGACGTCCTCATTAAACTCTAACGATCCAGATTTTATGGCAATAGTACCTTCGTGCGAACCGGTGACTTTATAGCCTTTCCAAACTAACTGGCTATCTTCTACTTTAATGTCTTTTTTTTCTCTATCAAGTCTTGTGAAAGAAAATGTTGTAAAAGCTACTAAAGCTACAATGGCTAAATTTTTAATTGTTTTTTTCATATTACTTATTGTTTAATTTATTATTAATTGTTAATTGTAAATATCTTTGAATAATAGATTCAATGCTAATTTTTAATCTTTTTTTAACTAAGACCCATAATAAAATTTTTCCTTGATTATTTTGCCGTCTTTCCATTCTTGCACAGCTATTTGTGTAAAATTTTTATCACCCAATAGTTTGTGCGTATAATCAAAATGCCATTCAACCATCGTGGTATTTTCACCAATGGCAATTTTTAATGGTTTTGCTGCTCTAAACTCTGTAATGGATGCAAAAAATGCTTCTTCTCGTTTTCTGTTAAGGTCTTTCCCAATAAAGAGTTCGTTATCATTTTCTTGCATAACAACCTCTTCATGATAAAATTCTTCAAAAGCTTCTAAGGCTTTACCTTGCAGAATCATATCATTAAGAGTACTTATCTTTTCTATCAATTCATTCATAAAATTCGCTTTTAAAACGACATGACAAAGTTGAAGATTATCGTATAGAATTAAAATAAGCTAGGTTATTAAATAAGGTTAATCTAGTTTAACATTTACTGTTCTAAGATAAGTTGACTTTTAACTTTACTAAGGAACTCTTTAGTAATACCAAGGTAAGAAGCAATCATATATTGTGGAATACGTTGTTCTATTTTTGGATATTGCTTTCTAAAATAAAGATATCTGTCTTTGGCAGTCAGCGCAAAATTTCTAACAATTCTTTTTTGTGATGCTACAAAAGCCCTTTCTATAATTTGTCTAAAAAAGCGTTCTAACTTTGGAATGTTAGCATACAATTCTTCAATAACATCATATGAAAACATAACAAGTACTGTGTTTTCTAAACATTGAATATTAAAATCGGCTGGCGTTTGGGTAATAAAACTTCCCATATCAGAAGTCCACCAATCTTCAATAGAAAACATGATGATGTGTTCTTGGCCTTCATCATCTACATAAAACATTTTGGTACAACCAGATAATACAAAACATTCATATTTGCAAACATCGCCTTGCTGTACAATGTATTGCCCCTTCAAATATTTTCTAACAAAAACTTTAGACAACAGAAACGCTTCTTCTTCTGGGCTTAACTGTATATGAGAACTCATATATTTTAAAAGTGCTTCCATTTGAATTGCTGATATCATTTAAAGATTAAATACAAATTTAGAAATATTAAAGTCTTATAAAACTAATTTATGGGTTTAAACCTTATTTTTGCTCCATGCCAAATAAAAATACTTTTGAATTTGAATTTATTGCATTGATGGCTTCTTTAATGGCCATAGTTGCCCTGTCCATTGATGCCTTGCTTCCTGCTTTACCACAAATTGGTGAGGACTTAGGCGTTGTAAACCTAAGTGATAATCAGTTGTTAATAACCATGATTTTCTTGGGCATTGGTGTTGGCCAACTTATTTTTGGGCCTTTGTCTGATAGTTTTGGAAGAAAACCCATGGTGTTTATTGGTTTTGCAGTGTTTATCATAGCCAGTATTATTTGCGTGACGACCAAAAGTTTTGAAATGATGATATTTGGCAGAATCCTTCAAGGCATTGGATTGTCTTCGCCAAGAACCTTGTGTATTGCTATTGTACGAGACTTATATAGCGGTGATTATATGGCAAAAATAGTCTCTATTGTGGTGATGGTTTTTATTTTAGTGCCTGTTATTGCACCAACCCTAGGTCAGTTTTTAATGAATTATTATAGCTGGGAATCTATTTTTTATGTGAATTTGGTTTTTGGTAGTTGTATTATGTTTTGGTTTTGGAGACGACAAACCGAAAGTTTACCTCAAGAGAAAAGAATCCCCTTTACTTCCCATTTGTTTATTGATGGGATGAAAGAATTCTTAAAATATAAAGATGCCATAGGCTTTACCTTGATTTCCGGATTTATAACAGGATCGTTCATGGTGTATTTAAGCACCTCTCAACAAATATTTGAAGAGCAATATCAGTTAGCAGATATGTTCCCTTACATCTTTGCCAGCCTAGCCTTTTCAATAGGCTTAGCTACCTATTTAAACAGTGTTTTGGTCGTAAAATTTGGAATGATGCGTCTGGCTTATTATTCTACCATGGCTTACTGTGCCATTTCCATATGCTATGTGGTATTATTTTGGTCTGGAGCCAATCCAAGCATTTTTGTTTTAATTGGTTTTTTCGCCATACAATTTTTTGCCATAGGATTTCTGTTTGGAAACTTACGCGCTTTGGCCATGCAACCATTGGGGCATATTGCTGGCATTGGAGCAGCAATAAATGGGTTTGCATCGACGGTTTTGGCCGTTCCTGTGGCTAATTATATTGGTGGTTTTGTTAAAGACTCCGTGTTGCCGTTGTTTATTGGTTTCTCTATTTTTGGTTCGCTTTCCTTGATAGTTTTTTTAATACTGAAAAGACGCCCAAAAATTGCCATGGTTTAAAGATACCATTCTTTAATAATTTTTAAGTGCCAACGTTCATGACCAAGAACTGAAAATGCCGCTGCTCTTGCAGACATTGGGTGGCCATTGGCATTCCCTATAAATTTTAAATCCTGGTCGCTTAAACTTTTTAATAAGATGCTACTGTTGTGTCTAACTATTTGGTATTCTTCTAAGAGAGATTCTAAGGTTTTATGGTTAGCTAAAGATGGTGCTATATAGTCGTTTTGTTCAAAACCGGCTAAAGGAGTGGTATCATGTCTGCCAATACGAAAACACCGATACATAAAAATACGCTCTGTATCGATAATATGCTGAAAAACTTCTTTAACAGTCCATTTATCTTCTGCATATTTATACTCCAATTGATGGCTAGGTACGGATTTAAAAAAATCAACCACCATGCTTAATCCTGAATAAAACCCTTCCATGAGCGACATATCAGCAGTTATCATATCTAGGTAGGTTTTATAAAACGGGTGATATTCTGTGGGTTCTAAATCTTTTATGGTCATCTTAAAAACGTTTAAATTTTTGCTTGATAGGTATATAAATCAAAATAACGTCCTTTGGATGCTATTAATTCATCATGCGTACCTCTTTCTATAATATGTCCGGCTTCAACAACCAAAATCTGGTCTGCTTTCCTGATGGTACTCAATCGGTGGGCAATGACAATGGTGGTTCTGTCTTTGATCAATTCGGTTAAACTTTTTTGGATTAGGGCTTCGCTTTCTGTATCTAAACTTGAGGTAGCTTCATCTAAAATAATAATTTTTGGGTTTGCTAAAATGGCTCTGGCAATGGCTAAACGCTGACGTTGGCCACCTGATAATTTTACGCCACGTTCCCCAATTAAAGTATCCAATCCGTCATCAAACCTATCGGTAAATTCATTAACATAAGCCGCTTTAACGGCATTTTGTAAATCAGTCTCTGAAGCATTAGGTCTAGGAAACAGAATATTTTCCCTGATAGTGCCTTCAAACAAAAATTCGTCTTGTAATACAACCCCTAAATGTTGCCGGTAACTACTTAAATTAACCTTGGTTAAGTCTTGACCGTCAATGGTTACTTTTCCTGACTTCGGGTTTAAAAAGGTTGCAGAAAGTCCAGCAATGGTTGATTTACCCGAACCCGAACTGCCAACCAACGCCGTTACAGAACCCGCAGGAGCTTTAAAATTAATATGGTGCAAAACTTCTTTACCTGCTTCATATGAAAAAGAAACATCTTTGAACTCTATAGTGCCTTCCATAGTTTGTAATGTTACGGTGCGAGCTTCACTATCTTCTTCAGCCGTCATGTTCATCAGCTCTTCGGTTCTATCTAAACCAGCCAGGGCTTCAGTAAGTTGGCTTCCTATATTACTCATTTGTACAATGGGTGCAATCATAAAACCCAGAAACAAGGTAAACGACAAGAATTCACCAACGGTTAAATCGCCCATCATAATCTTATACCCACCAATTCCCATAATACCTGTAGAGGCTATTCCTAATAAAAAGGTTGAAGAACTGGTCATGAATGCGGTAGCAGTCAGGCTTTTCTTAACGTTTTGAAACAACCTATCCACACCTTTTTCAAAGGTTTTGTTTTCTTGTTCTTCGGCATTAAATGCTTTAATTACCCTTACGCCTGCTAGGGTTTCGGTAAGACGACCCGTAACCTCAGCATTAATTTTTCCTCGTGTTCTAAAAATAGGCCTGATATATCCAAAGGCTTTTAAAGCAATAACCCCAAAAATAGCCACTGGAACCAATACAAATAAGGTCATGGACGGACTGATTTTTATTAATAATACCAACGAAATAACAGCTGTTATGGTACCACCAACCATTTGAACCAAACCAGTACCTATAAGGTTTCTTACGCCTTCAACATCGGTCATAATTCTTGAAACTAAAACTCCAGATTTGGTATTATCAAAAAAACTTATGGGTAGTGATAGTACTTTTCTTTGAACCTGAGCTCGTAATTCACTAATTAAATATTGCGCTTGTACACTTAAAATCCGAGTGAGTAAAAAAGAGGTAACCGCTTGAATTAATATGGCTAACCCAACAATGAATAGTAGGTTATATAATTGGTCATAGTCTTTGTTTGGAACCACATCATCCAACAAGGCTTTACTTTTCCATGGTAATACAAGACTTGAAAGCCGGCTTAACACAATAAGGATTAACCCTAAAAAAACCAAATTTCGCCGTGGCCAGATAATGGTTTTAAAAGCCGTGGCCATCGTTACTTTTGACTTCATTTTATTTGAATCGGTATTTTTAAAATGTTGCATGATATATTTATAAACCAGAATAGATTGCTAAATTAATTAATCTTTACAAGCATTGATAAAAATACTAAGGAATCTTACGGAAGATGTAAAAGCCAAACCAAGCTATTGAAAATGGTTTATACATTCTAATTTATCTTAATTTTTTAAGCATTTGGTTAACCAAAAAATAGTTTTTTAGGTAGGCAACTGTATAAAAAAATGCTAAAATAAGAAATAGATAAAAAATATAGATTTATTTAATAGCGAGCCATCAAACACCCCATTAATGGTATTCACTATATTCATGAAGCGATTTTAATATTTCTTCATAAAATAATATAGCTTCAATTAGGTTAGTGGTATCAGAATATGGTAAAATTCTTTTTTGAAATACAACAGTAGATTCAATATAACTTTTTGTAGCATCAAACTGATTTTCTAATGCTTTTCTATTATCATTATCATTTGGTATTCCTAAAGTTGACATTGTAACACCAGGTTTGGTAGCAAAAGCGATGTATGGAAGAATTTTTGTAAGCGTTTCAATACGTTCAATATAAAGACCTAATAACTCACCTTTTTGCATTCTACCCAACTCATCCTTAGCATGGTATTTTTTTATTGAAACATTTTCACTAATAATACTTTTTGGTTCTTTATTTTTTTGAGCATAGCCTATACTGGATACCAAAAACAAACTTAAACTAAATAAAATAACCTTTAATTTCATATCTAAGATTTAAGGGATTAAAATACAAATTTATGTAATTAATCGTAAAAAACAATCGTTTTATCGATTTTTTTGTAATATTTTATATTTATGAAAGTATTATATTACTTAAACTAAATCGATTTTATATAAAAGCTAATCTATGTATCTAAAAACGTGATATTTAATAAAAATTAGGATTTCAATTCCTTCATCAAATCCTCATAGGTATAAAACTCTTTATCTTCCAGATTTTGAGTATATAAGATACTAATAAGCATAGCCTTTAAGCCAGTTACTGCTTGCAGATCTTCTAAATCAACAATGCTTATATCAGTATCTAGATATTTTTTAGATTGCAAAAATTTTACATACCGTAAGTACTCCACTTCATCTTGGTTTTGAGAATAAATAATGGCTATTTTACCTTTTTGTGTTATGCGCTTTTTGGTTCCTTTAATATACGCTTTATCTACACGCTTCTTTATGTTTTCATAACGTGCATTATAGGTTCCTTCAACATCAAATCGCTTTTCGTCCATTCTAAAACTTATGGAAAGTGGTTGATTAAACACTAAAATCATAGAGGCTACATCTAACTGAATGGGCAAATTTGGTTGCATTTTATAATAGGCGTTTTCCATTTCGCACATAACCTGCAATTGCCACAATCTTAAATTATATAAATAGACCGGATTAAAACTATCTTCCTTTGTAATGGCCTCACCTATATACATATTATGCTCGACACCATCAGTTTTGAAGCGCTCGAAATAATGAGGATACATCTTTTGAGCTTCTGCCTGTTTTTTATCTAAAAACAAGGCCATTTCCTTATTTATCAAAGAAATGGTGGTGTCATACTTCTCTCTGTGCGTATATTTGGTATGTATATTATTGCTGTTTTGCTGCTTATACGAATGAATTAAATCCTTCAAAGAGTCTTTGCTTGAAAGATGGTCAATCACTAAACTTAAATCATGGTTTAAAAAATTAGAAATTTGTCGCTCACTATCTACTTGAAAATGATGATCCAATCCTTCTAAATATTCATTTATTTGATAAATAAATTGTTCATAAACTGGCAATGCTTCAATGTTTAAGGCTTTCTGAAGTATGAGTTTTACGTCGTTTAACTGAATGTTTAAATCCAGCCTAGTGGCTAAATTCCTGGCTTCAGAGGAACCCTTAATGTCTATTTGGCCAAATAATGGATAAATATCATTGAAAGCTATTTTATTAAACGTAGCTTTTTCGCCTCTTGACTGTTGATGGATAAATTTTTTAGCTTCACTTACAAATTTCCAATGCACGCTTGTATGGATAGAGGTACACTCTTTTTGTATAATGGCTTCAATTAAATTTTCTTCTTCTTCTTTAGTTCGCTTAACCGCCGATATTATAAACGGCATAATGTCGGTCAATTTAATGGCATTAATACTATTGAGCACTTTAGGTTTATTGGAAACAATTTCCAAAACACCCAAAAGTTGATTATTACTAGCTATTGGAGCTAATATGGCACTCTTTATTCCTTGCTCCTTAAATGCCTTTAGTTCTGGAACTTGACTGCCTGATCCTTTAAAAGCAGCATCAACATCCGAAAAGGTCAAAAGTTTATTATTATTTAATAGTTTATTATAGGCTCCTAAACATAGAACATCATGGCATTTAGAAGTGTCTCTGGTATTTAACAAGAAACTGGTTAAACCATTGCCTAAAAGAACCCTTTCAAACATGTCTTCAGTCCTGTTATAAACTGAAAATCCGACTTTCAAATCTTTTATTCCAAAGAGGGATCTGAAAATTTCCTGAAAACTTTCTGTTTGATTTTCATCTTGATAGTTCTTTTCTTTAATAAGACTTGATTTAACATTTGAAATGGATTGGTCTTCGGTTACATCAAAAATATTGGATATCACAAAACCTTTGAAAAGATAGCTTTTAGGGGGAAATTTTTCTCTCCAAAGCGTAATTTTATGGAAGTTATCCAAAAGTTGATTGTAATCGTCTTCCGTTATTTTTGGTGCGTTTTGAGTAGGAAATATTTCTAAAAAATCTGCATTATATAATATTTTAAAATATCGAATGATACCATGAGCATCGGGTATTTTATACAAAAAAGGGCGTTTAAAATTTAAATTATAGCCATAATAGAAGTTCAAAATTACCACGCACACAATAATATAAAGATCTTCTTCTGGCATGTTTTCTATTCGCAAAACAAAATCATCTCCAGCAGTTTTTATTATTTTTTTAAATCTTTCTGAAGAATTAAAAATAACATCTTCAAATGGAATGGATGCTGCTTTAATTTCATTTTTGGTTAAAAGTGGGTTAAAAGAATCGTAAAGAATAGCATTTATTTGGCTTTTATAGGTTTCCAATAACGTTAAATCTGTAAATCCTTCTCTTAGCTCTGGATAATCTGCTCCAATTTTTAAGATTTTATGAGCATTTTTGGATGCCAATTCATTCGAATCTTCAGCCAATTTTTCGTATTCCAATAATAATTTATTGAAACTTATCTTAAAAAGAATAGGAAGTTCTTTATGTTGATTATTATTCATGAAAAATTTTTAAATTTTTATGTAAAATTACAAATAAAACAAGTTGGTTGGATTGTATATTACCATATTACAAACAGATTAAAAGGAAATTGCTAGATAGATAAAAAATTTATTTATGGTGACAATAACCTTTAAAGCCAAAAGACTCTGAACAGTAGATTTCTATTCTTTTTTTTATAATAAATTATTACAATATCTAGACCTAGTAAATAATTTTACTCTTAAAGTAAGATTCTTTGAACACCAATGGAATTTATCAGAAAATTTATGGGCTAAAATACTTTAAAAAAGCTTACAAACATTAACTTTACATACTGCAGCTACTAGGTTAATGAACTACGATTATATAGAATTTAAACTTATAAAATAAAATCCTAATTTAAACATAAACAATATGAGTTACTTAGCAGATAAAACACGATACGACCATATGCAATACAACCGTTGCGGTAAAAGCGGTATCGATTTACCTTTAGTATCATTAGGCCTTTGGCACAACTTTGGTGGTGTTGATGTTTTTGAAAACGGACGAGAAATGATTCTTAAAGCCTTCGATTTAGGCATTACCCACTTCGATTTAGCAAACAATTATGGGCCGCCAGCAGGTTCTGCTGAAGAAAATTTTGGAAAAGTTTTAAACACCGATTTAAAGGCTTATCGAGATGAAATGATAATAAGCTCTAAAGCAGGTTGGGGTATGTGGCCTGGACCCTATGGCGATTTTGGCTCACGTAAATACCTCATTGCAAGTTGCAACCAAAGCTTAAAACGAATGGGATTGGAATATGTCGATATTTTTTATAGCCACAGACCAGACCCTAACACACCCATAGAAGAAACCATGATGGCACTAGACCAAATTGTTAGATCGGGTAAAGCACTCTATGCAGGAATTTCTTCTTATAATCCAGAAGAATCTAAAAAAGCGTTTGCCATTTTAAAAGCATTAGGGACTCCTTGTTTAGTACATCAACCATCATACAGTATGTTTAACCGTTGGATTGAAAATGGCTTACTTGATGTACTTGAAGAAAATGGCGTAGGCTCTGTTGTATTTAGCCCTCTCTTTCAAGGTTTGCTAACCGATAAATATTTAAATGGTATTCCAGAAGGCTCAAGAGCATCAAAACCGAATAGTTTTTTGTCTACTTCAGATGTTAACGAGGTCAACCTAAAAAAAGTAAAAGCCTTAAACGAAATTGGAAAAAAACGTGGTCAGAAAATGTCTCAACTAGCGTTAGCATGGGTTTTAAGAGATAAAAGAGTTACATCAGTTATTATTGGTGCTAGCAAAGTTTCGCATATTACAGATGCTATTGGTATTCAAAAAAATCTTGAATTTTCATCTGAAGAATTAGAAGCTATCGAAACGATTTTAAAATCATAATAATTGTATAAAATAAAATTCATATTTGAGTTTATTTAAATCTTTATTAAAATTGAACGAATTAAATTTTTATGCCTAGTTGGGATATATTTACACTTAATGTAACTTAATTAGTCTCTCTCTTAAAAATTCAATTAATCAATTGTATCCTAATAGACTATTTGGCTATGATTTCTTTAAAAATGAATTGTATTTATCGATTTGCTAAGGAACGACTAATCAAACAAGTTGGATATTTTAGAATTAATTGAAGTAAGTAATGAAGCATTCAAAATTAGTGCTTTGATTCACGAGATTCGCGTTGAAATGAATATATTCATTATTACAACAACAGAGAATCAAATCAAAATTAAACAAAATGAGTCCGATAAATCATCGAACTCATTATTATCAAAATTAATTATAAATTTGTCAAAACTTTTGGGTGCAGTCTAATGTTTTAGCCTAGAGACGGCTTCTTTTCAAAACTACATTATTAAGTTTATTTAAGTATAAATTCTGAAGTAGCCACTAAATCTTTTTCATTATATACGTTCACTACATAACGTCCTTTTTCAAATTCAGAAGATTCTTTTGAAGCAACAAATTCACAAACATTAAGACTTGCACTTTCATAATTAAATTTACTAATCATGCTATAATTTAATGTTTTATCACCAAAAGTCACTTGTTCATTAGCTCCTAATGTGTTGCTTTTTGGGTCAATGACTTGCACATACAATTCTTGATCACCGGCTTGAACTAAATTATTTTTAGCAACGGTAAAACAAACTCTAATTTTATCTGTACGGCTTGCTCTTTCTGTTGGTATTAATTTTCCAGAAGTTCTTTCTATAACACCAAACCCTTTTAAACCAACGGCAGATAAAACCGCAGCATTTGATACTACTTCAGCTAATGCGGTATTTTGAATTAATAAAGAATCTGTAAATATGGTTCTTTCTTCTAATCGAACTCTAGTACTATCTAAAGACGTAGCTAAATAAGAATTTTGAACTTTTAATGAATCGTTTTCAGCTAACAAAAAATCCATTTCTTTTTGTAGTGAAACATATTTTTGTTTGTATTTCCATAAACTTCTTACGTTGGTTTCAGAAATTTTTAAAGAGTCTATCAATCCTTGAATACGTTCTCTTGCTTCAACTAAATTTTTGTTTGCAATTGAATTTTCATTAATGGCTGCATCATATTGTTGAGCCATAGCGTTCAAATCGTTCATGACCAACTGTTTTTGTTCAGTTAAATCTTTTTGTACTGCTTTACTATCGCTGTAGAGATTGATTGTGTAAAATCCTACTGCTAAAAAAAGAGCCAATGCAATTCCTAATGCAATTTTTAATCCCATACCACTACCTTTGTTTTCCATAATTACTAGTTTTAAATTTGTTTAAAGTGTTTAATGTTTTGTAAATTTTTATACTTGTTTTTTTAATGTCTAGAATAAATAAAAACTGTATTTTTAAATATTCATAAATTTTAATTCAATGGATAAATTAATTTTGTTTAATGACTCTGAACTAAAAAAATTACTTAACAAGCGTATAGGTGAATCCAAATTTGGAGAGCAAATTGCTATGTTAACTTCCATTTCTAACATATACGAACAACTTGAAAATTTAGATGTTACCCATGTTATTATTGGGTTGCCCGAAGATATTGGTGTTTTTGCAAATTACGGTAAATCAGGTACTTACAATACATGGAATGCTGTAATAAAAATTTTAGTTAACATTCAAAATAATGAATTTTCCAATGCACATAAAGTATTAATCCTTGGTCATTTAGATTTTTCATCCGAAATGCTAAAAGTTTCTACCTTTAGTCAAACCAATAAAAAAGATGTCTTAAAGGCAAGAAAACTTGTAAAAAAGATGGATGCCCATGTTAGTTTTTTAATTCAGCAAATTGTTGCAGCTGGCAAAAAACCCATTATTATTGGTGGCGGACATAACAATGCTTATGGAAATATCAAAGGCAGTTCTCTGGCCTATGGGTTTCCAATCAATGTTATAAATTTTGATGCACATACTGATTTTAGACCAGAAGAAGGTAGACATAGTGGCAATGGGTTCTCATATGCTTTTGCAGAAGGATTTCTTAATCATTATTTTGTGTTTGGTGTGCATGAAAATTATACTTCAGACAAACTTTTTAATGCTCTAAAAAAAATACCCAATGTTCAATTTAATACGTTTGAAGCGCTAGAAATTAGAAAGGAGCTAAAATTAAAAAAAGAGTTAGTTAGAGCTTTAGCTCATGTTTCCAATAACCCTTTTGGAATTGAAATTGATTGTGATGCTATTGAAAACATCGCTAGTAGTGCCATGACTCCAAGTGGATTTAGCGTGAATAAAACCAGAATGTTCGTCGATTTTTTTGGAAAACATGACAATGCTTGTTACCTGCATATTTGTGAAGCTATTGCAACTCCTGAAAATGAAACCCAAATAGGTAAACTCATCACCTATTTAATTATGGATTTTATAAAAGCTGGATTCAATAAATCATAGTAATTTATGAATCAAAGCATATTGCAATAATATAATGGTACGAGCATCTTGTATTTTACCATGGTTAAGCATTTCTATGGCTTTGGTAAACGGCATTTCCAAAACTTCAATATCTTCATGTTCACTTTCCAATCCACCACCTTTGCTAACTTTCATATCATCCGTATATTCACCTGTAAAATAATGCATCTTTTCGGTCATAACGCCTGGAGATGAGTACGCTTCAAACACCTTTTTGACTTCTTTGAGTTTGTAACCTACTTCTTCTTCTGTTTCTCTAATAATGCAGGCTTCTGGGTTGTCTTTATCGAGCATACCTGCGCAAATTTCAATTAAAAACCCTTCTTTATTATCATTAATAAACGTTGGCATTCTAAATTGTTTTGTTAGAATTACGGTTTGCTTTTCAGTGTTGTACAATAAAATTCCAGCTCCATCACCTCTGTTATAACATTCTCTTACTTGAGTTACCCATGTTCCGTTGCTCATTAAATAATCAAATGTTAATTTATTAAGGGTATAATATTGCTTTGATAACAACTCTGTCTTTATATTTTTTATGGTTATTTTATCTTTCATGTTAGTATTTAGATTCTAAAAGAGCCATTCCGTTAAAAATTTTGAAAGGCAAATTTTATGTAATATATAATTTATCTAAAGAACTGGATTTATTTTAATCAATAAAAAATATTATATTTGAAAGGCTATTAAACAAAAAAAACTCTGAAATGCTTTTTAAAATTTCACCTTTTATTATATCATCATTTGCACTTATAGAACAAACGGATATTGTAACTATTTTAGTTGTTGTGGTTTTGTTTTTTTCTGTTCTTCTTATTTTAGGAATTAGAAAATCATATAAGCTTAAAAAAGAAAACGAACGTTTAGATAAAATAAGTGAAGAATTAGCAAAACAGGAAGAAACTTATAAGGATTTTACAGAAGGCCATATGTATGATAACCATTAATAAGAGGCTGTCCGAAAAGTCAAGACAGCCTCTTTTTTATTTGGACAGGTATCGAAGAGATTTTTCAAATACGCAATTCTCAAGGACTTAAAAAAACTTTTTAGACAGCCTCTTTTATCTCACTAATTTTTTATACTTAATTCTTTTTGGCATTAAATCGCCACCAAGACGTTTCTTTTTATTTTCCTCATATTCACTAAAGCTACCTTCAAAGAAATACACTTGTGAATCGCCTTCAAAAGCTAAAATATGAGTACATATTCTATCTAAAAACCAACGGTCGTGGCTAATAACAACGGCACAACCTGCAAAGTTTTCCAACCCTTCTTCCAATGCACGCAAAGTATTCACATCCAAATCGTTAGTTGGCTCATCTAATAATAGTACATTACCTTCTTCTTTGAGTGTCATGGCTAAATGCAGCCTATTACGTTCACCTCCTGAAAGCAATTTTACTTTTTTATTTTGCTCTCCACCAGAAAAATTAAAACGACTTAAATAGGCTCTAGAATTTACTTCCCTTCCACCCATTAAAATCAATTCTTGCTCATCACTAAAATTTTGCCAGATTGATTTTTCAGGATCAATATTAGAATGCGCTTGATCTACATAAGCGATTTTTGCTGTTTCACCAACCTTGAATTCACCCTTATCTGGGGTTTCTTCACCCATAATCATTCTAAAAATAGTGGTTTTTCCAGCACCATTGGGTCCAATAACACCAACGATACCCGCTTGAGGTAATTTAAAATTTAAACTTTCATAAAGCAATTTATCATCATAAGCCTTACTTACAGCAATCGCTTCAATAACATTGGTTCCTAAACGTGGTCCATTGGGTATATAAATTTCGAGTTTTTCATCCAATTGCTTTTGGTCTTGACTCATTAATTTATCATAATTATTCAAACGTGCTTTTTGTTTGGTTTGTCGCCCTTTTGCACCTTGACGAACCCATTCTAACTCACGCTCTAAAGTTTTTTGGCGTTTAGAAGCCACTTTACTTTCTTGTGCCAAGCGTTTTGATTTTTGATCTAACCATGAAGAATAATTTCCTTTCCATGGAATGCCTTCCCCTCTATCCAATTCCAATATCCAACCCGCCACATTATCTAAAAAGTACCTATCGTGCGTTACGGCAATCACGGTTCCTTTGTATTGTGCTAAATGATGTTCTAACCAATGTACAGATTCTGCGTCTAAATGGTTTGTTGGTTCATCCAATAGCAACACATCTGGCTCTTGTAATAACAATCTGCATAATGCTACACGACGACGTTCTCCACCTGAAAGAATACCAATTTTTTTATCGCCATCTGGTGTACGCAATGCGTCCATGGCTATTTCAAGTTTGGTGTCTAATTCCCATGCATTTGCAGCGTCAATTTTATCTTGTAGCTCCGCTTGACGATTCATGAGTTTTTCCATCTTATCTGGATTGGAATACACTTCTTCCAATCCAAACATGTCATTAATTTTATTGTATTCATCAAGAATGGCAACAGTTTCGGCAGCGCCTTCTCTTACAATTTCCATAACCGTTTTTGTATCATCAAGTTTAGGATCTTGCTCAAGATAACCAACAGAATAATCTTGTAAAAAAGTGACATCACCTTGATAATTTTTGTCTAATCCCGCAATAATTTTAAGCAAGGTAGATTTACCTGAACCGTTGAGTCCTAAAATTCCAATTTTAGCACCATAGAAAAAACTTAAATAAATATTTTTTAAAACGGGTGTATTGGCTCCTTGAAATGTTTTGGTAACACCTGTCATCGAAAAGATAACTTTTTTATCGTCGCTCATTTTATACTCTACCTTTTAAAGCATTAAACACCCAAGCCACAGAAAAAAAACCGATGCCTACTGCAGCAAAACCCCAACCGGCTACATCATCATACCTAAAAGCACCTAAAGCTATTAAACTTAGTCCTACTATAACCATAATCCATGTTGCCCAGGCCAATACTGTGTTTTTATTCATTCCCATAATTAATCTTTGTTTAAGGACGCTTCCTGGTTAGATAACAAGGTTAGGTTTTAACTATATTTTTTAAATTGAAAAAATCGAAAAATATAGCTTCAATCCTTAGCGCAAATTGAAACACAAATATCGTATTTTTGAATTAAATCTAAAGAAGTTAATTCATAATTATTTATTCCTCTCTTTTAAATTCAACTAGTAAAAAGTGGAAGTTAATTAAAAGTTGATGATTTTAATTTCAGATCTTCTGTTCTGCTTGTGTTTAATTTCAGGACATGTTGTATGGTCGTCACATTCATTAACTAAATGTTCTTCTCCATTGGCTTTTCCAACTATTCGATTCATTTCAACACCTTTTTTGATTAAATAATCAATAATACTTTGTAATCTCTTTTCAGAAAGATTTTTATTATAACTAGCTGAACCTCTGGAATCTGTATTGGAATTTATTTCAATCAATAATTTAGGATACTCATTCAAAATCAAAATTAATTTTGACAACTTTATTTGAGATGACTGTGTTATATAAGATGAATCAAAAGGGAAATAAATGGTTTCTAAAGCATCAATTTTTGTTTGAATTTCACTCTTTTCTTGTTCTAAAGCCTGTTGATTTTCTTTTTCAAGTTTAGCAATTCTGGCAATTTCTTTTTCCTTTTCTAATTGTTCTGTTAACAACCTATTTTCTTCGGCAACTTTATTTGCAAGTGCTATAGAATCATTACGTTTGGTTGTTTCCATTGCTAAAGCTTCAATCAATTCCAATTTAGCTTTTCCTTTTTTGGTTAACTCTTTTTCTGTATCAAATCTATATACAACGCCAATAGCATGTTGTAAATGATTTGTTAAAACAGGATTCATGGTCCATTTTCCTGAAGAATTTACATCCAGACCAATTTTATCATTAAACCATGTTCTAAAACCCAATACGGCATTATAAGTGCCTCGTGAACTATCATTGGCATGAGTATAACCAATTCCAGCGCCAATATATGGATCAAACCAAGCCGTTTCACCAATTAACTTATTTAAATCATAACTCAATCTTGAATCTATTGCGTAATAATTTTTATCGCTTTCAAGAGGTAACCCATCTACTGTTTTACCTTTTTTATATTTATTTAAAGAAGCAATGGCTTCAAGACCTAATCCATTTTTAAAATATCTTCCAATACTTAATCTTGATGGATAAGGAACTGCATTCCAGGCATCATTAACATCTAACAATCTATGGAAAACATCATCAGAATCATCCACAATATTAAAACCAATTCCTGCTATCCAAGAACTTACAATTGTTGAATCTTTTTTTGTGATTTCTGTTGTTTGCGAATGCGTAATGAAAATATTAGCAATAAGAATTGCCAATAAAAAACTTTTTTTAAGTATCATTTTAATTTGGGGCTAAAATATATACAACGAAAGTATATAAGTAATATAGACTATTAAAATATTTACTTTGAATTGTATAAATAATCGTTCACACGAATAAAATTTACTTATTTATGATTTGAATAATGCTCAAACTAAAATATCATGGGAACTTCAATGAATAACAATTGAGAAGACTCTTCTGCTTTCACCTTAAACGTATCGGTTTCTAAAACACCTATGGCATCACGTGAGCCTAAAGTTTTTTCATCTATCATTACTTTCCCAAAGATGGTCATAACATAAACACCATGATTTTTACTTTTCAAAGTATATTCAAAAATTTTATTGCCGTCTAACTCAATTTTAGAAATAACAGCATCTTGATGAATTTTTAAAGATCCCTCATGATTTTCATCTATGGATGTTACTAAAGTTTGTATGGAATTAACTTCTGGATTTTCAAATTTCTTTTGATCATATCTAGGCACAACATTTTGTTTGTTTGGCATAATCCAAATTTGAAACAAACTTAAATGAGAATCTAAAGATCCGTTAATTTCAGAGTGTTGCAAGCCTGTTCCGGCAGACATTATTTGCACCTCACCGGCAACAACAGATTGCCATTCGTTATGCATGGAGTCTTTATGTTTTAAAACACCTGCCAACGGAATGGTAATGATTTCCATATTATCATGTGGATGGGTTCCAAAACCCATTTTAGGTGCAATAACATCATCATTTAAAACACGTAGAGCACCAAAATGCATTTTTTCCTGATCGTAATAGTTTGCAAAACTAAAAGAATGATTTGCTTGCAACCAACCATGGTTTGCAAAACCTCTGTTTTCCGCTTTATGTATCATTGTTTTCATGTTATCGATTTTTTATTTAATTACCTCATTTTGTCTAGCAGATTACTTAATTGCTCTGCTTCTTCTTCGTTTAAATTTTTTATTAAATCTTTATTTAAGTTTTCTGGAATGGATGCTAAAAGTTCTTTTCCTTTCTCTGTAATGGCTATTTTTACCACGCGCCTATCATGTTTACATGGTAAACGCTCAATAAACTGTTTGGCACACAATTTATCCATAAGTCTCGTTGCATTAGGTGAACGTTCAATTATTCTGTCTTTTATAATTTGAACATTTAAAGGTTCGTTAGCTCCTTTTAAGATTCTAAGAATGTTGTATTGCTGTGGAGAAATACCATAAGGCTTAAAAAACTCATTTTGAAAACCTGAAATCCAATTTGCTGTATATAATATATTTAAAAGAGCTTTCACTCTGTTGTTTGCAAATTTAGAATGGATGTCTTTACTAATATTTCCCATTTTGTACTTAAATAAACACGATTAAAAACCTAAAGACTGTTTTGAAATTGTTGTAATGAATTTTTTAATTGCTTATCAAAATTTTCATTAACAATGCTTCCATCAACAAAATTATTTCCAAAAAATGGCAATGAAAATATTTCTACAATATTGGCATCATGATAAGGAAACCTATCTTTTGCAATGCTCAAAACAGAAGCGCCTCCACGGCCACCTGGCGAAGTAGCCATTAATAATATAGGTTTATTATAAAATGTTTTACTTTCAATTCTGGACATCCAATCAAATAAATTTTTAAAAGCTGTTGAATATGCACCATTATGTTCTGCCAGTGATAAAATTATCCCATCAGAATTTTTTATATGCTCCAAAAATTTATATGCATTGGATGGAATACCTTGTTCCTTTTCTAAATCAATGCCATAAATTGGTAATTCAAAATCATTTAAATCTAATATTTCAATGTCTTTATTACTCAATAATGTAGTCGCATAAACCACTAATGTCTTATTAATGGATTCTTTACTATTTGAACCCGCAAATGCTATAATTTTTTTCATACTTGGTTTTTAAAGTACAAATATATAACATTTAAATTTATTTTCCAAGGAATATATTTCCATGTAATATTTATTGATATTTATTCAACCTTGCCTTTAAAGATTTTTTTAATCTTCGTACATTAGCAACAAACTAATTTTATATGGACATAAACTTCAATAAAAACGAAGACCACAATAAACTATTACTCTCCGAACTAAATAAAAGATTGGCAAAAGTTCATCTTGGCGGTGGAAAATCTGGTATTGAAAAGCACCATAGTAAAGGGAAAATGACTGCTCATGAGCGTATAAATTACTTATTGGATTCTAAATCGAAATCCATTGAAATTGCTGTCTTTGCAGGTGAAGACATGTATTATGAGCATGGTGGTTGTCCATCTGCTGGTGTTGTTGTAAAAATAGGTTTTATTAGCGGCAAACAATGTATTGTGGTTGCTAACGATGCCACAGTAAAAGCCGGTGCTTGGTTTCCTATAACCGCTAAGAAAAATTTAAGAGCCCAAGAAATAGCAATTGAAAACCGCCTACCCATTATATATTTGGTTGATAGTGCTGGTGTTTATTTGCCTTTGCAAGACGAAATTTTTCCGGATAAAGAGCATTTTGGGCGTATTTTTAGAAACAATGCCGTGATGAGTAGTATGGGAATTACTCAAATAGCTGCCATTATGGGAAGTTGTGTTGCTGGTGGGGCTTACCTGCCTATTATGAGTGATGAAGCTTTAATTGTAGATAAAACAGGTAGTATTTTTTTAGCAGGAAGTTATTTAGTTAAAGCGGCTATTGGTGAAAGCATTGATAATGAAACATTAGGTGGCGCTACCACCCATTGTGAAATTTCTGGAGTAACGGATTATAAAGCCAAAGATGATAAAGATGCACTCGATACCATAAAAAATATTATTGGAAAAATTGGCGATTATGACAAAGCCGGTTTTAACAGAATAGAATCCAGTAAACCTAAAGATAATCCCGAAGATATTTATGGCATCATACCAAAATCAAGAGCAGATCAATACGATATGTATGACGTTATTAAAAGATTAGTAGATAACTCTGAGTTTGATGAATATAAAGCTGGCTATGGAAAAACCATGGTTACCTGTTACGCTAGAATTGATGGTTGGGCCGTAGGCATTGTTGCTAACCAACGTAAATTAGTTAAGACGAAACAAGGAGAAATGCAGTTTGGCGGTGTTATTTATAATGACAGTGCCGATAAAGCAACACGTTTTATAGCGAATTGCAATCAGAAAAAAATTCCATTAGTTTTTTTACAAGATGTTACAGGTTTTATGGTTGGCAGCAAAAGTGAACATGGAGGTATTATAAAAGATGGCGCAAAAATGGTTAATGCCGTAAGTAATTCAGTAGTTCCAAAATTCACCATTATTATTGGCAACAGTTATGGCGCTGGTAATTATGCTATGTGCGGAAAAGCTTATGATCCAAGGCTTATTGTAGCATGGCCAAGTGCAGAACTAGCTGTGATGAGCGGTAATTCGGCAGCTAAAGTATTGTTGCAAATTGAAACAGCTTCTTTAAAAAAGAAAGGAGAAAGCATTACTAAAGAAAAAGAGGAAGAACTTTACAATAACATCAAGTCAAGATATGATGCTCAGACCTCTCCATATTATGCAGCCGCACGTATTTGGACTGATGCTATTATTGACCCTTTAGATACAAGAACATGGATTAGTTTAGGCATAGAAGCTGCTAACCATGCACCCATAAAAGAAAAGTTTAATTTAGGAATACTTCAGGTTTAGTTTATTCCTAACTTCTTTAAAATTTTTTTTCGTTGAATTTTTTCAGAGATAATATCAAACTTTTTAACGGCATAAATATGCTTTGGTTTTTCATATTTATCCAAAATATCAAAAATTGAATCATCAAAATCAGCAAATTCTTTTTCTACTATTAAAATAACCCTTTCTCCTAATTTCTCATCTTTTTCTGAAGCTATAAAATATCTGCAATCTATTTTACCAAACAACTTTTCTTCAACAGTTTCAGGAAATATTTTAACACCGCCAGAATTTATAACATTATCAAATCTACCTAACCATTCAAATTCATTTTCAGAATATAGTTTTACAATATCATTGGTTACTATGGGCTTGCTAGAAAGATGTGGCGAATTAATGACTAAACAGCCTCTTTCGTCTTGAGAGACTGAAATATCTGGTAAGGTTTTAAAAATTGATTTTCCAATGATTGATTTATTGTTTTCATCATCAAAGTTATTTAAAGCCCTTAAGGCAATATGAGTAGCCGTCTCAGTCATACCAAAGGTTTCATAAATATTCGTTGGAAAGTCTTTGATGGCTTCTATAAGTTCGTTAGATGCTTTGACACTTCCTATAATAATATTTTTAAAATTACCGACTCTATTTAGTGCATTTTGTAATTGTATTGGTAACATGGCACAAAAGTTATAAGTCTTGTTTGAATTAAAAATAACGTGAGAACTAGGTTCTGTTAAATCAATTTCTAGTCCTAATATCATGGCGCGAACCAACATCATTTTTCCAGCTATAAAGTTTGCAGGCAAACAATGTAATGCCTTATCTCCAGGAGTAAGATTGAAAAAATCTCCTGTAAAAATGGATGAATTAACCATAGCCTGTTTATCAAGCTTAATAAGTTTTGGTCTACCGGTGGTTCCTGTCGATTTAACTTTTATAAAACTTTTTGGGTCCAGCCAGTCTAATAAAAAATCACCAATGGCTTGTTCATAAGGAAGTCCTTCTTTAACAAAACTATAGGCAATTTCTCTTATATCATCTTGATTATAATTTACGCCGTTAAGTTTAAATTTTAAATGTACTTTATTGTAACTAGGTATCACGTATTATATTGGGTTTTGGTCTTTATTATTAATTTCATGTAGTGGTTCAATCACACTTCCAAACAGCTTTTCTTTCCAGTTGGTCCATTTGTATTTTCGCGATAAAATTAATAGAATTATTGGAAATACTACAAATACCGGCATAAATATATCGACAAATCCGGCCTTTGTTGGATCTGACATGTCTTTGAGAATAGAATGTGTTTGAAAAGCTGTCCAATCTGCAGTCACTAAAAGTGCCGTAAACAAATTATTGGCGGCATGAAAGCCCAATGAAAGCTCCAAACCGTCATCCATTAAGGTCATAATTCCTAAAAATAAACCCGTGCCTATGTAGTAAACCAATATAATATTACCCAACTTATCAACTTCTGGATTTGCTATGTGTAGCATTCCAAATGTTACTGAAGTAATTAATAAAGGAGCCCATTTGTTTTTTAAAATAACACCAATTCCCTGCATTAAATACCCTCTAAATAAATACTCTTCAAAACTTGTTTGAAGTGGCACCAATAAAACGGCAATTACAAAAAGAATAATGAAGGATTGCCATTGAAAATTTAAAACATAATCTTCGGGTGATATCGCATAATCAATCATTACAAAGCTGCTTGACACCATGCCCCAAAGCATAAAAATAAACCAAAACCGTTTCCAATCTATCTTTTTTCGTGACGTTGTTAATTGTGTAAATGATTGATTATGAAGTAATTTAACAACTAACAATATGCCAACTAAGCCAATAGCAAATGACAAAAGCATTAAAAATAAATTTAGGTTTGGCTCTAAAAGGGTCATCATTTTTTGTTCGTCTAGTTTAAATAAACTATCGCCATTGCTCATGGCTTTTAAAATAACTACTGCCGTAAAAGGTATTTGCCCAATAAAAACGGCTATGATGATTAATATAAGGCCAATTAAATAACGCCACCATTCGTGTAATACATTAAATGCTTGAGAGATATACATAGTTATAAATTAAAATTCCACTGATATTTATTGTTATAATGAATAGCTCCTTTGTTAACTTCTAAAGGCGACTCAAAATTATTAGTAAATAAACTTCCGGTTCCTAAGCCTTGAGGAAGCCTATTGTTTTTTGTGTAAGTGTACTGAGTTATGGCATTTAAACCAACATTACTTTCTAAGGCACTTGTAATCCACCAACCTATATTATTTGATTCAGCTAATTCAATCCACTCATTTGTTCCCTTAAAACCGCCAACTAGAGTTGGTTTTAAAATGATGAACTGAGGCTTAATAGCTTTAAGCAATTCGTCTTTTTTACCTTTTGAAAACACTCCAATTAATTCTTCATCTAAAGCAATGGGTAATGGCGTTTCTTTACAAAGCCTGGCCATTTCGATAATTTGACCTTGTTTTATAGGCTGTTCAATGGAATGAATGTCTAACTCGGATAATATTTGTAATTTTTCTAAAGCTTCGGATGCTGAAAATGCGCCATTGGCGTCCACTCTTAATTCTATATTATTGGATGAAAACTCTTTTCTTATGGATTTTAGAATCTCTACTTCAGATTGAAAATTAATAGCTCCGATTTTCATTTTTATACATTTAAAACCAGATGTTATTTTCTCTTTGATTTGTTCTCGCATAAAATCTTCGGTTCCCATCCAAATAAGGCCGTTTATTGGAATACTATCTGTACCTTTTGTGAATTCTGAAGGAAATAATTCAAACGGATTTTCAGCTTCTAACGATTTGAAAGCGGTTTCCAAACCAAATTGGATACTTGGAAAATCGGTTAATGCCTGTAATAAAATTCCTGTATCATCATTGATATGCTTACAAGTCCACGCTAATTTTTTTTCAAAATCAGGTCTATCGTCAACCGAAAGTCCTTTAAACATCCCGCACTCACCTATGCCTTTTTTGCCTTTCTGTTCAATAATGATAAACCACGTTTCCTTGCTTTTTAAAACACCGCGAGATGTTCCGCTAGGTTGTTTAAAATGTAAAACGTGTTTTTGGTAAGTTGCTGTTTTCACTTGCCAAAATTACTTAAATAATTTTCATTTATCAGGAAGAAGTAAAACCAATTTAAAGTTCAATGCTTTCACCGATTTCCAGCAGCATTAAATCTTTACCACTGTCAAAAAATTTTCGTTTTGCAACTTCATGGTCAATTTCAATGTAACCAAAAGTATCAAAATGATAGCCTAAAACTTTGTCGCACTTAACAAAATTACTGGCAAGAATGGCATCATCTATTCCCATAGTAAAATTATCGCCAATAGGAAGAATGGCCAAATCCAGTTTTATATACATTGGAATAAGCTGCATATCCATGGTAAGTGCTGTATCTCCTGCTATGTAAATATTTTTGTGTTCTCCTTCAATAACAAAACCTCCAGGTTGTCCTCCATAACTTCCATCCGAAAATGATGAGGTATGAATAGCGTTTACATATTTAACGTTACCAAACTCAAAATCCCATTGTCCGCCTAGGTTCATAGGATGCCCTTCAATGCCCAATTTCTCGAAATGAGATACAATTTCAAAGTTTGAAACGACCACAGCATTGGTTCTTTTCGCAATAGATTCAACATCCAGCGTATGGTCTTGATGCGCATGTGTCAATAAAATATAATCTGCTTTTAGGGCATCCACGTTAATTTTTGAGGCTTTAGGATTCCCTGAAATAAAAGGATCTACTAAAATATGGATGTCGCCAACTTGAATCCCTAAAGAAGCATGTCCAAAAAATGTAATTTTCATGATTAATGAGTTATTGATTAAAAAAGAAAAATACAAAAAATCTATAACAATTGCCCTATTCCCATCAGTGTAGCTAAAAGAAAAGTAGAAATGGCTACTTTTTTTAATTCTAGGTCAAGTAAATGTAATTCAGTATTCTTTCTAACCTTGTTTAAATGCACCAATAAAGGCACATACATAACCATATAAATAAGATTATATGCCGAAGTAAAATATAAGATTCCAAATAATACCGAGAAAAAAATAGCCAATAAAACTAGCAAATAATGATAAATTTTCATGTTTTCTGTTCCTAACCTTATCGCTAAAGTTATTTTATTAGACTTTTTATCGGATGCAACATCTCGCATGTTATTAAGATTAAGAACGGCTGTGCTTAACAATCCTATGGTTATAGCTGGTAACAAGGTTACATGTTCAAAACGTTTTGCATATAACACATAACAACCAATAACGCTTACTAAACCAAAAAATATGAACACAAATAAATCGCCTAATCCTTTATATCCATAGGCATTATTGCCTACTGTATATTTCATGGCTGCAATAATACTGGTAGTACCAAGAATAAAAAATGTTAAAGCCAATAAAAAATGTTTTGACCTGAACGATGTAAAAATAAGCGTGGTAGCTAAAACAATAGAAATAAGAATGCTTATTTTAATGCCATGAAACATGCTTTCAGGAGAAATTTTTCCGCTTTGTATGGCACGTTCTGGTCCTATTCTATCATCATTATCTGTTCCTTTTATACCATCGCCGTAATCATTGGCAAGGTTTGATAAAATTTGAAAACTTAAGGTTGTTAAAATAGCAAGGATGCATATTTTCCAATTAAAAAACCCATTATACTCAGCCAAACAAGATGCTAAAATAATACCCGACAAAGATAATGGCAAGGTTCTTAGTCGTATTGCGGAAACCCAAAGAGAAATATTTTTCATTTTAAGGAATCCATTTTTTATCAAAATTAGGCTTGCGCTTTTCTAAAAAAGCATTTCTTCCTTCTTTGGCTTCATCGGTCATGTAGGCCAAACGTGTTGCTTCACCTGCAAATACTTGTTGTCCAACCATGCCATCATCTGTTAAATTCATAGCAAATTTCAACATTTTAATTGAGGTTGGAGATTTTGCCAAAATTTCTTGTGCCCATTCGTATGCTGTAGATTCTAATTGATCGTGTGGAATTACGGCATTAACCATTCCCATCTCAAAGGCTTCTTGTGCTGAATAATTTCTTCCTAAGAAAAAAATCTCTCTTGCTCTTTTTTGACCAACCATTTTTGCTAGATAAGCAGACCCGTAGCCACCATCAAAACTTGTAACATCGGCATCTGTTTGCTTAAAAATAGCGTGTTCTTTACTTGCCAAAGTTAAATCGCAAATTACATGAAGGCTATGGCCTCCGCCTACAGCCCAACCATGAACCACTGCAATAACTACTTTAGGCATAAAACGAATGAGTCTTTGTACTTCCAAAATGTTTAAACGATGATACCCATCTTCACCTACATACCCTTGATGACCTCTTGCTTTTTGGTCGCCTCCACTACAAAAGGAATAAACGCCATCTTTTGTAGATGGTCCTTCTGCGGACAATAAAACAACACCAATATTAACATCTTCATTAGCATCATAAAAGGCATCGTACAATTCACTGGTAGTTTTTGGTCTGAAAGCATTTCTTACGTTTGGTCTGTTAAATGCTATACGGGCAACTCCATGACATTTTTTATATGTAATATCTTGATAGTTTTTAACAGAAACCCAATCTACTTTATCCATTTTCAATGTTTTGTTCAAAAATATATTTTATTTTATAAACACTCTTTATTTTCAATTTAAAATATTAAAAAAAACTCATAAAAGACATCACATCCTAATGGCAAGAAATTCAATTTTACAGACACTAAGCATTAAAAATTACATTTTTTTTAAAAAAAATACTATTAAAAAGTTTATTTGATTACATTTTTTGCATAAAAAATAAAATTACAAGTGAAAAAACTAGAATAATGAAAAATTTACACACAATTAATTATTTTTTAACGACAAAAAATGTAATTAAACGGTATTTTAATTAACTTTGCGTAGCTATTTAACCCCATCTATATGATTTATACCATTACTTTTTCTGTTTTTTTTCTAATTGTCATTAATTTTTTGTTATTAAAATTTAGTTGTAACAAAACTAAGATTAATAAAAAAAAGAATGCCAGATCTATCGTTCTTGAAACTAAAGTTACCAGCATACCGGTTTCTCAAGAGCTTGCTCCAACAGGTAGTTAGTTTTACTAAAGTGCTTATTGCCAAACCATAAACCACGGTTGGCACTTAAAGGTGAAGGATGTCCACTTTTTAAAATGTGGTGTTTGTTTAGATCAATTAAATGAATCTTATGTTTAGCATAACTTCCCCAAAGCAAGAATACAACCTCTGTTTTAAGATTGCTTATTACTTTAATTACTTCATCTGTAAATAATTCCCAACCCTTACCTTGATGACTACCAGCTGAATGAGCTCTAACAGTAAGAGTCGCGTTTAACAATAAAACTCCTTGATCTGCCCAACGTAGTAAATTACCACTTTTAGGATACTTAATCCCTAAATCATTTTCTACTTCTTTAAAGATATTTACTAATGATGGCGGATGTTTTACACCATCATTAACCGAAAAACATAATCCGTTGGCTTGACCAACATCATGATACGGATCTTGACCAATAATAACAACCTTAACGTCATTGAAATGGCAATGTTCAAAGGCATTAAAAATTTGATTACCAGGAGGAAAACATTGATTATTGGAGTATTGCTCTTTAATAAAAGCAGCTAAATCCTTAAAATAAGGTTTATCAAATTCTTCTTGCAAATGTATTTTCCAACTTTGGTGTATGTTAACCTTCATCTATGTCTATAAATTTTATCTAAATTAGTATTATCTTTATTCTTATAAAATATTTATTCATTGAAAAAAATAAATTTCCCAACCGCCCAAACCATTTTACTTATTATAGGAGCTTTAGTAGCATTGCTTACATGGTTTGTTCCCGCTGGAAAGTATGACACGCTTTCTTATAATGCTTCAGAAAATTCCTTTATAATTCAGAATTTAGAAACGCAAACAAAACTTGTTGCATCACAAGAAACATTAACCCAATTAAATATAAAAATTCCTTTAGAAAAATTTACAAATGGCGATATTTGGAAACCTATAAATATTCCAAACACTTATAAAAAACTTCCAGCCAAACCACAAGGCGTTTTAGAGTTTATTAAATCTCCCATAAAAGGTGTTATTGAAGGTGCCGATATTATTTTTCTTGTTTTGATTATAGGAGGTTTAATAGGAATCATGAACTTAACCGGTGCTTTTGATGCTGGTATTGCATGGATGGCAAAGACTTTAAAAGGAAGAGAATATATTCTTATTATTTTGGTTACTTTTTTAGTTTCTTTAGGAGGGACTACCTTTGGTTTAGCTGAGGAAACCATAGCGTTTTACCCTATTTTAATTCCTGTCTTTCTCGCTGCTAAATATGACGCTATGGTAGCATTGGCATGTATTTATCTTGGATCTTCTATTGGAACCATGTGTTCTACAAGCAATCCGTTTAGTGTTATTATTGCTTCAGACGCAGCTGGAATTAATTGGACTTCTGGTTTCAACACAAGACTTATCATGTTTCTTTTAGGAACCATCATTTGCATTATTTATATATTGCGCTATGCCCAACGGGTTAAAAAAAATCCTCCAAAATCTATTATTTACAATCAAAAAGAAGAAATTGAATTGCTTTTCAGAAAAACAGCCCAACAAACCATAACGTTAACAACACGCTTAAAGTTGATTATCTTTATTTTTTCAATGACATTTATCGTCATGGTTTATGGCGTTTCTCAACTAGAATGGTGGTTTGTGGAAATGACTTCTGTGTTTTTTGTTGGTGCTATTTTAATTGGCTTTATAGCAAGAATTAAAGAATCTGTTTTTGTTGATACCTTTGTTAAAGGTGCCAGTGATTTATTAGGAGTTGCTTTGATTATAGGTATTGCAAGAGGTATTACGGTTATTATGAATGATGGCTTAATAAGTGATACCATGCTTTATTATGCCAGTAACTTAACAAATGGCATGAATAAAGGCGTTTTTATTAATGCCGTATTATACATTTACGCGGGTTTATCCTTTTTTATTCCTTCATCATCAGGTATGGCTGTTCTTACCATGCCTATCATGTCTCCTTTAGCAGATACGGTTGGTATTGGAAGAGAAGCCATGGTTAATGCTTATCAATATGGTATGGGATTATTTGCTTTTGTAAATCCTACAGGATTAATCTTAGCCTCATTAGCCATTGTAAAAGTAGGTTATGACAAATGGATAAGATTTGTAATGCCATTGGTTTTAATATTAGCATTATGTACCATGCTGGTTTTAACTGTTTCGGTTTATCTTTAACGATTTCGATTAATATTAATCACAAAAATATCCTTACCATTAATTCCTTTAGCAAATCGCCTTGCGGAACAGCGTTAGATTGAACACCTTTTCCCTTCAAATCAAATTCTCGTAAAACAGAAATTACCATGCTTACTTTTTTCATTGGAAAATTTCTAGAAGCCACCAGATAATCATTAACAAAATAAGGATTGATTTTTAATGCAGACGCCACATTTCTTGGTGATTTATCAGACAATCCATGAAACTGAAGTAATTGTGTGAAAAACCCAAATAATAAAGAAACCGTTACTACCATTGGGTTATCTTTTGGGTTTGCAGAAAAATAGTTAATAATTTGATGTGTTTTAACAATATTGCGCTCGCCAATGGCTTTGCGCAATTCGAAATTATTAAAATCTTTACTAATACCAATATTCTCTTCTATAAGTTCTGGGGTAATCTGGCTTCCTTTTGGTAAAATTATTTGAAGTTTGTCCAACTCATTATTAATTTTATTCAAATCGGTTCCTAAAAACTCAACCAACATTTGAGCTGCTTTGGGAGAAATGGTATAATCTTTAGAAGATAGAACTCTACGAATCCATTCTGCCACTTGATTTTCATAAAGTTTTTTACTCTCAAAAACTAAGCCTACTTTATTGATGGATTTATAAAGAGATTTACGCTTATCAATTTTTTTGTATTTGTAATTAATGACTAAAACGGTTGATAACTGCGGGTTATTGGCATAAGCTTCCAATTTTTCAATGGTTCTTGATAAATCTTGTGCTTCTTTAACAATAACTACTTGTCTTTCAGACATCATTGGATAACGTTTGGTGTTTTCAACAATATCATCAATGGAAATATCTCTTCCATATAAAACCACTTGATTAAATCCTTTCTCTTCTTCAGTAAGCACATTTTCTTCAATAAAATTTGAAATTTTATCTATATAATAGGGCTCTTCACCCATTAAAAAATAAATAGGTTTAATGTTTCCGTTTTTAATATCCGTAACCAGTTGCTTGACTTCCTCCAAAATAAAAAATTTCAATTTAAAAAAACCAAAAACCAAAAATTAGCGTCGTTATTTGGTAATTGAATAATGTGGTTTAACTTTGAATTATCTTAAAGATAAAACGTGTTACAAAAGCTAAACTTTCCCGAGTTTTCGTTTCGATTCAAAAATAGCGAAAATAAAATTTCTATTTTCGATGTTATTCGCAAAAGATTTATCATTCTTCAACCAGAAGAATGGGTAAGGCAACACTGTATCCATTATTTAATGGTAGTAAAAGGGTATCCAAAATCCTTAATAAATGTAGAAAAAGAGCTGATTACCAATACATTACGAAAACGGTATGATATTGTAGTTTATAATTCTGATGGAACCATTCATTTAGTAATAGAATGTAAATCTCCAAAAGTAACCATAAATCAAGATACTTTTAACCAAATTGCCCAATATAATTTAAGCTTAAATGCCACCTATTTAATGATTACCAATGGTTTAATTCATTATTATTGCCAAATGGATTTCAAAGAAGAAAAATATCATTTTTTAAAAGATATTCCAGAACACCAAACATGAAAATAGCCATAGTGATATTAAACTGGAATGGTAAAAAACTTTTAGAACAGTTTTTGCCTTCAGTTGTAAAACATTCTAAAGAAGCTAATGTTTATGTTGCAGACAATGCTTCAACTGATGATTCAATAACCTATGTTAACACACATTTCCCTTCGGTAAATATTATAAAAAACAGTGTGAACGGTGGCTATGCTAAAGGTTATAATGATGCTCTTAAAACCTTAAATGAAGATGTTTTATGTTTGCTGAATAATGATGTTGAAGTTACCTCCAATTGGTTGAAACCCATCATTGAACTTTTTAAAAACGAAGCAAATACGTCCATAATTCAACCTAAAATTCTAGATTATAAAAACAAACACTCTTTTGAATATGCAGGTGCCGCTGGTGGTTTTATAGATAAATTTGGATACCCATATTGTAGAGGTCGCATCTTTAATACCATTGAAGAAGACCTTGGTCAGTATAATGATGTTATAGATATTTTCTGGGCTTCAGGCGCTTGTTTTTTTATTAGAAATGATGTTTTTATACAACTAAGAGGTTTTGATGAGAGTTTCTTTGCGCATATGGAAGAAATTGATTTGTGCTGGCGAACAAAAAATTTAGGCTACCACATAAAATATGTAGGACAATCAGAAGTTTACCATGTTGGTGGTGCTACATTAAACCATGCAAATCCAAAAAAAACCTATTTAAACTTTAGAAATAGTTTGTTTACACTAACTAAAAACGCAAAAGGATCTTTGTTTTTTTTAATTTTAACCAGACTTTTGTTAGATGGTATTGCAGGGATAAAATTTTTATTTGAATTTAAATTTAAACATTTTTTTGAAATATTACATGCCCATTTTAGTTATTACAACCATTTAAAAACCTTGTTGTACCAAAGAAAATCTTTTAAAATTAAAAGAAATTATTACAAAAAAAGATCCGTGGCTTTAAGTTATTACGTATATAAAAATAGAGTATATAACAGTTTATAACTCGTTTATTAAAAGTTTTGTTAAAATGTTAATATCCCCTGATTTTTATATACTTTTGTTAAATATTACAAGAAAAAAAAATTAATCCTTAAATAATTATGAAAAAACTATTAATCCTAAGCTTTTCTACCCTATTGTTATTAAGTTCTTGCGTTTCAAAAAAAGAATATGCAGCTCTTGAAGCCAAACAAAAAGAAACCCAAGATTTATTAAATACTGCCACTGTAAAATTAAATAGTTGTTTAGCCGATAAAGCGGCCATAACTGCAAGATCTACGGCTTTAGAAGAACAAATTTCCGATTTAAGAAAAAACAATGACAACTTACAGGTTTTATCTGCTAAAGGAGCTTCTAACATTGAAAAAACTTTAGAAAGCCTTAAAGAAAAAGACCTTAAAATAACACGATTACAAGATGCCTTAACCAAAAAAGACAGTGTTACTTTGGCTATTGTTACAAGTTTAAAGCGTGAAGTGGGCATTAATGATCCAGACATTGAAATTAATGTTGAAAAAGGCGTTGTATTTATTTCAATTGCTGATAAATTATTATTTCAAAGCGGCAGTTATAATGTCACAAGCAAAGCAAAAGACATATTGGCTAAAGTTGCAAAGGTTGTAAATAGTAAACCTGATTTTGAATGTATGGTTGAAGGTCATACAGATAATGTGCCTTACAGAAAAGAACCATTATTAGATAACTGGGATTTAAGCGTTAAGCGTTCTACCTCTATCATTAGAGTTTTACAAGAATTAGGCGTTAATCCTGCTCAATTAATTGCTGCTGGTCGTGCTGATTATGTGCCTTTAGTAAGCAATGATACTGCTGAAAATAGAGCAACAAACAGACGTACAAGAATTGTAGTGCTTCCTAAAATAGACCAATTTTATGATATGGTTGAGAAAGAAATGAAAAATCTTTCTACAGGCACTAACTAAGATTTATATTTAAAACATAAAAAAAAGTCTGCTAATGCAGGCTTTTTTTATGTTTTAATCTAGATTTTGGATTTATTTATTCTTCTTTTTTGAAGTCTCTTTATTTTTAGACGCCTTTTTTTCAGCCTTTTCTTTCTTGGCTTTTTGTTTTGCTTTCTCTTTTTTTGCCTTGGCTTTAGCTTTTTCCTTGGCCTTTTTTTCTTTTTCTTTGGCTTTAGCTTTTTCCTTAGCTTTCAGTTTTTTCTTTTTTGCTTTTTTTGGTTTTAATTTCTTTTCAGGATTTTCTGTGGCTTCTAAAATCTCGCCGTTTTCTTGCTCTATACTTTCTTCAATAGAATTTGTTAAAGTACTTATGGGCGTGTCTTGAATATTGTTTTCACTTAATTCATGCAAATCAGTTTCTGTATCTTTCATGTTCATTAATTTTACATATTGTTTTAGTTTGTTGATTTTAATGCAAAATTATTACAACCAAAATTAATTATAAAAAGCTTTCGGCAATGTTAAGTTTTTATTTGAAACTAAAATTTAACATTAGGATTTTTGAAGTAAAAAGTGGATGTCATAAAAAATCCTTGAAACCGAAATTTTTATTTGGATGGATTTTAAAGAAATTTTTTAGTGCTCAATTCTCGGAACGTGAAAACTTTTTAGACATCCTCTTCTTATAATCCCGTCATTAAAATTATTTTACAATAACCCCTTGCTCTAAAATTAAATCGTATTTATAACCTGCACCAAAGTCTTTGTTTAATACAACAACAGCTTTCATTGTAAATGCAGCACCTTCTGGAACATAAGCATCGGTGGTTATCACTAAATCAAAATCATCCTGACTTCCATCTTTAATATGAATCCAGTTTCTATCCATAATACCTGCATTAATCTTGGTACAAATTCCATCTAACTGAATGGTTTTTCCTTCGTATTTTTTGGGGTCTTTAACCAAATTGGCTATTTTTATCGAACCTTTGGTTTGAACCATTTTTTCAGCATGCATAGGAATATCTTCTTTTTGACTTTGGTTTGTATTTGAATAATCGCCTACGGTTTCAACTTTAACGGTATTTGCATGATTGGCCGATACTAAGCTTCCTATTAAATACACTTTATCAAAGACTCTGTTATATTCTTTACTTTCAAAATTAGTTTTTAAAAGACCTTCTTTATAATAATAGGTTTCGCCTACTTTGGCTTCCATACTGCGTGTAGCTAACCAATACGTCTCCTCTCCTTCAGTAACATTTAGGTAGATATATTTTGAAGTAGGCAAAATTTCATTAACTACTACCGAATGAAATTCATTGGATGCTGGTGCGTTAAAATCCACATTTTCAGTTGACGAACTCGAACCTGAAAAAATATTGCTTGAATTTGGATTGGCATTATTTGATGTTACGGGAATTACTTTTGGATTATTATTGCATCCAAAAAATACACAGGTCATTGATACAACAAAAATGGATTTAATTTTCATGATTTATTGTTTTTTTTTGCTTCTAAAAAAGCGTTTAATAATTTGAGCGTTTATTCTATAATTTGTTTCGTTTTCGTAATGAGAAACCTCTCCAGATAAGCTAAAAATAAAAGATCTATCAATATAATAGGATACATATCCTCCAATATAATGCTGGCTGAATTCTGGTACATTGGTTTCATACTTATAATTTACAAATCTATAATAAATATCTGTACCTAGCCTACTATCCATAAATTCTCTTGAGTATCTTACCGAAGCAATGTTGCTTTGCAAATAGTTTGAAGTATTCATGTTATAGGTAAAAGACACTCAATTATTTTATATGGAGGTGGATCTCAATTACCCCATATCAATTATGATGATATTCATATTCATGATAATGGGCAACCAGACAGTTTATATATTGAGTTTACATATCTTGAAAAACTAGAAATTGAAAGATTTTCTAAGATTATAAATTTATTTCCAAATGATAATTCTTGAGAATAAGCATTCCCCATACTTGTTGTTGCTTTAGGCTTGTCATATATTAAATCATACGGGTGTTGCAAACCGGTTTGATGATGAGTATTATAACGATAAAGATGGAAGTAATATTGAATTTATGTTGGTTCTACACTCAACTAATGAAGGGTATTATATTTATGATGTATTAAAATAACACTATCCTAAATTTAGTAGATTTATTTTAGATGTAGTTATATAAACCATTATTATTTTTCAAATTATCACGCCTTTTCGAATAATGAAACAAAACACTTTTAATGGCAAATCACTTTTTTACTTTAGCTTGGTACTAACCTATTTCAATTCTGTCAAAAAAAATAGAATTTCTCCACGGATTCAAGAAAACTGTTTAAACATTATGATATAACCTTTTAAACTATAAAAAAGGTATTTTAAGTAAATTATTGGACATTATTATGACATAATACATAAACAAGTTGTCTTCCAAGAAATATTGCTAACATTAAAGATAATCTGATTAAATAATGAAATTGGGGTTAATAGTATAAAAAACATATTAAATAGCTCACTAGTCTCCAATCTTAACATTTTTTAAAACCTCCATATAGATTAAAAATAGAAAAAAGAAGATTTTGAAACCTATTTAAAATGTACTTATCTTTATAAGGTTAATATTTTTGTTATGAAAAAAAATATCTTAATACTTTTGCTTTTGTGCCCGCTTATTATCACGGCCCAAGCCAACAAACTCATTAGAAAAGGACTTAAAACGGTTGATCCCATTGAAAAAATACAACTGTTTTCTGAAGCTATTACCTTAGAGCCCAACAATCTTGATGCTTATTTTTATAGAGCTGTTACAAAACATTCCATTGATGATTTTAATGGTGCCATTTTAGACTACACCAAAATTATTTTTTATGAACCAAGTGCCGATGTTTATTTTAACAGAGGAAATTCTAAATATAGTTTATTGGATTATTATGGTGCTATGAACGATTATGAAGAAGCCTTAAAAATAAATCCAGAATTTATTGAAGCCCGTTATAGTTTAGGCGTAACAAAAAACGATTTAGAGGATTATAAAGGTGCTATTAAAGTTTTAGATTTACCAAATGTTTTTAAATCATACCCTATTTTATTGCAATTAGCGCGTGCCTATGCCGGCCTAAAAGAGCATTTAAAAGCACTTCAGCATTACAATGCCGCAGTACTTCTTAATCCAAATAGCATTACTTTTTATGCGCGTGGGGTATTTTTTATGGACATCAATTATTTTGAAAAAGCAAATAACGATTTTAACGCCATCATTTATTTAGATAAAACAAATTTCGCCGCTTACTTTTTTAGGGGCATTTCGTCTTTCTTTTTAGGAAAATACCAAGATGCTTTGATTGATTTTACAGTAGCTTCTCAAAATGATATCACAGATTTTGACGCCGTTTTAGGTTTGGCCTTATCTCATTACAAATTAAATGATTTGACCAACACAAAATTAAATTTTGAAAAAGCAAAGAGTATTTTAATGGGATCCAATATCTCTAAAAAAGATGACTTAGAACTTTTTAAAAACACTTATTGGTATCAAAAACAATTATATGCCTTTAGCGAACTTTATAGTGAAATAAGCCAGCTTTAGAATTTTATCCTTTATATTTCAATGGTAAATGCACCACTTTTTTAGTTTCAAAAAATTCTTCAAAGAAGTATTGATTTAAATTATAAACCATTGCCGTTTTATAGTCTTGGAGTTCATCAGTTAAATCGCCTCCTTTTAAATATAAAATACCATTTTTTAAATCGTGGTTTTGTCTTTTAGCAATTTTTCCTTTTGTCCAATGTACAAACGTTGGCATAATAGCAACCGCTCTACTTACAATAAAATCATAGGTATTATTAATGTCTTCAACTCTACCATGAGTCGTTTTAACATTAGTTAAACCCAAGCCTTCAACAACCTCATCAACTACTTTTATTTTTTTTGCAATACTATCAACCAAATGAAAAGAAACGTCAGGAAACATAATAGCCAAAGGTATTCCGGGAAAACCGCCTCCAGTTCCAACATCTAGTATCTTTGCGCCATTAATAAACGGCATAACTTTTGCTATACCAAGAGAATGTAAGACATGGCGCAAGTATAATTCCTCAATATCCTTTCGAGAAACCACATTAATTTTTAAGTTCCAATCTTGATAAAGTGACTCTAATTTTTTGAATTTAGAAATTTGGTCCTCGGTTAGATTTGGGAAATATTTCAAAATAAGTTCCATAAGTCTTAATTTTCTGCAAAAATATACTTTTTATATACATTTTTTTGCGAAAAAACGTTATAAGTTCAATCGGTTTATGCCTATATTTGCCACATGTGTAGTAAATCGACCCTTTTATCGATAACACCATTTAAATTAATAACATGACAAAACAAGCACTTTCATTCTCAAGAACAGACTCTGCAAAGTTTTTTAAAACACTTAACAAACGTGTAAACGATTATTTTAAAGAGAATAATTTAAAACGTACAGGCAACTGGAAACTTTGGGTTAAAACCATTGTTATGTTTTCTTTATTCTTAACACCATATTTTTTAATTCTAACTTTAAGCATTCCTGGATGGGCACAATTACTCTTAACCTTTGTTATGGGAATTGGTATGGCTGGAGTTGGCATGAACGTAATGCATGACGGTAATCATGGTTCTTTCTCAAATAAAGAATGGATTAACAGGCTCATGGGTAGCAGCATTTATATCCTTGCCGGCAATGTTTACAATTGGCAAGTGCAACATAATGTATTGCATCATACTTACACCAATGTTCACGGGTATGATGAAGACTTAGATGCTGGGCGAATTTTACGCTTTACAGAACATTCTGAATGGAAATGGTATCATAAATTTCAACACTATTACTCTGTTTTACTTTATGGTTTATTAACCATTAATTGGGCCATAACTACAGATTGGCAACAGATGAAGCGTTATATGAAACGAAAATTATCATACGGAAAGTTACCAAATCCTGTTTGGAACTGGAGCAAACTAGTGATTTCAAAAGTGATTTATGTAGGTATATGGATTGTAATACCTATGGTGTTTTTAGACATTGCTTGGTGGAAAATACTACTTGGTTTTTTCCTGATGCATTATACTGCAGGCCTTATTTTAAGTGTTGTATTTCAATTAGCTCATGTTATGGAAGAAGCTGAAATGCCTCGACCATCAGAAGATGGACTTTTAAAAAATACTTGGGCCATCCATCAATTAAAAACAACTATAAACTTTAGTACAAAAAACAAAATTGTAAATTGGTTTACAGGTGGTTTAAATCATCAAGTAGAACATCATATTTTTCCAAATATTAGTCATATTCACTACACAAAAATTTCAAAAATAGTTAAAGAAACGGCTAAAGAATTTAATTTACCCTATCACGAATATAAAACGACGCGAAAAGCAATTATTGCTCATTTTAAATACTTGCGTGATATGGGCATGAAACCTGCATTACAAGTCTAACATTATTATCATTATTTTTTAAATGCAATTACTATCGGATAGAATTTTAAACATGGCTACGTCTGCTACGCTAGCTATGGCTGCAAAAGCAAGAGAATTAAGAACTGAAGGTAAAGATATTATTGGGTTAAGCCTAGGTGAACCAGATTTTAATACGCCAGATTTTATAAAAGAAGCTGCTATTCAGGCCATTCATGACAACTATAACTCCTACTCTCCTGTTGATGGTTATGTAGATTTAAAAGAAGCCATCATAACCAAGTTTAAGCGTGATAATAAATTAACATATAAGCCATCTCAAATAGTGGTCTCTACTGGCGCAAAACAATCTTTAGCCAATATTGCTGCTGTTATGACCAATATGGGTGATGAAGTTATATTGCCTTGTCCATATTGGGTTAGTTATGCTGATCTTATTAAATTGAACGATGGCATTCCTGTTGAAGTTAAAACAACGATTGCAACAGATTTTAAAATGACTCCTGAACAATTGGAAGCAGCTATTACACCAAAAACAAAAATGATTTGGTTTAGTTCTCCTTGCAATCCAAGTGGTTCTGTATATAGTAAAGAAGAATTACGTGCTTTGGCAGATGTGCTGTTAAAATATCCAAACATTTACGTGGTTTCTGATGAGATTTATGAGCATATTAACTTTGTTGGAAGTCATGCTAGTATCGCTCAATTTGAGGATATGTATGACAGAACCATTACCGTAAACGGTGTTTCTAAGGCCTTTGCTATGACCGGTTGGCGTATTGGCTACATTGGTGCTCCAGAGAAAATTGCAAGAGCTTGCAACAAAATGCAAGGTCAAATAACAAGTGGCGCCAACTGTATTGCACAACGTGCCGTGATTACCGCTTTAAACGCCGACCCATCTACTGTAAAATACATGATTGATGAATTTAAGGTAAGAAGAGATTTAGTTCTTGATTTATTAAGTACTATTGAAGGCTTTAAAACCAACGTACCAGAAGGTGCTTTTTATGTATTCCCAAATATTTCATATTACTACGGAAAAACATTGCGTGGTAAAACCATTAATAATGCTTCTGATTTTTCTATGTATTTATTGGAAGAAGCCTTAGTAGCTACCGTTGATGGCGAATCCTTTGGAAACCCAGATTGCATAAGAATTTCATATGCTGCTTCGCAAGAACAAATTATTGAAGCTATTAAAAGGATAAAAGAAGCTGTTAGTTAAAAATTCCCTTTTTATTAATATTTTAATGCTTTTTGAATAAGTTTTGTATTCCAAAGATCATGACTTATACTAAAGCACAACCTGGTAGTAAAAATGGTTTAAAAGCCACGTAGATAAACCTATTTATAGGCTGAAAAACTTAAAATCTTAAACATCCAATAACCACTGCGCAAATTTAAAGGGTAGTGGTTATTTTTATTATAAAACTTAAGAGAATTATTAGAAGAACTTCCTAAACTTAAAAGACAAAAAAACAGCCAATTATTTAAACTCACAGTATTTGGTTGGTTTTGTAAAAAAGATTTAGGAATGAAAAAGCGATTACGTTAAAATTACCTTTAAATTAATCGCTTTTATAAATCTTTATATTTAAAAAATAGTTTTATCAATGGCTTAAATAATATATTGTTTTTAACAATTTACATACTATCAAACGGTTTCATTCAACCAAGCTTTCATCATCCAAATAGTTTTTTCTTGTTCTGTAATAAAATCGCTCATCATAGAATTTGTACCTTCATCATTCGCTTCATCTGCTTTATTTAAAACAAGACGTTCAAGCTTAAGCAATTCTGTTAAAGATTCTACAATTAAGCGAACCGCTAAATCATCTTGAGAAATATTTTTCCCAACAGGCACCTTTGAATGTTCGTCATAATCCTTAAATGTGTGCAAAGGAACCACACCCAAAGTTAATATACGTTCTGCAATTAAATCTACTTTTATATTAGCATCGGTATATAGTTCTTCAAATTTTACATGTAAATCAAAAAAGCGTTTGCCTTTAATATTCCAATGAATGCCTCTTAAATTTTGATAATACGTTTGAAAGTTTGCTAATAACTTGTTTAAATCATTAGCTAAATCTTGAGTTTTCTTTTGGTCTAATCCTAAACTATTAAGTTTCATTTTATTTTGCTTTATATTACTACAAATTTAATCTATTATTAACGTAATTTATTATAAGTTTTATTGATACTTTTTATATTTTTATAGTCTAAATCAATACAAATGACTATTACACAATTATATTACGTTTTAGCAGTAGCTGAACATCAAAATTTCACTAAGGCAGCAGAAAAATGTTTTGTTACTCAACCTACCTTGAGTATGCAAATTCAAAAATTAGAAGACCAACTGGATGTTTTAATTTTTGATCGCAGCAAAAAGCCTATTGAATTGACAGAAGTTGGTAGAAAGATTGTAAACCAAGCCAAGAATATTGTTAATGAATCTTACAGAATACAAGATATTGTAGACCAACAGAAAGGGTTTATTGGTGGCGAATTTAAATTAGGCATCATCCCTACCATTATGCCTACATTGTTACCTATGTTTTTAAAAACCTTTATAAAAAAGCATCCGAAGGTTAAGCTAAAAATAGAAGAATTTACCACAGATGAAATAATTTCAAGAATTAACGATGGCCATTTAGATGCAGCCATTGTTGCCACACCTTTGGAAATTGATACTATAAAAGAGCGCGTACTATATTACGAACCCTTTGTGAGCTACATTCCAAAAGGTCACAGACTACATCAAAATAAAAAAATTGACATTTCAGACTTAGATATTAATGATATGCTGCTTTTACAAGACGGCCATTGTTTTAGAGATGGCGTGATAAACCTTTGTAAAGCCTTTAAAAATAATACTGAAGATAATTTTCAAATTGAAAGTGGCAGTATTGAAACCTTAATAAAACTATCCAATGAAGGCTTAGGAATGACCCTTTTACCTTACTTGCATACTTTAGACATAAAAGAAAATGAAAAAGACAACTTACTTTATTTTAACGACCCAAGCCCTGCAAGAGAAGTTAGCATTATTTATCATAAAAGCGAATTGAAAATGCAAATTATTGAAGCTTTACAAACAGTAATAGCAGGTATTATAAGAGGTGCCATTGCCTTTCAAAATGTTCAAATAATAAGTCCGAAAGCGAAATAATAAAAGCGACTAAAAGTCGCTTTTATTCTATTTGTTTAAATACATTAAAGATTGATTTAATTGTGGATTCTGCTGTACCAACGAAAGAATAAATAATCTTAATTCTTCAATCTCATAAGGCAATAATCTTTGAACTGCCTTTTGTACTTCCTTGCAGAATAATGTGACATCAAAACTAACTTTTTTAAGAATGGTTTTGGTGTATTCTAACATTGCTCTTGCCATAATATAACTTAAGGTTTTTGGTTGAAAAAATTACTAAATTATAACTGTTTAGGCGGATTAATTTTTATTAATAACTCTAAATTAATGAAAAATATTGTACTAACTAAATGTTTAAATAAAAATTAACAAAAAAAGGACCATATGCTTATTAATCTTTGCCGTTTGAACGTAGTTTAAATAGTTTGAATTTGTGTTTAAATAAAAAATTTATATTTTTGTTTTCAAATTAGTGCTGCAAAGCATTCATTTAAGTTGTAATTGCTAACAATTAACATGGGTTTGTTTTATTTAAATAAATAATAACAATACTTTTACTCTCTCAAATCAATGAACACTTTTAAAGTACTCTCATTAGTTCTTGTATGTATTTTTTTTAACAGCATAAATGCACAAACGGGTCCAGGTGGCGTTGGCACTAATGATGGAAACTCATCACTCATTATTTGGTACAGACCGGATAATGGTATTTCAACAACAGGCTCTTTAATTGATAGTTGGACAAATTCAGCAGGTCTTGCAGCATTCAACATTAGTGAAACCGGATCTCAAAGACCCACATTAATTTCTGGCACCCTTAACGGTTATAACGAGGTAAGTTTTAATGGAAGCAACAGGCTTAGAACTGGGTTAACAATAACTTCTTCAAATTTTATAACCAACCAAGCGTCTTCTTTTATTGTTGTAAAGGCTAATAATACAACACAAAATTCATCCGTTTATACAACAGATCCTTTAGTTGGAAGTACTAGATTTAGCAACCATATTCCTTGGAGTGGAACTGTTTATTACGATATAGGAAGTTGTTGTAGTAGTAATGCTAGAATTCAAGTAGGTGGCTTATCAGGGTTAACCAACTATTCCATTTGGTCCTATGATGCAAACCCAACCACTGGTAAGCAACTGTACCGAAACGAAAGTTTATTGCAAAGTAGGGCTAACACCTCAACATACACCTCGCATGCAAGCCAAAGATTCAACTTAGGAGCAAACACTTCTGGCTCTAGTGGGTTTTCAGGTAATGTTACAGAACTTGTTATCTTTAAAAATAAAGTCAATAAGGCTCAGCGAATTATTATTGATAACTACTTAGCCGCAAAGTACAATCAAACACTTAATAACAACGACTTTTACACAAGAGATAATTCTGGTAATGGTAACTTCGACCATCATGTAGCTGGCATTGGACAAGCTGATGATGGCTCCAATCATACAGATTCTCAAGGAACTGGTATTGTAAGAATAAGTAATCCAACTAGTTTAAGTAATAATGAGTTTTTGTTTTGGGGTGAAGAAACAAGAAACCTAACTTACAGTTTTAGCACAAATACTAGCACGTTTACCGAGCAATTAAACTCTAGATGGCATGTTAATACTCAAGGCAACCTTGGAACGGTAACCGTATCTTTTGATATAAGTACCATCGATTTAACTGGTAAGCAATCTTGTTCTGAATTGCAATTGGTTGTGGATAATAATTATGATTTTTCATCTCCAGAAAACGTCTATCCTCTTACTATTGTTGGCACAACGGCAAGTGCAACCGGTGTAACTATTAACAATAACCGTTATTTTACTTTACGCTATGCCGATCAAATAGTATGGGATGGTTCAAGTTTTTATAATGGCTCGGGGTTGGGAAATGCCCCAAATTCAACCAATGCCTGTTTAAAGCTTACAGTTAAGCCCGGAGCAGCTGCAAATTTAACTTTTAATGCCCATGTAAGATCTGTTGAAGTTGAAACTGGAGGCACCTTAAATGTATTGGATGGTGTGTTATTAGAGATCGAAAATGAAGTCATTATAAATGGTATCATCGACTTAGTTGGTGAAGCACAACTTATTCAAAACCACACAAGCGCAAGTTTAAATTCTGGAACTGGGCATTTAATTATTAGGCAACAAGGTTCTACAAACATGTTTAATTATAATTATTGGAGCGCTCCAGTTAACAGAAATGGAAATTGGCAAATTGGCTATTTAGAAGATGCAACAGGAGCCTTAAACTTTAGCAATGCCTTAAACCCTAACCCAGCTACAATACCCATTACCCTTAGCAACCAATGGTTGTATAGTTTTAATGGCTTATCTGGAAATTATTATGATTGGTCTAAACTATCTACCGCATCCAACATCCCTCCAGGCATTGGTTATACCATGAAAGGCTCAGGAGCAACAACACCAGAACAAGAATATATTTTTAAAGGCATTCCAAACAATGGTAATTATTCCATTCCGGTTTTCGCAAATACCGATATTTTAATAGGAAATCCCTATCCATCTGCCTTAAATACAGATCAATTTATTAACGATAATTTAGCTGTAATAGATGGTTCCTTGCATTTTTGGGAATCATTTTCAACCAACAACAGTCATTTTTTAACAAACACCGAAGGTGGTTATGCTACTTATAATTTAATGATGAGCTTGCCCGCTGTTGCAGACGCTTCTGGCTTAACTAGTGGTAGTGGTAGTGCTTTAAAACCAGCACCAACCCCATATATTAATATCGGTCAAGGATTTTTTACAAGTATCTTAAATTCTGGTTCTTTAATATTCAATAATTCGCAACGCGCTTTCGCCAGAGAATCTGTTAACGAAACCGTATATTATAAAACCAATCCAAAGAATTCAAAAACAAAGACTAGCAGCGATAGCAGGTCTAAAATTTGGTTTTCGTTTACAGGGCCAAAAGGCCATTCTAAAATTATAGGATTGGGTTACGATAGTAGAACAACGTATGATTTTGATAAAGGTTATGATGCTAAATCTTATAACACCTTAAAAAATGATTTGTATTGGTTGTTAGATAATGAATCTTTATCCATTCAAGCGCTACCAGAAATAAATATCCAAGATCGATTACCCTTAGGAATTAAAATTTTAGATGCTGGTATTTATACGTTTTCAATACAAAAGCATGAAAATATCCCAGCAGATTTGAATCTTTATTTAGTTGATAATTTCCAAAACATCTATTACGATTTACGTGATGCAGATGCTCAAATATTTTTAAGTTCAGATACATTAGAAAATCAATATTCTATAGCATTTCAAGAAGATGCCATATTAGGAACAGACTCTGTTGATTTTAAAACCTTTTTTACTTCTTATCGTTCTAATACAAAAACTTTAGAATTATTTTTTAAAGAAGATTTTAATGAAATTGTTGAACAATTAACTATATATAGTTTGGTTGGACAAGAGGTTTTAACTATAAAATCTCCAAAATCGAACAAAATTGATTTATCAGACATTTCAGATGGGGTTTATATTCTTAAATTAGATACAAAAACATCTAAAGTTAATAACAATATCAAATTTGTAAAATACTAACCGTTATAAAAAAATTAAAATCGGTTATCACCATCTAATAAATTTCCAATGCCACCAAGTATGCTACCTTCACCCTTTTGTTTTCCACCGCCTTCAGGAGCAGATGCCAATACGCGTCCGGCCAATCTGCTAAATGGTAAGGATTGAATGTAAACCGTTCCTGGACCTTGCAACTTAGCAAAAAACAAGCCTTCTCCACCAAAAATGGTGTTTTTAATGCCTCCTACAAATTCAATATCATAATCTATATTTTGCGTAAAACCTACAATGCAACCCGTATCTACACGTAAGGTTTCTCCACGTAGTAGCTCTTTTTTGGCCATAGTGCCACCTGCATGTACAAAAGCCATACCGTCTCCTTCTAGTTTTTGCATGATAAACCCTTCGCCACCAAAAAGTCCTCTTCCTAAACGTTTACTAAACTCAATACCAACGCTCACGCCTTTTGCTGCGCATAGAAAAGCATCTTTTTGGCAAATAAATTTACCACCAAATTCTGTTAAATCTACCGGAATAATCTTTCCCGGGTAAGGAGAAGCAAACGATACTTTTCTTTTTCCAACAACCGTATTATAAAACGCTGTCATAAATAAACTTTCACCAGTAAGAATTCGTTTTCCAGCTCCTAAAATGGATCCTAAAAACCCATCGTTTTTAGTAGAACCATCTCCAAAAATGGTTTCCATTTTAATACCATCATCCATCATCATAAAACTTCCTGCTTCGGCAATAACGCCTTCTTGTGGGTCTAGTTCTATTTCTACATATTGCATTTCTTCGCCATAAAGCTTATAATCTATTTCGTTTGCTGTCATTTTTTATAATGTTTATTTTTATTTTCTATTAGTTATTGATTTTGGGATTTTGTTACAGAATTTAGTTAGTTGTTCAACTGTTTTTTGTTGAGCTGTATAAACTAAACAAATCCTCGCATAACAACTTAACTTTTAACTTTAATGCTCCATTCAAAATTAAATGTAGAAACCACAACACCGTCTTGATTAACTCCTACAGATTGCATCCAAAAGGATTGCCCCTCGCCCGTTTTTATGGTGTTTTTAATGGCTTGATCTATGGCATGCCCATCTTTACATGTAAAGGTGATTTTTCCAGTTGCCTTTTTAGTAAACGTGGCATTATTGGTAGTTACCAACATAGAAATTCGCTTACCAGATTCTTGAATTTTCCCAATCAATAAAGCTCCTGTTGAAAACTCTGCCGCCATACCTTGCACGGCCCAAAACATGGACTTAAACGGATTTTGATTTATCCAGCGATGCCTAACGGTAACAACACTTTTATCATTATCAATAAATCGGGTTCTTACACCACATATATAGGCCGAAGGCAATTTAAATATCGTGTATGCATTTAATTTTCTGGCTGTTATTTTCATTATATGTTTTTGTATTTGCCACTAAAATATTGAAAATAAACGAGATTTCAATTTGTTAAATTTTTGTTAATTTTTAGTACTATGTTTTACATAATACTTTCTTTTAGATATATATTTGTATAGGATATTATTATATACTTTTAAAATCATGTTAGACAATCATCAAAAAAACATCGCAACATTTATTCATTTATCAACCTTTAGCAGGTTTATTATTCCTTTAGGTAACTTTATAGGGCCAATCATCCTGTGGGTAAGTAATAAAGATAAATCTGAATTTATTGATGCTCATGGTAAACAAGCCATTAATTTTCAGATTAGTGTTTTATTGTATGCCATCATTTTAGGCACTATAAGCATTCCATTTTTAATATTTAATATCTTTAATGGTTTTGACTTTATTAACTTTAATGGTTTTTATGATTTTCATTTTAATATTGGTAAACCTTCCCCTCTGCTTTATGTAGGTGGTGCTTTAGGAGGTCTAGCTATTCTAGGCTTTATTTTAGAACTTGTCTTTATCATAAAAGCCAGTTTAAAAGCCAGGGATGGAGAATTATATCAATATCCATTTACTATTAATTTCATCAAGTAATTCATCATAAATCAATCAAAAAATGAACAGTTTCACAATACTTAAACGCTTTAGAACATGAAGATAGAAAACACAAAAGCACAAATGCGTAAAGGGGTTTTAGAATACTGCATACTCTCTGTTTTAAAAGACGAAGATGCCTATGTTGCAGAAATTTTAGAAACCTTAAAAGACGCCAAACTGCTTGTTGTAGAAGGAACCATTTATCCGCTACTTACAAGATTAAAAAATGCGGGTCTTCTAAATTACAGATGGGAAGAATCCACCTCGGGACCACCAAGAAAATATTACGGTTTAACAGAAACCGGTAAGCTTTTTTTAAAAGAATTAAATACCACTTGGAGCGAATTACAAAACGCCGTTAACCTAGTAACCAGAAAAAAAACAACAAAAAATGAATAAAACAGTCAACATAAATTTAGCAGGTATATTTTTTCATATTGATGAAGATGCTTACCTAAAATTACAACGCTATCTTGATGCTATAAAACGTTCATTTACAGACTCTCAAGGTCGTTCAGAAATTATCTCAGACATTGAAGCACGTATAGCCGAACTTTTTAGCGAACGCGTAAAAAACGACAAGCAAGTTATAGGCAACAAAGAAGTAGATGAAGTTATCTCCATTATGGGACAACCAGAAGACTATTTAGTTGACGACGAAATTTTTGAAGATGAACCACAACCAACACAAAGGAAAAAATCTGCTCCATCTAAAAAATTGTTTAGAGATACAGACAACTCATACATTGGTGGTGTAGCTTCTGGACTTGGTCACTATTTAGGTATTGATGCTGTTTGGTTGCGATTAATCTGGCTATTATTAGCCATTGGGTCTGGCGGAACATTTATTTTAATATATATCCTATTTTGGGTATTGGTTCCTGAAGCTATAACAACTGCAGACAAACTTACCATGACTGGCGAGCCCGTTAATATAAGCAACATAGAAAAAAAAATTAAAGACGGATTTGATAGTGTTTCAGAAACCGTAACCGATGTTGCAAAAAACGTATCGGAGTCTGTTTCTGGAGCTGCTAAAAATGTATCAAATGCCGCAAAAAAAGTCGATTTAAAAAAACAAGGCAATAACATAAAATCAAGCTCAAAAACTTTTTTTGATACCATTGGAGATATCATTATGTTCTTTTTTACGGTGTTTGCAAAGTTTGTTGGAATTATTTTAATGATAACTGGTGCCGCAGCTTTAATTGCACTAATTATAGGCTTATTTTCTGTAGGAGTAACCAATATTATTCATATTCCAGGCTTGGATATGATAGATGTTGTAAATGCAGGAAATACCCCAATTTGGTTGGTATCGCTTTTAGCCTTTTTTACAGTTGGTATACCTTTCTTTTTTCTGTTTTACTTAGGATTAAAAATATTGGTAAACAATTTAAAGTCTATTGGCAATATTGCAAAGTTTACCTTATTAGGCATTTGGATTTTATCAATCATTGGATTAATTATTATAGGCATAAGACAAGCTAGCGAACATGCTTTTAATGAACGAGTTGTTGAAAAACAAGAGTTTTACATGGCTCCTGCAGATACGCTGAAAATAAAAATGGTTAATAATGACACTTATGGAAGCCCTTACAGAAGTCATCAATCATTTAAATTTGCTCATAATGAAAAAGGAGATAAAATTATTTATTCTTCAGATATTGAAATTATAGTGAAATCGACCACAGATTCATTAGCCACCATAAGTATTGAAAAATCAGCTGATGGAAGAGATTACGCTTCTGCCATTGAACGTGCAAAAAACATAAGCTATCATTATAAAATAAAAGGAAATGACATTCTTTTAGATAATTATTTGTCTACAGAAGTTAAAAATAAATTTAGCGATCAAGAAATTGTCGTCATCTTATATTTACCTGAAGGTATTATTGTTAATTTCAACAACAATACCAAGAATTTTTTAAATTATAGAACTCACGATGGGAACATAGTATCTTCAGATTATACAAATCACTTTCTAAAAGTCATTACAGATGATGTGGAGTGTTTAGATTGTCCTGATGACATAGATATTGACATACAAAATGACGACGACGGCATAAAAATCAATAAAGAAGGCATTGAAGTTAAAGTAGACAGTAGTAGTTTAAGAATTAACAATAATGGGATAAAAGCCAATAGTCCAGATGTTAAAGTAAACATTGACAACCAAGGTATTCAAATTAAAACAGATTCCGATTAACATTCGGGACCAATAACAATTCATCAATAAAAATCAACAATTCAGATATTTAAGTTATTCATTAACCAGATTTACTTAGATATTTGACAACATCAAAAAACTAACAGTTATGACAACACTAATCAAATTTTTAATTGCAACCGTATTAAGTCTATCATTTTTCTCATGTAATTTTGATATGAATTTCATTCAAGGTGTTAAAGGAAATGGCAATATTCAACTAGAAAACCGCATTCCAAACCAATCTTTTAATACCATTAAAGCAAGCCAAGGACTTGAAGTTTATTTAACCCAAGGAAATGAAGAAAGCATTGTTATTGAGGCTGATGAAAATTTACATGCCATCATTAAAACAGAAGTAAAAGACAATGAATTATTAATTTATGCAGACAAAAATATTGAACATGCCTCTGCTAAAAAAATTATGGTAACCTTTAAAGATGTTATAAAAATTACTTCAACCAGTGGTAGTGATGTGATTTCTAACAACACCATCAATGCCGATTATTTAGAACTGGACAGTTCAAGTGGCAGTAATATGAACCTTAATGTAAATACCAGTACCCTCACTTGTAATTCTAGTAGCGGAAGCGATTTAAAACTTTCTGGTAAAACCGAAAGACTAATTGCCGAAGCCTCAAGTGGAAGTGATATAAAGGCTGCCAATTTAATTGCAGAATCCAGTCAAGTAAAAGCAGCAAGTGGCGCAGATATCACAGTAAACACCGTTAAAGAATTAACGGCCAATGCTAATAGTGGAGGCAATATTAAGTATTACGGAAATCCTGAAAAAGTAAATATAAGCGATGCCCCATCTGGTAGTATAGAAAAGCGATAATCTGGAATCCCTATATATATTGGATTTGTGCATAAAAAAAACCAGTTGTTAAAACAACTGGTTTTACTTGTAGCGGGAACTGGACTCGAACCAGTGACCTTCGGGTTATGAGCCCGACGAGCTACCTACTGCTCTATCCCGCGATATTAAATCCTAAAACAATTTTCTTAGCTTTTAACTTTCGGTTCATAATGCCGAGCATCTTGTTTCGGATTGCAAATATACAATCCTTTTTAATTTTGGCAAGGATAAATGTTAAAAATATTATTGCTATAAACTATCCTCTTGAAAATTAGACGACTTTAAATTTAAAATAACAATAATAATGACTCATGACAAAAAGTTGTGTAAAGAACAGATCAGCTAAAGGAACTGATTTTTATATTTCATCAAAAAAAATAAAATCTAAAAAAAAATCGTCTAAAAATTACTTTTCAGACGACCTCTTTCTAATTCAAAAAAAACAAACTAAGTGCGTTTTGCTTTTTTAGCAAGTTTTGCCGCTTTCTTTTCTTTTGGTGTTAAAACGGCTTCTTTTTTTACGTTTTTCTTTGCGTCTTGTGATTTTGCCATAGTTAATTAATTTGATTAATAAAGTTAAGCTTTAAGTACGATTCTAAAACGTGCTTTTCCAGCTTCTAAATGATGTATTGCTTTATTTACATCTTCCATCTTAAACTCTTCAACGGTAGGATAAATATCGTGCCGCACACAAAACTCTAACATCTTACGTGTTAACGCAATACTGCCTAAAGGACTGCCACCAACCGATTTTTCGCCCATAATCATGCTAAAGGCAGGAATGGCCATAGGCTCTAAAACAGCTCCAACCGTATGTAGTTTTCCCTGCGGTGCTAAGGTAGTTAAAAAGGAATTCCAATCTAAACTCACATTCGTAGTATTTAAAATAAAATTTAAAGTGCCGGCGATTCCTTGTAGCGCATCTGGATTTGTAGAATCTACCACATGATGCGCTCCCATTTTTAAGATTTCGTTTTTCTTATTAGGGTTTGAACTAAAGGCCGTAACCTCACAACCCCAAGCTTTTAAAAACTTAATGGCCATATGACCTAGTCCGCCTACACCAATCACACCTACTTTATCGGTAGGCTGAACACCTGATAACACAATAGGGTTAAAAACAGTTATACCACCACAAAATAAAGGGCCTGCCTTAGCCATATCTAATCCTTTAGGTAATAAAGTAACCCAAGACCAATGACCTCTTACAGCATCAGCAAAACCGCCATGTCTGCCCACAATGGTACCTTCGGCACTACCGCATAAATGTTGCTTTCCATCCATACATTGGTTACAATGCATGCATGAGGAAGAATACCAGCCCATACCAACTTTATCACCAATTTTAAGGCCCTTAACTTCACTTCCTAAGGCAATAACTTCTCCAACTATTTCGTGTCCTGGTACTAACGGATACTGCGTCATGCCCCAATGGTTATGTATCATACTTAAATCGGAATGGCAAATACCGCAATAAAGTACCTTAATGTCAACTTCCTCATTGCCAATATCAGGTAAATCATATTGTATTTTTTCCAATTTTGCGCCTGCTTGTTTAGCAGCATAGGCATTTATTTTTCTCATAATAGCTATAATTTTAACTGTGATAAGATATAAAAAAAATGGCGCACTTGTAGTGAAAAAGACGTTAAAATTCAATTAAACAAAAAAACTTATTTCTTACTTTTACAAGCACAAAAAAATAAAATCTGATGAAAATAATTGGAATTGGCAAAAACTATGTGAGCGATAAAGCAGATATCAATGCTCTTAAAACTGGTGAACAACTCATTTTTTTAAAAGCCGAAAGCACGTTAGTAACCCATAATAAAGACATCCTTTATCCGGATATTACAAATGAATTGGCTTATGAGGTGGAATTGGTTATAAAAATCGGTAAAAAAGGCAAAGACATTCTCTTGGAAAATGCGGCTTCGCACATGTCTGAAATAGCCGTTGGTATAGATTACACAGCCAAAGATATCTTTAATGCAAGCAGAGCCAACAAAGGGCCTTGGGCTTTGTCTAAAGGTTTTGATGGTGCCTCTCCTATATCTAGTTTTAAGCCTGTTTCAAATTTTAAAGATTTAAATAATATCAACTTTGACCTACGTATCAATGGAGAACAAAAACAAGCTGGAAACACCAGTGACATGATCTATTCCTTTAGCGAAATTATTGTCTTTGTATCTAAATATATGACCTTGGAACCTGATGACCTCATTTTTACTGGAACGCCTGCTTTGGGCTCTGGACTAAACGTAAAAGGCGACCATCTTCAGGCATCTATAGAAGGCGAATTACTATTGGATTTTAAAATTGTTTAAGCTTAATTCAAAAAACTATATTTATTTAGCACAAAACAGCTCCCTATTTGTAGTTTGTACCTTCATTTTTAACTAAATTGCTGGTATGAACACCATTGCTGAACGTATTTATGATTTTTTAAAAGGGTTCCCCCCTTTTAGCATGCTTGCGCCCGAAAATTTACGGGCCATATGTAAATCTGTTGAAGTGCATTATGTTGAAAAAGACAGCTTTGTTTTTAAAACCAATGAGCTTGTAAAAGACACCTTTTATGTGGTAAAAGATGGTGATATTGGTTTATTCTCTGCGAACAATGAACTGGTTGATGAGTGTGATGAAGGCGATATTTTTGGGTTACGCGCCTTAATGCGACAAGGAACTTATGTATTAAGTGCCAAAGCCATTGAAGAAAGCATTGTTTACAGCATCTCATCCAAATTGTTTGATGATCATATAGCGCCAACACCCGAAGCCAGTAAATATTTAATGTCTAATTTGGCATCAAATTATAGAAAATCTCATAACGAAGACCACAATCATACCAACATAAGCTCCTTAGAAAATACCGCTTCAGGGTTTACCGATCTTTTAGAAGAACAAACCGCCGATTATTCTAAAAATCCCATCGTATGCAGTCCGGAAACCAGCATAAAAGAAGCCGCAACGTTAATGACAGAAAAACGGGTTGGCTCTATCATAATTACACATAAGAATAAACCTCTGGGCATTATAACCGATAAAGATTTAAGAACAAAAATAGCCACAGGCACCTTTTCAATACATGACCAAGTAAAAGACATCATGTCTTCACCCGTGATAACGTATCCTACCAATATCACCGTGGCCGAAGCTCAAATTGCCATGATAAAACATAAAATAACCCACTTATGTATTACAGAAGATGGCACGGTGAATTCTGAATTGACAGGAATTTTATCAGAGCACGACATCATCGTGATTAGAGAAAATAATGCCTCTGTTTTAATAAAAGAAATTAAAAGAACTAAATCTGTAAACGATTTAAAGCAAATACGCTTACGTGCCCAAAAGTTACTGAACCGTTATATAGAACAGCAAATCCCTATAACATTTGCTTCAAAAATCATCACTGAAATCAATAACAGTATTACCTGCAAACTGATTGAAAACGCGGTTAATAGCATGCCTACATCGGTGCCAACTTCTTTTGCCTGGTTAGCCATCGGGAGTCAAGGCAGAGAAGAACAGCTTTTGCTAACCGACCAAGATAATTCCTTAGTGTTTAACGATGTTCCAAAAAAAGATTTACAAAAAACCCAAAATTACTTTTTAGAACTTTCAAAAAAAGTAACCCAAGATTTAAATACCGTAGGTTTTGAGTTTTGTCCTGCCAATATGATGGCCAGCAACCCAAAATGGTGCTTATCCTTATTACAGTGGAAAGCACAATTTAAACGATGGATTACTTCGCCAGACCAAGATCATTTAATGCTTTGCACCATCTTATTTGATTTTGAGCCTATCTATGGCAACAAAGAGTTGGTGGACGAAATGGCTGAAGGTATTTTTGATTCTATAAGTCACCATGAAATATTTTTGAATCATTTAGGGGTCAATGCCTTAAAAAATCCTCCGCCATTAAGTTTCTTTAGACAGTTTTTAGTAGAACAAAGTGGCGAACATAAAGACCAGTTTGATATTAAAGCAAGAGCCATGATGCCATTGGTAGATGCCGCCCGACTTTTAATACTCTCAAACAATATAAAATCACATAACAATACTATTTTAAGGTATAAAAAACTTATGGAGCTGGAACCACAAAATAAGGACTTATACAATGATGCATTGCTTGCCTTTAAAAACCTGTTGCAATTCAGAACCGAACAAGGCTTAAAACATCATGATTCTGGTAGGTTTATCGATTTAAAATCGCTGAGCAAAGTCAATCGATTACAACTAAAAAATTGCTTTAAAACCATTAAGGACATCCAAGAATTAATTTTAGTCAGATTTAACCTATCCCAATTTTTGTAGCATGCTTTGGTTTAAAAAAAAAAACATCCTGATTTCTGGAATTCGTATCTGGAGCATTTTAAAAACCCTCAAAATACTGATTTAGAAACCTTGCGTTTTGTAGTGTTTGATACCGAAACTACAGGATTAAACCCAAAGGTGGACAGAATTTTGTCCATTGGAACGGTTGCCATTGAACATAAGGTTATAAAAATTTCTGATAGCTTTGAATGTTATATTTCGCAAGACATCTTTAATCATGAGAGTGTGAAAATACACGGTCTTCTTAAAACTGGTCCTCATAAAAAAATGGAGGAAAAAGACGCCATCGTGTTGTTTTTAAACCACATTCAAAATGCGGTTTTAATTGCACATCACGCGGCCTTTGATATAGCCATGATACAAGCGGCCTTAAAGCGAATGGGTTTAGGTAAATTAAAAAACATGGTTTTAGACTTAGGCCATGTTTATAAAAAAGCAGAGATAAACAGAAGCCTTAAAGCGCATGTGAGTTTAGATGAATTGGCCGAACAATTCAACATTCCGCAACATGACAGACACACAGCCTCGGGCGATGCTTACATAACGTCTTTGTTGTTTTTAAAAATCATTGCCAAATATCAGCAAAAAAAAGAAATCCATCTGCATGATTTACAGTCGCCTGTTTCAAACATAGGTTTTATGTAAAATTATTATAATGTAACATTCCAAAAGAACCTGAACGTTGTTGGATTACAATTTTAAAATGTCATTATTTCTTAGAAAACACTAAAACCATAAAAACACCATAACCTAAAAGCAGTAAGAATCCTTTAATTCTGCTTATTTCAAAGGTCTTTTTAATAAATATCATAGGTAATAATATAACGGCATAGGCAAGCATCCATAAAATATCGTTTGATAGGATGTGTATATCAGTCACTGGTATGGGTTTTATCATAGCCGTAATACCTAAAACAGCCCCAATATTAAAAATATTAGACCCTATTAGGTTACCCAAAGAAATGGCTTTTTCCTGCTTAACTGCCGCAATGATAGAAGCTGCAAGCTCTGGAACACTAGTGCCAATGGCTATTAAAGAAACACCAATCACAGCTTCGCTCACTCCAAGTGATAAGGCAATGTCTTTAGCACCTTCAACCAACCATTCGCTTCCAAAATACAAAGAAAAACCTCCTATCAATAACCAAACCATGATTTTGAAGTTTGAGATAATAGCCAACGTTTCATCAACCTCTTCAGTCAGTATGGTGTCTTTAGGTTGTCTCATTAAAATAAAAACAAAAACGATGAGCGCAGAAAACAATACAAAACCTTCAACAAAACTTAATATTTTATCATTGCTTAGAAAGTAATATAAGGCCAAAGAGAACAGCATTAAAACAGGCCAATTCAACTTATAAAATGACTTATCCACAACAATAGACCCTACCATAGCTGTTAAGCCCAATACGAGCCCAATATTGGCAATATTGGAACCTATCACATTGTTTAATGCAATGGCCGGAGAACCTGACAAGGCTGCTTGCAAACTCACTAGCAATTCGGGCGCAGAGGTAGCAAAAGAAACCACCGTCATGCCAATCACTATTTTAGAAATACGAAACTTAAAGGATAACGCAATGGAGGTTCTAACCAAAAACTCACCACCAATGACCAATAAAACAAATCCTAAAAAAACCAAAAGCAGACTCATAAAACATTTTTTTTGCGAAGATACCATTTCAAGTCATTTTTCATTTAAAAATTTCACATTTCTTAACAATTTATGCCCTTTTGATTTTAAAGTTTCGTTAAACTTTTTTAGTCCATTATTTTATGTAATAAATTTAAATTGGATAATTAAAATAGACATCATCATGAAATCTAAAAAAGTTTTAAAAATTACGCTAACTATCGCTGTTATTATGATCCTAGGAACCGTTTCTTTTAAAAGTTTTGCCAACAAAAACAACTTACCGACTATAACTTTAGTTAACCCTTTTGACAAAGATTCTAATGTCATTGTTACGATTGACAAAACAACCACGTCAAAAGATTTTCAGGAAATAAAGGATATGTTAAAAGAAAATGACATCACGGTCACTTTTAGCAAGGTCGAGCGAAATGATTTAGGAGAGCTGACGGGCATAAACATCGCATTGGAAGACGGCAAAAGCAATAAAGCCGAAAGCTCTATTTCAAGTAATATGCCCATTGCAGAAATAACCTTTGGACGCAAAGACGGTCTGCTGTTTATTTCACAAAGCAATGCAGAAACTGGAGCTTTTGCTTTTTTTAACCAACCCAATATGATCCCTTTTGGGTTTGAAAGTGACTCGCTAATGGGTCAAAACTTTAAATCATTTGGAAATTTAAGTTTTGATCACTTTTTTAACGATACCGATAATTCATTTTTCTTTAAAGGTCAGAATGTAACCATTGACCAATTGCGTGAGCAAATGAAAAAACAATTACAATCTAGCGGAATGAATTCCAATGGATTATCATGGTTTTTCGATTCTCAACAGGATCCTAAGCCCCATATTAATTTTATGGATAGCCCAAGTATTGAAAAGTTAATCATTATAGACGGTAAGGAATCTGATTTTGAAACACTTAAAGACTTGCAGAAAAAAGACAAAATAGCCGTGGTTGATATGCTTAAACCGGAAACAGCGATGAGTGTTTATGGCCGCAAAGCAAAAGACGGTGCCCTTATTGTCACAACAAAATAACCCAATTTAATTACAAAGATAACAGGGAGCCCAACGGGCTCCTATTTGTTTAAAATTGTTTGGGCTCAACTATCATTTAAACACAAGTATTAAAACTTAAAATTTAGTTAAATAACTACAAATATAGTTGTATAACTATAAAAATAGTTATACATTTGAAAGTCCTTATAAATGACACACATTCACGATTGCATTTTAAACAGTAAGGTCCAAAAAAATTAACTATGGATAAATTAACAAACAAGGAAGAAGAGATTATGCATATTTTATGGAAGCTTGAAAAGGCTTTTGTAAAAGATGTTTTGGGAGAAATACAGGAAGACAAACCTCATTACAACACCTTATCTACAATCATAAGAAATTTGGAAGAAAAAGGTTATGTTGGTTACAATGTATTTGGAAAAACGCACCAGTACTACCCTATTGTTAGTAAAGAAGATTACAGAAAAGGATTTATAAGCACTGCAATAGACCACTATTTTAATAACTCTTATAAAAATATGGTATCGTTTTTTGCCAAGGAAGAGAAAATAAGTGTAGAAGACCTTAAAGAAATTATAGCACTCATTGAAAAAAATAACTAACCATGGAATATTTACTAAAAGCTAGTGCCGTTATCGCTATTTTTTTTGTTTGTTACAAAATTTGCTTGCAACGTGACACCTTTTTTGAACAAAACAGATGGTTTTTGTTAGCTGGATTGGTTGTGGCGGCATTTCTTCCATTTATTGTGATTCCAATATACATTGAAGCGCAACCTACAAATTTTGATTATTTGGTTTTTGTTGAAGATAATATTGCAACAGCACCAACAAGCAATTCATTTGATATTCTTTCTCTTCTGAATTTTATATACGTTTTAGGGGTTATTGTTTTTAGTTTGAGGTTTATTTTCCAAATTACATCTTTATTACCACTTATAATTAATAGTGAAAAACAAAGGATAGATGGTTATAATTTCGTAAAAACACATCAAAATATATCTCCTTTTTCATTTTTTAACTACATAGTTTATAATCCTAAACCATTTAACGAATCAGAATTAGAACAAATAGTTACTCATGAAAAGGTTCATGTGAATCAGCATCACTCTATTGATATTTTGTTGTCTCAAATTAGTTGCATTATTTTTTGGTTTAATCCTTTGGTTTGGTTTTACAATAAAGACTTAAAACAAAATCTTGAATTTATAGCCGACAAAGAAGCTATACATTATACAAACTGCAAAAAAAGTTACCAATACACACTGCTAAAAACAAGCATGCCAAACCAATCATTGGCCTTAACCAATAATTTTTATAATTCATTAATCAAAAAACGAATCGTTATGTTACACAAATCAAAATCAAAAAAAATTAATTTAATTAAGTTCACTTTAATTATTCCTGCACTGGCTTTATTTTTAATGAGTTTTAATTCTAAAACAGTAATCATTGAAAAAAAACCTACAAAAGAAACTATTGATAAAACATCAAATAATTTACTTCAAGAACCATATAAGGTAATTATCACTAAAGATGCATCCAAAGAGAATTTAGACCAAATTATAGAAGAAGCAAAAACTAAAGGAGTAACTCTTAAATTTAAGGGAATAAAGCGAAATTCAAATAATGAAATAATTGCTATTTCTGCAAGTTTTAAAAATGAAAATGGTTCTGGTAATTATCATTTAAAAGGCGATAAGCCAATTACATCCTTTGCCTATTATCAAAAGAAAGATTCTTTTGGCTTTGCGAGTGTTTCAAATGAACTCAAAAAAATAACCTTTGTTTCTGAAGACGGTGAAAAGCACGAAATCAATCATTTAGACTCTGATACTAATGTATTTGTCTATTCATCTGACGGTAAGACATATTCTGATAAAGAAGTTGATAAAGTTATCATTAAAAGCAAGGACTCTTTTTATATTAAAAAAATAAACATGAAACCTGATTTACATGAGGATTTGATATTTATGATAAAAGATAATGACGATGATGATGGAAAAGTTTATAAATTAAAAAAGGCTAAAATCAAAGATGTAAACGAAAATTTAATATGGAAAACTGATGAAGAGTTTATTTCCAATCCAGTAGATGATAAGACAAAAAAAATTGAAAAAACAATTAAAGTAATTACAAAAGATAGTGATAAAAACATTGAAATTACCTCAGAATATAAAGACGACAACAAAATAATTGTTCATAAAAGCAATGACAATAAAGCGCAAGTGAAATTTAAGTCTAGTGATGGAAAGGAGCCATTGATTTTAGTTGATGGTAAAGAAATATCTAAAGAAGAAATGGATGACATAAAACCTGTTACTATTGAATCTGTCAACGTTTTAAAAGGTGATAATGCAACTAAAAAGTATGGTGAAAAAGCAAAAGATGGGGTAATTGAAATTATCTTAAAAAAGTAAAACTATACTGATTTATATATTCAAAAAAAGGTTGAACTTAATTAGTTTAGCCTTTTTTATTTATTTACTGATGTTACGCACAAAAGTATTAAATTACGTTTATGAATGTTAATAACCTTTTAGATTTATACACAGATTATTTGTTGGTGACACCAACATACAGTACAGCAACAGGATTGTCATTAGTAACGGATAACAAAGTAAGCCATGACCAAGTAACACGTTTGTTGTCAGGCCCCATAAGTTCTAAAACCTTATGGTTACAAGCTAAATCTATGGTCCATGAAATTAGCACATCAGAAGGAGTGTTAATTATTGATGATTCCATTGAGCCCAAAAAGCACACAAAAACCAATCCTTTGATAAATTGGCACTATGACCATTGTAGTGGCAAGAACGTAAAAGGTGTAAATTTTGTAAGTTCCTATTATTACAGTCCTAAGTACGATATTGGCCTTCCTGTAGGGGTTGAGTTTGTAAAGAAAGATTTAGCGGTCGTAGGTAAAAACGGAAAACCATCTTATAAAAGCAAACAGACCAAGAACGAAATGATGCGACAGATGGTAGTCCATGCAAACAACAACATAGGTTTCAAATATGTTTTAGCGGACAGTTGGTTTTCTTCATCAGAGAATATGAGCTGTATAACACAAGATTGCAATTCAGATTTTATAATGGCCCTTAAATCAAACCGAGTTGTGGCATTAAGTGAAAAAGATAAAGCACGGGGGATTTATCAAAGTATTGAATCTTTAACGCTGGAAGGGCGTACTATGTCAGTCTATCTAAAACAATATAGCAATCCTATATTGATAGCTAAACAGGTCTTCAAAAACGGAGATGGTAGTACTGGTACGCTTTATCTGGCTTCGAGTAATTTGGACTTAGATTATCAAAGCCTCACTACAATCTATCAAAAACGATGGAAAGTAGAGGAGTTTTTCCGCTCCATAAAAAACAATACCGCTTTTGCAAAAGCACCAACAAAGACCATACATACACAGCAAGCCCATTTTGTCCTGACTTCGACACTGGGTCACCCAAAATACTCAGGAAAAATATTTAATAGTTGTTTTTGCCTCTGATTAGTAATAAGTAAATGTTCTAATTCTGTTCCATCAGGCATATTTGCTGTGATACTGTAGATGGTTTTGGCAATTTCAATAGCGGTATTAGCGCTAATTTTGGCTTTCCTTTCTTTGAGTTGTCGATCAAGTTCCCTATGTATTTTATAGGCCACAAAGGAGATGCAGATATGCGCTTCAATGCGTCTTTGCAATCGATGGTAAATAGGCCTTACCCTTAGATCACTTTTGGAAACGCGGAATGCACTTTCGATTTGCCAAAGATGTTGATAGTTCTCTATTACCTGGTCTTTGTTCATTTTAGCATTGGTCAGATACCCCTTGAGTCCGTCCCAACATGCGTCTTGTTTTAACTTATCATAGTCAATAGCTACACTTATTTCTCCTTCTAGTTTTAAAAATTTGTTATAGCCTCGGTTGTTGATATTACTTTTGGTCAGCTTTCCTCTTCTTATCTGTTTTTCAAGCTTTTTAAGACCCTTTTCACGGTTATAGCGATCCTTCTTAGCTCGATCATCTGAATAACTTATGATTAGCCGTAAATCCCCTTTTTCAATCACTGCACTTTGACCGTGAGCCAGTGCTAACTCCAGTATCTTTTGTTTGATAGGCCTTGATTCATTCTTGATCCTTCCCCCAAGTACAAACTCGTAACCTTTATCCTGTAACTCCTGTACATTGGTCTTGGACAACAGTCCACTATCGGCAATCACTACTAATTGATCAAGGTTATATTTACTTTTAAAGGCATCAATGACAGGGAGCATGGTGTGACCCTCAAATTTATTGCCCTCAAAAATTTCATAGGCCAGTGGATAGCCATGCTTACTTATAAGTAATCCCAACACTATTTGAGGGTTCTGATGCTTGCCTTCCTTGGAAAATCCTGTTTTTCGGAGATCATCCTCCTGATCAATTTCAAAATACAACGTGGTTACATCATAAAAAACAACACTGATATCATCCTGAAGCACTTTTCTGGTGTGCAGGTAGCTAATCTGTTGAACCAATTCCTTTTGACTAGAATGAAGCCTATCTAAATAGCGGTAAATTTGTTGTGAACTAATTTCAATTTCTTTGTAGAGAAATAAATACTCCGTGGTTTTAAGCTTACTCACGGGCTGAATAAGCCTAGAGAAAACTAAATATTTAAATAAAGAATCTTCTACTTTATTAAAGCCAATCTCATTAAAAATAGCTCCTAAAAGTCTTTCGGTACCAACTTCTTTGTGGGAAGAAACAGCAGCAAATACAGAACGGAAAATCGATTTTGGATCACTAAAATTTAAAACTTGCTGCCCACGATAATTCTGGATGTATTCCTTTCCCTTATTGACTAACTCCTCAATCGCCTGGAGATCTGGGGAGCTCCCAATAGTTTTCAATAACTTCGACTTGCCATTAACCTTGGCAATTACCTGAATACTGATGACACCGCTTTTGTTTTTCTTCTTTCGTACAAACACGCCTAAAAATAGTAAAATAAAACACTGGGTCACCCAAATTTCTATTTACAAATTAACTAAATAACTGAAAATTAATGATTTAATTAGTTTTATGCGGATTTATGTCGAAGTCAGGTGTAGAATCAATATAATTGATTCCTCTTGATTTGCCCAGACCTCTGTATTTTAAATACAGCATTAAAGGCAGCATCACTCTTTCTTGGCGTGCCGTAAAACGTTCATAGCTCACTAAATCAGGGAACAGGTCATTTAAATGCTTGCAAACATATTGCAGGTAAAAATGTTTGAAGTTTGCAAACTGTCCAAAATGAAAAAGCAGATAGATACTCATCATCTCAGAATCTGATAATTTGCCCTTTCTATTTCGCCTTTTAACCTTAGCGTTTACTAATTTTGGATGATTTTCCATGTTTTGAGTAAATTCTTGCTGAAAATCATCCAATTTCACAAAGAATTCTGTAACTTTATCTTTAAGCATTTGAGTGTTTTTATACTATTAATATGCTGAATATCAGTCATTAATACAAATTAAAAACACTCTTTTTATTATCTATTATTCACGTTAAATAAGCTTGTACGTTTGGGTGCGCTTTTAAATAAGCTATGCCTTTTTCTAAACCCATAACCATGATGGCAGTGGCAGTGGCATCAGAGGTAATACAATCAGCAGCAAATACCGAGGCACTTAACAGATTGTTTTTTGAAGGATAGCCCGTTTTAGGGTTTATGGAGTGGGCATATTTAACGCCATTTTCAACAATAAACTTTCTGTAATTTCCAGAGGTTGCTAAGCTTCTGTTTTTAAGTTTAACCACGACTTTAAATGGGTTTTGTGACTCTTTATTATCCATGGGTTTTTCAATGCCTACGGTCCAATATTTGCCATTGGGTTTTTGGCCCCTGGCATACACTTCGCCGCCTATTTCTACCAAAAAAGAAGAAAGCCCTTTACTGCTTAAAAACTGTGCGACCACATCAACCGAATAGCCTTGGGCAAAGGCATTAAAATCCAATGACACACGCGGATCTTTTTTAAGTACCTTATTGCCTTGCAATTCTATTTTTTCAAACCCCACAAACTTAAGAATGCTGTCTATCTGGGTTTGTTTTACATTCAGCTTTTTTCCGGGACCAAAACCCCAGGCGTTTACCAAAGGATACACGGTTGGGTCAAAAGCGCCATGGGTATCTTTCCAAATTTCCTTTGCCTTTTTAAAACAGGTTATAAAATAGGCATCAACCTGCACATTGGGCTGATTGGTGTTTATTTTTGATATGATGGACGTAGGGATATAGGTTGACAAAGAGGCATCGAAAGCTTTTAAAATTTCTTCGATTTCAGCTTTAAAGTTTCGCTCTTTTTGGTCATAATATACTATATGGTAGGTTGTGCCTTGTGCTTGGCCATTAATAATGATGGGCTCTTGCTTAGAAACCATCAAGAACGGCAACCAAATAAACACGAATACCCACGTAAATTTTGCCATTATAATTTTAGTTCTTGTTTGTGCATAAAACTACAAAAATCTATGAAATCGTGGTGTTTAACCTTATTGTTGTTTATAAATGATAATAAATTAATAATCTGAAAGGCATATTTATTAGTATTTTTATCATTCTTATTCAACAAGAAGAATTTCTATGTACTTAATTTTTGATACAGAAACTACGGGTTTACCAAAGCGTTGGGATGCACCCATTACAGATACAGATAACTGGCCACGGTGCATTCAAATAGCCTGGCAGCTGCATGATGCTTTTGGTAATTGTATAGAGCATCAAGATTATTTGGTCAAGCCAGATGGTTTTAATATTCCGTTTGATGCTGAAAAAATTCATGGAATTTCTACCGAATTAGCTCAAGCTCAAGGGGAATCTTTAGAGGAGGTTTTAATAAAGTTTAATGAAGCGTTAAGTAAAACAAAATTTATTGTTGGTCAAAATGTAAAATTTGATCTCAACATTATCGGCGCTGAATTTCACAGAACAAACATTGAAAACATATTACAAGAATTACCAGTTTTAGATACCTGTACAGAAAAAACAGCTACACTATGTCAGATTCCTGGTGGACGTTATGGAAAATTTAAATTGCCCACTTTGGCAGAGCTCCATGAATTTTTATTTAATGAACGTTTTGTTGAAGCTCATAATGCTACCGCCGATGTTGAGGCTACAACTCGTTGCTTTTTTGAGCTGATTCGCTTAAATGAATTTACTAAGGAACAATTGGAGGTTACTTCAGATTATTTCAGGGAATTTAATGCTGCCAATCCAAAAGAAATTCAACTTATAGGCTTAAAGCACATCAATCTAAAAAATGAAAGTGCGAACATTAGAGAGCAATTAAAAAAGGCCGAAGCCAGTAAAATTTCAATTCAAGACATTAAAGAAAATATTGCTGAGTTAGAAGATTTTGATTTTGTTCATTTGCATAACCATTCACAGTTTTCCATTTTACAATCTACCATAAGCATTAAAAATTTAGTGGCTTCAGCAGCAAAATACAACATGCCTGCGGTTGCCTTAACAGACCATGGAAACATGATGGGTGCCTTTCATTTTGTTAAAGAAGTTTCTTTTCACAATAAAGCTGTAAAAGCAAAAAATGAAGCCGCCATAGCAAATGGAGAATTACCCATTGCCAAAGAAATTAAACCCATCATAGGATGCGAGTTTTTTGTGTGTGACAATCATTTAGATAAATCCAGAAAGGATAATGGGTATCAAATAGTTCTTTTGGCTAAAAATAAAAAAGGGTATCACAATCTTGCAAAACTTTCATCCATAGCCTACACTAATGGGTTTTATTATGTGCCAAGAATTGACCGAAAATTAATTGAAAAATATAAAGATGATTTAATAGTACTTACAGGTAATTTATATGGTGAAGTGCCTAGCAAGGTTCTTAATATTGGAGAAAACCAAGCCGAGGAATCATTGTTATGGTGGAAAGAACAATTTCAGGATGATTTATATGTTGAAATTATGCGCCATAATCAAGAAGACGAAAGGCGGGTTAACCCAACTTTGATCAATCTGGCCAATAAACATCATATAAAAATAGTTGCTACTAACAATACATATTATGCTGAACAAAAGGATGCAAATGCACATGATATCCTGCTTTGTGTTAAAGACGGTGAAAAGCAAGCAACGCCTATAGGTCGTGGTCGTGGTTATCGCTATGGCATGCCCAATAAAGAATACTATTTTAAGTCTTCAAATGACATGAAAAACTTGTTTAAAGATTTGCCACAAGCCATATCAAATATACAAGATGTTGTGGATAAAATTGAATCTTATGAACTTGCAAGAGAAGTTTTACTTCCCGCTTTTAGCATTCCTGATGAATTTAAAAATGAAGAAGATTTAGTCGATGGCGCTAAACGCGGAGAAAATGCCTATTTACGCTATTTAACTTATAAAGGAGCCGAAAAGCGTTATAGTGATTTGACGCCTGACATTAAGGAACGTATTGATTTTGAACTGGAAGTTATAGAAAAAACGGGCTATCCGGGCTATTTTTTAATTGTTGAGGATTTTATTCGCGAAGCGAGAAAAATGGATGTGTCCGTTGGCCCGGGACGTGGCTCGGCAGCAGGTTCAGTAGTCGCTTATTGCTTGTGGATTACCAATATAGATCCTCTAAAGTACGACTTGCTTTTTGAGCGTTTTTTAAATCCTGACCGTATTAGTATGCCAGATATCGATATTGATTTTGATGACGAAGGCAGAGGTAGGGTTATGGATTATGTCATTAAAAAATACGGGAGCAACCAAGTAGCTCAAATTATTACTTACGGAACCATGGCAGCTAAGTCGTCCATTAGGGATACGGCAAGGGTTTTGGATTTACCTTTATTTGATGCAGACAGAATAGCAAAATTAATTCCTAACATGTCTAAGCTTAATAAAATTTTCGGGCTTAGTGAAAAGGAATTGAACAGTACATTTAGGGCAGAAGATTTAGAGAAAGTCAATCAATTATTAAATATTTCCGAAGGAGAAGATTTAGAGTCTGAAACCATCAATTTAGCAAGAATATTGGAAGGCTCGTTAAGAAACACCGGCATTCATGCCTGTGGTGTTATCATAACACCTAGCGATATTACCAATTTTGTTCCAGTTGCAACAGCCAAAGATTCAGACTTGTACGTCACACAGTTTGATAACTCTGTGGTTGAAGAAGCTGGATTGTTAAAAATGGATTTCTTAGGCTTAAAAACGTTGACCTTAATCAAGGATACCGTTAAAATTGTGAAAGCCAAACATGGTATTTTACTTGACCCTGACAATTTTCCATTGGATGATGAGAAAACGTATGAATTGTTCCAAAAAGGAGAAACCGTAGGCGTCTTTCAGTACGAATCACCCGGAATGCAAAAACATTTAAAAGATTTAAAACCTACTGTTTTTGACGATCTTATTGCCATGAACGCTTTGTATCGTCCCGGCCCCATGGAATACATACCAAGTTTTGTTAAGCGTAAGCATGGTGAGGAAACTATAGATTATGACCTTCCAGCCATGGAAGAGTATTTAAAAGAGACCTACGGAATAACGGTATACCAAGAACAAGTAATGCTGCTTTCTCAAAAATTAGCAGATTTTACCAAAGGTGAAGCCGATGTTCTTAGAAAAGCCATGGGTAAAAAGCAAATTACTGTTCTTGATAAAATGAAACCTAAATTTATTGAACAAGCAAGCGCTAAAGGACATGATAAAGATAAATTAGAGAAAATCTGGAAAGATTGGGAAGCCTTTGCCAGTTACGCTTTCAATAAATCGCATTCAACCTGCTATGCATGGATAGCCTATCAAACTGCTTATTTAAAAGCACATTATCCCGCAGAATATATGGCTGCCGTGCTGTCAAATAATATGAACGACATTAAACAGGTGACCTTCTTTATGGAAGAGTGCAAACGAATGAAATTGAATGTTTTGGGGCCAGATGTCAATGAATCCTACTACAAGTTTTCAGTCAATAAAGACTATGCAGTTAGGTTTGGCATGGGAGCCGTTAAAGGTGTTGGTCATGGCGCCGTAAAAACCATTGTTGAAAACAGAAAAGAAAACGGTCATTACAAGTCAATTTTCGATTTTGCAAAACGAATTGATTTAAGAGCGGCCAATAAAAAGGCCTTTGAAAATTTGGCTTTAGCAGGAGGTTTTGATTGTTTTACAGAAACCCACAGAGCGCAATATTTTCATAATGATGGAGATGGTATTACCTTTTTAGAGAAAGCAATAAGGTATGGAAGTAAACATCAAGACAATGAAAATTCAGCTCAAGTAAGCTTATTTGGTGATGCTAGTGATATCCAAATAGCAGAACCACAAGTGCCACCATGCGAATCTTGGGGAACTATGGAAAAATTAGCCAAAGAAAAAGAAGTGGTAGGCATTTATATTTCTGGACATCCTTTGGACGATTTTAAAATTGAGATGAACACCTTTTGTAACGCAAGCATAGCCTTGTTTAAAGATTTGGAATCTTGTGTTAATAAAGAACTTAATTTTGGAGGCGTAGTAACAGATGTTCAACATAGAATTACTAAACAAGGTAAAGGCTGGGCTACCTTTACGTTAGAAGATTATACCGATAGTTCCGAGTTTCGCATTTTTGGTGAAGAATATCTAAAGTTCAGACATTTTTTATTAAAAAATAGTTTTGTGTTTGTTAAAGCCTTTGTTAGAGAAGGTTGGATTAATAAAGAAACCAACAAAAAAAGTGAACCCCGTTTACAGTTTAATAATTTTCAGCTACTGCATGATGTTATGGATAGTTATGCAAAAAAAATATCAATACAACTTAATATAAAGGACATTAAAAACGATAAAATTATGGCCTTAAATGATTTGTTAACAATGCATCCTGGTACTCAAATACTAAATTTTGTGGTTTATGATCATGATGAAAGCATTAAACTTAATATGCCAAGTAGAAAAAAAAAGGTAAAAATATCTCAAGAGTTATTAGAAGAACTTGAAAATCAAGAGGTATATTTTAAGTTGAATTAATTTGTTTCAAAATGATTCATAGCTTTAAAACTAGAGGTGAATGATATTTAATAAGGGTAAACAATAAGGTTATAAGTAAAACAAATTGCATACTTGTAAGCTTTAGATTTTATTTTGACTAATTTTGTAAATATATTTGAAATAAACATAATTAAATTATAAAAACATGGCATTAGAAATTACAGATGCATCATTTGAAGAAACTGTTTTAAAAAGCGATAAACCTGTTATGGTTGACTTTTGGGCAGCATGGTGCGGACCTTGCAGAATGGTTGGACCAATCATTGAGGAAATAAGTGAAGAATACGCAGGTAAAGCTGTGGTTGGAAAAGTAGATGTTGATGCAAACCAAGAATTTGCCGCTAAATATGGGGTACGTAATATTCCAACAGTTTTGGTTTTCCAAAATGGAGAAGTAGTAGGTCGTCAAGTTGGTGTAGCACCTAAAAAGGCCTACACAGAAGCTATAGACTCACTTTTATAAAGTTATTGAAAAAGAAAACAAAAAGGTTTGCTGTAATGGCAAACCTTTTTTTATTTTAGTTAAAAATTAAATGTAATGAGTAATAAAACAAAAATTCAAGATGCCATTGACTCCAAATTCATAGAACAACGCAAAATATTTCTTTGGGGACAAGTAGATGATAAATCGGCAAAACACGTCATTGACAGATTAATGTATTTAGATTCAATAGAGACCAAAGACATTCAACTATACATTAATAGTCCCGGTGGTTATGTTACGTCAGGCTTTGCTATCTATGATTGTATAAAATCCTTAAAAAGTCAGGTTTCAACCATTTGTACTGGGTTTGCAGCATCTATGGGCTCTCTAATATTATCGGCAGGTCAAAAGGGCAAACGCTTTATACAACCTCATGCTAGGGTCATGATTCACCAACCCAGTGGAGGCGCTCGTGGTCAAGCCAGTGATATTGAAATTACGGCCAAGGAAATTATAATAACCAAAGAATTAAGTGCCCATATCTTAGCAGATAATTGTGGCCAGCCTTTTGAAAAAGTCATGAAAGATTTTAATAGAGATCATTGGATGGGAGCACAAGAGTCTGTTGCTTATGGTATTGTTGATGGAATCATTTAATTGAACTAAACCCCAAAGGGTAATCCCTAAGAACAATTTTATAAATATCAGAAAACATACCAAATAATATTTGTTCTTTCTTAGAGAAGACCAGATGAAGCTTATGAACTTACAGCAAGAACTAAATAAAGTAAGCGGATTTAAAAATCTTGAACTACTCGCAAAACAAGTGGTAGAAGGGTTTATTGCAGGCATGCATAAAAGTCCGTTTCATGGGTTTTCTGCTGAATTTTCTGAACACAAAATTTATAATCAAGGAGAAAGTACGCGCCATATTGATTGGAAGCTATTTGCTAAAACAGATAAATTGTATACCAAGCGATATGATGATGAAACTAACTTAAGGTGTCATCTTATTATTGACAATAGCAGCTCCATGCATTATCCTAAAATGGGAACTTTTGATATTAATCATCTTAATAAAATAGCTTTTTCAGCTTTGGCATCTGCTTCTTTAATGCATATTTTAAAGAAACAGAGAGATGCTATAGGGTTGAGTATTTACAGTGATTCATATGAGTACTATGCGCCTGAGAAGGGCAGTGAGAGACATCATCAAATGTTATTAAATCAGCTTAATGAAGTTGTTAAACCAAAAGCGGAAGAAAAAGCGACCGATACCTATAAGTACCTTCATGAAATAGCTGAAAAAATCCATAGACGGTCCCTTATATTTTTATTTACTGATATGTTTCAGTCATCGGTAGAAGAAGACAAATTGTTTGAAGCACTTCGTCATTTAAAGTATAATAAACATGAAGTTATTTTATTTCATGTGTTTGATAAAAACAAAGAATTGGATTTTAATTTTGATAATAAGCCAAAACGATTTGTAGATGTAGAGACGGGTAATTATATTAATTTATATGCAGATAACATTAAAGAAAATTATCATACGGCAGTCAATAATTATTTTGAAGCCTTAAAATTAAAATGCGCGCAATACAAAATAAAATATGAAGCAGCAGATATTAATAAAAATTTTAATAATATTCTTACAACCTACATGATAGAACGGCAAAAATTTGCTTAAAGAAAATAATAAACAAAAAATACCAAAAAACGTTTGACATGTAAAAAAAGGCGTGTATATTTGCAACCGCAATAAAGCAACGGTCTGGTAGTTCAGTTGGTTAGAATGTCGCCCTGTCACGGCGAAGGTCGCGGGTTCGAGTCCCGTCCAGACCGCAAATTGCATAAAAAGGCTCTGTAAAATAGGGCTTTTTTTAGCACTTCAAAGAAGTTGTGTTGGCTGATATATGTAGTTGTATATCAGTGGTTTAAGTAGTTAAACCGATGGAAAGCTTTCCTTTTTTCTTAATAAGAAGATTGGGATGCTTTTTTGTTTTAAGATGGTTTATGCTAAGCGCAAGAATTTTATTTGAACGTGTTGTTTGAAAACCTTTATTTAATATATTGAAATTATATGTAAATTGCCACAATCAAATTAATACTTAAATTTAGAACAACATGAAGTGGCAAGGTAGAAGACGAAGCTCTAACATTGAAGACCATAGAGGTCAACGTAGTTCTGGACAAGGAATAGGAGGATTTAACCCAGCCTTATTAACACCTTTGATAAGACTTCTGTTTTCAAAAGTTGGTCTGTTTATAGTGGGCGCATTTTTGATAATAACGCTGATAATGGGCCAAAACCCTTTATCTTTAATTAGTCAGTTACTTAGTGGTGGTGCTTTAGAAACAGAAACATTACAAGATTATACGCCTACAGCAAAAGATGAAGAACTGGCAGACTTTAGCGCAACCATTTTGGGTGATACTGAAGTAATCTGGAACAAACTTTTAAATAATTACAGAGAACCAACCTTGGTGCTTTTTACAGGTTCGGTGTCTTCGGCTTGTGGTTCTGCTTCGAGTTCAACCGGTCCTTTTTATTGCCCTGGTGACGAAAAATTATACATAGATTTAAGCTTTTTTTATGATATGGAACACCGTTTAAATGCTCCTGGAGATTTTGCCCAAGCCTATGTGATTGCGCACGAAGTGGGACATCATATTCAAAAAATAACGGGCATTACCGATAAAATGCAACGATTAAGAGGACAAGTAACCCAGACGGAATATAACAAGTATTCGATAAGATTAGAACTTCAGGCTGATTTTTTAGCTGGTGTTTGGGCCCACCACTCTCAAAAAATGTCGGGAATGATGGAGACAGGCGATTTGGAAGAAGCCATGAATGCAGCCAATGCTATTGGCGATGACCGATTGCAAAAGCAATCGAGTGGACGGGTGGTTCCAGACTCATTTACTCATGGAACTTCCCAACAACGTATGCGATGGTTTAAAAAAGGTTTTGAAACAGGCGATTTATCGCAAGGCGATACGTTTAGTGCTACGTCGCTGTGAAGCTCAATAACATTTTTTATTGTTTAATAAACAAAAAACACCGTCCGTGCCAGATTTATTGAACGCTTGCGCTCGTTTGCAACGAGTGCGTTCTAATATTTTTTTCAATAGAGTGCTTCTAATTTTTAAAATTGATTTCACTTTAGACAATTATTCTTTCTATAAGTGTTTTCTTGACTTGTGGGCACTCGTTGCAAACGAGCGCTAGCTGAGGGTAACTAAAAACCAAAAAGATGGAATTTGAAAAAACCTTAACTTAATGACATTGAACGAAGGCTAACGGGGACGATAGATTACAAAAGCAATCGGAGTGGACGCGTAGTTCCAGATTCGTTTACGCACGGAACTTCAGCTCAACGCATGCGATGGTTTAAAAAAGGTTTTGAAACAGGCGATTTATAGCAAGGCGATACGTTTAGTGCTACGTCGTTGTAATATGTATTCCGACCTCGCTAACCCGAATGATTGAAGGCTCGCCCGCTCCTGATTTATTGAACGCTCGCGCTCGTTTACAACGAGTACCGTTCTTAGACTTTTTTAATCATGTGTTTCAAATTTTAAGATTGATTTTTCACTTTGAAAAATTGCCGTTGCTTGATATCTTTTCTTGACAGTGTTGGCATTCGTTGGAAATGAGCGCTAGCAGGGAAGCAAGATGCCAAAGATTATTATGCCTTTCTTTTACTTATTAAAGCGATAAGGGCCAATATAGGGCCAATTGCCAATAGGAGATAAATATTTTTCGAATCTAAAACAAATTGTAAACTATTTAAAAGTTGAATGCTAAGGATGGTAATGGCAAATCCAATAGAATTTACAATGGTTAGTGCCGTTCCTTTTATTTCGGCTTCAGCATTTTGGGCTACTAATGTTGAAAACATTGGCGAGTCTGCAATAACAACCATACCCCAAAACAGTAAAAAGGCAATAAAAAGGATTTCAACATTCACATTAAAAATAAAAGGGGAAACCAAACAACAAATACAAGATAAAAGCAATGTGGTATAGGCTGTTTTTTTAACACCAATACGTTGTGAAATATAGCCACCAATCACACAGGAAAATCCACCAATGCCAATAACACAAAATGATAATATAGGAATGTTTAAAGAAGTTTGAGGGTGTAATTGTGTATAATGTTTTAGCATCACGGGAACAAAGGCCCAAAAGGCGTAAAGTTCCCACATGTGTCCGAAATACCCAAAAGCTGCCGAACGGAATTGTGGGTGTTTAAAAACTTTTGAAAAAGCCGTTAAATCCAAACCTTTGCCAGGTTTTCTAAAGTGTCCATCTGGAACAAACTGCTTCATGACCAATCCACCTAAAATTGCTAAACTTGTGGTTGTAAGCAATACGTATTTCCAAGAAATTGAATGCAATATATCTTTTAATAAATGCGGAAATGCTGTTCCTAACACTAATGCACCAACTAAAAATCCCAAAGATTTTCCTAATCCTTTATCGTAATAATCAGCCGCGATTTTCATGCCAACTGGATAGATGCCAGCCAGAAAAAATCCTGTAAAAAAACGTAACATGAGTAAACTTAAAAAGCTGTTATGTTCACTAATAATAAAAGCATTGCAGACTGCCCCAAGCAAGGCACTTATAAAAAACACTTTTGAAGGTGAAAAGCGATCGGCTATTGTTAAAAGAGCAAAAACCAAAGTTCCAGAAATAAAACCAAATTGTACAGACGAAGTGAGGTGCCCCAATGCGCTTTCATTTAGGTTGAAATTAAAAACAAGATCGCCCATAACCCCATTTCCGGCAAACCATAATGATGTGCAACAAAATTGGGATATGACAATAATTGGAAGAATCCGTTTTGGCGGCTTCATATTTTAGCTAGCTTTAAAATTGCCTTTAAAGTAAAATAATTTTATGGAATATTTTTATTGTGGACAGATTTTGAATGTTATGAATATAAAAAGCGAGTTGATTGGTCTCCCCTACTCGCAACCGAACGGTTGAACGCTAGTAAAAGAGATTGCTTCTCTGCGTTGGAATGAGAAAACAAAAGGCTTTTTTATTTTACTTAATGATTTTGAAGGATCGCTAACAAACGTATGGAAATTTACATTGCTGGTTGGTGCGTTAGGGATTGCAACGGCATCCTTTTTAAAAATTAAAATACAGGAAATTTGATTTTAACGATAAATTGGCTGATTGCCTGTTTGTTACTTTTTGCAACAACGTTTTTGAAAAGATATAGTGGAAAGCCCGACCCCTTTTGGGGTAACACCCAAACTCTTTTTAAAGCAGAATTTTTTTAAACAAAAAACCCCATACTAAACAAATAGCAGGGGTTTTAAGTTATTTAATTTGTTTACCATCTTTATCAAAAAAGTGGTATTCTAAATATGTGTAAGCATCTCTTGGTAAAACTTTAACCCATTTTTTGTGCTCCAAAAACCATTTGGTACGCACCGATGGAAAACCTTTTGTTAAAAAGGCCGCTATAAAAGGATGTGTGTTTAAAGTCAGCTTTTTATAGTCTTTTTTAAATAATTGCTCCAGATCGTGAGTCATTTTTTGCACCAACCCAATGGGTGCTTCCACTTCTTCGCCATTAATAATGGCATCTGGATTTTCTTCGCGAGTTTTTATGTTCATTTCTGGACGTACTCGCTGTCTTGTTATTTGTATCAAGCCAAATTTACTTGGAGGCAATATTTTATGTTTTGCTCTGTCATCGCTCATTTCATCTCTAAAATGATTGAAAAGCTTTTGCCTGTTGTCAGCACTAGTCATATCAATAAAATCTACTACGATAATACCGCCCATATCGCGTAAACGCAACTGACGGGCAATTTCTGTAGCAGCAATTATATTGACTTCCAGTGCTGTGTCCTCTTGGTTGTTTGCTTTGTTTGATCTATTTCCGCTATTCACATCTATAACATGAAGCGCTTCGGTGTGTTCTATAATTAAATAGGCACCTTTTGCCATAGAAACCGTTTTTCCAAAAGAGGTTTTAATTTGTCTTTCAATGCCAAATTTTTCAAAAATTGGGACATTGGATTGATACAACTTAACGATTGATTCTTTATTGGGTGCAATTTCTTGCACATAATCTTTAATTTGATAATAAAGCGATTCATCATCAACATGAATGCTAGTAAAAGTGTCATTAAAAATGTCTCGTAAAATGGACGAGGCTTTATTCATTTCACCTAATACTTTGCTTGGATGATGGGCTTTGTTTAGCTTTTTACACATTGCTGTCCACAGACTAAGCAAATTTTGTAAATCTTTATCTAGTTCGGCTACTTTTTTGCCTTCTGCTACTGTACGAACAATAATTCCAAAACCTGGTGGTGTAATACTTTTCACCAAACGTTTTAAGCGGTCTTTCTCTTCTTTACTTTCTATTTTTTGAGAAATAGAAATTCTATCAGAAAAAGGCACTAAAACAATATATCTACCAGCTATTGATAACTCAGAACTTATTCTGGGACCTTTAGTTGATATGGGTTCTTTTACTATTTGTACTAATAACGATTGATTTGATTTTAAAACATTAGCTATGCTGCCGTCTTTATCAATATCTTTTTCAAATGGGAAATTTTTTAAAGAAAAATCTTTTAGTTTACCTGTGCTTACACTTTTTGTGAATTTTAAAAGTGAAGGAAGTTTTGGGCCTAAATCATGGTAATGCAAAAAAGCATCTTTTTCGTAGCCTACATTAACAAATGCGGCATTTAGCCCAGGAACAGCTTTTCTTATTTTGGCTATAAACACATCACCAACAGCAAAGTCGTTACTTTCTTCTTCTTTTTGTAATTCAATAAGTCTTCCATCTTTTAATAAGGCAAAATCAACATCTTCTGAACTAGATCGAATAATCAATTCTTTATCCATTAAGTTAATTTTTATCCATACGCTTTAGCTAAAAGTTGTAAAGTTGCAAGTTGTAAAGTTGTAACATTACTAAGCAATAATACTTAACAGCCAGCACCTAACACCTAACACCTAACACCTAACAACCAAATTATACAGATGGATTATACATTATTTTCACAGGTCCCGATAGCTATCGGGATTAATCCGTGGAGCTCATAAAACACCCAAAAGTGCTTAAAATTTTAATGAACTCATTTCAAAGAACGTTTTTGTTTTTAAAACTGAAAAAAGTAGTTAGGTTAACTACTTTTTAGAATTTATTTTTTCTTTTTATGACGATTGGCGCGTGCACGTTTTTTTCGTTTGTGCGTTGCAACCTTATGTCTTTTACGTTTTTTACCGCTTGGCATAAATTATGTTTTTTAAATTAGTAATTAATTATAATGTTTTTACTTAACGTCTACATTTGTTTTTACGCCTTCAACAAAAACTTTTGCTGGCTTAAAAGAAGGGATATTGTGAGCAGGAATTTTAATCGTGGTATTTTTTGAAATATTTCTACCTGTTTTTTCTGCTCTTGTTTTAATAATGAAACTACCAAATCCTCGTAAGTACACATTGTCTCCACTTTCTAAAGACGTTTTAACTTCGTCCATAAATGATTCAACAGTTGCTTGTACATCACCTTTTTCTATTCCTAATTTTTCAGAAATTTTTGCTACTAAATCAGCCTTAGTCATTTTTAATGTTTTATTTTAGTTACTATATAATTTTTAAAGGGATGCAAATATAGGAATTTAAAATTCAATATTTCAAACCTAATTCATTAAAATTAAAGATTATAAACGTTTATTTTTGCGCTTGGCATAAATTAAATTAATGATATTCTCAAAAACATTAAATCGTTGGTATTCAATTAATAAAAGAGAGCTTCCTTGGAGACAAACAAAAAACCCTTACAGCATATGGTTGTCTGAAATTATTTTACAGCAAACTCAAGTAAAACAAGGGCTGCCCTATTACGAGGCTTTTTTAGTAAATTTCCCAACGGTTTTTGATTTAGCTAGGGCAGAAGAACAAGACGTTTTAAAATTATGGCAAGGTTTGGGGTATTATTCTAGAGCGAGAAATATTCATCTTACAGCAAAATACATCGTTAACCAATATGATGGAGTTTTTCCAAATAATTACACAGCGTTATTAAAGCTTAAAGGTGTGGGAGATTATACGGCTAGCGCCATAGCATCTATTTGTTTTAATGAACCAAAGGCCGTAGTTGATGGCAATGTTTATAGAGTGCTGTCTAGATATTTTGGCGTTGAAACACCTATTAATTCTTCCAAAGGAATTAAGGAATTTAAAACATTAGCTCAGGAATTGATTGATCATGAAAATCCTGCAGATTATAATCAAGCCATCATGGAGTTTGGAGCCGTTCAATGCAAACCTCAAAATCCAGATTGCTCTGTTTGTCCATTCAACACTACTTGTTTTGCTTTTAATAAAAACCAAATACAACAATTACCGGTTAAGATTAAAGCTGAAAAGGCTAAAAAGAAATATTTTAATTTTTTAGTGATTATTTCAAAAGAAGAACAAACCATTTTAAAAAAACGTGAAGGCAAAGGAATATGGCAAAACTTATATCAATTCCCATTAATTGAAACAAGCAAGTCCATGAATCAAGATGAATTTCATAGCATTTTAAAAAATCATGATGTATTAAAAGGCCTTAATTATGAACTATCTCTCTATAATGAAACGGCGATTATTCACAAGCTTTCACACCAACATTTATATACTAAATTTTGGATAGTAACAACTCATGCTAGTTTAACAGAGGGCATAACATTTCTTGAAATCCATAAATATCCTGTGCCTTTATTGATTGAGAATTTTATCAAAGATTTTAATTTTTAAAACGGAGAGACATAAATCATATTTTTTTATTAATTTTAGAGAAATGAGAAGCAATTAACTAATTTTGCTTTTTTAAATTCAATAGATTTTATGTCTGGAACATTAAATAAAGTAATGCTTATTGGGCATTTGGGAGATGAAGTTAAAATGCATTATTTTGAAGGTGGAGGTTGTATAGGCCGTTTTCCTTTAGCAACCAACGAAACGTATGTGAGTAAGCAAACCAACGAGCGTGTTACCAACACAGAGTGGCATAATATTGTGGTTAGAAACAAAGCTGCCGAGATTTGCGAAAAATATTTAAGCAAAGGTGATAGAATATATGTTGAAGGTAGATTAAAAACAAGAAAATGGCAGGATGACGCTGGAAATGAACGGTATTCTACAGAAATTCAATGTACAGATTTCACGTTTTTAACTACTAAAAAGGAAAGCGAAGGACAAGCCTCAAACAAAGTATCAACATCAAAACCAAATGATAATCAACAAACGGCTAATGAGCCTATTGGAGAAGAGGATGATGACCTTCCGTTCTAATTGTTTAACTAATACCATGATATTTGGATCCTGTTCCCCTGAGTTTTAATGCATTAATTTTTACCATTGACATTTCAGTGGTTTCTGGTTTTGTTTTATTATTTTTATTGTTGTTCTTTTCGGCCCTTATTTCTGGTGCAGAAGTAGCATTTTTTTCTCTTACCAGAACCGATATTGAAGAAGGTTTAGAACAAAAATCTAAACGCATTCAAATTATTTCAAAACTTCTGGAACGCCCTAAAAAGTTATTAGCTACTATTCTTGTTGCCAATAACTTTATTAATGTTGGTATTGTTATTTTGTTTGCATATTTAGGTGGTTTTCTCTTTGAGGGAATAACCTCAGAAATCCTAAGATTTATAGTTGAAGTGGTTATTATAACCTTTTTAATTTTGCTATTTGGTGAGATTTTACCTAAAATTTATGCCAGCAGAAATAAGGTTAAGTTTGCCACATTTATGGCGTATCCATTAAAAGTGTTGGATGTTGTTTTTTCACCTTTAAGTATGCCCATGCGAAGTGTTACTTTTGCTATTCAGAATACCTTGGGAAAACAAAAATCAAACCTTAGTGTTGACCAATTATCACAAGCACTTCAGCTTACCAGCGAAGAAGACACCACCAAAGAAGAGCATAAAATATTACAAGGCATTGTGTCTTTTGGAAATACAGACACTAAACAAGTTATGCGTCCAAGAATCGATATTTTTGCCTTAAGTATTGATCAAAAATATTCAGAAATCATGCAGGAAATTGTTGAAAACGGTTATTCTCGTATTCCTGTTTATAAAGATAATGTTGATAATATTCAAGGTATTTTATATGTAAAAGATTTACTGCCTCATATCGATAGAAAACAATTTGATTGGACCACGTTATTGCGTGAGCCTTTTTTTGTTCCTGAGAATAAAAAACTGGATGATTTAATGGCAGAATTTCAAGAGAAAAAAGTACATCTTGCTGTAGTTGTTGATGAATATGGAGGTACTTCTGGGTTGATTTCATTAGAAGATATTATTGAAGAAATTGTAGGTGATATTAGTGATGAGTTTGATGATGAAGATTTAAAATACTCAAAATTAGATGATTGTAATTATGTGTTTGAGGGTAAAACAGCCCTCAAAGATTTTTATAAAATTGTAAAAATTGATGATGTTACCATTTTTGAATACCATAAAGGAGAAGCAGAAACTATTGCAGGTTTTGTTTTAGAAATCTCTAAGAATTTTCCAAAGTTAAACAGTAAAATAAATTTTAAAAATTACGTTTTCACCATAGAAGCGTTAGACAAAAAACGAATTAAACTTTTAAAATTCACGATAACATAATGAAGCCATATTATTTTTTAGGTTTAGTATTCATTTTTTGTATGGCATGTCATGATGATGTAATTCCAAAACCAAAAGGCTATTTACGCTTAGAATACCCCAAGGCTAATTATATAGTATCGCACATTGATGGAACACCTTTTTCGTTTGAGGCCAATACTTTAGCTAGTAATATAAACTTAAAAAAACTGGTTAGTACTACTAAAAGTTATGGGGTTAATGTTGAGTACCCAACGTTAAAGGGCACTATTTACTTAACCTATAAATCAATTAACAACAGCCAAGAGACTTTAATTGATTTTTTAAGAGATGCCCAAAACTTTACACAAAAACATACCCGTAAAGCAGATGAAATAAAAGAAACCGAGTACATAAACAAACTCAATAAAGTATACGGAATGTTTTATGAAGTGGGAGGAAATGCCGCTTCGCAATCCCAATTTTACGTTACAGATAGTACGGACCATTTTTTAACTGGGTCGCTTTATTTTTACGCAAAGCCAAATTATGATTCCATTTACCCAGCAGCCAAATATTTAGAAAAAGACATAAAGCATATTATGGAAACTGTAAAATGGAAATAAAAAAACGGTGATTGGTTTTTTATAATCAATAGACTTTTTTTACATTTTCATCAACCAAGTACGCATCTCTACCTCTTGCTTAATAAGGTCTCTTAAAGCTTCTATGTTAACACGTTCTTGCTTCATGGTATCTCTATAGCGAATGGTAACGGTATTATCATTTAAAGTATCATGATCAACGGTAATGCAAAACGGTGTTCCGTTGGCATCTTGGCGTCTGTAACGTCTTCCAACGGCATCTTTTTCATCATACACCACATTAAAATCCCATTTCAAATCCTCAACAATTTGACGCGCTATTTCCGGTAAACCATCCTTTTTCACCAAAGGTAAAATGGCTGCTTTTACAGGGGCTAATACACTTGGTAATGCCAATACAGTTCTCGTGCTTCCGTCTTCCAAAGTTTCATCTTTTAATGAATTTGAAAATACCGCTAAAAACATACGGTCTAATCCAATAGAAGTTTCCAGCACATATGGCACATAACTTTTGTTTTCTTCTGGATCAAAATATTGTAATTTTTTTCCAGAGAATTTTTCATGCTGACTTAAATCAAAATCGGTTCTGGAATGAATGCCTTCCAGTTCTTTAAATCCGAATGGGAATTTAAATTCAATATCGGCCGCAGCATCGGCGTAATGTGCTAATTTTTCATGGTCATGAAAACGATAATTCTCTGCACCCATTCCTAAAGATAAATGCCATCTTAATCGGGTTTCTTTCCAGTATTCATACCATTCTGCCTGAGTTCCTGGTTTTATAAAAAATTGCATTTCCATTTGTTCAAACTCACGCATTCTAAAGATAAACTGCCTGGCAACAATTTCGTTTCTAAAGGCTTTACCTGATTGTGCAATTCCGAAAGGAATTTTTAAACGGCTTGTTTTTTGAACGTTTAAAAAATTTACAAAAATACCTTGAGCCGTTTCTGGACGTAAGTACAAATCCATGGCATTGTCTGCAGAAGCTCCTAATTTGGTTCCAAACATTAAATTGAATTGCTTCACATCGGTCCAGTTTCTACTTCCTGTTAAAGGGTCTGCAATTTCCAGTTCTTCAATAAGCGCTTTTACATCGGCCAAATCTTCATGTTCCAAAGATTTTGCCATTCTGGAAAGGATGGCATTTATTTTTTCTTGGTATTCAACCACACGTTGGTTGGTTGTTAAAAACTGAGCTTTATCGAAAGTACCTCCAAAGCGCTTCTCTGCTTTTTCAACTTCTTTGTCTATTTTAGCTTCAATTTTAGCACAGTAGTCTTCAATCAACACATCGGCTCTATAGCGTTTTTTTGAATCTTTGTTATCTATTAAAGGGTCGTTAAAGGCATCGACATGGCCTGATGCTTTCCAAGTGGTTGGATGCATGAATATGGCGGCATCAATACCTACAATGTTTTCATTCATCTGAACCATGGCTTTCCACCAGTATTCACGGATGTTTTTCTTGAGTTCTGCGCCATTTTGTGCATAGTCATAAACCGCACTTAAACCCTCATATATTTCACTGCTTTGAAATACATATCCGTATTCCTTTGCATGTGATATTACCTTCTTAAATTGATCATCTTGATTTGCCATGCTGCAAAAATAAAAAAGCGATTCAAACTAATGGACTTGTTTGTTAAAAATTATGCGGTGTAATGCTATATTTTTAATATGTTTATAGAATTCATATACTTGGTACATATGTTGAAATCGCTTATTAATGTATTCTTCCCCCAGATTTGTTATGCTTGCCATACTCATTTGAATGATTTTGAGCAAGATATTTGCACGCATTGTAGGCATAATTTACCAGTAACCAACTTTCATTTTAACCAAGATGACTCTGTTCTAAAAATATTTCATGGTAGGGTAACCATTGAAAATGCCACAGCGTTACTCCGATTTGAAAAAAAAGGCAAAGTACAGCAGCTTATCCATGGGTTAAAGTACAAAGGACAAGAACGTATTGGCGTTTTTTTAGGAGCTTGGCTGGGTGAAGAGTTAAAGTCTGTCAAAGCATATCAAGCTATTGATTTGGTAATTCCTGTGCCTCTTCACAAGAAAAAACTCAAAAAAAGAGGCTATAACCAAGTGGCAAAGTTTGCCCAGGAGATAGCCGAAGCCTTAAATGCCCAATATGTGGATGATGTACTTTTAAAAGTTAGCAACACAAATTCCCAAACACTAAAAAACCGTTTTGCCCGTTGGACAAATAATAATGAATTGTTTACCCTTAAAAATAAAAACGGTATAGCTAATAAACACATTCTTTTGGTCGACGACTTAATTACTACTGGTGCAACCATGGAAGCATGCATTAATGTTTTAAACCAAGCCTATAATGTAAAAATAAGTATTGCTGCTATGGCAATTGCGTAATGAGTTTGTCGTTATATCTGTAAAATTATGTAGGTTTGCTTAAATTTTATTTTGGTAAGGATACCTTTGTATTATGGTTTTTTATAAACACTAAACTTGATTACAAAATACACCATAGAACCATTACAAAAACAATTAAAATAGGCACATGAATAAAACGCTTTCAAATATTATTTTATTGGTTTTTATAGCACTTGTATTTATTAATTGTGCTAATAAAGGAACGCCTACCGGTGGTAAAGAAGACCTCATTCCTCCCACTATTGTAAAATCTGAACCAGAGAATTATTCAACAAATTTTAAAGGA
>Ga0210012_1000082_pt1 | contig 117991 bp, 113 predicted proteins | sample CryGeymeta201504_FD_183974 | JGI IMG/M metagenome (GOLD analysis project Ga0210012, IMG submission 183974) | Groundwater microbial communities from Crystal Geyser aquifers in Utah, USA - Crystal Geyser metaG 2015-04 (SPAdes) (version 2) | ecosystem: Environmental > Aquatic > Deep subsurface >... | reverse complement strand
ATTTCGACACAGCGTAAATTTTGAAGGCGAATATTTGTTTGCCCAGCATTATGGAGGGGCTAAAAAATCCCCAATTTTGTATCCACCGATGCCGCACGCCATTTTTTCTTATCCACAAATTGCTGGTGTTGGAGTCACGGAAGACGCGTTGCTTGCCCAAGGCAAGCAACCCGGCAAAGATTACCTAGTTGCTTGGCAGGAATATAAACATAGCGCAATGGGGATGGCCATGCGGCCAGAAGTGGGGGGCGTAAAATTAATTGCGGATCTTAAAACGCGTCAGCTTCTTGGGGCCCATATTATTGGTGAAAAATCATCGGATATTATTCATATGCTGATTGCTTATATGACGATGAAAGCCACGGTTGATCAGCTGCTCGAGATGATTTATATTCACCCAGCACTGAGTGAAGTGATTCGAAATGCCGCTCGTAAACTGCAGGCTAAGCTTGAATCTAAGTAATGCGGGCTCAACTTTTGTTTGTCGGGTTTATAGCGCTATTTACTACAGCCTGTGGCGGAAGTTCTATTAATGAGCTCCGCCCAACTACGGGGAACATTGTTTTTTTAGGGGACAGTATTACCGAGGGGTATCAAGTTGAAGTGGCCCAGAATTATCCGAGTTTGATTCAGAATAAGTTAGACGCAGCGGGTTTTGGTGATTACCAAGTCGTGAATTTAGGGATAACGGGTGACAAATCAGTTGATGGTTTAAACCGATTAGAGGCAGTTTTAGCGGCTGAGCCTGAGATTGTTGTATTAGCTTTGGGCGGCAATGATTTTTTGCAAGGCACGACTTTAAATGAAGTTCAATCCAATCTCGAAACTATTATCGAAACTCTTCAAGCGCAAAATGTCGAAGTTTTATTAGTTGGGATTGTAGCACCACCATTGAAAGGCTTAGGTTATACTAGACAGGTTAAATCAATGTATGAAAGTTTGGCCGAAACGTATGAACTGAAATTTATGCCCAATATTTTAAAAGGTTTGGTTTTAGATCAGCGTTATATGATGCCTGATAACGTGCACCCAAAACCAGCCGGCTACGTTTTAATTGCCGAAAGCTTATGGGGATATTTAGAACCTTTGTTGAGAAGTTAATCCACTAAGTCTTTACATTTCATTCGATTACTTTTTAATGATTCTTAATGGAAGGATTAAAAAGTTCAGTTTCTGGTGCTATGAAGGTTTTGTCCGCTACCGTTTTGCTAAATCCAGAGATAGCATTGGCTCAAGAAAACACTCCGAACCGATCGATGCCAGTTTTTGAAATATTTGCTTGTGATAGAACTGGGACGGCTTATTTGGAAAGAAAGTCGGACGGATCGACGGTAATAAGAACAATTCGTCATGTGATAGAAAGAACTTTAGAAGCCGAAGAAACTCGCTGTACTGTTCTGCGGATTATAGAAAATCAGGAGGGTCAATATACTTCATTAATGCCTATAAATTTAGTGAATAGACCCATTACTTGCGAGGATGAGTATGTGGGTGATGCTTCTTGCGAAATCGCTTTAATGGATTCCGAGGTTGAACGCATAGTGACCGAGCTGAATAACAAAATATTTGTGAGAAATGCGGTTCTATCAGAACAATCTATTGGTGAAATTTTTGCTTTTCCAACCGCAGTTACTGGCAACTGGTCAATTGTTCGCTTAGCAGATTTTGATGAAGGAATCGCTCTTTTCGAAGTGTTGCAGGGTTATGCCTGTGAGGGATCATCAGGGGGGCCAATGCTGGATGCAGAGTTACTCGAAAATAACCGGGTCCGATATGGAAGAAATTCTTATGGAGAAATTCGCAGTATTGCCGCCACACAAGAAGTAGAGTTTTCAGACTCTACTCGCTCATGCGGAAGTGTTGTATCAATGCAAATTGCGGGTTGATTTTAGCTCTCACAAATATAACAAACCCGTTCCATATCTTGTTCTTGAACTTGGCCGTAACTGGCTTCACTCCAACCTGTTGGGCATGCCGCAGGTGGATTATTTGTGTGTTTGGTTAAATTTAAAACCTCACATCTTTGCTTCGTTAAACAGGTTCGTTGATTGAGTCGGAAGTTATCACTTCCAGCATAACCACTATCGAGTTCTGTCCAATCTGATGGGCAAGTGGCGGGGGGGTTATTTCTTTTTCTTAAAACCATTGTGGTTGGCAAAGTCATTTTTTCAGCGACTTCTGTTTCGGTTTCCACCTCCACTGCTTCTTCCTCCGTAACTTCTGTTTCCAAAGCTTTTAGACTTTCATTAATTTTTAACTGCATGCTGGCTTGGCTTTCATCAATTTTTTCATCGGTTCGTTCATCTAAAAGTACAAACATTTTAGAGAGTTCGGCTCGAACCACTTCTCTTTCTGGGGCGAAAGTGCCGTCATCATTTCCAGAAATTATGCCCCATTGTTCAATCTTTTGCACATAGTCATAAAACCAGTCACTGGCATTAACGTCTGGAAAGTTCTTGGCGAGCGCGTTTGTGGAAAACGCAATAATTATCCCCAAGGCTACACCGGCAGATAGATTTGAAAGTTTCATGATTTTAAAAGTTTATTTTCAATCCCCATACTAAAACTTTGTTTTTAAAGTCACAACACTTGTTTTTATCTTAATCTGAACATTAAACTTTGGTTTGAATTTATTCCGCGTTACACTGAGCTTGATGAAATTTTTTCTAGACACGGCTGACATGGCGGACATTAAAAAGTACGCCGCATGGGGAATCGTAGATGGCGTAACGACCAATCCTTCAATTATTGCGAAAGAGGGCGTTGATTTAGAAACCAGAATTAAAGAAATTGCAGAAGTGGTCGATGGTCCAATTTCCGCAGAAGTGGTTGCGACAGAAGCCGAAGCAATGATTAAAGAAGGTCGAAAAATCGCCAAATGGCACGAAAATGTATACGTAAAAGTACCGATGACTTCAGAAGGTCTAAAAGCCGTGAAAGTCTTTTCGGAAGAGGGGATTAATACTAATGTAACCTTAGTGTTTTCAGTAACTCAAGCGGTTATGGCGGCTAAAGCGGGCGCGACTTTAGTTTCACCGTTTGTCGGGCGTTTAGATGATATTTCAGAAGACGGCATGCAACTGATCTCTGATATTGTGCAAGTCTTCAGAACTTATGGTTATGACACTGAAGTGTTAGCCGCTTCGATTCGTCATCCGAAGCATATCGTAGACTCAATGATGTGTGGCGCCGATATTGCTACGATGCCACCAGAACTTTTTGATAAATTAGTGAAACACCCACTAACAGAGAGTGGTTTAGCGGCTTTCCTAAAAGACTGGGAGAAAGTGAAGGATATTCAGAAAAACTAGTTGAGAAGATCCTCTAACTTTTCGGCTAAATCACTTCGATTTTGGTCTTTTAAAAAAAGTAGAGCCCTTGCCTTTGTGGTAGGGGCTTTATGTTGATAGTGTCTTTCTAAGTGCCCAATTACGGCTTCTGGAATATCGGTCACGACCTGAATTGGGGTATTAACTATTAGCTCGGCTAAAGTATTTAAATGTATACGGTCGGTCACTCTTTTTTTATCCTCTTCGTTACTTAGGATTTTAAAGTCATCGATTAAGCCTAGCTTGTTTTGTGATTCTAAGAAATTTCGCAGCCGATCGCTAAAGTTACTGCCTTGCACGCGAGCTGTTTTTCCAATTAAAAAAGTGAGTTCAGTAAATTCACGTATGTCGCTTGGTCCAATTTCTTTAACTCCTTCATCATTTATGCGCGTTATAATTACTTCTAATTTTTGTATTCCGTCCGCTATTTCAGATTCACTTAATTTATCAACCGCCGTTCTGGTTTCAAACGTAAATCCATCAAGTAATGTTTCTTTTCCATTGTTTCTTAAAAAGGCTCGTAGTCTATTTTCTAAGTTTTCTTGGCGTGCATAAGCTTTTCCTAAGAATCTTTTGAGTGTCTCGCAGAAATCAGCTGAGGCAATCACCATGTCTCCGGCCGCTCTTTTTCTTTCGAGTACATTTTTAGTGTCGCTTAAATGTTCAGCTTCTGTTTTGGCGACTAACGCGTCTGGTGATTTTCCATTTCTTGAATGATCTCTATCAGAAAGGGTTCTTATTTCTTTTAGAAACGCTGTTTTATCGGCTTGGGTGGTGAGGTATAAATGGGCAATTTTATCGGTTGAGTAGCCTCCGATAGATCTTCCACCTGGAACTTTCGAAATCATGAAATTTAGAATCTCTTTAGGAATTTCTGTTTGATCATTTACGTAAGCTTTTATCGCATTTAAGGCCAGCGTGTGATCATCAACAATAATCTCAATTTCATCGCCTACGACTTCCCTCACAATTTCGGCTAAGCGTAAACCAGGGAAATGCGCTAGTCCTTCATGTCCGTGAACTTGCTGTCTAACCATATCAAGTCTTATGGTGCCATCTTCAACGCAGTTTATAATACGCTGTGAAACCACTTCAACCGCACTCAGCACAACAGCGTTTTTTGGCGTAGGTTCCGCTTCTGCTTTGGGAAACATATGCGCTTTTAATTCCTCAAGGTTGATAGCACCAGATTTGGTTACAATTTGTTCTAAGCTTTGAACGGCGAGCGCAAAGTCGTAAAAATAAGAATCGACCTTTTGACTTGGGAAAGCCGCCAAGTTTAGGCGGTTTGAATGTGGGCTTAGCGCTTTGAAAACCGTTTGAGCGCTTTCAATTTGCTGTGCTGTTAAATCTTCTTGCAGTTCAGATAGCCCGTATTCTTGGTCTGAGACCTTTGGTCTCGATTCAAGTTTAGCTTTTAGCGCCCCTAAGATTTGATTATCTTTTAAGGCCTCTTTTAAAAGTTCTGTTAGAGCCACTGCTTCAATGCCTGTTTCAAGTTTACCCATTGGTATTATTTAAAATTTATTCAAATTAAAGTCAATACATATAAAGATAACTATTTGCCCACAATTGCGCGTCACGGCATAATGAAAGCCATGCTTAAAATAAACTTCGATAACTTGTACCAAATTGATTCAGAACACGGTCTGCCAGAATCAACTTTTGCCGATCATGCTGAATACTTAGCGCCAACACTAAAAAGCATAGAAGAACGGGGGCAAGGTTTTTACAAAGTGATTGATGATGAAGGCATTATTGATGAGATCAATGATTTTGCGGCTTCGGTTAAAGGCCAATACGACGATATTGTGGTTTGTGGAGTCGGGGGTTCGGCTTTAGGACCAATTTGTTTGCGAGATAGTTTTAGAAATACGTTTTCAAATCAAAAGCCTCGATTACATGTTTTAGAAAACATTGATCCTGATTTTATGGTAGAAGCCACAGAGTCACTGGATTTAAATCGAACACTTTTTTTGATCATAAGTAAATCTGGAGGCACGCCTGAAACGGTGGCGCAGTATATGTATTTCCGTGATTTAACCAATCAAGCCAAGTTGGAAGCCAAACAGCACTATGTTTTTATTACCGATCCAAATGACGAAGTCAGTTTACTGCGAAGTATTGGCGATAAGAATGGAATTAAGATGTTTGATATTCCGCCTTCGGTGGGTGGGCGTTTTAGTGTGCAAACCGCGGTAGGTTATGTGCCAGCGGCTTTAATTGGTATTGATATAAAGGCGCTTAATGACGGCCTTAAATCGATGCGAGATCAATTTTTGAATACAAATGTTGATCAAAATTTGCCTTTTCAGCTGGCTTGTGTGCAAACAGGGGCTTATCTAAAAGAAAAACCGATTAATATTATTATGCCTTATCACACAAAGTTACGTCAGTTTGGCGCTTGGTGTGTGCAGCTCATTGCTGAATCTACGGGTAAGTTTAAAGAAGATGGTACCAGTGTTGGTATTACGCCCGTACCGGCTTTAGGGGTAACCGATCAACATTCACAGGTGCAGCTATTTGCCGAAGGTCCAAATGATAAACTGGTTATTTTTATTAGCGTTGAAGATTTTGAATACGACCTAGAAATTCCGCTTAATATTGATCACGGTAAAACGAATTTTTTACAAGGTAAAACCTTTAAAGATCTGCTTCACGCTGAACAACAGGGGACGGCTTTGGCTTTAACCGAAAATAATCGGCCAAATATCACCATTACCATTCCAGAATTATCGCCTTATTACTTGGGGCAACTGTTTATGTTGTTTGAAGGGGCAACGGCCTTTTGGGGAGAATTTTTTGAAATTAATGCCTTTAATCAACCAGGAGTTGAACGAGGGAAAGTGCTAACCCGTGAGATTTTAGGGACTTAAATTTCAGCTCCTTGTATGGCCCTTAGGTGAAGTGGTAAGTATCCTTTCCGAGCATTTTGTATTTTTTCTACCACGATTTTTGGGTGTCTAATGTATTTAAACCCTACCTGATCTTGAGGAGTGCCACCTTCAATGTTAATAACGCCCATTTGAAAGAGTATATTCCAAAGGCCTCTGTTGTCGGGCACAATATCAATAATAAATTCATAAGGTATTTCGCTTTCGGAGGAACCAAATAGTTCTTGTTCTTTAATGATAATACGCTGAGTGGTAATAAAAATTCCGTCGTAATGATGATTCAGCCAAGCTCTGATACACAACAAAATCGCGAGGATGCTTAAGGCAAAGGCAGTAGTTATGCCTACGGGATTATATCCAACCAAAAGTAGAGTTATGACGCCCATACTAAGAACCGTGCTGCCCAGCAATATCTCAAAAAGAAAGATCCACGTAGAACGCCGAGCGATATAGATTAAACTTTCATCATCGTGTAGATTAAGACTGCCATAATGTTTCTGTTTGTTGATAATTTCTAGGTTGTCGAAGTGAACTTCGTCGACCTCTAAAAATTTTAAATATCGCAGTCCTCGCAACATCAACAACAATTGGAAAGACTGAAAAAACCCAAGTGTATACAGAAAGAAAGGGGTTATGGAGAGTAAATCAATTAAGCCTTGCCACGAAAAAGCGTAGCGCCATAGATGCGACGCAATTATTAAACGAAGTATGTATTCAACTGTAAAAATAGTCACAATGGTTTGATTGGCGTATTGGCTTATTTCAAATAACTCACCACTGCGTGTTAATAACTGCAGTGTGCTGATGATGGCTGTACTTATAACGGCGAAGGCTATAAGCGCATTGGTGATATGAAATTTGATGTCGAGGTGATTAAAAAAACAATCACTCAAAAATTGATGCACCCCCTTGATTAAGGCTTTCATAGAATCTTTGTAAACTTAGGCAGATGAAAGTGCAATGATTAAGTTATTTTAAATTTGCATTGTTTTGGGGTTATATTTTTTGAAATTAGGGCTTTTAATCAGACAGGGTTTGAGGGTCTTAAAGTGTTAACGCGTTTGATTTCAGGGGCTTAATTCTAGGTTTGAATTTTGGCCAAATTTCTGCTATAATTATCTAATCTAAAAACTTATAAAATATGAATAACCAAGTTCTTTCAGTGCAAGAAGCGTTAGCCCATCCAGAAACTTTTAGAGTGAGTATTTTTGGTTCGGCTAGAACAAAGCCTGGACAGCCGGAATATGAAACGGCTTACCATTTAGCGCACGAACTGGGGAAGCGTAATATTGGAGTAGTAACTGGTGGCGGTCCTGGTCAAATGGAAGCGAGTAATAAAGGCCATCGAGATGCGCGATCTAATGTAACCAATTCTATCGGTTTAACGGTTAGACTTCCCTTTGAAGCGGAACACAATGGCTTGCTAGATATTGAAGCTCACTTTGATAAATTTGGAAATCGACTCGATCATTTTATGGCGCTTTCAAATGCCGTGGTTATTAGTGCGGGAGGTATTGGAACTTGTTTAGAGTTTTTTTACACCTTGCAGCTAACTCAAGTAAAACATATCTGTCCGATTCCTATTATTTTAATTGACCCAATGTGGGAAGAAATTTTGGATTGGCTTAAAGGGACGGCGGTTAAAAGAGGCTTTGTAAGTGAACATGATCTAGACAACATTATTGTCGCGAAGGATGTCACTCAGGCTTTAGATATTATTGATCAGACAAAAAATGCGTTTGATGACGGCGGAGGCGAAGTTTGTATTAACGCTAAAGTTTACAAACTTACTCTGCAAGAAGATGAAAATCAAAATCCACAATTAGCCGTGACAGATAAAAAGTCCGCGGTAAAATAGGTGGGTGAAAATAAGTGTTTTATCGGTTAGTTTACTCAGTTTAATCTTAGGCGCCTGCACGGCGCCTTTTCTGAGCGAAGAGGTAACGGAGATCAGCCCGGCTGAACCGCCTGTTTCAATTCCTTTAGAAGATGATTCAGGCAAAACTTTAGGATTTGGTACGCCTTTGCGCCCAGGGGTCTTTGTCGCACCAGATCATTTGTGGCAAGTCAGTCAATCGCTCTTTTATAACGACAGACCGATTGAGGTGTTGGCGAGAGACTTTCGGCACGATCTGCTTTTTTTTCGACTTGAAAACCAAACTTTTACCGCTTTCCCTATCTGGAGTAATAATCCGCCAGGCGTTGGACAAAATTTAAGTTGGCAAGCGGGAAATGAAATTAAAACCGCTCCTGTTTTTTCGGCTAAAGCCGAGTTTGAGTTGGGGAGCGTGACGGTTGAAGAGTTGATGCAAATCAGCACGGTAACCGATCCTGGGAATTCTGGTAAACCGCTTTACGATACACGTAGTAACAAGATTTTTGGGATGTTGATTGCTTCAGATAGTTTTAAAGATGTTTCGTATTTTGTGCGGTCTGATGTGATTTTAAAGCTGGCAAACGAATATTTAAATTGAGTTTCAAACCGCTCTTTACGCAATCGCCGAGTTAGTCTTGACGTGAAGCGCAAAGCCTTTAAAATCGGCGCGTATTAACTTTTAATTATGGCCAAAGTAGACAAAAAATCAGCTATTGCTGCACAACAGCAACACGGTAAAGACACTGGTTCAACTCCAGTACAAATATCTATTCTTACAACACGTATTAATAGCCTTACAGATCACCTTAAAACGCATAAAAAAGACAAGCATTCACGACGTGGATTGCTCGGTCTAGTTGGCCGACGCCGACGATTGCTTCGTTACTTACAAATGAACGATGCGCCTAAATATAAAGCGGTGGTAAAAGACTTAGGTCTTCGTGCTTAGTTATTCATCTCTCACAGAACGCTCGGAGCAAAGACCGGGCGTTTTTCTTTTAAAGATTTAAGAAAAATTCCTCATCGTTGTTCTGTAGTGTTGATGTGAGTTGAGTATAAAACTCTTCTTATTTTTTAAATTTCTACAGACATGAATGATATCAAATCATTTTCAGTCGCTCTCGGCGACAAAGATCTTGTTATTGAAACAGGCCTGCTTGCGCCTCAAGCGCAGGGTTCTGCTTTAGTAAAGTACGGTGAACAACAAATTTTAGTTACTTGTGGTGTGGGAGGCGGTCGTCCAGGAATGGATTTTTTCCCACTCGTGGTTGAGTACGAACCTAAAACGTACGCCCTTGGGATGCTTAAACATTCTAAAATTAATAAACGAGAAGGTCGTAAAAGTGACCGAGACGTTTTAGCGTGTCGAATGATTGATCGCCCATTGCGACCAATGTTTCCCAAAGGGGCGCGTGACGAAGTGCAAATTATCGCCACTCAACTGCAAACCGATGGCACTCAAGCTCCAACGGCTTTGTGTATGACTGGTGCCAGTATTGCGATTCAATTAGCCGGTTTGCCTTTTGAATCTTCTGTTTCTGGAGTGCACGTGGGTAAAGATGATGCGGGTAATTTAATTACTTCACCGACCTACGATCAAGTTGATAATAATGGTTTAGACTTAACCGTAGCGGGTACAGCTGATGCGATCACCATGGTGGAAGCCGGGGCGAATTTGATTTCAAACGAAGCGATGCTAGAGGCTTTAGCCTACGCTCATGAAGAAATTAAAAAACTGTGTGCGGCTCAAGATGCCTTTATGAAACAGTTTGATATTGAAGCGTATGAAATGAATATCGCTTCTGAATCTGACAGTATGGAAGCCGCAATGACGGCCTTTAATACGGTTATTACCGAACAAGAACTGACAGAAGTTCGTGGAGTAACGAAAAAAGAAGTGAAGAAAAAAATGAAAGTTTTAGAGCATAAACTTGAAGAAGCTTTAGCCGAAAAAATTGAAGCCGAAGAATTCTCTAAGTCAGAATTAATGACGGTGCTTGATAAACGTTTCGCCAAAAACATGCGAGCGGGAGTTTTTGCGACTGGTAAACGAGTTGATGGCCGTGAAGTCGATGAAGTGCGTCCGCTTTACACCACCGTTGGAATGTTAAATCGGGTACATGGTTGTGGTTTCTTTCAACGAGGAGAAACGCAAGCGCTTTCTATTTTAACGCTTGGTGGACCAGACGAAGAACTACACGTGCCAGATACCGATCGTCCAGAGTTCAAACAACGTTACATGCATCATTACAATTTTCCTCCATTTTCAGTTGGGGAAACACGGCCTCTTCGTGGACCAGGTCGACGAGAAATTGGACATGGGGCTTTAGCAGAACGAGCCCTTAAATACGTTATTCCAACTCCAGAAGAAGGTTGGGCTTATACGATGCGAGTGGTGTCTGAAATCTTGGCTTGTAACGGTTCAAGTTCAATGGCTTCGGTTTGTGGATCAACCCTGGCTTTAATGCATGGAGGGGTACCAATCAAAGCTCCAATTGCCGGTATCGCGATGGGACTCTTGATGGACGAAGCTTCAGGTGATTACCGCATTTTAACCGACATTCAAGGTCTTGAAGACTTTGATGGTGATATGGATTTCAAAGTGACTGGTAATACCGAAAGCATTACTTGTCTTCAACTTGATATTAAAATTAAGGGTCTAAAATTAGAACTTTTAAAAGACGCATTGGAACGTGCGCAAGTGGCTCGAAAGCACATTTTGGCCAACATGCTGGAAACTATTTCAGAGCCAAACGAACAGATGAATGAATTTGCCCCACTGATTGAAGTGATGCACGTTGATACTGATGATATTCGAGTGGTAATTGGGAAAGGAGGAGAAACGATTCAAGGTTTAACTGCTGATCACGACGTTAAAATTAGTATTGAAGATGATGGAACTGTAATTATTACGGGGCTTCGAGATAATATTGCTTCGGCCAAAGCGGCGATTGAAAAAATTGTTTACAAACCTACGCCGGGTGATGTGTTCAAAGGTTGTTTAGTAAAAACCATTATGGATTTTGGCGCCTTTGTGGAATACATTCCGGGTAAAGATGGTCTGGTTCATGTTTCAGAAATCGCTCAAGAACGAGTTGAAAACGTGACTGACTATTTGAAAGAAGGACAAAGGGTGAATGTGCTTATTAAAGAAATTGATAAACAAGGACGAGTGAAGCTCAGTATGAAAGATACAGTGCAAGCCTCGTAAAGATAAATTTAAAAAACCGGTTAATCACTTAACCGGTTTTTTTACAAATCCTAAATGATTGACTTTTTTTGATATTTGTTTTAATTATTATGTATGGGGACTCGCTCAGCAAAAGAACTACTTGAAAATTCAAAGCAAAAACTTTGGGATGACCTCTATGGCTTAGTCGAGCAAAATCACTTGGGTCACAGTCCTTCTTGGCCAGCAGAAACTTTTCGAAACAATTTTTTGTGTAACAACCAAGCTGGGGTTCGGTTTGCGGTGCAAAAGGTTTTAGAGGATTCTTTAAAAGAACTTCAGCAAATTTTTGAATGTGAAGATACAGTTGAAGAAGACTTTCATTTTACCCAAGCTTCGGCGGCTTTGGTGCTTAAGTCTGATGCCGCTCGTGTGTTTGGATTCTTGGTAGATTTTGTTAAAAAGAGCCGAGAACTGGGCATTGATATTTCGAAAACCACAGAGGAAAAATTGCGAGCGCTTTTGCCGACGGTGTTGTCTTATCAAGAAACCTATGAAATCAGTCAGATTCAGCGTTTAAATCAATTATTAGACTCAGAAAGACACAAGGCTGCAAAGGCTCTAAAGGATTTAGAAATCTAGTTTAAAACCGGTAAACCGCCTTTTTTTTGTTTTTGAGTATGTTGTTCGTGTAAAAAATCTTCAAGCGCGACTGCCGCTTCAGGGCTTAGTAAGTGTTCGATTTTACAAGAGTCACGATCGGCAATATTTTTCTGAAGGCCAAGTTGGGTGACAAAAAAGTCCATAAGTAACGCTTTATTGGTTTCAATTTGGGCGACGATTTCTTTTCGTTCGGGTTTTAAGCTGAAACTTTTATCAGAATTTTGCAGTAACCATCCTTTTTTAACTAAGGACTTTAAGGCTTGTGAAACCGTTGGCGCCGCAATATTTAAGGCTTTGACTAAATCGTTGGCTCTGGCGGAACCTAAATCATAGATGGTCATTAAATAATGTGCTTCACTATGAGTCATTGGGTTTTCGTGAAAATCTTTCCAATGGGCGTTAGGTTCTGTGCATCTCATACTTTGTTTATAAATAAATTTAATGATTTATCAACGTCACAACTTTTAAATCTATTTGACTTAGGTATACCTAAAATTAATCTGTTTTAGAAATTTATAAGAATCTATGACGGCCGCTTATTTAATTACATTTCGTGAAGGACTTGAAGCGGCTTTGATTGTCGGAATTTTATTGTCTTGCGCACAAGTTTTGCAAGCCAAGCGGGCTCAGGTTTATATTTGGGGTGGGGTGATCGCAGGAATGCTGTTAAGTTTAATTTTTGCCTTTGTTTTTAGCCAAATTATTGGGGGCTTTGAAGGCACGGTTGAAAAGATTTATGAAGGCCTTCTAATGCTTGGTGCGGCGGCATTAATTACGCACTTAATTATTTGGATGCGTCACAGAGGGAGAGAAATTCAAGATAGTTTGAATAAAAAAATTGAACAATCTTTACAGGCAGGAACGCTATGGACTATCGCTTTTATAGCGATGATGAGTGTGGTGAGAGAGGGAGTGGAAACGGTAATTTTTTTTCAAGCCCTAATGGCACAGGCCGGCGGTGACGCTCCAATTATTAGTGGCCTTTTGGGGGTGCTGAGTGCGGTTTTACTCGCAATAGTAATCTTTTACACGACTAAAAAAGTACCGGTTAAATCTTTTTTTCAATATACGGCTTATTTTCTTGTGTTAATTGCGGCCGGTTTATTGGCTCACGGAATCGTGGAACTTCAAGGCGCTGACTGGTTGCCAACTTTTGTGAAGCCCCTTTACGATATTTCTGTAGTTTTACCAGAATCAGAGGGAGTGGGAGCTTTGCTTAAAGCCGGCTTTGGATATGATGCAAATCCTTCTTTACTAGCCTTTATGGGCTATCTTTTGTATATCGGTTTGATGGGAAGGTGGCTGTTGAAAATTAAATAACTTGCAAATCTAATTTTGCGAGCGAGAATCGCCTCGAATTTTTAACGTATTTGCTATGAAGGTATGGATTTTAACCGAAGGAAAAAAGAAATGGAGCATTTTTCCTTACCGGCGTTTTCGAGAAGAGTTTTTGGCTCATGGATGTGAGCTAGAGCTTATTAATGCTCGAGATTTAGAAATCATTGAACCACTTGAAAAGACCGATCGAGTTCTTTATAAAAGCCGTTACAAAAAATTGCCGGATGTCGTAATTCCTCGGATGGGATCAGCGGCTAGTTATATTAGCTTAGCGGGGCTGCGGCAACTTGAGAATTTAGGAGTTTTTGTGCTTAACAACGCAGAAAGTATCGAGCTCGCGCGTGATAAATTGCACTCGATTCAAGTTTTAGCCCAGAATAATATTCCACTGCCGAAAACAATGCTGGCCCGAATGCCACTAGACCCAGAGTGGGTTAAAAAACATTTTCATTTTCCACTTATTGTTAAAACCATTGCCGGTTCGCAAGGGAAAGGGGTTTTGCTTTGTGATCAACCAAGACACTTAGAAGATCTTTTTCACTTGGTGGGAAAAACCAACGACGAACGCCAAATTTTAATTCTTCAGGAGTTTATTTCCGCTAGCAAAGGTAAAGACTTAAGAGTCTTTGTTATTGGTGGGCGAGCAATTGGAGCCATGCTTCGCGAGGCGGGGAATGAAGGTTACAAAGCCAATTTTTCACGAGGCGGATCGGTTTCAAGTTTTCCTTTAAACCAAGAACTCGAATGGTTAGCGGTGGAAAGCGCTAAATCAATGAACCTTGATATTGCAGGCGTAGATATTTTGATGGATAAAGATGGTTATCGAGTTTGTGAGGTTAATTCATCGCCTGGCTTTGAAGGTTTTGAGCAGGCGACGGATATAAACATTCCTTTAGAAATTTTACGTTTCATTCTTTTAAAAACTGAAGGTCACAGTTTGGTAGTTTAAGTCACTGGTTTTGCTTTAGCTTTAAGGCATATCTGCTACTATTAACGCAACTTAAATTTTGTTATTTTATGACACAGTCTGACATTGGTTTATTGGGGTTAGCGGTAATGGGACAAAACTTAGCTCGGAACATTGCCAGTCGTGGTTTTAAAGTATCGGTTTATAACCGAACGACCGAAACTATGAACACTTTTATTGATCAGTATGGGTCAACGGACTTAGTCGGACAAGTTGAACTTAAAGATTTTGTAAACTCGATCACTTCACCGCGAAAAATTATTCTGATGGTGCAAGCCGGAAAACCGGTTGATGCGGTTATTGATTCATTAACGCCCTTACTTGATAAAGGAGACACGATTATTGATTGTGGGAACTCACATTTCCCAGATACAATTCGTCGTGAAGCTGAACTCTCTACTATGGGTTTTAACTTCTTTGGTTGTGGAGTAAGTGGCGGCGAAGAAGGAGCTTTGAGGGGTCCAAGTTTAATGCCCGGTGGTAATAAACAAGTATGGGAAAACTTAGAACCAATTTTTACGTCGATTGCGGCTAAAGATTTTTCGGGTAATCCTTGTGTGACTTATTTAGGGGAAAACGGCGCTGGGCATTACGTTAAGATGGTTCACAACGGTATTGAGTATGCCGTTATGCAAATGATGGCTGAGGCCTATGACTTTCTGTGTAAAAACTTTGGTTTAAGCGCGCCTGAAATTGCCGATATTTTCGAACAATATAACCAAGGGAAACTGCAATCATTCCTTTTTGAAATCGCCGTACCAATTTTACGACAAACCGATGATTTAGCGGATGGATTTTTGCTGGATAAAATTTTAGATAAAGCGGGTCAAAAGGGGACTGGCCGTTGGACCGCAATTGAAGGTTTAGAGAGAGGGGTTGATATATCTACTATTATACAAGCGGTTCATGCTCGTACCGTTTCAAGCCGGAAAGAGTTTAGAACACAGTTGAGTTCTCAATATAAAAATCCTAGCACTGGGCGGAAGTTACCCGAAGAGGCGCTACCCGATATTATTCCTGAGCTTGAATCGGCTTTATACGCTGGAATGCTTGTGGCTTACGCTCAAGGTTTTGATTTACTGCGCCAAGCCGCGGAAGAAATGAATTGGGAACTTAATTACGCAGAAGTGGCTCGTATTTGGGAGGGCGGTTGTATTATTCGGGCGCAGATTCTAAACACTTTGCATGAAGCTTTTGAAGAAGCGAATAATGCGCCATTATGGACCATTGAAGCCATTGTAAAAGATTTACAGGACGCCTGGCTAAGTCTAAGAGCCATTTCTTTTCTGGGGACCCAATCTGGCACACCACTGTTTTGTTTAGGCGCGGCTTTATCTTCTTTAGAAGCGATCACCGAAGAACGAAATTCTGCTAATTTCATTCAGGCCTTGCGTGATAGTTTTGGAGCGCACACTTATAAGCGGATTGATCGAGAGGGGACTTTTCACACCGAATGGGGCGAATAATTATTGAAAGTTAAAAATATGAAAACAGATATGCATTCAATTTTCAGAATTAAAGACCCTTTGATTTTTACTATTTATGGGGCTTCTGGTGATCTGGCAAAATTAAAAATTTTTCCAGCGTTATTTGCCTTAGCGGAACAAAAAAGGTTCCCTGAAGCTTTGGCAATTGTGGGTTTTGCCCGCAGTCAAAAGACGCAAGAAGATTTTAGAAAGGATTTTTCTCAGTCGGTGAAAGATCATTACAGAGAGACTTGGGGAGTATACCAAGATCAAATTTTAGAATCATTGCTCAACCAAGTTTATTACTTTAGTGGTCAGTACGATCGCTTTGATGACTTTAAAAAATATAAACATTTTTTATCCGATAAGTTTAAAACTAAGAATTGGCCGCAACATTTGATGTATTTTTCAGTACCGCCATTTGTGGTAAAACCGATTTTAACCCAAGTGGCAGAGGTGTTTAATCCAAAAGAAAGTGACGTACGATTGATTTTAGAAAAACCATTTGGGAGTGATGAGGAGTCGGCGCAGCATTTATTTCACTTCCTGTCGCATAACTACCACGAATCACAGCTTTATTTTTTAGATCATTATTTAGGAAAGAAAGCCGTGCGAAGTTTGATTCCATTGCGGCATATGAACCGCATTTTAAACAGTATGCTCAAAGGGCGAGAGATCGCGAATATTCAAATATCGGCGATTGAACCGATGGGGGTAGGGGAACGAGTCGGTTACTTTGATGAAGTTGGGACGATCAAAGACGTGGTGCAGTCGCATTTACTGCAAGTGTTGGCGATGTTAACTATGTCGATACCAATTGATGATGAGGCTGAGCGAGTGCAGGAGGAACGCACGGCTATTTTAAATGCCTTAGATTTTAAACCCGATAAGAATCACCTTGCTCTTGGGCAGTACGATAGTTATCGATCTGAGGATGAATCGGTTAAAAATTCTAACACGGAAACTTTTGCGGCACTCCGTTTAAGTATAAATCGTGAGACTTGGCACGACGTGCCGATTTTTCTCAGAACCGGAAAAAAACTAGATACGAAGCACACTTATTTAGTGGTGGAGTTAAAAAAGTTTTCTTTCCAAGATGCTGAACAAGAACCAAACCGAGTTATTATTGAGTTTTATCCGCATGAACGGATTCAGATTCGTTTACTCGATGAAGATGGGGCGACGCTGCGGAAAGGTGAAATTGCCGCGAGCGAATCGATTGCTTGCCATGGTGATTATTGTTTACCAGAGCATGGATTATTAATGCTTGATGTAGTGCGAGGAGAAAAAAGGTTCTTCTTGGGGATGCCAGAAATTACAGCTTCTTGGCATATTATTGATCAAGTGATGGCTTTTATGCAGCAGAAAAAACTTAAACCAGAGATTTATAAATCTGGTTGCAGCGGTCCAACTGGACAAGAAAATCTAATGAAAGGGACTCCTTTTAGTTGGTATAAACCCAGTTAGAATGGCACAAATTAAAACGTTTGCTGATTTAAATGATTTTTGGACGGAGGTTTCTGCCTTTGCGGCGCAACCCAGTCGAATGGCTCTGAGTGGAGGGAGCGCGGCAAGCGTGGTTGAACACTTAAAAATCACGGAAGAAACCGAAATTTTTTTAGCCGATGAACGATGCGTTGGTACGGATGATGAAAACTCGAACGCGCGTTTAATACGTGAAAAACTAAGTAATCGAAAATACACTGATCAACTCGATTTTTATAAGCCGGGCCTTTCGGCACAAGAATGTGCGGCTGAGTATGAATTGCAACTCAAAACGGAAAACGACTACTTGTTTGATTTAGTCGTGCTTGGAGTGGGACCAGATGGTCATACGGCCTCTTTATTTCCTGGCGCTGAGGCTTTAATGGCAGATGGGCTCACCACGGTAGCGCAGACGGAAGTTTTTGCTGTCAGAGAGCGTTTAAGTCTTACCTTTAAGGCTTTAGAGGCTTCAGCTAAAATATTGGTTTTACTGCAAGGCAAAGGAAAAAAAGAAATTTTCGAAATTATTACGAATGTAGAAACAGACAGTGCAGAATATCCCGCCAGAAGATTACTGGATTTTCCTCAAGCGCACATTTATTGGTTAAACGTTTAATGCAATACACCATTCGAAGAAGTCAAAAAGCTAAACGCATGCGTTTAAGCATTAAGTCTAATGGGGAATTGACCTTGGTTCTACCTCGATTTGTACCAGAAATAGCGGGGAAAGCCTTTGTGCAGGCTAACCGATTATGGATTAAGCGGCATCAGGATAAATTGGCTTTAAAAGTATCTGACTTCCAGCAATATGAATTTATAACCGGCACAGGGCTTGTTTTTTTTGATCAAAAAAAGTATACAATAAAAATAATTAGAGCGCTTAATTCTAAACCGACTTATGTTTTGGAGGCCGATCAATTGAGTCTGAAGGTGCCTCATAAAAATTCACAAGAATCAATTAAATCTTTAATTGAAAAATTTTACCGAGATCAAGCCAGAGAATATTTAAGCGCCCGTTCGCAACATTTTGCCACTTGGCTCGGCACTGATTTTAATGAACTTAGAATTAAAAATACTAAAAGTCGGTGGGGGAGTTGTTCTTCTAAAAAGAACCTTAATTATAACTGGCGCATTATGATGGCGCCTAAAGAAGTCATTGATTATTTGGTAATTCATGAAGTCTGCCATTTAAAGCAAATGAATCACTCGGCTAAATTCTGGGCTTTGGTTGAAAGTTTAGATCCAGATTTTAAAATCCATAAAAAATGGCTGCGTGATAATCAGGAGCGTTTGTTAAATTTTTTACAATACGCTGCTTAGTTGGTCATAAAGTTCTCTATCGCTCATGGGGTTGATTTCGTGGTTAACGAAGCAAACTACGCAGTCATAAAAACCTTTTCTTAAATCGTTTATGAGTCTCTCGAAACATTCTGGCTCAGCCGAAAAATCAAAGCTATCTGGCAAGCAAATTTCAAGGCTGCCTTTTTCGGGCCGATATTTAATTAACTTTACGTGATCTCTTTTTTTGAAATATGGAATGAATTCCTGTTCTAAAATTTCTTCACCCCAGCCAATCATCCCAAACTCAGTTTTATCAATAATATGTTTAATTCGACTTTTAATCCGGCGGGAATAACAATAACGGTCAATAATTACTTTGAAGTAATATCGCATAAATTCAGCTACTACCAGTGTTAAGAAGTTTGGGGTGCTGCTTCTTAAATTTTCAAATTCTAAAAGATCTATATGGACATGAGTGCCAATTGTATTGAGCGCCGTTGTTTCATTAAGTCGACTATCAAAACTTAGCGTTCGATCCTTGAGAGCTGAAGCGAGTTTTAAACCTTTAATTTGTTGTATGATATCTGCCTGTTGGCTGGATAATATACAACTTGGTGCAAAATTTCTAACTTCTAATTCGGCTGAATTTGAATCAAATAAAAGTTCTACTTCCTCATCTATTGCCGGGTTTGCGAGTGGACAATCTTTTTGGGCTGGCTTGATTAGGCCGTTTTTATCTAATAATAGGCCTTCAACTTCTACACCGAATTGAATATCACAGGCAGATTTCATTAATGTCTTTATAAAATAATTTTTAAATAATTCAATCAATCGGTTTGTTAATTTCTTTCTAAATAGAGAGAATGTGTCATCGTGTTTCTGAATTTAGATTTTAGTAATTATGACCAATTTTTCTCGCCCTAAACGTTCTTTTTTACCAGAAGATTTTAGGGTTACCATTTGGGATAGTTTAGAAGTTTTTTACCAAAATTTACTCGATAGTGAGCTGAATTCTCTTCTTGACTTAGAAGCCTTATTAAATGATAGAAATGAACTTGAAGCGGTGCTGGAAGAAGATTTTGCTTGGCGTTATATTAAAATGAACTGCCATACGGAAAATGAAACCTTCAAACAGAGATTTGCTGATTTTATAGAGAACATTCAACCGAAACTTGCGGTTTGGGGTGATAAATTGAATAAAAAAATTGTTCAAAATAAATTTTTTAAAGAATTACCGGATAATCCTTATCTCACTTTTAAAAGAAGTTTAGAAGTTTCGGTTAAAATTTTTCGAGAGGCGAACGTTCCAATTTTTACTGAGATTGAAACTTTATCACAAAAGTTTGGGGAGATTAACGGAGCCATGACCATCGAATATAAAGGAGAAGAATTAACGATGCAAGCGGCGGCGCAAATGCTTGAGAGTGAAAATCGAAACGAGCGTGAAACGGTTTATCAACTTATGACTGAGCGCCGACTGGATGATCAAGAGGCTTTAGATGACGTTTTAGATGCGCTCGTAAGTAAACGTCATCAAGTCGCTTTAAATGCAGGGTTTGATAATTTTAGAGATTATCAGTTTGCGGCATTGGGGAGATTTGATTACACGGCAGAGGATTGTAAAAAATGGCACGACGTGGTGGCAGAACACATAGTTCCTTTAGTAAAAATTATTGATAATCAGCGAAGAGAAAATTTGGAACTCGATAACTTAAAACCGTGGGATATGTCGGTAGAACCTACGGGCGCACCGGCCCTTAAACCTTTTAGTGATGGGGCCGATTTACTGAAGAAAACTAAAAGCGGATTTAAGAAATTAGACCCGAGCTTTGCTGAATTTTTAGAGACAATGGAGGGCCTTGGCCACTTTGATTTAGAAAGTCGTAAGAACAAAGCCCCTGGCGGTTTTAATTATCCATTATACGAGATTGGCGCGCCTTTTATTTTTATGAATGCGGTGGGCACGCAACGAGATTTAGAGACGATGGTGCACGAAGGGGGACACGCTATCCATTCTTTTCTCAGTAAAGACTTATCGCTCAATGAATTTAAATCAACACCGGCTGAGGTGGCGGAACTGGCTTCGATGACTATGGAACTTATTTCAATGGATATTTGGGATGAATTTTACGCTGATGCCGATCCACTGCATAGAGCTAAACAACAAAAAATTGAGGACAGTATTGTAACGCTCCCATGGGTCGCGATAGTGGATAAATTTCAACACTGGTTATACGAAAACCCAAAACACACCCGAGCCGAAAGACGCGCTCAATGGTTGGAAATTCATAATACGCTTAGCAGTGGCGTTGTTGACTTCACAAATTTTGAAAACGCTTTGGCTAATGCGTGGCAAAAGCAAATGCATATTTTTGAAGTGCCATTTTATTATATTGAATACGGTTTTGCGCAGATGGGGGCGATCTCGATGTGGAAAAACTGGGAAATTGATCGAGATAAGGCTTTAAAGGGTTACCAAGACTTTATGAAGTTGGGTTACACTAAAACCATCCCCGAAATATATGAAGCGGCTGGAATCAAGTTTGATTTCTCAGATGAGTATGTTGAAGCCTTGGCGGATTTTATGCAGCTTAAGCTAAATCAGAATCGTTAACGGCGGGTTGGCCCAGAGAATTTAGTAAATGATCAATGTGCGCTAGATAATCATTCATGGAAACAGACTTTGCTGTGGCGCCACCACGTTTTGCCATATCAATATACCAGATACCGGTCATGGCGAGCATCATATCACCACCTCCATCAGTATAGGTTTGCATTTTGCTAAGTAACGAACTGGCTTTTTCAGGCGTAAAATCTTCAGCGTTGCTGGGAATATCGACGGTCCGATATTTCCAGAGTCCCTTAGTCCCATCTTGTGCCAATGCGAGTGGAGCTGACTTAGCTTCTTGCGCTTCATAGGTTTCTAGGCTTGGCAGATTCTCATCTTTATCGAGTAAGGCTTTTCGACGGTTTCCACTCGCTAATGAAAAGGTGGCGTCATTTAGTAATTCAGGATTTGATCGAGACCAAAATGACATGGTATATTTTAAAAGCCGTCTCGTTTCTAGGAGGGCTTTAATTTGTGTCTCTTTACTTTCTTTTACTTCTTGAGCTTTCTGTTGATGGTCTGTTTTCGCCTCTTCTTCTGGTGCTTGAGTTTCAACTTGTCGGTTATAGTCAGGATGATTTTTCCCGGTTAAAGCTTTGTAATTCTCGTTTGCATTTTCAAATTCTGTACGGGCTTCACGAAAATTTGAAGCTGCTTCAAACACATTGTTTACGAGATTCTGAGCCTCCTGCACGTGCGGGAGTTGAAACACTCCATCTCCACATTTATTTTGGATTAAACGAAGCGTTTTCTGACCAAATTCGGGGTTAGTTTTATGAGCCCAAATATCTTGTAGTTTTTTTTCGACGTATTTTTCTCTCTTTTCTCGGGCTTTGAGAATTTTTTGCCGATATTGATTCACATTATCAAGACTTCCAAGCTTGGCCATTTCCGCATAAATGAGTCCTCGGTCTTTACTATTAAAATAATAGGGAAGAAAAGACTGCATTTCTGGTTCAATTTCCTCGTTAATTTTTTGATTCACATCATTTATAACTTGAGTCTCTTTTGAATGTTTCGTGAATTGATCTTTTAGGTAAGACTGTAATTTGTCGTATTGGTTAGGATCTAAAGCTATATCTTCAAATCGAGCCCAAAATAAGGCTACTTCAGTGTCTACTGTAGTTTTTGATTGAGCGGCTTGGGCGAGCTCTTTTTTGAAATGCCCAAGTAATCCAGTGAGTTTTTTAGCTTGATCAATTAAGGTTTCAATATTCTGAATCGCTAATTTTTCTTCAGCTTCGGTTTTCTCATCACTAATAAATTTATCCAAGTACGTAGAAAGTGTTTTTTGAAGCTCTGCGGGGCAATCATTTTTTATGGCTTCTTTTTTTTCTTCAATCCACTGTGGAATCTGAGGATTAGAATTTTCTTCGGTTTGAATTTCGGTCGCACTTGAATTCATATATTGGGAGGCTTATTTAAACAAAAAGCCCAGATTATAAGTCAGGGCTTTTTTGTTTTTATTTTTTCTAGAAGACTACTCAGGAGCCATTTCTCCTTCCATCATATCGTCTGTTGCAGTGTCCGTTGTTGCTGGGATTTCTGGTAAATCTAAACTTTCACAAGCTACATTAATTAAATTAACCTCTTTTTTGTTAGCTTCATCTAAGTTGTTAAACAAGTTGATTGGCTGACAAGGTTCTGCCATAGCTCGGTCAATAATTTGAGCAATTGCTTGCGCTTGTCCGATTTGAGCGGCTTGCGCCATTTGTTGTTGCATTTCAGCTTCGTCTGGAGCGTTGTCACTTCCACAAGCGGCTAAAAGAACGGTTGTCAAAAGTAAGGCCGATAATTTGATTGATTTCATTTGAAAAGATTAATATTTTTTCTTGATTTTAATGACTTAAACTCGGTTTAGCAAACGAATTTATGGTTTATCTGCCTCATGCGCATTTCGATATTTCTGTTTTGTTTTGTCACTGGTGGCTTTGTGCTCAACTATAGGGCCTGGATAATTACATAATAAATTGGGTCCAGATTCTAACCAATTATTGATTTCTTTAGAGCTCACATTTTTCAATTCAGGAACCCATTTTTTTATATACTGACTCTCTTTATCAAATCGTTCTTGTTGTCGCCAAGGATTAAAAATTCTAAAAAATGGTTGGGCATCGACTCCTGTGCTAGCGGCCCATTGCCAGTTTCCATTGTTAATTGCCGGATCATAATCAAGTAATTTTTTTGCGAAATAACGCTCGCCCCATTGCCAATTAACTTCTAAATTTTTAATTAAAAAACTGGCGGTAATCATGCGTACTCGGTTGTGCATGTAACCGGTTTTATTTAGCTCACGCATGCCGGCATCGACAATTGGAAATCCCGTTTTCCCTTCACACCAAGCTTTAAATTTTTTTTCATCATTTTCCCACGTTAGATTTTCAAATTTAGGGGTAAAGCTTTTTTGAAAAACATGCGGGAAAAAATAACCGACATGAGTAAAAAAATCATGCCAATAAAGTTCACTGACAACCGTATGTTCAGTGCCATAGAACTGACTTAATTGGTAATAACTTTCGCGCATTGAAATGGTGCCAAACTTATGATGTGCCGAAAGGTGCGTGGTTCCATCTTGTGCGGGAAAATCACGGTCATTGTCGTAATTTTTGTTTAGGTTTTCAAAAATTTTAAGTGCTTCTTTGCGACCGCCTTTTAAAAGTCGATTCTTGTTTTCATTTGGTTTGATTTTCTTCCGGAAGGTTTCGAGATTTTCTGAGAAACTTAATTGAGTCGCACTTAAGTTTTTTAAACTGCTGGTGTGGGGCGCTTCCACTATTAATTGTGCGGCATTGCGATAGTAAGGTGTGAAAACCTTATAGGGCTCTCCATCCTCTTTTTTAGTTTTATCTGGGGCGTTTAAAGTCGCGTCATGAAAACTATTAAATTGGATTTTTTTGCTTTCACACCACTGGGAAATTCTATCATCTCGAACCCGAGAAAAAGGCGTGTAGTCTTTATTAACATACAGTTTATCAAATTTAAATTCGCTCAAAATTTTGTCTAAAACATCCGGCATTTTCCCTTCTATAAAACTTAGCGCCGCATTATGTTTATAAATTTCTGTTTCAAGCTCCGCTAAAGAGTGAATCATAAAATCAAAGGCGTTTTCTGAAAAATAGGGATGATCTCGTTGAGCTAAATCGAAAACAAAAACACACAGCACTTCACTACTTGTTTCTAGGGCTTTATTTAAAGCGGTGTTATCTTCAATTCTTAAGTCTCGTCGAAAAATGAAAAGTGATTTTGTGGTCATACAAAGTGAATGTTAATACTTAATAAAGTTTGATAGAAGTAAAACTCGTTAAAATTGAAATTAAATGGTATAATGTACTGATGGGCGGACATTTAGAAACCTTAACACCCGAAGTACAAACAAATGAAACCACTTTTCAAGTGGAATCTGAAGCTTGCTTGAATGATTGTGTGCAAAATTTAGCGGCATTAAATTCCGAAATTACTGGGGAAAGATTGGTTGAATTATTTTCTGAATTTGGTGAACCCATACAATTGGAGTTTGTGACGCAGCAAGCATTTGCCGATTTTGCTTCAGGGAATAGAGAGCGTCTGGAATCAGCCGCCGGGACTTTAAATGATGATGAAGTTATTACACAGTTTAGTTTTAATATTGAAAATTTACCCCAATCTTTGACTCCATTATTTCAACCACTCATTGATTCTGGAATGGGGAACTATGAACTGAGTGATGTGCGAGTTTATTTAGTCACAAAACCAAATATCGGTTTTTATGGAGCTTTTGTAAAATATAGTCCAACAATTGAGGGGCGGGGTTTGAGTGTTTTTCTTGATGAAAATGAGAGTATTACTCAGGCCTACGTTGATGATGCGGGCATTATAATCTTAGATGGAGCGGCAATTGGCGCTATGGGGGATGATAAATTTATAGATGTATTAGCAAATGAAACAAGTCATCATTTACTGAACTCGGCTCGAAATATTTATATTAATGCCGTCGCTCAAGACTATGTTGGTCAGCCTTATTCAGCCATGCCAGATGAGTTTGAAATTGAAGCCGAATTAGTTGAAGGCTTTAGCCATCCAGATCTTCCACCAGGCGATTACCCATATAATTATTTTGATGAATTTTTATCTGATGCCGCCTCAGTTATGACAAACGATGCCGCTTTAGGTGAATTACTCGGACGACTTAGTGATATTGGAAATCAAGAAACTTACGGATTAAGTCGAGATTTTTATTTTCATCATTTAAGTCTTTATTTGGCGGAAAACGAAGGCATCGAAATTTCAGCCGCTGATTTGAAATTAAAGTTAGATGAGGTTTTAAGACTTCGAGCTTTAAAACAACAAACAGAAATCCCGGAAGAATTTGTTTCGACCGAAATTGAACAATATGAAATACTCGACACTTATTTATTTGATGACTCCGATTTTGGAGTGTACTGGCGAGAAAAAATAATTGGAGTCGGTATCGCCTTTACCAATCACGTAGCGACTAAAATTAATGAGCTTTAACTTTTGCCGCGGTAGTGGAACCAAAACCGAAGCCATGATTTTACTTTTGGGCTAAATAACTTGCTGGCATAATGAGTGCTGGCAACCCATTTATTGGCTTCTCCAAAGGTAGGATAGATATAGGTTGATCGGGCGATTTTGGTTAAAGGAATGTTGTTTTCAATTGCCAGTTGCCACTCCCGAATCATTTCACCGGCTCTTGGGGCGATAATTTGGGCGCCTATAATTTTACTTCCTTTAACTAAAACTTTTACAAAACCTTCGGCTGAATGTTCAGCTTGGGCACGATCATTTTTAGCAAGTTCAAATTTAGCCACTTGGTAAGCAATTTTTGCTTTGGTTGCTGAGGCTTCATCGTGACCAATATGAGCGACTTCAGGATCGGTGAAAATGGTCCAGCCAATTTTCATCGGCTCAACTTTTTGTTTAAATGGAAGTCCTAAAATTTCATTACTGAGTACAATTCCAGCTTCGTAATTAGCGGCATGTGTATACATCAGTTGTCCATTTACATCGCCAATGGCTGTTATATGAGATTTGGAGGTTCGTAACTTTGAGTTTACTTTTATTGCATTTTCATCAGCGGCAATTCCGGCTGTATCAAGTCCCATTTCTAAGTTTGGCTGACGTCCAGCTGCAATTAGAATCGTATCGACTGATAAAATTTGTGGTGCTTGGTTTACCAATAAATCAATTTGTTTATCTATATTACTTGTCGTGACTTTTTGAACTTGAGTATTAGTTAAAATATTCACCCCTTCACTTTGCAATTTTTGGGTTAAAAATTCTGAAATATCTTTATCTAAACGGCCCAAAAATTTATCGTGATGCTCTAAAATAGTCACTTTCGTTCCGAGTCTGTTTAACGCTTGGGCTAACTCTGCGGCGATCACGCCACCACCAATAATGGCCAAGTTTCGAGGCTGCTCTCGAAGCCTAAAAATGTGCTCGTTAGAGATAAAACCGGCTTCTTTAAGGCCGGGAATTTCTGGGATTTTGGGACGTGAACCCGTCGCAATGGTAATGCGTTTAGCGCTAACTTGAATTTGTTGATCGGTGCTTATATTGGCGGGTTGAAATTTTTCCCAGGTTTTGGAAAGCTCTATGTTAACGGTATGTGAGTTTAAAAATTGAGCTTTTCCGAAAATTACTTCGCAGCCCATTTTTCTAAAGCGATCTGGGTGATCATGCATTTGAATACCGGCTTGTACTTCACTGATTCGTTTTACGATTTCATCCCACGAATGAGTTTGATTAACGCCTTTAAGGCCGAAATTTGCCGCATTTCTTTGTTGATGCGCAACTTTTGCACTTTTTATAAGTGTTTTACTCGGAACACATCCGTAATGCAGACAGTCTCCTCCTAACATGTTTTTGTCGATTAAACACACTTTCACCCCTAATTGAGCGGCGGCTGAAGCGAGGCTTAAGCCTGCAGAACCACCCCCTATTATGATATGATCGTAATCGTATTTTTTAAACATGAGCTTCGGGCTTGAAATATTTAATAATTTGCGGGATTCCTAAAACAAGTATTACCATTAATAGTGGTAATATTAAGGCCTTTGGCCCTTTTAGTAAAGAGTCTCCGAGGAACACAAAGGCGGGCGTAAAAATCATATTGGTTAGCAGTGTTGCGAAAAAAAAGTCGCGTGCCTTTAGAGTTTTAATCATGCCGGCTGCGTAACTTAAAGGAATGTAAGGCGCAAATAAACAGCGGAGTAGGAATATGCTTTTAAAACCGTTTTTTTGGGTTTTTTCTTCAACAATTCTTATAAGTTTTCCAATGCCTTTTTTTGACTTAAGTCCGTTTAGTTTTTCGTCACTGAGCTGTTTGGTAATCAAAAAAGCCGTTTGTGCGGCTAATGTCGCGGCGATAATGACATAAATGGATCCCCAGATTTTCCCAAACAAAACACCAGAAATTATGGTAAAGGCGGCTGCGGAAACAAAGGCTAAAATTAAGCCGTAATAGAGTGCCATAAACACTAATGGAGCGAGGATTCCAAACTGATCTATAAAAGGTTTTAAATTGGTCGGTTTTAAAAATTCTTTTAGATTATCAAACCACCCAAAGGCATAAATAGCCGTTAAGAGTGTTAAAAAAATTAGTAGCAGCAGACTCCACTTTATTTTTTTATTCATAGTGCCGAGCGTTGGGTGAACATAGGCTCTTAAATTTAATCGTTAAATCGAGTGGGGGAGACACTGATATTATCAACATACATCGTTTGGCTTTCTTCTTGGTTAAGGTTGGAGCCAATTCCAACTTCTAAGATTGAATAAACCATATTAGGTGTCGGGAGTGTTTTCGCTCTTTCAGCAATAATTTTTTTGTCGTTCATCCAAACTTCAATTAATCCTTCGGATGGTTTATCCGATAATTTTAAATGCATTTTAATTTCTACCCATTCGTTGAGGGGCGTATTGACTCTCTCTAACAAATCTTGTTCGGCATTGTCGATTGCCGGAAGCCAGTTATCAAATCTTAAAGAGATACTGTTTCTGAAATTAAAAAACAAAGCCGGGCCTGGCTCACCAAAATTTCTTAAACTGTTGTTATAAGATCTAAAGGATAAAAACAGGCTATGATTTAAATTTTGTAGTTCACTTGCTTTATCTGTATCAGGGCCTTTGAAATAAAACCAACCGGTGAAATAAATATCGTCGTCTTTTTTAAAATCAAATAACTGTCTTCTGATGGCAGCACGTGAATCTCCAAACCATTTTTTACCAAATGGAGCGGCATAAAATTTGAGAGATTGAGCGCCTCGTCTTCTAATGTTTTTTTCGATTTCTATATAGTTCCCCAGACGTTCGCTGGTTAAACAGCTGGCCATGTTAATCATGCAGTAGCGAATTGGTCTTCGAACAGAGAAACTGTTGTTCTGAACGATAATTTCGTGCCAACCTGACCAGTCTTCTTTAAATAAATCAGAGAATGAATTTACTTTTTCGAAGCCCTCGGTGAAGGTGTTTTTTGTTTCTTGGGAGAGCACGGCTTCATCCATTAATTTTTGTTCTGGAGATTTGTAAACCACTAAATATCCAACCCATATAAAGAACGCAAGAACTAGAAACTGAAAAAATCTTTTTATCATTTAGTTTTATTTTAACTGACTCAGGGCTGCAGCACCAGTCGCACCGGCATTGTTTTGATTGTAAAAGTGAAGTTTAAAATTATGTGGATAATTTTGTAATTGAGCTTGTGTTCGGGTACTAATTTCGCTTTCAAAATGTTGCCAAAAATAACGGGCCGTTCCGCCTCCCAAAATAATAGTATCAGGATCAAAAGCTAAAACTAAACCACTAAGCCATTGTGAAAATACCGATAATTGATTTTCAAGCTGGGGCAGCAGGCTTTGTTTTTTGAGCGGCAGAATTTCCGAAAAAAGTGTCTCAGCACTTAAACCTAATTGGGTTTTTAATCCGGGGCCTGCCAGCCAAGCTTCTACTTCTTTTTGTTGCAGTACTAAATGCCCAACTTCCCCGGCGTAGCCATGGGCGCCGTAAAAAATTTCGCCTTTATAAACCAGGCCACCACCAACGCCAGTGCCAATAATAAGCCCTAGGCACATTGTAGAATCAAGCGCTAATTTTTGTCGTGCACCATAAGCAAAAGCCCGAGCGTCATTTTCAATAAAAGCCGGTAATTTAGTTTGCTCGGTTAAATAGTTGCAAAGCCCAAAACCATCTAAGTTAGGAACATTAGGCGCTTTAATTATTTGCCCACTTTTAACATCTACAAAGCCGGCCCATGCCACGCCCAAACTTTGAGTTTGCTCATTTCGTACTTCGTTTATTGCCTTAAGTAAATTGCTTAAGGTGTGCTTGCGTGTTTTATCGGCTTCGGTGGCAATTGTGTATTCAGCTTCTAATTCTAACTTTTGGTTAAAACGGCCCACATAAATTTTAGTGCCGCCGATATCTATACCAAGGGTGTTCATTAATTATAATTATAAAGACTCCGATTAAAGGAAACAACTAGAACGTTTAAAGCTTCTTTTTTGTGGTCTTTGGTTTTAGCTCTTTTAAGGCTTGGTATTTTTTTGTATAACGCAAAACTGAGTCTACATAAGTCGAATGACTCCAGGTAAGGGGCGCAACCGATAAGGGGTCACCGGTGTGTGGATCCATTTGTTCTGGAAGGATGCCAGCCGAGTTTTGTTGGCGGCAAACCCAATCAAAAGTTTCACGAATCGGGTGTAATTCGTGAATCGTTGTCGCCATTTCAAGTTTCCAGTTAGCCAGCCAAAGAGTGGTAATAATCCAAGGATTTCCTGGGAGTTTGGCGGAATATTCATATTCCCAGTTTCGGTGATAAAAATCACCTTCGTATCGACAAATACCACCGACTTCTGTTTGGACTTTTAAGTGATCTTCAATGGCTTGCATGGTGCTAATCATTCTTGGGTCATCGGCGGGCAAAAGTCCCATTTCCCACACAAATGCAACGCTTGAATCAACCGTTGGATCCACTTTTAATTCCCCTTCTTCGTAATAAATTTTCTTTACAAAGCGACCGTGTTCTTCGCTGTACATATATTTCAAAATGCTTTGCTGCATTTTTTTTGCCGCATCTCTGAAAATAATTTCATCTTCGTAATGCCCGGTAATGTGTGATAAATTTTCGGCCGCTTTTAGTCCGGCATAAACGGTTGCGCACGTAAAAGTGAAAACCCCGTACTGTTCCTCCCATAAATCATAACTTTCTTTTGGAAGACCAGTTTCGGCATTAACATATTGAATTAAAAATCGACCTATTTTAAGCACCATGGGGTTAAAAAGTCTTTGAGCGACTTCAATCGATTTTGATTCTTTATAGAGTTCCCATAAAGCAACCAATAGCAGAGCTGATTCATCTTCTTGAATGGGAATTTGGCTTTTTCCATTTCTCAGTTTTGGGTGCCAAGAGGAACCGAGAGAACCATCGGGAGTAAATTTATGCAAAACATAGCCATCTGGTGTAATTAAGTTTTTGGCGAACTTTAAAAAACTTTTTACCGGTTCAAAATATCCGGCTCTCGCTAATGAAACACTTACCAGCGCAGCATCACGTGGCCACACGTAAGCGTACGTGTCTTTGTTGAATTTCATAATATCAGAATCGGTTGAAGCGATAATAGCTCCGCGATTATCAATTTGGCTTCTAATGAGCAGCAAACTTTGATACCAGAGTTTTTGGGCTTCTTTGGGGACGCCTTTAAGTTTAAATTCGTGTTTAGTGGCCCACTGTTTCCAATAACCATAGGTGTGTTGAAATATTTTTTCTGGTCCTAGGTTCGTGACCCGTTTATTTAAGCGATTTATGTCACCATAGTTTTTACCGGCCGCAATCCAAAAATATAGGGTTCGGGGTTTATCTGGGGCAATTGATTTGTAAAAGCCAATTGTGGAATCTACTGAACCCTGCTCAATAGGGTTGCCGTGTAAGTGTCCATCTTCTGCGTCTCTCCAAGTGCCTTCGCGGTCACCGTAATTTGATTTTCCAGTCGTAAATTCAGAAATGCCAGAGTTACAATGATCCCAAGCGCCATTGAGCAAGAAATAACGCTGCTTTCGGTAGTGCAACATTGCGTTTAAATCGGGTTCATAAATGGCAGTATCTTCCATTTTATCGCCGTATAAATAAAAATCGTGCGAGAAATAAAGTCTAAATTCTCTTTCGTGATTGTAGTGATTATGAACCGTTATTTTACGAAATAAAATATCGTGTGTGGTGTATACAAAATCTTCAAAAATAAGCTTAACCCCTAAGCCTTTATTTTCAGCAACTGAGTGTCCGACTAAAGCCCCATTGTGGTATTGCGGAGTAATCTCCCAATGCCCATCATTTAGCCAGCTAAAAGCCCCATCTACCCAGAGCCCTAAACGATGAATTTTACCGTAAGAAGAATGATTTTCTTGTCCAATAAATGGATAGAAAAAATCACGCATTTGCAAATTGGCGTCAAAATTGACCAGCATATTTCCATTTGCGACGACGAGTGATTGGGGCATGAATTTTTTTTAAGTCTCTTTTAGCTTAATTGTTCAATTATTTTGTTCAAGTGTTAAGTCGACTCTCCAATCTAAATGGTGAATGGTATTCATGAAATTTATGTACGCATCGTAGGGGTTTTCGTAAGGTGAAAAGTACGTATGAACGTCTCCATCCGCCCAGAATTTGGTCGACATATAATATAAATGGTCGGAAGTTTGTAGCTTTCTGAAATCAGCTAGTACTTCTTGGATCGCTTCATTTTTAGAATCTAAATGGGCGAATAATTTATTTTCGATGCGGGAAATTTCTTTAAAGGCATTGCGTTGCATATCGTTTTCAAGCCAAGCGGAAATATCTCGTTCGGCATCAGCCCAAGAAATAAATTCAGTGGCTTTATAGTTATGTTGCGCTTCAAAGTGGTCAATGGTTTGGCTTGGCGTTCGGAAGACAATATCTCGATCAGCACAGGCTTTTGGTAGATGCCTTAGAAATTCAAAAATACCGGTGTCTTCCCATTGGTGTTCGCCAAAGGTTTCAAAATCCATAAATAAGTTAATCGTATCCCCGGGACTTTCATCGACCCATTGAGCAAATGTATCGGCGGTTAAAGGTAAATCAGATTTAGTTGTTTGACTGAAACGAAAGGCAATATCATCCGATAATAAATAATTTTTGGTGAGAATATTTAAATGATCTGGGATGGTTTCTGAAACTTTGTGCGCTTGCGTGACTTTAAAGTCTGAATCACCTAATTCGATTGAATGGGCGTGTCTGACTAAATTGGGATTGTCGTCTGGTAAAGCCGTGGCCCAACCTTCTGCCATGACGCCTTTATATCCCATAAGCCTGATAAATTCTCCCAAATCATCTCGGTAAATTAGTTCTGTATTTCTAAAGACTGTTGGTTTTTGATCAAAATATTTGATCATAAGATTACGCTGCATTTCAATCTGCCGAGCAAATTCTGCTTTCGAGTACAGAAAAGAAAGTGAATGGTAGTACGTTTCAGCTAAGTATTCAACTTTGCCGGTTTTGGCCAAGTCTTGAAAACATTCAAGTACTTCACTTCCTAAATTTGTGTAGCGTTCACATTGTTCTACAAACACCCCTGAAAGTGAGAAAGCACAATGAAAATTTGGGTACTGTTCACAGAGTTCTTTGAGTAATTTCGTTGTTGGCAAGTAACACTTTTGGCTGACCTTATCAAAAATCTCTTCATTACTTTGCGGTGTTACGCCTTTAAAGTATTCATGATTTTCTGGGGGGTAGCGTAATTTGTGCTCTCGAATTCGAAAGGGTTGATGTACCTGAAAATAGAAGCAGATTGATTTAGCCATATTTTGTTTTAAGAATAGTTTTCGTATATTTCCATAATCCGAGAAGCTTGAGCTTCCCAAGTTAAGCGTCCTTTGTTGTCCATTGCTTTCGTCCGTAAAGTTCTTCTCAGTTCTGGATATTTTTTTAAAGCCAGCACGTATTCGGCCATCTGATCGGTGTCGAAAAAATCGACTTCTAGTTTGTGTCCGATAATTTCGTTGGCGCCACAATTTTTTGAGATAATCAAAGGAGTGCAATGATCAATTACCTCAATGGCGGTTAAACCAAACGGTTCGGAAACCGAAGGAATGATGCACGCGTCTGCTAACATATACAGGGCGTCTCGTTTTGCGGGTGGTAAAAACCCGTGGCAATGTACGTTGGATTCTAAGCCGCAGTCTTTTATTTGTTGTCTAATTTGGGGCATCATGTCGCCATCACCCGCAATGTGAAAATGTACATCGGCATCATGCGGTACGACTTTTGCGGCCGTTTCTACAAAATATTCAGGGCCTTTTTGCAGGGTAACTCTCCCAATAAATAGGACCCAGAACTCCTTTTTGTTTTTTGGGAACTGCCGGGCTTTAATATATTCAGGCGTCGGTGTTTTAGTTTCGTAGGCGTTATATACCACCAAAATTTTTTCGGCATCAATACCGTACTGATCAACGAGTATTTTTTTTGTGTATTGGCTCACTGTAATTACGCGAATGGCTTGTTGCATGGCGTATTGTTCTCTTTTGAAAACCTCACTGTTTTTGTCCGTCGTTCCCGTTCTATCAACTTCGGTGGCGTGAATGTGCAGAATAAAATTTAAATTTCTTTGCAGCTTTAATTGAATGGCCGCTTCTGCGGTAATCCAATCGTGGGCATGGACGAGATCGAATTCATTGTTTTCCGTTAAAGCCACGACTTCAGCGGCAAATCGATCAATTTCAGCCCATAAATCTTGTCCATAAACCGAGGCGTTCTCATCGGTTTCAAAAGGATTCTTATTGTTTTGGTGTTTGATTAAAGCTTCTTTGTAACCAGCCGCGTTTAAATAAGGGGAATAAAAAAAAGTCGGCACCCTTTTGGTTCTAACTTGGTTTTCGTAAGCAAAGCCGTCGGCAAAACTCAGCAGTTTTACCCCTGGGTCGTAACCACTACGAATGATTTTATGCGTAATAAACTGAGGTAAAACCAGGGTTATATCGGCGCCTTGATGAACGAGGGCTTGGGCTAAGTTTTTTGTAACTACGCCTAACCCGCCAGAAAAAACTGGAGGATATTCCCAACCGAGCATCAAGACCTTAGGGGGTGAGGACATGATTTTTTTTATTTTTTTTCATAATTTATTTTAGACCTAACCGCTGCTTTTACCAAAGACAAAGCTTCGCTTTAGCCTAGCCATAAATTTGGAATATTTTATCGCTACTCAATTTCTAGCGAATGTTGACGTTATTGCCCGCAATGGGAAAAAATCCAATAACACGGTCTGTATTTGAACTCACCCAATTTGGTAAATAAAGGACAAATCTTTCAGAGCTTCCAAGTTTCGCGGTACTTTTAAGATCTCCCTTAAGTTCAAGGCTTACGCTTTGTCCACTCGCAATATTTTGGAGGCTCGTAAAATTTAGAGTTACTATGTCAGTCGTTGGTGTTACATTTGGGGCTATTTTTTGCCCCTCAATTTCAAGCCATAGGTGTTGATAGCTATTGAAACTTCCATTTCCAATTCTTCTAAACTGCAGTCCATTTAGTTGCGTGCTACCATTTTCGGCTGCAAAAATAAAAGTGCCTAGATTTACATTGTTTTGGTCTGGTTTAATATTGGCGGTTACCTTTTTTAGGCCGCTTACATTTAAGTTTCCTGCTTGAGATTCTTTCGTTAACGCCTTGAAAGAGCTTGGAGTTTGGTAAATATCTTCATATTTTGAATTACTTTCCTGATCTGTGAATTTGTACTTCAGCATAGCTCGGTAAATTTGGTCAAACGCCTCGGCTCGAGTGGGAATGGTGCTAAATTCAAAAGTGCCTCGTGTGGTATTGTATGGCAGTAGTTTTTGCTCGTTTAAGGCTCTTAACTCGGCATCGAACCAGGTTTCATCACTGGGGTCTGGACTGGCTCCCAGAGAAAAAGCTTTGTCGAGTAATTTAGCGATTTCGGCGCGGTTGATGGCGTTGCCAGGTTTGAAACTCTCATCGTTATAGCCCGTTACCCAGCCTAAATCGGCCGCAGTCTCAATGTAGGTGTAAAACCAGTGCTCGGGATGAACATCGTTAAAGGTATTTGGCCTTGGGTCTATAAGTGTTTGATTCGCGGCTTCGAGTAAAATTTTGGTAAATTCTGCCCGATTAATAGGGGATAGTGGATTGAGTTGGTTTTGATGGTTCCCTTTAATAACACCCGTTTCTAGTAATCCTTCAAAGCTAGCGGTTGCCCAAGTAGGAACTTCGTTGTTGTCGATAAATTCAGTGAGATTTTTTGCTTGGGCAAGGTTAAAACAGAATAAAAGGAGAACGATTATTTTTTTCATTTTTATATTTCTAATTTCTTTTAAAAGCCTAGAGATATTGAGAAAGGTCTCAAGTGAATGTACTGTTCATGGTTGACAAAAAAATAATAAGTTTTATTTGTTGTTATATTAAGAATTTTATATGAAAAACCCTGAGAGCGTTAAACCTGATTCTGGTGCCGATGTGGTCGGTCTAGATGGTCAACCTGTTACGCCTGAAGGATTTGAAGCGCCTGAAGCAATGGTTAATGTTTATGATTTTTTAACGCAGGTAGATTTAGATACGAAAAATGGGGCGATTGATTTGGGTAGAAGAACCGAGCAAACTTTTTATTTTCGCATCTGTTTACCAGAAGGGGAGTCTTATTTTTTTGTGAGAGCGAAAAAGACGAAGGAACTGGCTGGAGGCAATCTACCCGCTCGTTTTAGTTATGGTTTTGATCTTTATGTAGGTGACAAAAAAAAATCTATAGCGAGTATTAGCGTTAGTGGTGAGCGCGATAATTTGTTAAAGCATGTCGATCCTTTAGAAAGAATAGGAACTTCTGTCATGGAGCCAATTACACAGCGCGAGTTTTTGGTGCAATCTGGTATTGCTCGAGTTAGAGAGGGAACTTGGAGTGCGGTAGATGAGATTATCTACAACTATTGACAATAAATATGATATTTGTCAAATTTCATTTAAATCAAAAACGCTCAAGGTTGGTTGAGCGTTTTTTTAATGGGCTTTGAAAAGATCTAGAATTCTGTTTCACTATGGCTTTGTGGAATCACGTTCTCAATGGCGGCATACTTTGATTTACCTCCTTCTGGAACAATGACGGTTACTTGGTCACCTACTTGAGCGCGGTAAAAGGTAACCGACGCGTAAAGCACATTGTAAACTTTGTTATCGGCCAGTACTTGGTACTGAGAGCCTTCAAGTACCAAGTTTCCTACAATCAGGGTTCGAGGAATTAATTCGATTTGTTTGTAAATAAAAGCCCCATTGTCGGCGATGTTTAGTTTTAAGCGGTCGCCTTCTACCAGTTTAGATTTTGAGGCGTAATTGGCTGGTACAGGGTAAGTGCTGCCAGTTCCATCAATCATGTTTTGTCCGTCAAAAACGCCTTCGATTACGCGTGGTTCATCAGCGTCATTATAGTTCTCAAGGCTTTTTTCTTGTGCTAATTGCTCAACCTTACTTGAAGGTATGCCCATTTTCTCACTTAATTTTTGCGCCCATTTTTCGGCTGCTTTAAGAGACGATTTAGCCGCTTCAATGGATTCGACTAAGTTAACGAGTAATTCTTTTTCAGACATATTTTGTTTTGGTATTCGGGTTATTGTACCAGAAATTTGTATTAGATTCAATGCTTATGTGATCTTTTTTTTGCTTTTACCAAACCAGACTTTAAAATTGTGTCATGTATAAAATTTTACTGTTCACGGTTGTGTTTTTTGCGGGCATCGCCTTGGGTGGTGGACTGCGTTATTCACAAGTAGAAGCTCAACTTTCGAGTGTTGAAGTAACCGGTAATCCAATGCCTACAAGTAACGCGCCTCTTGGTAATGCTGGTGGTGGTTCTTGTGGATAAAGCGAAGACTTTATCTTTAAATAATTATTGTATTCTTAATTCCCTGTATTTTCTATGGCGACGCCAAAAAAAACGACTTCAACCACAGCAAAACCGGCTTCGGTTAAAACTAAAACCATAACGACCAAAAAAGCGACTGCTACAGCCAAAAAAAAGTCGACTCCCCCGAAGCTGAGTCGGCCAGTCGTTACGACTACGGTTTCAAAACCCGTCGTTAAAAAACAATCACCTTCAAATGGATGGATTGGTTGGTTATTCGCCGTTCTTCTTGGCGGGGCCTTAGTCGGTACTTATGCGAGTGATTCCTATTGGATGGAGTCTTTTGACGAAAGCGAAGGAATGTTAGTAGTAGACGATAAAACTTGGATGCCGGTTGGAGGCGCCCCAATCAGTGTTGTGGTTTTAAATGATAAAGACTGTGGAGTCGCTTGTGACGCTTCAGGAAGTTTAAATTCTTTACGAGCGAGTGTGAATCCGGCTTTAAAAGTTACCGAAGTCGATATTAGTTCGCCAGAAGGCGAGGCCTTAATTAATCAATTCGACTTGGTTTCTATTCCTCAATATTTCTTTGGAGAAGACATTGAAGAACTAACAGCAGAGGGCGCTGATGGAGAGGAGGTTCGATTTATTGATAATTTACCGACTGGTTTATTAACTGAGAAAAATGACCTCTACTATATTGATAGTGCGATGGTTGGATTTAAACCTGGTAAATTTATTAAAGCCCCTGAATTTGCTGATTTACAATCAGAACCAAGCCAAGGAAATGGTCCAGTAAGTGTGGTTGAGTTCACCGATTTACAGTGTCCTTACTGTAAAAGGTTTTATGATCAAAATAAGACTTTGATTGAACAGTTAGTCTCTGATGGTACTATCACTTACACGGTTAAAGATTTCCCTTTAAGTTTTCACACCGAGGCTTATGGAGGAATTCATAAAGCGGCCAATTGTGTATTACAAGAAGGAGGTAATGACGCTTACTTTGCAGTGAAAGACCAAATCTTTAATAACCAAAGTAGTTTCACGAGTATTGGAGTTCCAGCGGCTGAACAGCAAGTGGCCGATTACGCCTCTGAGCAAGGGATTGATATTCAAAGTTGTTTGGTTGAGAATGGAAACTCAATTCAAGCGGAAGTAGCCGCGGATACGGCCGAAGGAGCGAAATATGGAGTTAGTGGAACCCCAACAATTTTTGTCGGAACCCAAATCTTGCCAGGAGCAGTTGGACCAGCCGCTTTAAGCGCTGCGGTCAACGCGGAACTTGGTAACTAGTTTTAGTTTCAAAATCTTTATTAAAATACGAGAGTCATAGTCGTGACTCTCGTATTTTTTTTATTACACTAACGCGCGATGACAACAATGGAACAAATTACGGCTTTGTGTAAACGAAAGGGATTTATTTACCCAGGAAGTGAAATTTATGGTGGGTTCGCTAATTCATATACCTATGGGCCTTATGGGGTTCAGATGAAAAATAACTTGAAGCAACTGTGGTGGAAAATGTTTGTGGAAGACCGTTCTGACATGGTTGGAATTGATGGGACTATTTTACTTCATCCCCAAACCTGGAAAGCTTCTGGACATGTAGATACGTTTAATGATCCGATGGTGGATTGTAAAAACTGCCAAGCGCGACATCGTGCGGACCATTTAGCCGAAACAAAAATGGAAGGGAACGCTGATGGCATGAGCTTAGAAGCATTAGGAGCCTTTATTGCAGAGCAGGGGATTAAGTGTCCTAAATGTGGGAAGCAAGATTTTACGGACGTCAGACAGTTTAATTTGATGTTTGAAACTCAAATGGCCAAAACTGGAGAAGATAGTACGGCTTACCTTCGACCAGAGACCGCTCAAGCGATTTTTTTAGAATTTAAAAATGTGATTGATACGACTCGCGTTAAAGTGCCTTTTGGGATTGGGCAAATTGGAAAAGCTTTTCGAAACGAAATCACGCCCGGTAATTTTATTTTTCGAGTGCTTGAATTTGAACAGATGGAAATTGAATATTTTGTGCATGAATCTGAATGGGAAATGCACTTTAAGAATTGGGTGAAAGCCATGTATCAGTGGTGTGAGGTGATTGGTTTAGAAAAAGATAAGATTCATGAACTCGATGTAGAAGGGGACGCTTTGGCGCATTATTCAAAGAAAACGATTGATTTGGAATACGAGTTCCCGTTTGGCGTTAAAGAGCTTTACGGCTGTGCCTATCGCACCAATTTTGATCTTACGAATCACGAGAACGCTTCGGGTAAAAAGTTGCGTTGGCGTGACCCTCAAACGAATGAAGAATATATTCCACATGTGATTGAACCGACTTTTGGGGTTGATCGCTCGGTGTTGGCGATTATTAGTACCGCTTACGAAGAGGAAACACTTGAAGGGGGAGAGGTGCGCACAGTTTTACATTTAAAGCCGGTGATTGCACCGGTTAAAGTGGCGGTACTCCCTTTAACTAAAAAAGACGGTTTACCAGAAAAAGCTGAAAGGGTGCTGAAGCTCGTACAAAGTTTTGGAAACTGTGAATACGATGAAGGCGGAAATATCGGGAAACGATACCGTCGCCAAGATGAAATTGGCACGCCGGTGTGTGTAACAATCGATTACGATTCCCTAGAGGACGAATCAGTAACCGTACGTGATAGAGATTCAATGGCACAAGAACGAGTGACGATTGCAGACCTTAAAACCTATTTGGCGGATAAATATTTCGCTTAATTTTATAACTAAAAAAGCCGCTTCAATTGAAGCGGCTTTTTTTATTAACGGTTTATTTTTTCTTCGGTGGGCGTCCGCGTCCTCTTTTTTTTGTAACGGCAGTGGTCGTATTTTTTGTTGTGGCAGCGGCGGTTGCGGCGACGCCACCTGAATTTACGGCGGCCATAATCCAGCCTAAAGCGGCAATTCCAAGTAAGGCTCCCCACCAAGGGTTAAACAGCCAAACGGCATTTTGACGTACTGGAATTAATTTTCCGTTCACATTAGCCTTCACTTCAATATTTACTTTAGACATTGGAATATACCAAGGCAGTTGGTAATTTCCGTTAATAGTTTTTTGCCCATTTACCCAGTATTCAAGTTGAGCGGTTGGTCGGGTATCAGCGTTGTTAATGGTTGGTGCCACAATAGTTGTTTCGCCCTCCATTTCAGGGGTATTTGGATTGTTTGGAACCGTACGACCATCAAATTTTACGCCTTTGTTTCCGGTTTGGCTGACTCTGAAATTGGGTGAAGCTACAAAAGTTTTGTTAATCCATTCAACTCGGTCACTGACTCCATCATTATCTGAATCAGCGTTTAACGGATCGGCTCCAACCGCTACTTCGAATTGATCATCAAGTCCATCACCGTCTGAATCATACTCTAAGGGGTTAGTTCCGATTTCAACTTCGGCGGCATCGCTTAGTCCGTCACCATCGGTATCTGAATTAAGTGGGTCAGTACCTAGCTCTCGTTCATCTCGATCAGATAAACCATCATTGTCGTCATCTGGATCAGCGTTGTCACCCGTGCCAGTTCCATCAGAATTAACACTTTCTCGTGGGTCTAATGGAAACGCATCCACGCGATCCCAAACTCCATCACCGTCGGTGTCACGGTCGGTTGGATCTAAGCCTAATTTTACTTCATCACCATCGGTTAAACCGTCGCCATCGGTATCTGGATCAAGTGGGTTGGTATTGTAACGAGGCTCATCTACATCTTTTAAACCGTCGTTATCATCATCTTTATCCATATTGTCTCCAAGTCCATCGTTATCGGCGTCGGCCCATTCGTAGGCTTGGAAAGGAAAAGCATCGAGTGAATCAATCACTCCATCACCATCGGTATCTTGAAATACGGTGCTGGTTCCAAGGTTGAGCTCATCTAAATCAGATATGCCGTCATTGTCATCATCTAAATCAGCGTTATCTCCAACGCCATCACCATCGGTATCGCGGTCTTCATCTGGGTTTAAAGGGAAAGCATCGAGTGAATCTTGAATGCCATCACCATCCGTATCTGATTTTTTTGGATCCGTTCCTAAGGCAATTTCATCAATATCACTTAAGCCATCATTGTCATCGTCTTCATCGTTAATGTCTCCGACTCGATCACCATCTGTATCAACCGTGTCATCTGGGTCCAAAGGTGCCCCGTCTTGTGCATCTCTTACTCCGTCACCATCGGTGTCTGGGTTTTTAGGGTCTGTTCCTAGTTCCCGTTCTTCGCGGTCGGTCAGCCCGTCATTATCATCATCGGTATCAGCGTTATCACCAATACCATCACCATCGGTGTCAACTGACTCAGTTGGGTCTGTTGGAAAAGCGTCCTCTTCGTCTCGAGTAATATCGTTATCGTCATCAGGGTCTCGATTGTTGCCAATACCATCATTATCACTGTCTCGGCTTTCTTCAGCGTCTAAAGGGAATACATCTTCTTTATCTCGCACGCCGTCTCCATCTGTATCAGGGTTTTCTGAGTCAGTTCCCAGGTCTATTTCTTCAGTGTCATATAAACCGTCGTTATCGTCATCTCCATCGGCGTTATTTCCTTGTCCATCGCCGTCAGTATCTTTACTTTCAGTTGGGTCTAAAGGAAATGCATCTTGAGCATCGCCCACGCCATCGTTATCGTCATCGGTATCCTCAGAATCAAAAATCCCATCTTTATCGGTATCAACTCCGTTTACGACCCGAACGGTTGATCGTTCATCCCAAAACTCGGCATCTTGCCAACGTTCAGAAGTCACCAAGGCTTCAATGTTATACTCATCTGGGTTTACAAAATTAATGTCGGTCCAAAGTACATCGGTAGAATTGGCTTTAACGTAAATTTCCGTGTCTTCTTTTAAGATCGTTTTAGTCGGAATATCTCGAATGGTCACCCAGCCACGATAATCTTCATCGCCCGTATTTTGTGTTTCTAAATAAACTCGAGCGACAGCGCCTTGTTCGACAATATATTGCTCGTCACTTAAATTTTTTAAATCCGCTTGGCGAATGTAAAGGTCGGTATAAAGCTGCGCGCTTGCTTGACCCGTAACCCATAAAAAACTTAAAGCCAAAGTGTAAGAAAGCGTTCTAAAATTTATTTTCATATGTGTTTACATTCTATAGTATATTTTATAGCAAAAAAGATTCTGTGGGTAAAACTAAAATGAACACAATTTTTAGTCGGGATTATTACCGTTCTAAAGCGCGTGGTTAAACTTTGTCGAAAAACTTTAGACAAGTGGGCTTTACATACCTAGAATCTCGTGGCTCTTTTTAACGGCGGCGCTATGGCGGAGTGGTTACGCAGAGGCCTGCAAAGCCTTGTACTCCGGTTCGAACCCGGATGGCGCCTCCAATTAAATTTTTACTTTTTATAAAAGTAATTCTAAAGTAGCCCAAGCAAAAGATTCACTCGCTTTTGTACACCCCACGCCCAGGTGGTGGAATTGGTAGACACGCGGGACTTAAAATCCCGTTCCCTAATCCGGAGTGCGGGTTCGATTCCCGCCCTGGGCACCATTCAGAAAAGTTTTAGGCCTATTAAGGTCTGAAACTTTTTTGAATTAGTTTCACGACAGTGAAAACGAACCCGCGCGGGTTCGCAACGAAAAAAGAGCGAAGCGATTATTTGAGTTCTCTGTTTCAAATTGAAAATTTGAATAAAAAGTGATTCTATTTTTACTCTTCCACCGTCACATCGCCCCAGCTGTTTATAATAGCGGCGCAACTTGATCCGCTTGGGGTATCGGATATTTGGCTGCAACTTCCCAGCAAAAATTTACGCGTGTTTTGAATCGGAATGATCTTTTGCCAGAAAGTTCTGGGCGTATTGGTGGGCCCTGGTTGACCGGTAAATTGCCACTCGTTTCCACTTCGGTTATTTAAGGTGTAAGCAAAAAACTGATTTTCCGCACTAGTGATAATTTGTTCGGCTGGATCAGTGTTCGTAATGTCTCTTTCGAGAATCGCAATATTTTCACTGCCTTTACGCGCTAAAAAAGGGACTTGATTTTCGGGCTCTAAAACCTCCCAATCGCCTGGCAGGGTTATTTGCCAGTTTCGTTTATCAACGATGAATTCATGTTTAACGGTTGGAATAGTATCTGAATTCAAATCATCACTGCCACCACAACCGACTAAAATAAGACCTAAAAGGAGCGCTAAATATTTTGTCATTGTTTTTAAATTAACTTAGTTTCAAGGCGCATGAAAATTAAAATTTATTATTTTGGAAAGGCCAACGAAATTACTTCTTGGGAAGAAACCTATTTGCAAAGAATTGGTTTTAGAGCTTCGGTCGAAACAATTCCTTTGTCTCAGGCTGGGCTAAAAGACAAAACCTTAAATTTAGCGAAAGAAGGGGCGTTAGTTTTGAAAAAAATTGATCCACAAGATTTTGTAATTGTGCTAGATGAAAACGGAAAGAATTTAGATTCGGAGTCGATTTCTGGAAAAATGGAGCAAGCCTTTGTGACCCATGGCACCATCGTATTTATTATTGGAGGTGCTTTTGGTTTAGACCTAAAAATTTTAGAGCGAGCTAATTTAAGTTTAAGTTTTGGCAAAGCAGTTTGGACTCGTAATTTAGTGCGTTTAATGCTGCTTGAACAAATCTATCGCGCTTTAGAAATTAGTGCTGGCAGTAACTTCCATAAAGTATAAAATGAACTCAATTTAAAAATTTAAGATGTCTGTTTTTTCAAAATCAATTTTCGCTTTATTTCTAGGGTTCGTTTTATTGGGTTCAGTTCAAGCTCGCTTAATGCTCACCGAAATGGAGCCAGTGGTGTCGGACGTTGAATTGAGCGCGAGGCAAACGGCGAATGTAAATCGTGTTGCCCAAGTAAATGCCGAAGCGGCGGCTTATTTAGAATCTTTTTATAGAGACCTGTTAAATGCGGTTGAAAGCATTAAGCAAGAGCAAATAGAATTGAAAGACTTACTTGATAACGGCGATATAACTCAAGGTTCATATGACAATACGATTCGAATTAGAATTGCGAATTTTAGAGATATGTTGCCTTATGCGCTTGAAACGTTTAAAACCGAATTCAGAGCTATTTTGAGGAATGAGAAAGTGATTTATCATTATTACACTTCGGCTTTTGGTAGTTATAAAGAAATTAAAATTACCGAAAGTGGCGCCGGACATTTGAAAATCACTGGCACGTTGAGAGAAGAAGGGGAAGTGGATTTAGATTTTCAGTTAAGCCCAATGGAACGAGTGAATTTAGAACAAAAAATTCTTGAGACTCCGGTAACGGCGGTTGTTATACCTGAAGATCCTAACCTGCTGAGAGAGGGTATTGAGTTTGTAGAAGTCTACCGAGATGGTCAAAAAATCCGCCATAAAGATGATTTATCGCAAATGTCAGATTTAGTTCGATTTGTGGATGAAATTATTGAGTAAAAAAAATATTTTATTAGGCCCGTTTTTAGCTCTTATGAATCTTGTTTTAAATTCTAATAAAAACAATTTGCTTGTTTGGTAAAATCCTTTTATCATCGCTTACGAAATTCATTAATTACCCACAAATATCATGTTTAAGCGTGTTTTAGTTCTAGTAATTTTCTTGTTTGGTGTTTTTTGGTGGTTAACAAGCCGCGATAATCAAGAAGTTGAAACCCCAATCGAAGTGATAACAGTAGAAACGACTGAAACAACTGAAAATGAAGAGAATGTGGATAATGATGAGACTCCTGCGAGTGAAACAACGGAGACTACAACCGAAACTGATGCGGTTGAAATAACCGCGCCTGATGAAGTGGGTATTGGAGAAAGTCTTCAAGCCTCTGTAATTGATCCGACTCCTACTAAACCAGTGGTTGTGATTACAAAGCCGCAGCCAACACCTGTTGTGGTGACCACTCCAGCTCCAGATCCAACATTTGTGGTGACTCCAGAAACAACGCCTGAACCACAACCACTAGTGGAAACAGAAGTTGAAGCGGAAGAAGCATCAGTTGAAGAAGAGCCAGTTGAAGAGGAACCGATGGCCCCTGTGGTTACTATTCCAAACAGAACAACTGATATTAAAGTTTATGTTTATGACAGTGGTTTAGATTTGTCAGACAAAACAATTCCAGCGGGGACGATTAACTTTAACATTCAAAACGACGGACGCTTTACGCATGACTTCAATATTTCTGGGTTTGGAAACCTGGGTAAAGTTATGCCAAGTGAAAAGAAAACTTTCACGCTTAAATTAGCAGCGGGGGATTATGAAGCTTTTTCTGAACGACGACTTGATTACGAACGTGGAGTACGTGAAGACTTCATTGTAGTTGAGTAAGTTTTAAAAAAAATAAGTTTGGTTCTTTAAAGAAAGGCTCGCGTTACCGGGCTTTTTTTTGTTTTCAAATTCTGTCATCCTGAACTAGATTCAGAATGATAAATATATATGCGGAAAAAACTCAGTTTAAAAGATTACGCTTTATGGTTGCTCGGAGCGCGGGAATACTCGGTGGCGCGCTTGCGGCAAAAGTGCACGGAGAAGTATCCTGAGCAATTGGAGGAGATTGAAATATTGATCAATAATTTTGTTCAAAATAAGTTTTTAGACGATGAACGTTTTTGTGAAGTCATGATTCGTTCTGAAATTCGGAAGGGGAATGGGAAGTCTAAAATTCTGCAAAAGTTAATGCAAAAAGGCGTTAGTAGTGACCTAGCCAAAACGCAATGTGACGCATTAATTGAGAACACTGATTTGTTTGACCCCGCCTGGACACTCGCCGAAAAGAAGAAAATTCAGATTGATCGCAAGTATCCTGATTTATCTGACTTTGAAAAAAAACAAAAAGTCACCCAGTATTTGGCGGGTAGGGGATACAGTTTTGATCTCATTAAAGAGGTTTTGGATTAATTGGTTAGTTTCGATAAAGCGGTTCTAACGAACTTAACTTGTACACGATGCTCACGTTTAACAATTTTATGATGAATGTTAAATCTAATTGTCGAAAGTTTTGTGTTTCAGTAAGTTAAGCGAGAACTTTTATTTATTATGAACAAAAATTTTGATCTTAAATCGACTTCTGGCTCGGCTCGAGCGGGAGTTTTAAAAACCAGAAGAGGGGAGATACAAACTCCTTTCTTTATGAGTGTGGCCACACGAGCCGCTATTAAAGCGGGTGTGGGCATGGAAGATTTGGAGGCAATCAAGGCGCCAGTAGTTTTGTGTAACACTTATCATTTGCATTTAAAACCGGGCGAAGATTTGGTGGAACGCATGGGCGGGCTGCACGGGTTTATGAAATGCGATAAACCAATGCTCACCGACAGTGGGGGGTTTCAAGTATTTTCTATTAAGCGCAAAAAAATTACCGATGACGGTGTTTGGTTTAATTCACATATCGATGGTAAAAGAATCTGGATAGATGCGGAACGTTCGATTGATATTCAGCATAAACTGGGCGCGGATATGATTATGGCCTTTGATGAATGTCCACCAAGTAAATTAAAAAATCAAGCCGAGCCACCAATTGATCCAGCAGAATTAAAAGGCTGGAAACGCCGGCAAGAACGGAAACTTTATTTCAAAATTAAAACCGCGGTGGAACGCACGACGGCTTGGGCGAAACGGTCAATCGAGGCTCACGCGGCAAAGTATGATTTAGCCTTGTCGCCGACGGAGCGTCCTCAGCTATTTGGGATTGTACAAGGCGGTTGTTTTAAAGATTTGCGAGAACGCAGTTTGAAAGAAATTACGGCTTTACCGTTCGATGGTTTTGCTATGGGTGGTTTGGCGGTAGGAGAACCAAACGAGGCGATGTATAAAGTTTTAGACGAAATTGCCGATAAATTGCCGGCCGATAAACCGCGTTATTTGATGGGGGTTGGGAGCCCCAAAGATTTAATTGAAGCGGTTGGGCGGGGGATTGATATGTTTGATTGTGTGTTTCCGGCCCGTAACGCTCGGCATGGAACGGCTTACACTTGGAACGGCGAATTACGAATTACGAACGTAGAATTTGAAGCTTCAAAAGAAGTGCTGGATAAACACTGCGCCTGCCCGGTGTGCCAAAATGGCCAGGGGTATGCTCGGGCTTATTTACGTCATTTAATGAACGTCGATGAAGAACTAGGAAAACGTTTTATGACGATTCACAACTTAGCTTTTTACCATGATTTAATGCGCACAATGCGGAAAGAAATTTTGGCCGACAACTTTGAAAACTGGAAAAAAGAAACCCTTGAGAAATTATAAAAAATATGAACAATTATTTTGTTCATATTTTAAATTCTTAAACCCTGAACTTTTTCTCGTTTATAGAAAACCCCAGTCTCCAAAAAGACTCGCCTGCATCAGTTCTGCAAATTGGTGAGCGTAAAAACCAAGGATAGCCGAGAGGCCAACAATGCCTGCGGCGATGCTAAAGTCTTGCCAAATTGCCGGTAGTTGAAGCAGATTCGTTTTCATGTCTAAAAAAGGTGGGGTGTTAAAAAGTAATTAGTGCATTGTAGCATAATTTTTACTGGAATTGAAGCCTGATTTTCACCTTTTTTATAAGTTTATAAAAGAGGACTTTTTACGATTCACAAAACATTTCCACCAAAGCCTTAAATGTGGGACAATAGCGTGCGAAACATGATGTCTGTAAAAAATAAGAAAGTCGTGATTGTCGCTGATTGGTTAACTAATCAGGGTGGGGCTGAACAAGTCGTGACGGCTTTGGCAGATGCTTTCCCCCAGGCACCTATTTATACATCCGTTTATAACCCGGGCTCGATTCCCGCTTTAGTGGGACGTGACATTCGAGGCTCATGGTTGCAAAAGCTGCCCGCGTTCTTGCGCCGTAAACACCAGTTTTTACTGCCTTTTTTTCCCGGGGCGTTTGCGCGTTTAAATTTGTCGGAGTTTGATATTATTATTAGTTCGAGTTCGGCTTTTTCAAAAAACGTACGTAAAACTCGCGTCGATCAAATTCATTTTTGTTATTGCCATACCCCAACTCGTTATTTATATAACGCTCGCCAAGAATATATTGAAACTTATCCATTGCCGGCTTGGCTTAAACCGTTTAAAGCGTTGCTGCCTAAGTTGCTTGATTACTTAACGGTCAAAGATTTGAAGGGCGCTAAAGGAGTGGATTACTTTATAAGCAATTCAAATTTTATTGCGGCTCGAATTCAAAAGTATTACGGACGCGAAGCGAAAACCATTTATCCTTGCACGAATACAAAAATTTTTTCACCCCAACCTGAGCGTGGAGATTATTTTCTAGCGGTTGGTCGGTTTATTCCTTACAAGCGTTTTGATTTGCTGGTGAAGACCTTTGCCAAAAATGGACTGCCCTTAAAGCTGGGTGGTGTTGGTCCAGAGTTCGAACGCTGCAAAGCTATGGCGCAAGAATTTCAAGCCAAGAATATTGAATTTATGGGTTTTGTGCCTTATTCAGACTTGCCGGGTTTGTACGCGGGAGCGAGAGCTTTTTTATTTCCAGCGGAAGAAGATTTTGGTTTAACGCCGGTGGAAGCGATGGCCAGTGGCGTGCCCGTGATTGCTTTTGGTAAAGGCGGCGCAACGGAGTCGGTTAATAGTAAAACGGGTTTGTTTTTTGAAGCACAGAACCCGAGAAGTCTGCAGGAATCGATTGATAAATTTATTAGAATTGAACAAAAATTTAGTTCAGAAGAGATCGCTGATTATGCGGAAAAATTCAGTGTTGAACATTTTCAACAACAAATTATTGAATTCGTCGTTTCCAAAATTAAATAAACTTTTAAAATAGGAGTGATGACAAAAATTTACTTGGGTTCAGATCATGGAGGTTACAAACTAAAACAAACGGTGCGTGAGTTTTTAGAAGAAAAAAATTACACCGTAGAAGATCTTGGTTGTGACGGCGAAGATAGCTGTGATTACCCTGAGTTTGGAAAAGAAGTAGCCGAAAAAGTAGTGCAGAATGAAGGATCTCTGGGCATTATTTTATGCGGTTCTGGTATTGGAATTAGTATTGCGGCCAATCGTGTTTCGGGTGCGCGTTGTGCGTTAGCCAATTCAACAGAACTTGCCGAGCTCGGACGCCAGCATAATGGGGCCAATATTTTAGCCATTGGGGCCAGAACCCAATTTATGGATGATCCATTAGATATAGTTGAAACTTTTTTAAATACGGAGGTTGATATGTCAGATCGTCACCAACGACGACGCGATCAACTGGGTTAAATGCCTTTATTAAGTTTTGATGAAGGTTCTTAAATTAAAACACTTGCTCTGAGTAAAGGTTTGGTTTTATAGTTTTCAAGCTTTAATATTTTCTAATCAAACATAAGTATGAACTCTTTGAACAAAGCACAGGTGATCGGTAACATAACTCGAGACCCAGAACTCAAAACTACGACTGGTGGACAATCTGTCTGCACCGTTGGTGTCGCGACGAATCGATATTGGACTGATTCAAGCGGGCAAAAAAAAGACGAGGCCGAATATCATAACATTGTGGTATGGGGAAAACTCGCTGAGATTTGTGATCAGTATCTAAAAAAGGGAATGAAAGTCTTTTTTGATGGTCGACTGCAAACTCGTAACTGGGAAGATGAAAGCGGCGTTAAACATTACCGCACAGAAATTGTCGCACAAGACATGATTATACTGACTCCAAAAGGGGATGGCCCGAGCGAATCGTATAATAGTAATCTTGAAAAAGTTCCAAGTGCCACACCAGCGAGTAAATCAGAAGAAATTGATCCAGAAGATTTACCTTTCTAGGGAGCATTGCATAAATACTAAATAGGTTTATTTTGAACTTACCTAGGCCGCAATAGCGGCATCACTTGCAAAACAATGTGAACGCTTCAGCCTAGTGCCGAAGCGTTCTTTTAAACGAAGGAGAAAACAAACTATGTGGCTTTATTATTTTTGGAGTCTGCTCCCGCGTTGGGGGTGGGCAATGGTTGGCATCGTATTTATGATTCTCCCTGTCTCTCAACTGCTCGAGGTTTCCGCGAGTGATCCTGCTTGGATCTTTGTCGGTTGGATCTTACTACTTGTGGCCATTGTTTTGGCCACTATTATGGCTTGTCTTTGGCCGGAAGAGCGACACGATTCAGGCTGACGCTTCGGCTCTTGCGCTCGGCGGTTATCTTATATTGATAACTGGCGAGCGCTTTTTGTGTCACGCTTTGTCAAGCGAAAGGGGGTTGTGCCGTTGGCAGTGGCTAGTAAAATTTGTGGGATAAAGTCTTAATAAATTATGCATAAATTTGAACAATCATTGGTACTCATCAAACCTGACGCCGTACAACGAGGCCTCATGGGAAAGGTTATTACTCGCTTTGAAGAGAAGGGATTAAAAATTGTGGGGTTAAAGATGTTGAATCTTGAAGAAGCCGTACTGCGCGAACACTACGCACATGTAGTTGACCGTCCTTTTTACGCAGAGCTCGCTCAGTTTATGAGTTCTTCTCCAGTTGTTGCGGTCGCACTAGAGGGTTTAAACGCCGTTGAAGTGGTGCGAAAACTTTCTGGGACCGATAATTTTGAATTTGGAACTATTAGGGGTGACTATTCAACTTCGAATCAGAAAAACTTAGTGCATAGTTCCGATAGTTTAGAAACGGCCGAAAATGAAATCGACCGTTTTTTTATGCCGGCGGAATTGTTTGAATATGACAAAGAGGAATGGAAGCATGTATATGCTCAGTGTGATAAGGCTTCGTAATATTTTTAATGAAAAGACTTTTTACGGTTTTGGTTTTGTTGCTGGGAGCCTTAAATGCGCAGGCTAAATTTAATGATGTGGATGTAACGCACCCTTATTTTCATTCTATTGAGGCTTTGCAAAATGCGGGGATTGTGGAAGGACATGAGGTGGAAGATCGACGTATGTTTTTTCCGCTGAGTAAAATCAACCGGGCCGAAGCCTTAAAGTTAATTCTGTTGAGTACTAACACAGCAGCGATTGAAACCGATATTCAAAACTTCCCTGATGTTTTTCCGAATCAATGGTTTACAGGATACGTAAATACCGCTTACAGCTTAGACGTAGTTCAAGGTTTCCCTGATGGTAATTTTTACCCAGGTGTAAAAGTTCGCCGTGCTGAATTTATTAAAATGCTGTTTGAGGCTTTAGAATTGCCAGTTCCAGAAAAACTGGAGGATGAACTTTGGTATGAGCCTTACTTGGTGTTAGCCCAAGAATACCGATTACTTCCGGCTGATGATGACCCAAATGGCGTTATAGACCGTGGTGAAGCCGCCGAGATTATTTACCGGACTCAGCAAGTTTCTGATTCGGAATTTGAAAAAAAATATACTTATGCGGGGCAAGGGGATGCGAGTTATTATAACGAAAATTTAGCCGGACAACCGACTGCTAGTGGTGAAGGTTATGATCCAGCAGATTTGACGGCCGCCCACCGGACTTTACCTCTTGGGACTCGAATCAAGGTGAGCAACGAAGAAGGGGATTTTGTGGTGGTTCGAATTAATGATCGAGGGCCTTATCATCAACAACGAGTTTTAGATTTATCTGGAGCGGCTTTTGAACGTTTAGCGCCCTTGGGAACCGGGGTTTTGTTTGTGAAATATGAGCTTTTTTCAGAACCAGAAGACTTAGTTCAAGCGATTCCAGAAGCCATTCGTCCTTTGCTTTCAGACGAAACCAAACAAGCGGAAGTCCCAGAAGAAATACAAGAAAAATTAAGAACGCCATTGGTTTCGAGTGAGTCTCCAGACGCAACCATGGAAGGTCTTCCAGAAAAATCGGTGATGTACGACCAACCGTTTTATGGTGAAACCGCCGCTTTGGTCGCAACTGATTTTTATCCAGATATTCGGTTAAGACGTCCTTTTGCCCAAACGATACCACAGGGATTGATTTTTGAATTAGCCGGAACTTCTCTTAAGAAAAATAGATTTGAAATGGTGACGGTGTTTATGCAAAACCAAGATACAGGCGAACAAACTCAATTCATGGCCCCAGTATCTGGGACTAATTTTGTGGTGCCGGTGGCCTTTTTAGAAACCGGAAAATTTGAAGTTGGGATTGTTTTTGATAGCCAAAGACAATCGCGTGTAGCCGAGGTTGAAGTAAAACCTTACCCGCGAGAAAGAAAGCTTCCTGCTTATGATGTCAGCTTTGCTTCTCCTTTAAACATAAGTGTGGTTCCAGAAGATGATCTCGCACAATTTGACTGGGCGAGTGGGCAAGACCGATTAACCAAGCTGGTTTTCTCTCAAGGGGAGAAAAAAGTGAATGTGGTATTTGAGGCTGGTATGAGCCGCTATGCATTTGATTACGCTTGGTTTGATAAAAACTTTACGGTTGATCAAGATATCGCGATTGATTTATATCAAGCTTTATCGTCGGATGGCAGCTTTTTTTCCCAAAGAACCAATTGGAAAAAAGTCACTTTTAAAAACTTGAAATTAGTGCGTGGTTTTCCTGATTCTGAAAATGAAGCGGTGAGTGTAAAACCTTTTAATCGTTACTATCGCAACCCTCAAACCATAAGCCTACAAGGACAAAAATTGGATGATAATTATACTTTATTTGAAGAGGTTTTTATTACGACGCCAGAAGGACTGGTTGAAACCACTCCTTTATCTCAGAATGGAAATAACTTTAACTTTACTTTCGAGGCGGATTTATTGGGGCGATACGTAGTTGAGGTGATTGGTGATAAAGGTGATATTTTATTTAATCGAGCCATCTACATAAGTGATGACCCGGTTTTACCTGTAATGGCTAATAAACAAACGGTGGTTACGGTGAATACTAAAACGGCTATTTATGATTGGGTTAATCGAATCCGATACAACCATAAAGTTGATACCATTCTTTCAAATATTGATTTACAAGAAGTCGCTCAAGCCTATGCCGAACGAATGGCGAATGAAAATTTTATTGGTCATGAATCACCAGATGGATCTACGCCAGAAACACGACTCGGAGCCTTAGGTTTACGGAGTTACGGTGAAAACGTAAGTTATGGTTCTAATTTGAACTTAGCGTTGTCAGGACTCGAAAATTCAGGTTCACATCGAAAAAACATTTTATCGAGTCGATGGTCACGTATGGGCGTTGGCGTAGCGGAAAATCAAAAGGGCGAGTTTTATGTTGTACAAATTTTTGCGTCATAGTAATATTGTGACTGATAGAATGAAGTATTTACTTAATCGCGCTTTCTTACTGGCTGCCTTGGCGGTAATGCCCTTGGTAAATATGGCTGTTTTTGCTCAAGCTTTGCAGCCCCCTTCAGATGTTAGAAATGTTGAAGCGACTCCAAAAAATAAAGCCGTATTGCTCGAATGGGATGCCGCTACTGACGCGGATGGTGTTGTGGTTCGATATATTATTTATTATGGCGTTGAACCCGTAACCGATGAAGGCGGTAATTATGATCAAGAGGTGGACACTCAAAGTGATGAAACTTCTTTTGAAGTAAAAAATTTAGTGAATAACGATACTTATTATTTTGGAGTTACCGCCGTTGATGAACAGGGGAATGAATCTGATTTGTATTCCGTAGAAGTTTCGGCCACGCCGACTGCTGGGGGTACTTCAGCTGCCTCGAGTGGGAGTGATGGGGCCCCTATTTTGCAAAATGCAGTGCATACAGCGCCTAATAAAATTTTAGTGGTTATGTCTGAGCCAGTTCGTTTGGATGAACCAACGGACGCTTTTGAGTTAACCGAAGATGCTACGGGGAATTCAATTACTATTTTAAATGCTACTGTAAATTCAGAACAAGTGACTTTGTTTGTAGACCCAAGCTTACTCGAAGTAGATGAAATTTATCGTGTCACGGCTACCACAGGCGTGACCGACTTTGATGGAAATCCTGTTAGTTCTGGAATTGTGGATTCAGTCGAATTTAGAGCACAAGAAGATTTTGAATCCGAAGAAGAAGAGGTTGAAGAGTTGGACGAGGAGGAAGAAACATTAATTGATGAAGAGCCTTTAGTCGTTGAAGAAGAACCGGAACCAGTAGTTACACCGCCAACGACTCCAGATGATTTTGGGAGTTTCTTTTTGGATGACGAAAATGATAATTCAGAAACGGCCGATTTTTTAGACAGTCTGCTTTCACCGGATAACCCAATTAATAATTTAGAAACGGTTGATCCAGACCCTGTTGCGATTACGCCAACGTCGACTGAAACGACAAACCCAACCACGAATCCAGATTTAAGTTCAGCGCCCGATCAAATTCCACCGCAGGATGCTCGAAATATCAACGCTGATGCAAGTACGTATCAGACAGGTGAAGTTTTAATTACTTGGCAGCCAGCGGTTGATATGGATGGAGATATTAAAGACCAAGTGCTTTACACTCGTGTAGGGCTTGGAGCTTGGGACAATGGTTTGTCGCTTGGAAAAGATATAACTCAAGCCAAAATAGCCGTGAAGCCAAACCAAAACTACCAAATTCGTTTAGTCACGGTTGATCAATCAGGGAATGAGTCATTTGGAGCGGCTTTTGAATTTTCAACGACACTGAGTCAATCTGGTGGCGGTGAAGGTACGGTCATTGCCTTAACGGTGATTGCGGTTTTTGGTTTCTTCTTTTTGTTTGCTGGTGGCCGACGCGCTTAAAGCAAAAGTAGCAATCCAAGCGGAATTGAAATCAGTCCTATTAAAGAACTCCAGAATACAATGGGGGTGACTTCGTCTGGGCGGCAGTGGTAGAGCGAGGCCAAATTTAAATTGTTCACCGCGGCCGGCATTAAGCTTTGCAAAATTAAAACTTGAGCGGTTAGACCTTCTAGGCTAAACATTTGTATTACCCCTAACGCGATTAACGGTAAGAGTAATAATTTAACACTTAGACTGCTGAAAAGTAATTTTTTGTCTTTGGTTTTTTGCAGGTACGCCGCCAAAAAAACACCTAAAATAATGAGTTGAAATCCAACTGACATATGCCCTGTAATTTCTAGAAAGTCTAAAAAACTGGTCGGATAAACGACTTCATTAATGTTTAGGATTATAGCCAGAGCTCCGATCCACAGCACTGGTAGTTTTAAAATATTAAATAGTGAGTCTTTAATGGGGAAATTTCCACGCGAGTAAAAGTAAACTCCAAGGGTGTAACTTAAAATTACCGCCACCATGTTTGTGGCGGTGGTGTAGGGGAGTGAGGCCGTGCCTAAAAAAGTGAGACCAATGGGGATGCCTAAATTTCCGGTATTTAGTAGCACATTATTCATCGTAAAAATAGCTCTTTTACGAGGGCCAAAGCCAAGCGGGTAACTTAGCGCGAGTAGAATCGATAAAGTCACGAGTCCTATAAGTGCATAAAAACCTGCCGTGCTTAGCACTTCAAGCGTTAGAGGGGCAGCGGAAAATCCCCAAAACACTAAACCTGGGGCTAAAAAATACATCATCAGCTGACTTAAATGTCGTTCATTTAAATCGGGGGCTAAGCGAGACTTCCAAGCATAACCAATGGCGACTAATATATATAAGCAGCTAATAGAGAGAATTAGATCAGACATGAATTAAGGTTACGCATTTCATTTAACTGTGTAAACTGAGCCGCGATGACTGAATCAATTCGTATCCAAAAGTATCTTTCACAGAAAGGCATTTGCTCGCGCCGTCAGGCAGAGACCTATGTTCGTGAAGGTCGACTGGCTGTAGATGGGAAAAAATTAACTCTTGGTGACCGTGTCGAACCTGGAGCGTTTGTAATGCTGGATGGCAAACCGTTAGATATTCCGGATGAAGTGGAACCAATTTTACTCGCTTTTTATAAACCACGTGGCGTAGAAAGTACGCTTAAAGCAATTGATAAAACAAAAACTTTAGCTGATTTTGATTTTGGGGGACGTGTGTTTCCAGTGGGAAGACTTGATAAAGATTCTCATGGTTTGTTGCTGTTAACCAATGATGGAGAACTCGCGAACAAATTGATGCATCCGCGTTACGAGAAGGAAAAAGAATATTTAGTGCAATTGCACAAAAAAGTTGAGGCGGCAGATATTCATGCTTTGGAGTCGGGGATTATGCTGGATGATAAAAAGACGGCTCCTTGTAAGGTGACGCTTATAAATGAGCTTACTTTAGCTATAACTCTTAAAGAAGGCCGTAACCGGCAAATTAGACGTATGTGTGTGGCTCTTGGTTATGAAGTCACTGATTTGTTACGAATCAGAGTGGGGAAAGTTCATTTGAAAGATTTAAAACCTGGAGATGTACGCCCCTTGAGTTTTAAAGTCATGCAAGACTAAGACCCTCTTAAGAAAAAAAAGTTGCCTGTTTAGCCTTTTATATAAGAGGCTTTTTATGATTGGACGTAAAAAAGTTTTGACAAGAGAGATAGTTCTGATTACTATGTTCTGAACACTTCGCTTCAACTTAAAAACACCAAGCAGTGCTTCACCAAAAGAGACAGAGAAAGGTTAGGAACACAGACGGAGACAGGGAATGATCTTTTACAACAACGGTAACCAATTCACTTCTTTCCCACAGAAAGAAGACGAATTACTACATAAAACAGTGGAGAGTAAAGAGCCGAGACACTTTATTCAGAACTTATATCCTCACCCAACGTACTCGTCGGTGCACGGCACAAGTTCTGCATAAATCCCGTTCATTCGGGCCTCGTTTCTTTTCTCTCCGCTCTGCGACGAGGTTTATAAAGCCTTAAAACCACTTTATAAATTCCCTTCACAAAACGGTTGAGAACAAAATGCTAGTCCTTGATTTGATTCTAAAATAACTGATTCAAAACGTGTTTACCGCAAGGCAAACACAATCAAAAGACATTACATATTGCAATGCCTTTTCGATTCCAACCACTAACGTTTTGTAGAGGTCTAAACACTTGGTTCGCACTATAAATAATTTACCTTTGAAAGTAAATACCCTGATAGCGCATATGAACCCCGTAGGTACTTCGGTATAGTACCCAAGCAAGGCGAGAGTTTATGTAGGCTGGTAACCTATAGAATCTTAGGAGCGGCTCTAATTCACTTATATTAATAAGACCTGATTAATCCACCGCTCCTGATTCGTTTCTTTTCTTAAGAACAAAAGTTCCGAATTACGATTCATTTACGCAAAACACAAATTCAAAAATGAACAACTTCTAAATCGCACTTAGCGTCTTAGAAGTTTTTTTAATTTGACAATTTTTTGATTTATTTTGATTGGTTTTTGGGCAGTGCGTAGAGTAAAACAACAATGGCTAACAGAGGTAAAACAAATCCAATGGCCATTTTGCTGAGTAAAATATTTCCTAGTAAATCGTAGTTGGCGGTGGTATTTTCAGAGGCTCTTTCAACCGGATAGATTTGGTAGAGATACTTAACCCCTAACTGTTTGGCGGTTAAGGCCAGATTCATCAAGCTCGCGGCAACGGCAAACCAAGTGGCGCGATTTCCAGCAGGCGCGTAGTAGGCAATTATGGCCAGCATCGGAATCATGCTTATGTGAGTCAGGGGACCTTCTGCGGCAGTGTCCCATAAAGCAACGGTCTGAGCGCTGAGCCCCAGGGTTTCGTGCCAGCCATAATAAAGCGCGATTTCTGGTATGCTAATGAACGTTTCGGCGAGTACTAAACAAATTAAAATTAAACGTACGGGTTGATTAGCAATAAAACTAGTTCCAAACCAAAGTAACGCTAGGGCTGTTAAGGCGCTGATTTGTTGGAGCGACCCGAGAAACATTTCGTTAAATCCCAGTTCATCAATGGCAAACCAGGTAAAGCCTGGCCCCGTGCTGGGTACCATTCTAAAGATAAATATTGCGGTGAGAGTCATTACGATCAGCCTTACTTTTTCTGGCGCTTGATCTTTTAGAATTCTCCACAGCAAACCACTGAGTAATAAGAGTGAAACTCCAAACACAATTTCTTGACTGTAGGTTAAATTCTGAAAAGCCATTACTAAGCTAAAGGCCGCAAAGGCGACGCCTCCGCCTAAAATAACTGGGTCAAATTTACCGACCCCTTCAGGAGTTTTAAGTTTTACTAAAGCCGCTCCGGCAATTGAAATTAAAGGAATGATTAACGCGACTAAAAATATATTTTCGTAAGTCATCACGCTGGCTAAATAGCCTCCAATTCCGGCGACTAATGTGGAAGAAAGCATTAAGGCTAAACGTCCTAAGATTTGAATTTTGGTAAGCTCTGCTTGAATCTCGCTTTCAGTTTTTCCGTTTCTTTCAGCGACTTCGGTACTCATGGCATCGGCCGTAACGTCTTGAATGACAAAACCAAAAATGGCCACTAAATTAGCCGCTAAATATTGGGCAAAGTTACTGCCAATCCACGTCATCCAAGCTGCCTCTTTGGCAATGCCGTAAAGCATAACATAGCCAAGGGCCATTAACAGCGCCCCTAAATAAACGTAGTTTTTACGACGAGAACCTAAAATTGGAAAGTGGTCGACACACTGACCAAAAATCATTTTTATCGTCCAAGGAAAGGTGAGCCACGCGGTGATTAAAATGATTTGTTCGGCCCCAATATTTAAATTTTCTTTTTCCCAGAAAGTTAAAGCAACGGTCGTAAGAGCTTGGGCACCATAAGCAAAGTAAATTAAAAGTAGGGGAGCGTAACGCCATCGAAGGGCAAGGATAGGTTCGAAAAATAAATGTTTAGCGGTGTTTAAAACTTTCATAACCACAATGTTAGAAACTTTGCCACCTTTGATCAAGTAATGAGGGTTTAGATTAAGTTTTAAGCTTGTTTTAAAAATAAATTTTTACAGGATAAATTTATGCAAAAATATTTATTAATTTGGGTGATAACTCCTTGGCTTCAAGGGTGCGTGGTAGACTCTGAGTCTGAAAGTTTAGATAGTTATTTTGAGAATAAAAAATATGTTCAAGAACAATTTAATAGTTCTGAGTTAGATTTATCTTTTCCCACTAATACACAAGGTTTAAGCTGGTCAGAATTAGCTTTTGCTGATCGTTGTGAATGGTTTGAATTAGAGCGAATTGTTGATGGTGATACTATTATTGTTATTAATAATGATGAAAGAATTAGAGTTCGGATGATCGGTATTGATACCCCGGAAAGTAAAAAAGCGGGTACACCAATAGAAGCCTATTCCTTGGCCGCCACTGATGCCCTGGAAGAATTGCTAGAAGAGAAAAATACTCTCTGCTTGGTGGAAGACCGAGTCGGTGATAAATACGATACTTACGGCCGAAAGCTGAGTTATGTTTTTACCGAAACCGGCCGTGATATTAATGCCCTTATGATCGAAACGGGGTGGGCCGAAGCTTATACCCGCTTCCCAATGGAGCGCGCGGATGAGTTTGAGGCTTTAGAAGCGGTGGCTCGTCAGACTAATCTAGGCCGCTGGGAGTGATTTAAAAATTCCCCCAGACTTCTCCTTGGGGGTGTCTATCAATGGTTACTCCTTGTTGATCTAAAAATGGGGCTGCCGCTTGATGTGAAGCCAATACATTATCTAACGAAACCGTGGCGGTGTTTTCCCCCGCAATCGCTCCACTGTAGACATTTCCATAGGCGCCAAGATCTGCGACACTGTCAGGCACAAGCGTGATTTCCTCTTTGAGATTTTCGCCATTAGGTCCTCTTTTAAGCAAAATAACCGTACGTCTGTGAAGACGAATATGAATTGAATCAATATAAGACTGATCTGCTTCACTGTAAATAGGATCTCTAAATACAATTTCGATTCTGCCTCTTTTTTGATTTACTCCCTTCGCCACTCTGAAATGATGTGGTATTTTAGACGATCCATTATTCCAACTGAATTTGCCTTTAATTCCGGTTGGGGTTTGTGATTGGTTATCGACTTTTTCGTGATCCCGGTAGCCTCTATATTGGGCAAGCGCTAAAATTTGTTGTTCTTGGATGCCGTTTAGGAAAGCTTTGATTTGCTCATCACTTTTTTCGGGTTCTCCAACGACCGCTTCGATGGAAGCTAAGGTTAAAAGCATATGGCTTTGTAACATATCAGGCACAATACCCCCCACACTTTCAAAAAATGAACCTCGACCATTAACGTTTTTTTCTTCATCCATAATAACTTTAACGCTCTCCCAATATTGTGGATCAAGCAACGTTTCAAACACGTTGGCCCACCCTTTTGAAATTTCACTATCTGTGTTTCGCCCTTGTTTAAGTTTTACGATATAGTCTATTAAAGTTTTTCCTAAATAATGATCGATAGCTCTCGTCTTGTCGGCGTAGGGAGTTTCTTTAATTTGACCAATTAGACCTTTGGCTTCTTCTTGATTAGTTCCGACGGGTTTTTCTAAAAGTATTTTTTCCATGTTTGGAAGCTCTGGCATTCTGGTAATCATCTTTCCCCAAATCTCAGGTCCAAGGGCCGTATGCATCAACCAACGAGTTTCACCAACATTGTGTACTAAAGTTTCCATATGATGAGGATTGAATAGATTTCTAAGGGCCTCTTCATCGGTTAAGTCACGGCATTCAGCAGCAAAAACTTTTTGCATAAGTTGACGTGTTTCTTTGTCATTGTAGCCGTGTTGTGTTTTTAGCTCGGCGTCTAAATAATTTCTTTGTTCATCGGTTTCGCCTTTCCCTTCTCGATTAATAAACAAAAAGCGCGTGTTACTACACCTTCCAAGCCTTACTAGTTTATCGAGCTCAGGAAGTATGAGCGTTTTAACTAGATCAGAAGTACCTCCAGGAATAATAAAAGTTGAAGGGGCTGATTCAGGAGATCTGGGAATAGCAGGAATTGAGGGAAGTTGATTGAGTGCCATTGAAAATTTCTAATTAAAATTTTTTTTCGTCAATACTTTTGTTTTTTGATTCAATTAGTCAACTTTATTTGTTGATATTTTGCTTTGTGAGTTTTTTGTAAAAAAAATTTTACTTATAAGTTTAATTTAATAGAAATAGTTTAATTTAATTTTAATAAAGATGAATCAGCTATCTCTTACGACAGTACCCGAGGAATCTCTGAGTCTTATGGAACATGATCCCGCCCAAATTGATACCTCCGAATTTTCAGAAGGGACAACCATGAACTTACTGAGAACTTTTAATTCGCTTATTGCCGAAAAAGTGAGTGTCGTGATTGGCTCTAAGGTTATTGAAAGTGCGATTAATAAATCAGGCTTAAGCGCAGAATCTAAGATAGTTAAACATATTCGAAATTTTTATCCTGAAGATTCTCAGGCTTAATTAATTTTTTTTCTAGAATGCAAAAAACCCAAGCCAGTTGGTTTGGGTTTTTTTGTGGGAAGGTCTATCTCTGAAATATATTTATTCCTGAATCATATGGGCAATCGGTGATTCTCGGTGTGGATTTTCATTGAGAAGTTCGCGCCGAGTTTCGTTTTTTAAACGGTTGTGAGTGCGGTTTAGTTTCGATAATGCGTGCTCCAAAACTTCTTTAACCAGTCCTGGGTGCTTGGCTTCTATCTCTAGTAAATTAGAATACGGCGTGTGAAAAATTAGAGCGCTGACATAGTTGGCAATGATTCCAATGACTAGAGGATCAATATCATTCCCTGTAAATTGCTTAAGGGCTAAAACGGTGCCACTAAAGGAGTCACCAGCGCCACTATTATCAGGGGCAGCGTTAAGACCGTGTTTTTGAATAATCACTTTTACTTCACTTGATCTTTCGGACGGTAAAATTGGGAGCGCTGATTGAACTTTTTCTTTGGCTGATTTTCTGTGACTCACTAAAATTTGGTTTTCTCCGTCGGTGACATAAAGCGTGCCTTTTTGGAAACCAAGTTTATGAATTAGATCTGCACAACGTTGCGCGGTTCTAAATCTTTTTTCTGGATCTTCCGATATTTCTTTGGGCACGCGGTCGGCTTGTATGTTCCAGGTAAAAGAATCGCGATGATCAGGTAGAGCCGCTTCCACTTTCTCTGAGTGGTCTTTCAGACTTTTCTTTTTGCGGTTAACCTTGTCGGCTTCCTCTGGCGCTAAGTCTTCTAAGGTTTCTAGTAAAATTGGATCATTGTAAATATTGGGGTCTGAATGACTTCGCACCCATTCGAGCATTTCATCTAAGTTAAGCGTAATGGTTTCACAATGCGCTAAGAAGAAAACGTAATTAGCTAAACCTTCTTTGATCTGATTTGAACCTACGGCCCATATTCTTTTTTTATCTTCAAAAAGAGAAACAATATCAGCAAAAGTTTTGCTACCGGCTTTTTCGTTATTTATGACCACAAACCCATTATCGGCTGAAAAAGTAGGTAATTTTTCGTTGCCCAGTCTGCCAGTTGGTGTTGAAAGTAAAATTTCATCTTTTGGGTTAGCGGCGTCTTTTAAGAAAATTGAACTTCTGGTTTCGCCTTCGGTTGGATGAATTTTTAGATTCTCTACTCCAGCCGCTTCTAATTTTGCAAGTGTTGATTCACGAATTGCCTCCGCGGCTGGGAAAACAAATTGTGTGAGGGGGAGTTCTTCCGGTGGAATGTTAAAATGTTCCCCGAGATGTTTAGTAATGACACCCGCGTCGGTTAGACTATTAAACATCCCGCCTCCTAGATGGCTGTTGGTGTCTGGTGATTTGGGAATGACTATTCGCTCGACCAAGCCGCGAACTTGAACACTAAAGCCTTGGCCTTCATCAAGAATACTTTCAACCGTAATTTTTTTACCCTTAATACCCGCATTCCTTTGGGTTTCGGCATCGGTTGAAGTTTGTAAAAGCGCTCTTAATTGCGCAAAGATATCAGGCGAAACGGAGTTGCGAATATCATCCACTACACCACATTCCGGCGAGGCGCCTAAAATGCTTCGTTCTAATGGTTGGCCTTCAGCTTTTCGGATAAGGGGGAGAGAATTCATTTTTTTATTGATAAGCCTTTAGTATTCGAGCGTAAATGTCGGTAAAGATTAATTTCAAAACACCTGTTTTGTTGTCATATTTAAGCTTTAGATTTGTTGGGTCTAGCTTTTGACCGGGAAAATTGAGGCGTGTGGCTAGTTCTAGCAGGGTTGAATTCGCTAAATCGACAATTTTTCTTTCAATATCTGATGGAGGCGTTTCTGACCAAAAGTCTTGTAACCCAAGTCCGCTGATTCCTTTTGCGAGTGAGTTCCCAGCAATTGGGTGTCGCACAACGCTTATTAAAAGTCCATCTTGCTCAACTAACATTCCAAAGTCAGCACACTCATACTCCATTTGGATAAATTTTCCGTCGACTTCTAGTTTTTGCCCCAAAGGGTTTGGAGTTTTTTCTAATTGGGAGCGCACTTTTTTGCCTATGTCTAAATACCAACCCAAGACTTCTCTTGGGTTGATTTTATCCGCGTTATTTTTTAAATCATGATAGGCCTTAAGCAATACCTCTCGCTGTTTAATGGTCCCGCGAAAAACGTGACTGTCAAAACCGTCATCTAAATACTCAACCTCTGAAATTCCTCTTTGGGTTATGGCTTCAGAAATATTTTCTTTAACGGAATTCATTTAATTAAACTTCGTAATCGCCATCTCTTGGGTAAGATCCACTTTCGTCTGGTTGAGCGCCTGGAGATAGCGCTACAACTTCTGCTTGTATGGCTTGTCTTTCTATAGCTGTTAGTTCAATTGTTTCTCTAACGCTTTGTGATGTTTGTGTTGTAGCCGTTCTCATTTCAGGGGCTTCTTCATCTACTCTATGCACTGGAAAGCCTTCTGAATCAGTTGGATATTCATCTAACGGATGAAATCTTGTATTTTCACCTGGGTACGTAATTCTATCAATTGGCATGGGGATTTGTTGAATAATTTACTAAAATGTAAAATATTGAAAACTTATGTCAAATATAACTTTAAAATATTAATTATTTTTACTTAATGCGCTAATTTCAATTCTTTGTCGCTCAACTCCCAAGGAAAACTATGTTCCCAAGCTTGATAGAGGGGCGTTTCTTCAATTGGAGTATTCCAAAATTCATCATCCATTTGCTTAATCATACCCGTTTTTAAGCGAGAGGGGCGTACCGATATATACATTAGAAATAAACCAATTACCGCTAGCAAAATGGGAAAACTGCCCGTCACAATTTTTTTAATATCAAACTGAAGCGGATCAAAATTTTCTAAATTTTCTTTGGGGTTTAAGTCTTGCCAAAGCTGGGCCAAAACACCGCTGGCTTCATGGGGAACAAAGGTGGTTAAATCCATTATGCCATTGGCATTAACGGTTAAGTCTGGTGTTTCACCGGTAATGTTAACGCGTGTTTTCATCGGTTCTTCAAATTGTCCGACAAAGTAGGTTGATTGATCATCTAGAAAGGGGACTTGATCTGGGCGCACTTGGCTGACATTGCCGCCAAATTCTGCCTTGATATTACTTAAATAAACGGGTCCTAGTTTCGTAAGGCTAAACATTTCGAATTGTTCGTTGATGCCTGTGAAATCAAGTGGTCTAAATTGTAGCCAGCGATTTTGCGCCGGCCCTCCCAGTAACACTAAGCGGTAATTATCATCGCCCACAAGAGCGGTTGCTTCATCGGCGCTCATCACTTTTAAGCCGGTGTTTTTTAAATTGCTAATCAATTCTGTGAAACGTTTTCGCTCGGCTTTGTTTCTAAAGTTTTCTACCAAAACGGTTTCCAGTTTTAGTTCTGGTAAATCACTGCCCGGATAAACACGCAGAGCAAAATAACCTGGAGCTTCGGCGGTGCGAATAACCTCATAGGCAATGTTTTGAGCAGAGCCTTGATTAATCGTCATTAAACCGAAAACAAAAAGTGATAAAAGTCTTTTCATTAATTGACTATTACCATTATTTGCTATTTTTGCAAATTATATTTTTATTATCAAAATTTGATGAATTTTTAAAACTAACGAGTGACGATTTGGCTCAGTTTGTAAATAATGTCGGCGGCTTCACCTCGTGTAATTGGGTTATTTGGAACGGCCGTGTTACCCGTTGAAGTTCGTATTAGTTTTTGGTCTCGAGCAAAAGCGAAGAAAGGCGCATACCAAGCGTCAGCTTTTACATCGGGGAATGGATCGCTCCCAAACTCTGGAAGAGGGAAGTTACCCGTGGCAAGAGCCATTTTTAGAAATTCTGCCCGACTAACGGTATTGCCTGGTTTGAAGCTTCCGTCGGGATACCCTTTAACGATTTCTCGTTTAAAGGCCGTTTCAATGTAAGGCTTAAACCAAGCCGTGTTTCCTACATCATTAAAATTGTTTTGGTCCGTGCTTTCAGCATAAATGCTGTTAGCTTCTAGAATAAGTTTTAAGGCTTCGGCTCGGTTAAGAGTAGCGTCTGGGCGGAAAGTTCCGTCTTCATATCCTTTAACAATGTTGTTATCTTTTAAATATTTAACCGCGCTTGAATAGGGGTGGCTGCCAGGAATATCTTTGAAAATTTCAGGCTTAAGACTTGGCGATTTAATTTCACCAAAATCACTCACAGCCACCAGTCGGAATGGATATTCACTACTCGTTTTGATAATGACTTCGGCTTCACCGTTGGCATCAAAATCGCTCGCTTTAAGCACCGCTGGGGTTACTTTGGCTCGGTCTCTCAGGGTTGAAGACATCTCTATGCCCGCAGTGGCGACTAAGTTCGCTTCGTTAATTCGAATGGTGATGGTTTCGTTTTGTCCAGGTGTGTAACTTTGATCGGTTTCAAAACTAATCTCGAGTTTTCCTTTTCGAATAGTCTGAGTCATTGGTTGATTAACGGGTGGTTTTTCAGCCAGTTCAACTTGGGTTGGGTCACTGTTTGGGGCTGATGCTTGCATCTCTTCTTCGGATGGGCCTTCGGTACTTTCCCATTTTTCTATTTTATTATTTTCTGGAGTGTCGATAATTTCTACGTCTGGAGTTTCAATTCCGAGTGGCGTGTCTACGTTTTCAATTACGCCTGGAATAATCGTGTCGTCTAAGGCAACCAAGTTGTTTAGATCGATGTCATTGTTACTAAAACGAGCGATGAAATTAAATGGATGCTCGGTGTATTGTTTGGCTTTTTGACGACCAAATCCGCCTTTTACCGCATCAAAGTTTGAATTATATCCAGCGGCCTGTAATTCAGCGTAAGTAAAAGGCCAGTAAGGAATAAAGTCAGCATCAGAACGATCAATTTGAAAGTGTAAATGCGGCGCGGTCGCAAAACCCGTATCTCCGGATTCCCCAATGATTTGGCCTTTGCTTACTTTTTCACCTTCGCGAACATTTGTTTTAGACATATGAGCATAAGTCGAAACCAGCGTTGTGGTTTGGCCAGGGTTTCGCGGATCAGGAATGTTTACGTGTGCGACTGAAACTGATTTTCCAAAACCGGTCGATTGGTTCCCAACTTTATAAACGATTCCATTCGCAATACTGTGAACGGGCGTTCCAATTAGAGTTTTAATATCAATTCCGGGATGAGAACCACTGTTTTCGGTGGCATCTAGTTTATAGTTTCCCAAGTTTGGAACGGGGTACGTAATATAGGCATTACGCTGAGCGTCGGTGGCGTCTTCCCACACTTCACCTTTTTTCATGTTCCGTAAATTGTAATCCGGAATGGGAATAATTTTACTTTTTGGAATTTGATCAAAGCGCATCGTTCTTTCGGCTTCACTCAGTTCTGTCCAATTAGGAACGTGCGTTATAGGAATGGTGGTTCCGGTAAATTCTGTTTGTGGTAAATCCAGCAAACTGGCTTTAAAAATGTAACCATAATTTTGCAGCACGCTGCCAAACACTAAAGCACAACTGGTCAGAGTAATAATGGCAATAGCGTTTTGGTTTTCACCAAAAAATCGAGACCAACTAAATTGGGCGCTTCGAAGCGCTTTACGTGTAAACCCGAGTTCTGAAATATCTCTTTCTGAAGCTGGTTTTCGGTGTTGAGAAATTTCGTATCCAGCGCCGATGCCGGCGAGAAATATAATAAGGTCGATAAGTTTGCGCATCCCAGGCATTCGTTAATAAATCTGGCGATTATAGCAGATTTAGAACATTTTTTCAAGACCGCTATTAACCGGCTTTGGGATTAAGAACCAAAGGCAATTTTAATAGGTCTCAGGCTTTGATTTAAAACTTCAAATATGCTAGAATGCTTTAATTATTGATCGACGAATAAGGTTTATAAATGACTGAAAAGAAAACAAAAATCGGAACCGAAAAAAATACTCCTAAATCGAATCGGTTTACAGCGTATGCCAAACTTCACTGGAAACTGATTTTAGTGGTGCTGCTTTTTTCTGCAGCAGGCGCTAATTGGTACCTAAATAAAGGGAAAGCCGAAGTGCCCGATTACGTCGTTGAAACGGCCACCAAACGAAACGTTGTGCGTGAAGTATCGGTCAATGGGCAAGTGCATTCTAAAGAATCACGTGATCTTTACCCCAGTGTAAGTGAAAAAGTAAGCGAGGTTTTGGTGCAAGAAGGGGACTTGGTGAATGCTGGAGATGTATTAGTTAAATTTAATACCGCGGCCTTAGAACTGCGTTTGGGTCAAGCTAAGGCTCAACTCTCGCAAACACAAGCGGTGCTGAACCAGCAATTGGCTGGGGCCACCGGGAGTGACATTGCGTTATCGGGTAATGACGTACAAAGCGCCGAAGTGGCTTTAGCAGCGGCAGAAAAAAATCTTGAAAAATTAATCGCTCAAAAAGAAACCAATTTAGACATAGCGGAATTAAATGTTCGTTCTTCTGAAGTAGCAATGAAGAACAGTAATATTCGCTACCAAAATATTCAAAACAACACCGGCCAAAGTTCAAACTTAACTGATGACCGTTTAAAAAATGCGCTTGAAAGTGCTTTGATTACTTACAAATCAGCTTTTAGCGACGTTAAACAAGCTCAAATTATAGCGAATTCAATTGTGAAAGAAGACCGTTTTGAAAGTGAGGCGAATCGGTATCCGAATGTGAATTTTGGAAACAAAAATAGCGTTTTGACTAGTAAGGTGAAGCAAGACTATCGTCAGTATAAATTAGAGATTTCTAACTTTGAATCGACCCAAACCAATTTGACTCAATTTGATTGGACCAATACTCAAGAAGCTTTAAACAGTTTAGAAACTTTGAGCGTTTTGCTTTCAAAAGGAGCGGCCTTACTCGCGTCTTCGGCAAATTTAGCCAATGATACACTTGATACCGCGCAAATCGAAGTAGCCAGAACAGCGGCTTTAACCGCGGAACAAAACTTACTCGCCCAAGCGGCTAAATTACAAACGGCTCTGCAAGCGATTGAAGTAGCTCGTTTAAATGTTAACAGTGGCGGTTCTGAAAACACGACTCAGATTGATAACGTACGGGCTGAATTTGATACGGTTAAAAGCCAATACGAACAAGCCCAGTATAATAAAGATCAAGTTTTAATTCAGGCTGAAACCTCAATTGCTCAAGCCCAAGCTGAAGTTGAGGCTCGGAAAGTGGCGTTAACTCGAGCGCAAAACGGACTGAGTAAAGTTCGTACTGGGCCACGTGAAGTAGATTTAGGTTCAAACCGAGCCAGTATCCAAATGGCACAGAATCAAGTAGCACAAGCGCAGCTGGCTTTAGATGAAGCGCAAATTGTGAGTCCGATTGATGGAATGATTACCTCAATGGAAGCTAAAACGGGAGAACGTCCAACCAGTAGCACGCCTTTGGTGGTCGTTAAAAGCCCTGAACTTGAAATAGTCGCTGATATTTCTGAAACCGATATTGGGGATGTTGAAATTGGTCAAACCGCTCACATTACTTTTGATGCTTTTTCTTCTCAAGAAATTTATACCGCTAAAGTGGTGAAAAAAGCGCAAGCCGAAACGATCTTACAGGGAGTGATTTATTATGAAGTAACTTTAGAGTTAGAAGCCGAACAAAAATATGATTTAGCGAGAATTTTATCGGGCATGACGGCCGATATTGAACTTTTAATTGATAGCCGTGAAGCGGTCTTCGCACTTGAACCGCAAGCGATAATTTACAAAGATCAAGAACCCTACATTCGAATTATGAATGGAACTTTAGAAGAACCATTGGTTGAAGAACGAGCTGTGGAACTCGGTTTAGAAGGCAATACTTATATAGAAATTATTAGTGGAATAAACGAAAATGATTCTATTATTTTGTATGAAGACTTAGGAACGCGTAGCCCTTTTGAACGATGAGTCTGATAAAAATTCGCGATATCAAAAGAACTTATAATGAGGGGACTGAAGTCTCTTTAACAGTTTTGCACGGCATTAAGCTTGATATCACACAAGGTGAATTTGTGAGTATTATGGGACCGTCGGGTTCGGGTAAATCGACGCTTATGCATATTTTAGGGTTTCTAGATTCACCTTCGGAAGGAACGTATGAATTTGAAAATATTAACACCACTAATTTTACCGAAAACCAATTGGCGGATATCAGAAATGAAAAAATTGGGTTTGTTTTTCAGGCCTTTCATTTATTACCGCGAACCACTTCGCTTGAAAATGTAATGCTGCCCTTGATGTACGCGGGTGTACCCGAAAAACAGCAACGTGAACGGGCCACTAAAGCCTTAGAAATGGTTGGTTTGGGAGATCGATTAGATCATACCCCAGCCCAACTTTCGGGGGGACAACAGCAACGAGTTTCAATTGCGAGAGCGTTGGTGAATGAACCCAAAGTGATTTTTGCTGATGAACCGACGGGGAATTTAGATACCGCCAGTAGTTACGAAATTATGTCGATTTTTGAGGCCCTTAATAAACAAGGAAAAACGATTATTATGGTAACGCATGAAGATGATATTGCTTCTTATACAAAGCGAATTGTGTATTTGCGTGACGGAAACATAGAACGAGACGAAATTAATAAAAAACCTAAAAGTGCCGAGCAATCTTTGAAAGCCTATAAAGCTAAACACAAAGACCAATGAAGGGTTTAAAACTCACTTTGAAACTCGCTTTCAGTGGCTTATTTACTAATATAGCCCGAAGCTTTTTGACGATGTTGGGGATTATTATTGGAGTGGCTTCGGTCATTACCATTATGTCGGTGGGGGATGGCGCGCAAAGTTTAATTACCGGCGCCATTTCAAGTTCTGGTACGAAGAACGTAACCGTTCGGTCTGGAGGTGAAAACCAAAGTTTTGCGCAGGGTGTTTCGGTTAAAACGTTAACCCTTAAAGACGCCGAATCACTCGAGAGCATTCCTTCGGTTACGGCAGTTGATACGCAAGTAAATGCTTCGTTCGACGTGGTTTATGCGGGTGAAAGTTTGACTACCAGTGTAAATGGGGTGAGTGAAAACTATCCTACCGTGCAAATGCACGATTTAATTATGGGACGGTTTTTTGATCAGTCTGAAAATCGGAGCCGAAAAAAGGTGGCGGTGATTGGTTCTAACCTCGTGAAAGAATTATTTGGAAACCGAAATCCAATTGGTGAAAAAATTAAAATTAAAAATACGAGTTTTACCGTGATTGGAGTTTTAGAAGAAAAAGGGGGAGGGGTGTTTGGGAGTTCTGATGATGCGGTTTTTGTACCGGTGCAAACAGCGCAAACACAATTACTCAATGAACCTAATTTAAATTCAATTATCGTGCAGGTAAGCGATGAAGATTTAATCGATCGAACCTCAGAAACGATTAAAGCAAAACTGCGGTATAGTCACGATATTGAGGATCCAGACGATGATGATTTTCAGGTTTCATCCGTCGCACAAACACTTGAAATTGTAACGACCATAACGGGCGCGGTGAGTGCATTTTTAGCTGTCATTGCGGGAGTTTCACTTATTGTTGGCGGAATTGGAATTATGAACATTATGTTGATGAACGTGAATCAACGCACCCGTGAGATTGGTCTAAGAAAAGCTTTAGGCGCTAAACCGAGTATGATTCGCCAACAATTTTTAGTGGAGAGTTTAGTGCTGACCACCGTTGGTGGAATTTTAGGCACGATTATTGGTATTTTAATTGCTTGGGGCGTTGCTTTAGGTGCCCGATACGCAGAATATGATTGGGTTTTTCAAATACGACCAGAAGCTATTTTACTCGGCGTTGGTTTGGCAGCGTTAACCGGTTACGTGTTTGGTTCTGGCCCGGCCAAAAAAGCGGCAGAACTTAATGCGATTGAAGCGCTGCGCTACGAATAAACATGCGAAAATATTATTACCTGGCTCGCAGTTCAATTCTGATGCTTCAAAGAAATTTGAAGCGGACACTACTCACCTTGCTCGGGATTGTGGTGGGAACGGCGGTGCTGGTTTTAGTGCTCAGTTTGGGGCAGGGGTTAGAGGGGTTAATTATGAATCGCTTGGGATCGTTTTCCCCGAATACGATTTTTATTGAAGTACAAACCCCGCCGAGTTCTAAAGCCGATATTCGGTCATCCCTGAATATTAAAACGATGACTGAGAAAGATCGTGATGACTTGCTTTCTCTGGAAGGCATTTCTTACGCTAGTGGTTGGCGTTCAGGCGCGGCTAAAATTAAATACAACCGTGAGAACGAAAATATTACTTTACTGGCCGTAAATAAAGATTTTCCTAATTTACAAAATGTGCCGATTGGCTTGGGTCGATTTTTTAATAGTGTCGAAGATAAGTCGGGCGAAAAAGTGGTGGTGCTCGGTTTAAGCCTCGCCAATAAACTTAGTTACGATCGTCCAGAATCTTTGGTGGGGGAGAAAGTTAAACTCGATAATCATTCTTTCAGAGTCGTGGGGATTACTGAAGAAGTTGATGCCATTGGCCCAGTCAGCTTGAGCGATACCGCTTTTATTCCGCTACGGACTGGTTCGAAAACTTTTTGGTCGGGCGATCACCTGCAAGCCATTATGGTTTATATGGAAGACGCTTCTCAAACTGATCGTTTGTCTTGGCGTATTCAAAACATTTTGCGTCGAAATCACAATATTGAAAACCCTGATGACGATGATTTTGCGGTGCGAACTTTTAGCCAATTACTCGAAATTGTCGGCACGGTGACGAGTGGTATTAATTTGCTTTTAACTTCACTCGCCGGTATTTCTTTGCTGGTTGGGGGGGTAGGTATTATGAACGTGATGTATGTGACGGTGAGTGAACGAATTCACGAAATTGGTCTGCGAAAAGCTTTGGGCGCTAACCCGCGTTTAATTCAAATTCAGTTCTTGTTTGAAGCGCTTATGCTAACGGCTATTGGTGGGGTGCTTGGAGCTGTTTTGGGTACGACTTTATCTTGGCTTATTAGTTTGGCGGCGGTTTCTTTTGGGTTTAATTTCCCGTTCTCTATTCCTTGGGTGGCAATTGTAGGAGCGGTTTTAGTTTCAGCCTTAATTGGAATTGTTTTTGGTTATGCACCGGCAAAGAAAGCCGCGCAGATGGATCCGATTGCAGCCTTGAAGTCTGAAGCCTAAATAAAAAATATCTGATCCCATACGGGAGCAGATATTTTTTGGTACACCCAGATAGGATTACAGTCCCGGCATTTCTACGCTGCGCTTCGAAATTTGGTTGGGTCAAACAGCACAAACTCTGTTGCTTCCTGAGGTCTCCAGACTTTGGCTTTATTATCGAACCTTTTACAGTTCTCATTCTAGTATAAATAAAAAAAGTTTGAGCCCGGATGGGCACAAACTTTTTTTGGTACACGCTAGTAGACATCTTACGAACTGACTGCTATCAAGAAATTTTAAGCCTCTACAATCATATTCGAGCGTATAAACAGCTACTTAAAATGGAAGAGAATTGTTTTAGTGCTATAATCTAAGGCACTTAACTAAAGATGTAATGAGACTTAAAGTTTCACCTAAAGTTGTTATTGATAGAATCGATGAGTTAGTAAAAAGTGGTCAAGAGCTTTTATCTGAGGTCAACAAAGAATATTTTGAAATTCTTGATGAAAGAGACAATGATGGTGAGTTAGATTTTGGAGGATTGTTCTCACAGTCTAATGATTTTACAATGCCTCCTTTGATTTTTGGGCTGAATAATGAAGATTACTTAAAACGGCTTGCTGAGTATCAAGCTGAAATAAAAGAAAAAGAACGAAAGGAACAAAAACAAAGTGAATTTCGCTCAAAACAGGAGGCAATAGTTGAGAATTGGCGAAAAAAATACAAGCAATGGCAACAATCTTGTTTTGAAGTTTTTGAGATTATTTTTAGCGACTATGTCCCAGTAAATACATTTGAACGTGCATCTTCACAAAATAGAAAGAGGGACTTGTATGAAATATATTTTTTCGGCAAACACACAGATTTAGTTGCCTTGCTGGAAGTTAAATTAAAAGTCCTTAGAGACTTTTATACTGAAATATCGAAAAATGTAAGAAGCCCTCTGACATACTTAAGTGAAAAGAATCAGATTGTGTTTTACGATTTTGTCTGTCAGCTTAAGCCAGATAGCAATGAGGCTTTGCTTTGCAAAAAAATGTTTGAATTTCCAATCGGAGAATCTATAGAAGAAATCGATGTTTATGAATTTATAACTGGTGATAATGATGGAATAAGTGATAAAAGCTCTCACAATTTAATCAAGAATGCTTGTGACGGAGTTAATAGAAAAACTAAAGATTCTTTTGGATTTTCAATAATGAAGAATCAAGCAAAATCGATTAAATTATCAATACCCTCAAAAATAATTGCTAACTTGTGACCCGAAAAAGCAATTCAAAAAACATTGAAACTTAATCATAGAGAGTGTTAAAGGCTCCCGAAAAGTAGCCACCCTCAAATACTCATACTTGCTACTGATGATTTCATCAGAGCAAAGTTTTCAGAAAGCTATTGAAGGATTATATGACCATCCTCTTTCTCAAGAAGAGAAAAATGAGGCGGTAGCAAATCTGACAGGTTTTTTTGATGTACTGATTGAAATTGACCAATCTCTTAACCAGAATAAGTAATGACTAAGATTTCTGAAATTGAAATTATTCCCATCAAACCACAAAAAGGCTTATTAGCTTTTGCGAACTTTGTTTTGGATGAAAAACTATTTGTAAGCTCCGTTGCCATACACTCTAAAATCGATGGTTCAGGCTATCGCTTAACCTATCCGAAAAAGAATAAATTTGACCTCTTTCATCCAATAAATCGCCAAACCTCCAAAGCAATCGAGGAAGCCATTATTTCTGAATTTAAAAATGTAATGAACTTGAACAATGATAGATACAATCGTCCTCTCAATACCTCAGCATAAGTTCAAAATCCTGAACCACGAAAGATTCAATCCTTCGACCAGAGGGCTTTATCAACCTCCATATACAGTAATGGGTGGGAAGCCTTTTATAAAATCAATGCAGAACCCTCCAAAATCAGCCTTTAAAAATGGAGTCTATTTACCAAGACTTACAGTTATAAAAGCTATTCGCAACGGTGGCTATGTGATTGAGTTAAAAATTGAGCTGTCCTTGCCTAAATTATTTTTCGGTAATAATTTTGATGAATTAGAAAATAATAACTTTTTACGCATTATACGCCTGCTCAGCCGTGCTTTATATAGTATGGAAGTAGAAGTTGCTTTTGAATATTTAGAAAATGCTTCTGTGTCGGCTATTCACTATTCAAAAAACATTCACCTGAAGAATTACACTTCGTGTTCTATGGTCTTGAGTGAACTGCAAAAAATAGACCTTTCTCAAAAAATAGATGTTGGCTCTGAGAAATTCCGAAATGGTGGACACGCTTTGCACTTTCATACCAATACCAGAGACCTTGTATTTTACGATAAAATGAAAGACTTAGAGCAGGCTAAAGTAAGTGAAAAGCGTGCCATAGAAAAAGATAATCTAATTCAAATGGCACTCTTTGATGAGTTTCCAAATCCGAAAGCTCTTCAAGTCCTTCGGATGGAGCTACGACTTGGAAACCCTCAAGAAATAAAACGCACTTTATCTAAAATTGATATAGAAACAGACCTTCGATTTAATTTGCTCTTCAAAAAACAGATTTCACAAAAAATGCTTCAGTACTTTTGGGAACAGATTGAAGAATCCAGCCAAATACTGAACTTTAAAACTGAAGGTGTTTTTGAATTAGCAGAAAGCCTAAAGGCTAATAATCCAGACCTAAAAGCACAAAAGATACTTGAATATATTGCCTTTTTGGTACTCGGAAGAGAAGAAACCACTAAACGCCTTAGAAGCTTTTTAGGGTATGAAGGTTCTCCAAGTGCGAATCGGAAGTGGTATGGCATCAAAAAAGCTATTAAATCGCTCAAATATGACCGTAGAGGGAACTATCAGGCACTGGATGAAATAGGAGGTAGCTTGGTGAATTTCGAGTCTACAAAACTTGAAGATTTAAATTCTGATTGAGGTTTTTTAATAAAAGTATTAAATTCATAATACAAGGAAAATGTAATGAAAAATTTAAAATGAAAAAACTGATATTGCTTGTCTGCGTAATCTTCTTATTTGGTTGTGAGCAAGAAGGTGTTGTTGAAATAGAGGAATGCGTCGAAACAATTAAGGTTAAAGAAAACAGTTTTAAAGCTATCACCAAAACCTTTACTTGTACTTATGATTGGACAGAAAAGGAAGATGTACACAATGGAGCGTTATGTGTGAGTCTTGAGTTAAACAAAAATAATCAATGCAAGAGAGCATATATCTACGAAAAGACTCCATCTAAAAAATGTGCTGTAAATTCTTTTTTGAATAATAAAGGAGATTGTGAATGTCAAGACCCCAAGGAATACCCTTACTGAGGGTGTTTGCAAGTTGAAAGTATGTGAAAAAGACTTTCATTTAAATGATAAAGGTCAATGTATTTGTCCAGAAGAACACATTTTCAGTGAAGGAGACAATAAATGTTATTCTCCAAGAAACTTTATCAAAGAACAGTCGCTAAAAAGTAATTCGCAAAAGGAAGAAACTGACTTTTTACACGGAGAATGGATTTTGGAAGAAATTGAGCCGTACGAAGTTGGAATGTACTCAACAGATGGAGCAACTGAGCAACTTAACAATATAAAAATTGGAGATATCGTTAATATTTATGGAAATACAATTGCAGTCAGGCAAAGTCCTGTTTGTAGCTATAATCCTGATTTATCAGGGATAGAGAACCACAAACAAGATAAAAATGATAAATATAATCTTGAGAATGGAATTTGGGATATCAAAGGATCATGTGGAAGTGCAGGTTGTAGTACCCCATCTCCTTCTAGTAAGATATTTGATAATTCAGAGCTTGTACTAGTGCCAAATACTTCATATTGTGAGAATGAGGCATTGTCAAAAATTGTACTAATTAGTAACAACAAAATTGTTTTAGATGGCTTTGCCCACTTATTCTATCTTCAAAGGAAATCTCCTATGGAAGATGATAGTACTTTTAAAATATTGAATAAATTAAGTATAGCAGGTATAGACAATTATAAAGAGTTTGGAGAAGTGCTTCAGAACCTAATATCTTTATCAAACGGAAGTGAAACTAATTTACATAAATCTATATCTCTTGTGAGAATTTTTAGCTCTGCTGATGGTGAAGTTCAAGTTAATAATCCAGCGGATTTTTCTAAACAGACTGATAGATTATTTAACTTTAAAATAAAAGACCTTCTAAAAGATGTTTCTACTGAATCTATGTGGTTTTCTTGGAAAGGAGCAATGCTTGGGAGTGGAGACATCTGGATTGTTCCAGTTGAAGAAGATGGAATAGAACAATATCAAGTAACATTTCATCTAGATTAGACTTGTATTTTTATTGGAAACGGAAATATGGACGAAAAAATCGTTTATATTTGACTTTTAGTTGTATTTTCTATATGATTTAGGTGAATTTAAATCAAATTCCGTTCCTAACCATATGAAAAAATGTTTTCCAAAATAAGAATCAAGAACTTTAAATCCATAGAAGACCTTTTAGTTGATTTTTCTTATGCAGAAGGAAAAGCTCCAAACAACTATAAAGATTCAAATATCATTTCTTTTTTAGAGCCTAACTCTAAGGCTGATAACAGAGTAGTTTCCGTTATGAATATGTACGGAGCTAATGCTAGTGGGAAGAGTAATATTATTGAAGTTTTATCACACATAACAAATATAATCAGAAATGGATTAAAACCTGATTATCCATTTTGTCCGAATAAGCTTAAAAAATTGGAGAATGAAACACTTATTCAAATGAATTTTTTCATAAATAAGCATTCTTATGAGTATTCCATCGCCTATAATAATAAAACTATAACTATGGAATCTTTATATTTAGAAGGGAAAAAATTATTTTCTATTGATAAAACAGAAAGTAATTTTGAAGGCATTAAAACAAGGGCTTATGGAAATAAGGTAATCAGAGAACGGTTTCAAACATCCTGTTTAACGCTCTATGATGAAGAAGTAAATCAGATTAATACATTCTTATCTAGTGTAGTTTCAGATTTGCCAAGCTTAAACAAGAACTTAACACTTGTATTTAACTTTTTAACCAAGAAAATTGCAGTCTTAAGGGATAGTGCTGTTCACGCTAGTCACGGAGTAAACCTTCTTTCAAAGTCTCAACAAGACAAAGATATTAAAATTGCCTTTGATAAGATAACAGAAATAATCAAAGAATTAGATATAGATATTAATAAGTTTGAATACGAAAACGATGAAGAAGAATTAATTATGAGTGAAAAAGGGGAAGTTCAAGTGAAAATTCCAGCAAATTCATATTCTTCATACAAAATCGATAAAGCAAAAAATAGACTTATAACAAATAGGATTAAGTCTTATCATACAAATTCAGAAGGGAAAGAAGTTCCTTTTGATATTGCCGAAGAATCGGTTGGAACAAGAGTTGCTTTTGGCTTAGTTGGATTCATCCTTAAGACATTAGAAGATGGAGGTGTCTTGATTATTGATGAGTTAGACCGTTCGCTACATACCCTTATTTTAAAACGGTTAGTGCGGATGTTTAAAGATAAAGATTTAAATAGGAATAACGCTCAGTTAATCTCAACCCTTCACAATACGGATATTTTAGAAGATAGCATTTATAAAATTTCTGAATTTGCCTTTATTAATAAAAATCAAAAAAGAGGTACTTTTATAAAACGATTGTCTGATTATGAAGGTGTCCGAAATGATATGAACTTTAGAGATAGATATTTAGATGGTTTATACTTAGGTATTCCTTATCCATACAACTAAAATTCAAATGAGACATATTTATGTTTTTTGCGAAGGAGATACTGAATATAACTATGTTCAAAAACTTAATCGTGTGTTAAGAGAGAATGATTGTCAAGATTTATCTTTTACTACTGTTAATATGAACGGTGGTTTAACTGCAAGTGGGTATGTCTCAAAAATAAAATCTGAAATTAGAAAGAAGCAAAGTAAAGATTATAAGAATTTTCAAGAAATTTATATCTGGCTTGATTACGATATTTTTAAGAGAGCTAATATAGCTGTTGATGAAGTTAAGAAAGAAATTAGCTCCCTAAAAGCTGGAAGTAAGAACTTAATAGTTATTTTGAACTATATGAACGGTGAGGATTTTATGGTTTTAAATTACCCTAAAGTTAAAGTTTTAGAATGGAATCAGAAGTGTATTGGCAAAAATCATTTTGAGAATCCTATGGATTCTGTAAGTTGCATTGAAGAGTTTAATAAAGTACTGCCTGATTACCAAAAGGGGCATTTTCCAATGGATATTGCCTTTACTAAAGAAACTTTAAAAATGTGCTTACAAAATATGGAATTATCAGACGTAGAGATAAAAAGTGATGCTAAAACACTTTTAGAAATTGTTTTAACAAAAATCGCGTAAATGAAAGCTGTAATTCTCGTTCGTGTTTCTAGTAAAGAGCAGGAAGATAATCATTCGCTTGATGCACAACAAGAAAAACTCACGGCTTATTGTGACCAGAAAGGTTTTGAAAAACCCGAGGTATTTAGAATTGTTGAATCTTCTACACAAGGAGAGCGGAAGAAGTTTAATGAAATGATTAAATGGATAAATCAGCAAGGCGAGTTGGTTTATTTAGTGGTTGACGCTGTTGATAGACTCCAAAGAAGTTTTAAAGAAACCATCATTCTCACAGATATGATGAAAGCCAAAAAGCTCGAGCTACATTTTCTTAAAGAGAACCTGATTTTGGGTGAAGACGCAAACCCGATGCAGGTGATGATGTGGAACTTTGCCGTAATGTGTGCTCAGAATTTCGTTTTAAGCTCTGGTTATAATATTAAGCGTTCTAACCAAAGAAAGCTCAATAATGGTGAATACATTCGCCAAGCACCAGTTGGTTATCGCAATTATCGAGATGATAGTGGAAGAAGCCAAATCAGAGTTGATGAAAATAGAGCCTATTTAGTAAAAGAGGCTTTTGAACTTTATTCAACTGGTAATCACTCTGTTAGTTCGCTTTGGAAGTATTTAAAAGAAAAAAAGCTTACGGTCATCAAAAAAGCCGAACGACCACTTATTGGTCGAGCCAGCGTTGCCCGAATGCTTCAAGATAAATTCTATATCGGTACAATGACGGTTAAAGGCAAAGAATATCCACATAATTACCCAACACTTATTGATGATTTCACATTCCAGAAATGCCAAAAAGTAATGCACAGTAAAACTCAAAAGCACAAAAAAGAAGACACCAAGCATTCTTACGCCCTGAAAGGTATCCTGAAAAACAGAGCCACAGGAAGGTTGATGTCAGGCTCAACCACAAAAGGAAATATCTACTATTACAGTCCTAAGTATGGCGATAGCCCAGCCTCTAAGAATGTGAAAGAAGAAATCATATTGGCTCAAATAGAAGAAGTTTTTAAAAGCATTGTTATACCTGATGAAATTCGTACAGAACTAAAAGAACGACTTAAAAATATCCACGAATCCAAAAATTACTTCAAAGAGCAATCAATTGCTCGAATCAAGAAAAAGTACAACGGCATTGATAAAAAACTTTCAAACCTGCTTAATTTGCGAATTGACGATAGGATTACTCAGAAAGAGTATGACAAAAAAGCGACTGAACTAAAACAAGAAAAAAAAGATTTAGAGCTTGAAATAAAGCAGTTTGATGATGCAGATGAAAAGTTTGCTATTACCGTCCAATACTTGCTTGACCTTTGCTCGAAGGCTCACGAACTTTTTAAAAGTTCTAAACCAGAGCAAAAACGCCGATTGATTAACTTTGTACTTTCAAACCTTTCTTTAGATGGAGAAAGACTGCACTATGACTTGAACAAACCGTTCGATGTCATAGCACAATCTTCTAAAAGTTCTGAGTGGTACACGCGATAGGATTCGAACCTATGACCCTCGGTTCCGAAGACCGATGCTCTATCCAGCTGAGCTACGCGTGCATCTTTTTGTAAGAGCTTGCCGATTGTAGACAGAGACTGCCTGAGGGCAAGTAATTTTTTTGTTTCGCTTTGATGAGTGTTTTTTGCGTCACTTAAAACGACGAATCTTCGTTTTAATAGAAGTATTTACTAAGCCTCTTTAATCATGAAAAATTTTAACTTTAATCTTGTGGCGTTGTTTGTTTTAGGAATTCTTTTAGTGGGCTGTGAAACGGCCTCTAGCTCTCAGATAACCCCGAATGAAACTTCAATGGAAAATACTGAAAATCAACTTACAACTCTAGAAGTAGAAGTCTTGAGTGTCAGGGCAGAAAAAGATGGCTATACGGTGGCTTTAGAAGCGAATGCTGGTGAAAATTATGAAGGGGTTTTTTCTATTCCTAATATGGGACCAGACCGAACTTTTGATTTTGCTGATTTAGCCCCCGGTAATTCTTTGTCGGTTACGGCTGAAATGTGGGAAGGGGAGGACGGTAAGCATCTTTTAGTACGTTCAGCTGAAAAGTTGTAGAGCGGTTACTTGCTTTTATTTAAAAATATTTTATTATGATTTAAATAATTAAAAGTAATCATGGCTGAAACTCAACACCCTTACGATGTAGCGCGTCGTTTAGACGAACATACAAAAAATTTAGCAGAAGCAGGCTCAAAACAAGGTGATTGTAAAAGATGTTTAGATTTAGTCTGCCGTTTTAACGTTACCGCTTTAGATATAGTAAGGGCTGCTGAACAGAATCCAATGACTGATGATATCAAGCAATTTACCTGTGACGATACAGAAACAGACCCGTTAGTTTCACAAAAATTAGGAATGATTAAAGATTACGAATAGACTTCGTAAATTCCCCTTGAACATACACCCATCAGTTTGCTAATCTGATTTCCCACCAACTATGAGTGATCAGACTTACGCCTTTGTTGATATTGAAACCACCGGTTCTTCGCCCACGACGAGCCGTATTACCGAGGTGGCGATTATAATTATGCGCGATCACGAAGTGATTGATACGTTCCAAAGCCTGGTAAATCCCGAAACCTCGATTCCCGCTTTTATTACCAAAGTCACGGGCATTGATGAACAACTGGTAAAACATGCGCCGACGTTTGGCGAAATCGCGCAGACGGTTTGGGAGAAATTGCAAGACTGCATTTTTGTGGCGCACAACGTGCGCTTTGATTACGGTCTTTTAAAGAATGAATTCAAGCGCTACGATATTGAATTTAGCGCTAAGACTTTATGTACCGTTAAACTTTCACGTCAATTGTACCCAGAACACTCGCGTCATGGTTTAGACGCTTTAGTGCAGCGGTTTAATTTAAACGTTGAGAACCGGCACCGCGCTTTAGACGACTGCCAGTTGATGATTGATTTGTGGGGATTGTGGCATGAAGCGGACTCTGAAAATTTAATGCATTCGGTGAAGCAACAATTGCGCGGCCCCATTTTGCCGAAGAACCTCGCCCCCGAGCAAGTGGAAAACCTGCCGCGTACCCCTGGCGTTTATTATTTTTATGCCGAAAAAGATTCGATTCCGATTTATATTGGCAAGAGTGTGGATATTCGAAAACGAGTTTTAAGTCATTTTTCGGGCGATCATTTAAGCAGCAAGCAAGCCAAAATGGTGGGTCAAATTGCCCACATTGATTTTCATCAAACCACCGGGGAACTAGGGGCGTTGTTGCACGAAGCTGAGCAAATCAAAGAGTATTTGCCGGTTTATAACCGACAGTTACGTCGGATGAAAACGATGTACACCTTGCATTTACAGGAAACCGCTGACTACCACACCGTCGAAATTAAAGAGATTGAACCCTTTGAATTTTTACAGCATAAAAATTATTACGGTTCATTTCGGTCACAACGTGACGCGAAAAAAGTGCTTGAAAATTTTGTAGTAGAATTAGGATTATGCGAACAAGGCTTGGGTTTGAGTAAAGGCAGTGCGGCCTGTTTTTCTCATCAACTTGGTAAGTGTCATGGGGCTTGTGTGGGTAAAGTGTTGCCCGTGAAATATAATTTCACGCTGCAGCAAGCTTTAGCGAAATATAAATTAAAAGATTGGTGGTTTACGGGGCCGATAGCCATTAAAGAATCGGACGACAGCCAGGAAAGATCACAAGTTCATTTTTTTGACCAGTGGTGTTATTTGGGCACGTTAGAAGCACAGAGCGATGAACCACTTAACTTAGGAGACTTACATCCGCCCAAATTTGATATGGATCACTATAAAATTTTACAGCGATTTTTCCGCCAGCCACGACCGATCAATACAGAACTAATAAAACTAGAATCACTTCAAACTTATCCGCAATAAAACCTATGAAAGTCTTGGATATTAAAGCCTGCGAAGCGACTACGTCTTTAGCGTTACCCTTATTTAGTGACCGGGTGAAAGCCGGTTTTCCCAGTCCCGCGGATGATCATTTGCAACGGCGACTCGATTTAAACGAAGAATTGATCGCCCATCCGGCGGCTACTTTTTTGGTGAGGGTTACGGGGGACTCTATGCAAGAAGCGGGGATTTTTGATAACGATACTTTGGTGGTCGACCGCTCTTTAAACCCAGTAAATAAATCGGTGGTGGTAGCCCTTTTAAACGGGGAATTTACCGTTAAATATTTTAGTAAAATAGGATCTGAGATTTATTTGAAACCGGCTAATAAAAACTATGAACCGATTAAAATTAAACCGTCGGATGATTTTGAAGTTTGGGGCGTAGTGACCAATGCGATTCATCATTTTAACGCGGCTTAATGCAATACGCTTTAGTTGATTGCAATAATTTTTACGCTTCGTGTGAACGGGTTTTTGATCCCAAGCTACGGCACGTGCCAGTGTGTATTCTCAGTAATAATGATGGCTGTATTATTGCTCGCAGCGCTGAGGTTAAAGCGGCGGGAATTCCGATGGGGGCTCCGGTTTTTAAGTGGCGGAAACAATTGAAGGCGATTAACGCGCGCTTGTATTCTAGCAATTACACTTTGTATGGTGATATGTCGGCGCGAGTGATGAATACTTTACGTCCGTTCGCCGACAACATGGAAGTCTATTCCATTGATGAAGCTTTTTTACAGATTCGTGAGCGTTCAGATTACGCCGCTTACGGGGAGGCGATAAAACAAACCGTGTACCAATACACCGGCATGCCGGTATCGGTTGGCATCGCTTCTACTAAAACGCTGGCGAAGCTGGCTAATTTTATTGCTAAAAAATATAAGGATGGGAATTTTCAGATTACCGAAAGTAACCGTGAAGCGGTCTTAAAATATATTCCAGTTGGTGAAGTGTGGGGGATTGGGCGTCGGACGAATGAAAAGTTAAATCACTGGGGGCTTAAATCCGTTTATGATTTAGTGTGTCAGCCCGATAACTGGATTAAAAAAGAATTAACGGTAGTGGGTTTAAAAATGGTGCACGAACTAAGAGGGAAGCCTTGTTTTGATTTGCAGGAACATCCTGACGCTCGAAAAAATATTATTTGTTCGCGGTCGTTTGGACGGATTGTGACCGATAAGATCTCTGTGAGAGAGGCCATTGCGCATCATGCGGCTCGCGCAGCTGAGAAATTGCGGGAGCAAGATAGCGTCGCGACGGGTATTACTTCTTATATTCGCACGAATCGTTTTCGACAGCAAGATCCGCAATATGGACAGTCGCACTATCAAAGTTTGGAAGTCGCTACCAGCAATACGGCCGCTTTGATTGAAGCCGCGCTTTTTAATTTAGAACAAATATTTTGTTCAGGATATAATTATGCTAAAGCTGGTATTGCGTTATCTGGTATTCGCCCGAGTGATCAGGTGCAGTACAATTTGTTTACCCCCGAACAAGAACTTAAAAGTGGAGATTTAATGAAGGTGCTCGACGCAATAAACCATCAACATGGAAATCACACTTTGCAGTTTGGCGCCATGGGACTTAAAAAACCCTGGCTAACAAAGTCTGATTTTAAATCACCAAATTATACCACTAAGTGGGCAGATCTTCCGCTAGTAAAAGCCTAAATTGATCAATAATTTTGTTCAATTTAAAGGATTTATTGACAAAACTATAATAAAATTTTAATTTGTTTTTGATGAAGACTCTAGAAGCTCAAGGCAGCGGGGGATCGGTTATGGAAACCGTCACAAAATATACCGGTTTAGCTTTAGGCGTTATAGGCGGTTTAGAATTAGCCGAAACTACCGACTCAGTTTTAGGAAAGGTTTTTAGTGTTATCGGTGGGGCTATAGCGGGAACGTGGCTTGGTAAAAAAGCGGGTCAGGCTTTGAACTAAATACAAATCTTGGAGCGTTGTTTGCAGCGCTTTTTTGTGGTATAATAGCGTGATGTCAATTTCTCCAAATCGGGCACCCGAAAGTATTGAAGCCGCCAGTGGTGATGAGGCGAGAACTATTTTTAGTCGCATGTTTAATTACGAACGTCCTCGGCCAGCCGCCAATGATAACCCCCTTGATACGGTGGTTAATTTAAATCAAAGGCGTGAAGCGCTTGATAGCAGCCGGGTGGAAGGCACGTGGTTACAACGAAATGTGACCGATCTTTTTATGAATCGAACCGAAACTCGGTCTGAACTTTATAGCCACAGTGCCGAAATTGGAAATGATTTAACCTCTGTTCGTGCTGACGTGGGAGAATTAGCGGAAACTTGGAATGATGATCGGCAGCTTAAACGTAGAATTGACCAATATGAACGTTATAACCGTCGTTATGGAGATCAAGCGCGACACGTAGTTGAATCACAAATTGAAGGCCTAGATGATTCAGAAACTCCTGAATTAGAAATTGATGAAAATTCTACACCAGAGGAAATTGCGGCTTTTGAAGAACAACAGACGGAAAATCGTCTGAGAGAAGAAGCTCTTGAAAGATGGAATCAGTTCGCGGTTCAGTCAGAGCCTGGTGGAAGTTGGCGTTCTAGAAAATTGTTTGAGTCCGCTTTGGGGTGGGAAAATATTAAAGATTCTTGGCAAAACCGAACGAGCATGTGGGGATTTTTTAAAAACTTAGGCGCGGATTATGCCCAATGGAAAGCCGTTAAATCAGCTATTCCGGCTGTAAATGTAGTTAGTTATGGGGTTAGAGAAGGTCGAGAAACTATAGAACAATATCGAGAAGTAGGGGAAACTGTAGCTGAAGGGGTTGAAACCGTTGGTGAAGCGCGCCGAACCCAAAGAGAAGTTAGACGAGAAGGCGCTGAAGCGGTGGTACTGGCGAGCGAAACGGCCCGGTCTGGTTATATTCAAGAACAAATGCGACGCTTAATGCGAGGGGAGGTCAGCCGAGAACAAGTTTTAAGAAATACGCGTACCGCCTTTAGAAATTTTGAAAGACAAGATCCACAAGAATTTGCCCGAATGATTCGTGGGTATGGTTTAACAGCGCGCAGTTTAAACACCAAGGCTGGTTTTTATGAACTCTTTAAAAATGCGGCTTTATGGTACACGCCATGGGGTGACCGAGGGGAAAGAAGTTTTTGGGAAGCTAATGAAACGGCGGTTCCTGTTTGGGGAAGTTACGCAGCTTGGCGAGATATAAATGTAGATAATGGTTTGCCACTTTGGAGTCGGATTGGTTTTGCAACCGTAGGAACAGCCTTGGATATTGGGACGGTGTTAAGTTTAGGAACCCTTTCACCTGTGGTGGCTGGAGCTAAGGTTGCCATGGTAAAAGGAAGTCAAGCTTTGGGCCGAAGAGTTGCACAGCGTGGCGCTACACGTGCTGCGGTAGGGGCTACGTCGCAAGCTGGAAGTAGAACTCTGGCACAAGTGATGGGCGGATTACCACGGGCTGCACGAGAAGCGGTAACGGGGGCTGGTGCGAGAGGCGTAGCCATGGGAGCTGCTGGATACACGGCTTTGTCTGCTGGTATTGATTGGTTGTTTGATTTAGAAGATCGCGCTGTTGATTTAGCTTTTGCTGCCGCCGAAGAAGCCTTGGGACAAGAATTTAGTTATCAACAAAGACGTTTACTTCGAGTGGTTGGGGAAGACATTGAGCCCGTAATACGTGACGCTTATGATGACTACCGTGAAGATGAGGCTGAAGTTGATTTAGCAGAAACAACCGAAGGGCCAGTCGAAGAAATTACCGCCGATGAAAGCCAAGAATTAACCGATGGGCAAATAGCGGATGTTTCAACTTCAGATGAAGAGCGAGCGGCAGCCTAGTTTGTGACCCCTATTTGGCCTTGCCTCACAGAGCCAGAATTCTGCAGTCTTTGTTGAGAAATAAATTCTACGGCGGCACGGGGTTTACGAGCGCTTTTAAAAATTAAAGAACCTTTCTCGGCCGCAGTCTCTATTTCAATGTCTCCATATTTAAATAACCAATGCCAAAAGCTGGTATCGTTTGGTTTTACGTTACTAATAGCGGCGTAACTTACTTCATTAGTAATGGCGCCAAATAACTCACGTTCTTGCCAGATTAAACGTTTATCGGTGATGTAGATTAAGTCGTAATTAAAGTCGAGCCAAAGCTTGGTAAACATGAGGCCGGATAGCAAAAGCAACATGACTCCAATCGCTATTCCAAACAGAGTACTAATGGGCGTTAAAAAGATTAAAACCAATAGGGCTACTGAAGTGATCATCAGACAAAAAATAAGGGGAATTAAAAACACGATCCAGTGTTTTTGGGCTACGTGCAGTATGCATTCTCCTTTAAAAGCCGTGAAACCACCGTGGGTTTCATTGCCTCTGCTGCTTCGCCTAATAGCGGTTCTTTCCGCTTCAAATATTTGGCCTAATTTAAAAAGTCTTAAAATACGCAGCAACATAAATATTTCAGGATTATTTATCAGCCCTAATTCGTGTAGATAGAAAGGAGCAATAGCGGCTAAATCTACTAAGCCCCACCAGGATATAAAATATTTTAATGGCTTATCCGCCGACCACAGCCTTAAAAAATATTCTATGGTAAAAATAGTCACGACGAGTTTATCAAAAATTATCAAATTTTGATTTAAGTTGATAAATTCTAATCCCAGGTAATGAAGTGGTATGACCGTTACCGATAGCACCACTAAGAAAGCAATGAGTCCATTAACCAATTTTCCCATTGGCTGTACGGGGTTGTGAAGGCAGTTGTGGCAAATAACGTGGAACTCGTCTAGGATTTTCATAGGTAGTTATAATTTATACAGATTGGTGATAAAGTGTCAAAACGGTAAATTAGCAATCAGTGCAAAAGACTGCTAATTTTATTTGACACTGCTTTTTAGCACTCTTATAATATGAGTGCTATTTTTTGAACATTTAACTTAAAAATACTATGACAAAAATTATTGGAATTGATTTAGGAACCACCAACTCTTGTGTGGCGGTTATGGAAGGAGGGAAAGCGGTAGTGATCCCAAATTCAGAAGGAAATCGAACTACACCGTCCATTGTGGCGGCAAAAGATGATCAAACGTTGGTTGGCGTAACCGCAAAAAGACAAGCGATTACGAATCCGAAAAATACTATTTTCTCGGCTAAACGTTTTATTGGACGAAATTTTAACGAAGTAAAAACGGAAATGGATGAGATGCCGTTTGAATTTTCTAAAGGAAAAAATGATGCGGTTATGATTCAGTATGAAGGTAAGGCGGTTCGACCGGCTGAAATTTCTGCGAAAGTTTTGGCTAAATTAAAATCTGATGCGGAAACTTATTTAGGCGGAAAAGTGACTAAAGCGGTGATTACCGTACCGGCTTACTTTAATGATGATCAACGTAAAGCCACTAAAGATGCGGGTAAAATTGCAGGTTTAGAAGTCGAACGGATTATTAATGAACCTACGGCTGCAGCTTTGGCCTATGGGATTGATAAAAAAGGCAAAGACGAAAAAATTGTGGTATATGATCTTGGGGGAGGAACCTTTGATGTGTCGGTGCTTGAAATTTCTGATGGCACGTTTGAAGTACTAGCCACTAATGGGGATACCCATTTAGGAGGTGATGATTTTGATTCAGCCATTATTCAATACATATTAGAAGAATTTAAAAAGGCTAACGGGATTGATCTTTCTAAAGATGCTACCGCTATGCAAAGAGTTAAAGCGAAAGCAGAAGAAGTTAAAAAAGAGCTTTCTTCAGCTTCTGAAAGTGAAATTAATGAAATGTACATCACGATGAGTGATGCAGGACCACTTCATTTAGGCGTAAAAATTAGCCGAGCGAAACTTGAAAGCTTGGTTTCAGACTTAATTGCGAAGTCTATTAAACCTTGCGAGAAAGCTCTAAAAGACGCCGGTTTAAAAACATCTGATATTGATGAAGTTCTTTTGGTTGGTGGAATGACTCGAATGCCAGCGGTCAAAGCAGCGGTGGAAAAATTCTTTGGGAAAAAAGTAAATGAATCACAAAACCCAGATGAAGTGGTGGCATTAGGAGCGGCGATTCAGGGGGGGGTTTTACAAGGGGACGTACACGACGTCTTGCTGCTTGATGTAACGCCTTTAACTTTAGGAATTGAAACGGCGGGTGGTGTTAGAACCGCTATGATTGATCGTAATACGACTATTCCAGCTTCTAAATCACAAGTATTCTCGACTTACGCAGATCAACAAGCTTCCGTTGATATTCACGTTTTGCAAGGGGAGCGAGAGATGGCGACGGATAATAAATCACTTGGGACTTTCCGCTTAGATGGAATCCCACCAGCCCCTCGTGGAGTACCGCAAATTGAAGTCACTTTCGATATTGATGCTAACGGGATGCTATCGGTTAAGGCCAAAGATAAATCTACTGGGAAAGAGCAATCAATAAGTATTCAAGGTTCTTCTGGGATGAGTGATGAAGAAATTGAACAAATGCAGAAAGACGGAGAAGCTAATGCCGAAAAAGATAAAGAACGAAAAGAAGCGGCTGAGGCTCGAAATCATTTAGATTCAATGATTTACCAAGCGGAAAAAACGGTTAAAGAAGCGAAAGATTTAGATAAATCAGAACTTGAAGAAGTTATTAAAAATGCGGAAGAAGCGATTCCTGCTGCTAAAGAAGCTTTGGAGAAAGCTGAAAACGCAGAAGCGATGAAAGAAGCGTCGGATAAATTATCTGAACCAATGATAGAACTGGGGCGGAAGATGCATGAGGCCGGCCATGACGCAGAAGCCGCCAAAGGCGAACAAGATGCAGATGCGAAAGGCGAACCAGAAATTATGGATGCGGACGAAGAGGAAAAAAAATAAGGTAAAGTCTTGATTTCAACAAAAAAGAAGTGCCATAGCACTTCTTTTTTATATTCTGCAAGCATTGACAAAAAACTTAAAACGTATTAAAATATTCTATCTTTAAATTCTTAAAGATATTAATTCCTAACTCAAAATTATTATCACTTAATTTTAATCAAAATTCGTATTAATTATTATTTTGATTTAATTCAAAAAAACAATTTTTTGATTGATCTAACAAATAATATACCCCTTTAGTAAATAGTTCTTTGTTTACCATTTTGCAGAAATGCTTTATAGACAAAGATAACAAAATAATTTCATTATTTCTTTTAAAAACCAAATGAAAAATAAAAACTTGGCTTTCATCCTTCTTCTCGCTTTAACCGCTTCAACGGCTAGTGCTCAACTGCCTTTGCCAGTGACGGCAGATTCAGACGTAAGTGTAAGAACTGACGTTAGTTTTGAGCGTCCCGTTAACGCTGCTCAAGAAGCTGCACGGGCTGCAAATCAGGCTGTTATGGAACAACAACGTGCGGCTGATCAAGCCGCACGAGCTGAAGTAGAAGCGGCGCGTGAAAATTTAAGTAACATTCGTACAGAACAACAATCGGCGGCTGAAGCTCGTCGTGCAGAGACGCAAAATATGAATGCGGAGGTTCGTGCTAATGTTGAAGCGGGAGAAATGGACAGAGCCGATGCGAGAGTACAAATGGAAGCTCAAAGAGATTCTAACCGTGATGCGGCCGTTCAAGATCGGGAAGTTCGTGCAGAAGCCCGAACTGAAGTGGTGAGCAAGCGACAAGCCATGGTGGATGCTCGTGTTGCAGCAGTGCGAGAACGTGATGCAGAGTTAGCCGATATTATGGAAAATTATTACGGCCAAATTATGGCGAAAATTGAAGCCGTTCAAGCAAAACAAACTTCTTTGATTGAGGCGGTAAAAGCTGAAAGTATGACTACCGCAGAGGCGAGAACCGAATTTAAAGTTTACATTGAAGCGGAAAAATCGGCTATTCAAATTTTAATTTCCGATATGAAAGCGGCTATTACGACTTACCGAGAATCTAAGAAAAACGAATCCTAGTTTTGAGTCTCGTTTTTTAAATTTAAATCAGTGAGGTAAACTTCACTGATTTTTTTTATTCTTTTTGTTTTTCTATAAAAAAACCAGCAATGAGCTGGTTTTTTTATCGATATCAAATTTTCTCAATTACTGTTTATCAGTGTCTAAATTAATTTTGATTCCAGGACCCATTGTTGAATTAATGGTTAATTTTTTAATAAAAACTCCTTTTTGTCCGCTCGGTTTTGCATCTTGAATGGCTTTAATCATCGCTTCAAGATTCGTAATAAGTTTATCTTCACCAAATGAAAGTTTTCCAAATACAGTATGAACGATCCCAAATTTGTCATTTCTAAATTCAAGTCGACCGGCTACTAACTCTTTAATAACTTTTTCAATATCTGGCGTAACCGTTCCTGTTTTAGGGTTTGGCATTAAACCTTTTGGTCCAAGCGTACGAGCCGCTTTTGCGAGTACTCGCATCATATCAGGTGTGGCAACTAGAGCATCAAAATCTGTCCAGCCTTTAGCCATACGGTCAACTAATTCTTCTCCGCCAGCTTCAATCGCTCCCGCGGCTTTAGCGGCTTTTTCTTTATCATCACCACAAACCGCAACCACTCGAACTGTTTTTCCACTTCCGTTTGGAAGAGAAATTGTTGAACGAATTTGTTGATCGGCATGTCGAGGATCAATTCCAAGTGTGAAATGAATTTCAGCGGTTGCATCAAATTTAACCTTGCTATGTTTAAGCATTAGTTTTAAAGCTTCAGCTGTTGAATAGCTAGTTTCGGTTCCGATGGCTTTGTAGGCCTCTTTCAAGTGTTTAGACTTGTTCATTATAAGGGGGTTAGTGGTAAATGGCGCCCGCCTGAGGCGAGCTCCCACAGAATGTGGACGGGTATAAAGTTAAGCGACTTTAACTTTTTTAGCTGGAGCATCTGGCACTTCCAAGCCCATTTGTTGAGCTGAACCGTACATAATCCAAGCTGCGGCTTCTATATCATTCGCATTTAAATCTGGCATTTTCGCTTCGGCCACTTCTTTAAGTTGAGCCCAAGTAATTTTTCCTACTTTTTCTGTATTAGGTCTTCCTGATCCTTTTGGCAGGTTGATTTTTTTCTTGATCAAATCAGAAGCTGGTGGTTGTTTGAATTCAATTTCAAAACTTTTGTCTTCAAACACGTAACAAATACAAGGAATTTTGTATCCGTTAGCCATGTGATCAGCCGTTCCATCGTTGAATCGCTTCACGAAATCTTGGATGTTAATTCCGTGCTGTCCAATTACTGGACCTACTGGAGGTGCAGGCGTTGCTTTACCAGCTGGAAGCGTAATTGAAAATTTGGAAGCGAATTTTTTCTTTGGAGGCATAGTTGTTCAGCGGTTAAGCTTTTAATCGGGCACTTTATAATGACTATTAGTCCTTTGGCAAGAGAATTTACTTACTTTTAAGGGCTTAGGGCTAAACTTTTAAAATCACTTGAGTGAAATCAAGTTCAACCGGGGTATCTCGGTCAAAAATTGAAACCATAACGGTTACTTTTGCTTTTGATGGATTTACTTCAGAAATAGCCCCTTCGTAGTTAGAGAAAGGCCCTTCTTTGATGGTCACCAAATCACCAACTTTAAGTTTAATATCGGCATTTGGTTCTTCTTGTCCCATTCGCCTTTGAATGACGCCAAATTCTTCTGGGAGTACTGGAACTGGAGTGTTTCCTGATCCAACAAAACCGGTAACGTTTGGCGTATTTCTGACAATAAACCAAGAAGCATCCGTTACCAACATGCTCACCAATACGTAACCAGGGAAAAGATTTCGTTCGGCTACTACTTGTTTCCCGTTTTTGACCGTTACTACTTTTTCTTTAGCCACGACTATTTCAAAAATATAGTCCTGCATATTCATCGATTCAATACGTTGTTCTAAAGATTTTTTAACTGAATCTTCATAACCTGAATAAGTATGAATTACGTACCATTGTTTACCGAGCGACGAATCTTGTTTAGACATAGAGAAGGAAAGAAATTTTTGAGTTAGTAATTTATCCGATTAAATAAAGAACGGCTTCGCTTAGAGCCGCATCAACAAAACCGAGAAAGACTCCTACAATTAACATAATAGTTAAAACTAAGACCATTGAATGTACGGCTTGTTTTTGAGTTGGCCACGTAACATTGTTAAGTTCGCCCCATCGTGCTTTGAAAAAATTGTAAATTCGGTTACCAGTTTTAGTCGTCGCCATTTAAATAAAAATTATTATTTTGAAGCCACTCCTAAAAAGGCCGGTGGCACGTGTGGTATAGTCTTTTTTTTGAAGGGGTTTGTCAAATTTAAAGCCAACTCTAACGTCAAAAAACCCTGTTCCTAATTGAAAAGGGTTTTATGAAAGGGTTTCGCTTTTACTTTCTAGTTTTTAGAAGATGTAGCTTTGTCGAGTTCTTTTTTGTAAATTTCGATTCGAAAGTTTTCGGCTTCAATATGAGCCTGAGTTAGATCAGAATCTTCAATGAAAGTCATAAATAGTACTTCTAAGGCTGATTGATTATCTTGCTTGTAACTTGGGATAGCGCTTACGGCAACCACAAAAGCTGTAATAAGAATCAAGCTTCCAGTAAAAAATGAAACTTTTTGATTTAGAACAGCGCCCTTTTCAGGCGTGACTTTTTTGGTCGATTTTTTCGCTTTTGTATTTTTTTTTGTATTCATGGTTTTTTGCATAGTAAGGAAATAGGAAATATTTCTAAAGATCCTCGGCTATTAAAGCACGCTTGAAATATTAATAAGACTTGCTTGTAGTAAATTTGCAAAGCTAGAATCTGGGCTTGGCATCACGCTAAAAGCGCAGATGGCAGCTCCAGCTAAAGCAACCGTTCCAGTTACAGTAGATACTTGGGTATCTTTAAGCTTTTGAAGCAGGTTAGAGTTTGTGTTGGCCATTTTTGTTTTGGGTTAGAATATAAAAGGGCTATATCACATATTACCACTAAATTAGACAAAAGACAAATATATTTTATTTAATATTCTGTGTTTGTAGCTGCCTTAAAAACTGTCTTATTTAATAAAGCCGCCGGATTGGTGTTGCCACAGCTCTGCATACTTTCCATTTTCTTTGATCAGGTCTTGATGCTTGCCATCTTCCACAATTTCCCCTTTATCAAAAACAATGATTCGATCCATTTCACGCAAGGTACTTAAGCGATGCGCAATTACTAAGGTTGTTTTTTCTTTCATCAGTTTATCAAGCGCTTCTTGAATGTAGATCTCCGCTTTACTATCAAGAGAGCTAGTGGCCTCATCTAGAATTAAAACAGGGGCTTGTTTAAGCATTGCGCGCGCAATGGCGATTCTTTGTTTTTGACCACCAGACAATTTGACGCCTCTTTCACCGACTAAAGTTTCGTAATTTTCTGGGAAGGTCATGATAAAGTCATGTGCATGAGCCGCTTTCGCAGCAGCGATTATTTCAGCGTCAGTCGCATCTGGTTTCCCGTACGCGATATTTTCTTTAAGCGTTCGGTGAAATAAAATGGGTTCTTGTGGGACATAGGCTAAATTTCTTCTTAAGTCGTTTTGAGTTATCTGTTTGATACTTTGTTTGTCAATTAGTATATCGCCACTATCGGTGTCCATAAAGCGAATGAGCAGGTTTACGAAAGTAGATTTGCCCGCCCCTGATTCACCAACTAAGCCCACTTTCTCACCGGCTTTAATACTCAGGTTAAAGTCTTTAAAAATTTGAGGTGAATTTTTTTCGGTTTCGTAGCGAAATGAAACGTTCTTAAATTCAATAGCCCCTTTATTAATAGTGCACTTTTCTGGTTTTTTAGGATCTTCTATGCTGGGTATCAGGTTCAAAATCTGGGTCATCTCTTCGGCGTCCGCTAAGGCATTACTGTAGTCTTGAAATAAACGGCCCAGTTCCCATAGGTTTGAAAACACCAGCCATATGAAAGTCTGAATGGCGAAAATAGTTCCGAGGGTAATAGAACCTTCTGTCCAAGCGATCACCATTTGGTAAATGAGAAATATCTCAAAACTAATCATCATGACCCCTTGCCAAACGCCCATAAAAGTCCCTGTCATCCAGGCTTTGGTTCGACTTTTGCGACGTTTATTGATGGTTTGGTTAAATCGTTTTTTTTCTTCCGTGGCGCCTGCAAAAATTTTAACGTTGAAAATGTTGGTCAAACTATCGGCCAGTTCGGCGGTTACCTGCGAATCATCACTCGCGTTTTTCCGCCAAAACTTAATGGCCCATTGTGCGTATAAATAAGAAAAATAGGTATAAACAATCGTCCAGCCCACTAAGGCGTAGGCGAGCATCGGTAAAAAATAGTAAATAACTCCCACAGAGGCGATGAACATAATGACGATTTTGGCTAAACTCCACTGCAAAATATCGGCAATCATTTCAAAGCTTCTGACAAAACGATTAGTTTTTGAAACCAAGCCTCCAGTAAAATGGTTGGTATAAAAGCTATGGGAGTGATTTTGCAGTTTGGCAAAAACTTCATCCTCAATGTCGCGCATTACAAAAGGTTGAAAATGGTCGTTGGTGAAACCCGCTACCCGCCACCAAAAGAAAGTTGTGGTTGCATGGGTTATGCCAATGAAAATTACGAGGCGTATTAATTCGGAGTAAATACTCTTTGGAGTGTCTTGATTCTCGGCCATTAAATCAAAAATCTCTTTGTACAGAAGCGTCGCCACAAACTCTTGTCCAATAACCGCTACAGAAATCGAAAAGAAGAAAAGCAAAAGCAGCCACTTATATTTAAGGGCTTTACGGCCGTAATACTTAAGGGTTAGGTGATTATAATTAGTAGGGGATTTCATGTGTAAGATTTTTTAAAAAAAGTTCATAGGGCTATGAACTTTTACTTTTTTAAATTGAATTTAAGGGCTCATAGAGGATTGAGCCAACTATGTTTGACTCTTGGATTATCGCACGGCTGGGGAAATAAGATACTTCATGATCTAATACTCAAACGTGCTTTTTGAATTTTTGTTACAATAAAAATTAAAAATTTAAAAAGTCATCTACCGAGGCCTTGTCTTCTTCTTTCACTACTGGAGCTGCCCCGCCACTTTTAACAATTCGGACTTGATACCCTGTCACCCCAAACAGGTCAGAAATAGCTTTATTAATTGCGTTTTTCGTTTCAGTTTGATCGAGTTTTTCGCGGTGAAATTCAGAACTCGTATTGAAAGTTATAATACTGCCATCAACACTCGGCGAACAAGTCAGGAAAGATTTCTTGGCAAAGACGGCAATCCCGGCTTTTAGCGAGATGTTTTCCATTTGTCTTTTAATGTTACCCGCATTTAACGATTCACCACTGACGGGTAAAGCCGTTTCTTCTTTTGGTTTAGGGGCTACAGCTGGTTCTGGAGTTGGTGATGTGGCGGTAGCAGGGGCAGGGGATTGAGCCGCGCCTTCAAATACAAAACCATCGCTTGTGCTAATCGTTTGCGTCATTGGTGTTGGATCTGGCGCTCGAGTCGGAGTAGGTGCCATTGTTGCGGCTGGGGCTACAGCCGGTGTTTTTGTATTAACTGGTACTGACGGATAGTTTTGCGTGGCTTGGGTTAAATTAATAACTGCAATTTCAAGGGGAAGTTCAATAATCGGAGAAGTTTTAAGCCGTTGCAAGGCCACTTCAAATTCTTCAATACATTTAAGTGTGAAGCCAAGTTCCGGTTTACCTAGTTGAGACAGCATTTGCTCTCTTAGATATCCGAGGAAGTCATGACCAAATGATCTAAAATCGGAGCCGTTTTGGCTGAGATTTTTTAGCGTATCAAGTCCGCCTTGGCTGTCACCAGATTTTAAAGATTCGTATAAATTTATAAGCGTGCCGGTATCGGAGACACCTAAGCTCATTTGAACGGCTTTTTGGGTCACTTGGTTCTCGGTTTCAGCGGCGACTTGTTCGAGTAATGAAATGGCATCGCGCAGCCCACCTTCGGCTTTACGAGATATAATGTCTAAACCTTCTGTTTCTGCGTTTATGCTTTCTTTTTCTGAAATGTAAGCCAGTCGATCGGTTAGTTGAGTTAGCGTGAAGCGTTGAAATGAAAACGTTTGGCAACGACTTCGAATGGTCTCAGGAACTTTGTGCATTTCGGTGGTCGCCAGGCAGAAAAAGGCGTGGTCTGGCGGTTCTTCTAAGGTTTTAAGCAGCGCATTAAATGCCTCTTTGGTCATCATGTGCACCTCATCAATAATATAGACTTTTCGTCTCGCCACATTGGGGGCGAAATTAATTTTTTCTCGCAAATCACGAATTTCATCAATCCCTCGATTACTAGCCGCATCAATTTCAATCACATCGATAAGCGTGCCATCAGCTGTGCCCGTGCAAAATCGGCATACGCCACACGGGTCGCCGTCTTGCAGGTTTTCACAGTTTAAACCTTTGGCAAAAATTCGAGCCGTTGAAGTTTTTCCCGTTCCTCGGCTTCCCGTAAATAAATAAGCGTGACTCGGACGTTCCGCTTTAAGTGCATTTTGCAGGGTTCTTCTGACGGCTTCTTGGCCAACTAAATCAGAAAAAGTTTGCGGACGGTATTTAAGGAATAACGACATAAATGGGTTTTAATTGTGAGGTGTTTGGAGTGTAAAGATTTTCTTAGTTTTTGATAATAACATTTATAATTTCATCTATCTGTGGCAAACCTTGGTAATGTTCTAACTTTTGTTGAAGGTTTTTGTCTTCAAGTATTTGCGTGATTGTGGGTAACAGTTTGGAATCTGTTTCAGTGTTTTGTTCGAGCAAATAACACAAGCCTTTATCGGCAAAATACTGTGCATTATGCAGTTGGTGATTGCGCGCTGAAGAGGGGAGTGGCACCGCAATGCATCTGGTTTGTGCCGCTAGGACTTGAAACATAGAAGCGCCACTGCGGCAAATTACCAAGTCTGATTCAATCATGGCCTTAATTAAATCTTCTTGGGGCATGAAATGATGAACCGTTAAATTTTGAGCGTTCTTCTTAACTTTATTCTTAGGGCCAGCTACCAGAGTTATATGGTGTTTTTGAGTAAGTGATTTTGAATTTTGAACAATTAAATTGTTCAAAAATTGCGCTCCTTGTGAACCCCCAAATATTAGAATTTTAGGGATTGGGTTTTCGGGTTTTGTAATCTTTAAATTTTCAGGCCAGTAAAAAAGGGGCGTGGGGTTTTCACCAAAATTAGTGAAAATTTTGTCGGCTGATTTACCAATAAATTTAGTCAATGCTCCCGGTGAAATATCTGAATCGTGCAGATAGGTTTTTCCTTTAAAACTCGACAAATATTTAAGCGCGACAAGAACCGGGAAACCCACAAATCCGCCTTTAAAAAAAGCCACCTGTGGATTTATTTTGTTGATCAAATTTTTTGTTCGAAAAAAACTACTTATTATTTTAAAAGGGGCAACGAAATTTCTTAAACTTAAGTGGTAGTCTATTTTATGGGTGCGTAGGTAATGCACTTTAAGCGTTGGTAAATCGGTGAATTTATCGTCGATTACTTTTTTGTCGAGAGGGGAATCGTTCACAATTAAATGGACTTGATGCCCAAGTTGCAATAATTTTTTAGCGAGCGGGTAGAGCGGGAAAATATGTCCCCCTGTGCCACCGCCAACCAGTAAAAATGTTTGCGGTTTCATTTAGGTGTAACGCTTACGGGCGGTCGTTTTAATGTTCCCCGAAATATGCAGCAGAATTCCCATGGCGGCAAAGGTCGCCCAAAGTGAGGTTCCCCCATAAGACAGTAACGGTAAGGTAATACCTGTATTAGGGAATAGGGCTAAATTTACGGCAATATTAATAAAGGCTTGCCCAACGATCCAGGTGGTAAGTCCAACGGCCAGCAGTTGGGTAAATTGGTCGGGGGCGTTTCGGGCAATAAAAAATCCGCGGTGGGCAATAAAGAAATAAATACCCAGTAAACAAAGAATTCTGATAAATCCTAGTTCCTCTGCAATGGCAGAAAAAATGGTGTCTGATTGAACTTCTGGTAGGTAATCAAATTTTTGAATTGAGTTTTGAAAACCTCTACCAAACCAGCCCCCAGAACCAATGGCAATTAGGGCTTGCTTCATTTGAAAACCGGCCCCAAGTGGATCGAGTTCAGGGTTCATAAATACGGCAAAACGTTTGGCAATATAGGGATTAGTCAAAACCACAATTGTGGCCCCAACCAGACCCGCGATAATAGCCCCTAGATAGTGTTTCAAATTCGCGCCCGCCACAAAATACATGACCCCACAAACCGTCGTAATTACCATGAGCGATCCAAAATCAGGCTGTGCCATAATAAGAATCGCGGGGATGCCGAGCACAAATACAAACGGCATGAATCCGCCTTGCAGCGAATCAACATCATTTTTTCCGCTGGAATAAACGGCCGCTAAAAATATCACAATGGCAAGTTTTGCGACTTCAGTGGGTTGAAAGGAAATGGGGCCGACTTTAAGCCAGGACTTAGCGGCGGTTCCGAAATCTTGCCCAATAACGAGCACTAGCAGCAATAAAGTAATCGCAAATATAAACAGGACGGGTGAAATTTTTCGCAGCGTGTCGTAAGGAAATTTAAAGGCGATTAAAAAAATCGGCACTCCCAAGACGATATAAAACATGTGCCGTAAAAAGTAGAAATCGTTTCGCCCCGTAATTTCAAAACTACCGGCCACTGACATGGAACTCATCATAATAAGGCCAAAGAGGGTGAGGCCTATGAAGGCAAAAAAGAGTCCTTTATCAAGTTGGTTCATGTTTGTGGATGCAGTGTAATTAACTGAAGGCCAAAAACAATTAATGGGGGTTTGAAATAATTTATAAAAATGATATTTATAGTTTAATCTTAGCTGAAATGCGTATTACCCCCGAAACAGAAGTGGCCTCTTTAATCGACGTTGATTTGTTAAAAAAACGAATAGCGGAAAAGGAAGTAGGGGATCCTGAACGAGAAATTTTACTTCGAGTTCAAAAAACGGGTCATTTGATTCCTTCTCGGTTAATAGCATATAGAAATTATATTAGAGCTTTAACCGTTCAGGCTTGTGGAGCGCTTCATGAAATGCCTGGTAATGATCGCACTGTTCCTAATTGTCCAATTAAACAAACTAACGTCGCCTGCCTGCATGGTCTTGATTTTAGGTATATCGGAAACGATCGTAGTCGTGGTGGAAAAGGGATTATTGGTGGAAATAATATCTGGGGGTTAAGCGTTTTATCTTTGGCTTACGTATTAAGAGAACGAGGCTATGAAGCGCCTGAATTTGAGGAATTTTTAAGAGCCTCTAATAAAAAACTGATAAATACCGATGATGCGGTAAGAAACAATTATCAAAATTCATATCTAGCACGCTTATTTAATGAGCCTGTACCAAAGAAGTTAGACAGCACGGCTATTGATTTACAGCAGTATTTAGGTGACCGATTTATGGAGGAATATGTTATACCGACTCGAGAAGCCTTAGAGGCTTTTTGGGCCGCTGAAGTGAGTGAAAATTAACCACGAATAATTTTTATGTGCTCCATTCGTTTCTCCATTAATTCAGGGGAACCGATGTCGTGTCGAAAAAATAAAGGGCCTTCAAACTGAGTTAATTTTGCGTCGCAATTGGCTTTGGCTTCCGCCATGGTTTTGCCGGTGCCTAAAACCCCAACCGCTCGTGAACCTTTAAGCAAGTATTTACCTTTTTCTTCGGCTACTGACGCAAAATAGAAACCTTCTAAAGAATCGCCCGTAAATTTAATCGGCACATTTTTGACCGAGTCGGTGGGATAACCCTCTGGGCACAAATATTTTACGACCGTGGCAACTGGTTTGAATTTGAGTTGGCTAATTTGATCGAGTTCACCAGCAATAGCCCGTTCACAAACTTCCACAAAATCCGTTTCTAAAATGGGCAGAATGTTAAGCGCTTCTGGATCGCCAAAACGAGTGTTATATTCAATTAATTTTACCCCATTTTTAGTCACCATAAAGCCGCCATACATGACGCCGACAAAAGTTTCATCGGTTTCTTTTTTAACCGCTTTCATAACGGCTTCAGTTATGGCGTGGGCTGCTTCTAAATCTTTTTGGGTTAGAAAGGGGAGTGAGCCGTTTTCATCAGAGACACACCCCATACCACCAGTATTTGGTCCGGTGTCGCCTTCAAAGGCGCGTTTATGATCTTGAATGGCTGGGCAATCAAGCACGGTGATTCCGTCAACAATTGAGATAAGTGAGAACTCTTCTCCAATTAATTTTTCTTCAAACACTACGCGACCAAATTTATTAATTGATTGCAGCGCAAAATCATACGCTTCTTCAAAAGTTTCAAAGTGTTCGCCGGCTACAATCACGCCTTTACCGCCGAGCAAGCCATCGGCTTTAACCACAATTTGTCCTTCATTAGAGTCAAAAAAAGTTTTGGCGGCATAACGGTCGTTTTGGTTGAGTACTAAAAAATCAGGCGCTCCAGCAATTTGATACTTTTGACATAAGTTCCGCGTAAATGCTTTAGAGCTTTCGAGTTGGGCGCACACTTGATAAGGGGCAAAAGAGGGGATACCGACTTCAAGTAAAGCGTCAGCGGCGCCTGCACCAATCGGGTCGTCAGGGCCAACAACGGCAAAATCCGGGCGTACTTGCGCGCCAATCGCTTTGACTTGATCCATATCCATATAGTCACCCACGATGACTTCAGTGCACAAACTTTTAATACCTGGATTTAGCGTATTAGCGAAATTAAAGATTTCAACGTTTTGTGGTGATCGTGCCAAAGCTTCAATTAATGCGTGTTCGCGTCCACCGTTTCCAATAACTAAAAGGCGCTTCGTCATAAGATTAAATATAAAAACAGCGATACTATAATATTTTATAGCTCGCTGTCAGATAATTTCTTCTTTCTTTTTTAGATTAGAAACCGCCCACCACTTGATCATTCATTTGTAGGATCGGTAGGTAGATAGCCAGAATCATGAATACCGCTCCTCCGGCAATAATACTAAGAATAACGGGTTCCATCATTTTAGACATCCCCCCAATTTTTCGATCGAGTTCTTCATTATAGAAATCAGCCGCTTTTCCCATTACTTGATCGAGCGAGGCCGTTTTTTCACCAATCGCCATCATGTTCACCAACATACTTGGGAAGAGTCTTTCATCATCAGATAAATTCTCTGCAATCGAAATCCCTTTCGTAAGATCGTCGGCGGCGAGTAAAAGTTTGTCTTGATAAATTGGGTTTTCAGCAATATGCGAAGCAATTTTTAAACTTTCTACCACGGGTACCCCAGCTGAAATTAGGAATCCGAAAATCCGTGATACTCGAGTCAAAATCATTTTAGAAAGAATGTCTCCAAAAATAGGCATTCGTAGAACTATAATAGACCACTGCCTTGAACCTGTTTTTGATTTTTTCCAGTACAGAAAACCAAACATACCCCCAACTGCACCGGCAATTAAGAAGTACCAGTAACTAAGGACTATATCACTCCCATTGATCAGCATTCTGGTTGGTAATGGTAAATTTTCACCACCCCCAAATAGTTCTTCAAGTTTTGGTACCACGAAAATAAGTACCACAACGGTGAGCAAAAGCATGAAGACAATTACAATGATGGGATACATCATGACCGCTTTAATCTTTTTGGTAAGACTACTAATTTGTTCGTATTGAGCGACCAGCTCCTTTAAAATCGCATTTAGTTTCCCCGATTTCTCACCGGCTTCAACCACCGAACAAGTGGCCTCATCAAAAACATCATCATTATTACGCATCGCACTGGCCAAGCTTTCCCCTCGCTCAATTTGAGTTCTCATGTCAGTGATTACCCGAGCTAATTTTTTATTATTGGTTTGATTAATTAATAAATTAAGGGCGTCAATAATAGGTAAACCCGCTCCAATCATTGAGGCTAGTAGTTGAAAGAAAAGTAGTTTTTCGTCTAGCTTAATACCAGACATGTTGATCAGGTATTCATCTACTTGTTTAAAAAAGCTAATCCCTTCAACTTCAGCTTTTTCTTTTTTGGCCTGGCCTTTAATATCGAGTACTAAAGTTTCTTTTTCTTGAACCTTAGTTGGCAACGGTGTTTGTGGCGCTGCTGGTGCTGGTGCTGGCGGGACTGGAGCCGCTACTGGCATAGTTGGGGCCGTTTGTACAGGTGCCGAAATTTGTGGGGCAGCAGCCGCTGCCGTTTGAACTACGGCTGGGTTTTGCGGTGGAACCGCAGCAGGCGTAACGGGTGATTGATTTACCGGGGGCATTGGGGCAACTGGAGCCGGGGTAACCGGAGGTGTTGAGGCAACCGCAAAAGGGTTTGGAATGTTAGCGGCACTATTCCCTCCAGGATTTGAACCTGGATTTGGGAAACTTGATGCTGGGTTAGCTAAATCACTCATAAATATTAAAATATTATACTACTCTTTAACGAGTTTGTAAACTTCTTCCAGTGAAGTAATGCCTTGCATCACTTTGATTAAGCCATCTTGTTCAAGGGTGATCATCCCTTCGGATTGAGCTACTTTTTGAATTTCAAGACCGGGCATTCCTTTCATTACGGCCATTTTAATTGGCTCACTCATGGTCATAATTTCATAGATCCCCATTCGACCTTTGTAACCGAGTCCACCACAGGTTTCACAACCATTTTCTGAATGGGTAAAAAACTGTGGATGTTGAAATAAATCCATATCAAACCCTTCATAGGGTTTAAATAATTTGAAAGCCTCTTTCAGCTTTTCCATCGCGTTGTTACTCGGGGTCGTTTTAACCTTACAATCTGGGCAAAGTTTTCGACTCAAACGTTGGGCAATAATCAAATTCACGGCCGAAGTTAAAAGGAAATCTGGCACCTTCATATTCAAGATACGAGTAATGGTTTCCACGGCAGAATTCGTATGGATAGTAGAGAGTACCAAATGCCCAGTAAGCGAGGCCTCAATAGCAATATCGATCGTTTCTTTATCCCGGATTTCCCCCACCATGATGATATCAGGATCTTGCCGGAGAGCGGTTCTTAAACCAGAGGCAAAGGTATATCCAATTAAGGGTTTCATCTGACTTTGATTGAGTCCATCCATTTGATTCTCCACCGGATCTTCAAGCGTCATGATGTTTACTTCTGGGCTATTAACATAACTCATCGCCGAGTACATGGTGGTTGTTTTCCCAGACCCAGTTGGCCCTGAAGTAAGTACCACCCCATTTGGCTGTTCGATAGCCGCTTGGAAGAGTTTTAGATTTCGCCCCACAATTCCTAACTGATCGAGTGTTGGAATTTTTTTCGATTTATCGAGTACCCGCATCACGATCTTTTCTCCATTAACCGTTGGGAGCGTTGAGACCCGAAGATCTACTTCTTTTTCTCCCAGCCAAGTCGAGATTCGACCATCTTGGGGAACCCGTGATTCATCGATTTTCAAATTCGCCATTAGTTTCGTCTTTGAAACTAACCCTGGATGCATATTCATTGGGTATTCGACAATATGCCTTAAAACACCATCGACCCGTAACCGGAATTCAACGTTGTTTCGTCGCGGTTCAATATGGATATCTGATGCCCCTAAGTTTAGAGATAGCGACATACAACCTTCCAGAATTCCAGGTACATCACCTCGAATAATCGCGTCTTTAAGTTTTTTTAGTGGATCATCAACGGGCATTTTTTATACGGGTTCAGAGTAGAAAAGCACTTGTATTTGAGCGTTGTAAACTTCTTTATTTGAGTCTTGGCTTCTCCCTCTTTCTTCGTTTAAAGACAGAGAATTAATTCTACCAACTGGCAGTTGATTCGCTTTTAAGAATTCGATTGAGGCGGTTTCTCCACCGCCACTCGCGATCACCTTGTTTTCGAGTTCGTTTGAAATTTGACTCGTTTTTAGAAAGGCTATTAGTTGCTCTAGCATTTCACGGTCAATAACCACATTGATGTTTACCCCGGTTTCGGCGAAAGGTAAGCCATCAACATTACGTGTAGCTGATACACTAAGGGTGTTAAGTTTTAAGTCATTAGCTCTATAATTCACTTGCATTAGAATCGAGTACATCTCAATAATTTGAGTGATTTTTATCGTATCAATCTCGGTTGGGAACCTTTGATCTGCAATCGCAATATAAGGTTTGGCTTTTTCTTTAAAACTTTCTTCAAGCGTGTCTTTTTCGGTGCTAAGGGCTTGGTTTTCTGATTCAAGTTGTGGGATTAAAGTTTCCATATCTTTTAATTCACTGCGTTTTTCTATCCACATGGACGCATTTGGATAAATTAAAAATCCTCCTGCAACAGCCGTAATTCCAATAATTACTAACCACGGAATAGGACTTTTATTCATGAGTTCTTTCCGGGTGTGTTTAGCCCCTGAGTTGTTTTTGATGACGGAATTTAGGTTTGCCATGGTTTATATATTTTTTTTAAACGGGTCTTAACGCCAGTTTTTTTGCCACTGAATTAAATCGGTTAAGTAGACATCATTTGGGTCTTCTTCATCTTCTTCTTGAAAATCAAGTCTCAGGGCTACTTCAGTACTATCACCCCCTTCACTTAAGGTTCTGCGATTAAAGTTGGTAACTTCAGCCCCTTTGTAGAAATCAAAACTATTCATCATCGTTACAAACTCAGAACTGAGAGTGAAAACACGACTTAGTAAATCACTGGCTGAAACGGTTACATTAACCCCACTAGCCGAAATATTTAGACCTCGAATATCAATTTCATTGGCCATAATAAGGGTGCTGTTTGTGGTACATCGTCCACTACTTTCAAAAGTTTTTTTCTCGGCTTTTTGTGCTTCGCTTAATTTGTTGTTGGCGATGTTACAAACATCTGGTTCTGTTTGCGAAATACTTTGATCACGATTTTTCTGATTGAAAAAGCGAGGTTGGTATTCTTTATCTTCAAAGTATTCAATCATGTCAGCAAAACTGTCGATCAAACCAAATTTTTCTTCTTCTACTAATTGTCCATCTTCATTGGTCGTTTCAACGATTTCGTTAAACCATCGTTTTTGTAAAGCTTCTACTTCAAGAATTTCTGGCACGAGTAGTGATACTTTTTTGGCTTCGGTACTATTATCAAAAGACTCACTTCGTTCTTCAATTGAGGCAATTTGTTTTTCAAGCTCAGCATTTTGCTGCTCAAATACATTTTTTTCTTGTGAAGATTTCACATATTGAGAACCCGTGTTTTCAGATAAACCTAAAAAGCTAAAATAGCTGTTAGTTGAATCAAGATCCGCTTTTAGTAACAAACCAGCCACAATAGCCACAGCCATTAAAATTAAAGAGAAATATTTTAGCAGCACAATGTGAAATGGCATGGTGTGCCGTGCCGTTAGCATTCGATCGTGCTCCTCTTTGGTCAGCGTCATGCTGGAGATGTTTCCGGCATTGCTTACCGCCTGAGAGATGATGCTATCAGTGGTTTGTGTGCTCTTCTTGACGCCCATAACACTTCCTGTTTGGTCGGCGTCCTTTCCTTTCATAATTGATTTCAGATTGAATCCCATAGGGCAAATGTGACAAATATATCAGAGGATTATAGCAGATATAGCGTCTTTTTACAAGGGTTGTGAGTGGAGATTTTATAGTTCGACTTCTTTTAATTAAAAAAAAGACCCCAACATGACTGAGGTCTTAAGTTTAAAGTTTGTTTCTTGGCTTACTATTCGTATCGAACGTAAGGCAGTAAAGCCATTTGACGGGCTTTTTTAACCGAAGAAGCCAACTGTTTTTGGTTCTTTAGTGAAGTTCCCGTGTGGAAACGACTTTGAATTGATCGGTAGTACGTAATGTACTGAGCCAATAATTTAGGATCTTTGTAATCAATGTATTCGATACCCGCTAGAACAAATGGATCGATGAATTTTTTAGGTCTTGGTGGCATGGTGTTTAAAAGTTAAAAATAGAAAAGAGGGGAGAGTGACTTAGATGTCGCTCGCTTCGTCAACAATCGCGTCTAATTTTTTATCCACGTCGTCTTTTGGTTTTTCAGTCGCTTTTGGAGCGGCTGGTTCTTCCTCTTTAATCGTCGTTAGTTTTTCTTTCTTCGCTGGAGCTTTAGACTCTTCAGCTGGAGCTTTTTCATCGGCTTTCGCTTTTTCTTGCGCTTCGTATTCTTTTTTCATATCCGCGTACTTTCGTGGCAATGGTGCTTTTGGATCCACTTTTGTAATCATGAAACGAACCAAGTCGTTATCTAGATTAAGTTCGTGACGCAAACCTTGAGCTTGGTCAGCTTCCATGTTGAATTGTGAAACATGGTAGTAACCCCACTTTTGTTTGTTGATCTTGTAAGCGAACCCTCGTTCACCCCAAAAATCAGAGAAAGTGATTTTTCCGTTAAATTCTTTTTCTACTCGACCGTCTAGGTCTTTCGCGTGTTTCTCAGCCGCTTTCGCGTCTAAAGAATTGGCGATGATAGCCATTAATTCGTACTTTTGCATGCTTTTTGGACGTTAAGAAATAGTAATTGTCTTGTGGCGTACCGCGTACGAGCGGTAGGCAAAGCAGCAGGAAAATAGGGATTTTACGGGGTTTGGCAAGTTATTTGATATCTACATTATAATAAGTACCAACCACCATTAGTATTATTAAAATTATTATACCAGACCAAAATGACGCATTTCTAAAAAATGAATTTTCTTTATGTGCGAACATTGCACTGATTAAGCCTATGAAAATTGCTATCGAAGCGTTTAATGCAATGATTAAACTTATTAGTTCCGTGAAATTTTGGGCAGATTTTATTATATTAACATCTATAATAATGAGGGCTAATACAGCAGAAAAGACCCCAATAATTTCAATTGTTCTTGTGTTTTGACTTCTTAGTTCATCTCGGAATCGATCAAGTCTGTCATTAATACTATTTAAATCTTTGTTTGACTCTTTTAAATCTGCCGTCAAAGTTTGATAATTCTCGTACGCGGCAATATAAAAATCTCTTGCTGTAGTTAATTCTTTTTCAATCGTATTGGTGCTCGAATTAATTGCGAGATTACTACTTTCAGTGCTACTAATTGGACGAACTTTGAATTGTTCACTCATTTAAATAATCTTCAGTAATTTAGATTCGGCACTTTCAAGTAGAAATTTAGTAATAAGTTTATTTATCTCAATAGGTTGAATACTGACAGTATTTGATTGGGCGGTATTTAAGTCTTTAACTAGGACTAAACCTGGAGTAACGACATTGTTTTTCTTTTTTTCTCCCTGAAAAACATGTTCGATGTTATTGCAGGAATAATTTTCAATAGTTTTAATTTTGTTTATTTTAACTTCAATTTCTTCAAATTTGTCGTTTTGGATTAAGCTTGGGTTTAACAAATTAGTTAATGCTGAATGTGCCTTAATTGTGAAAAATTTTGATATGAAGCCAATTCTAATAATTTCAAATTTGGTTTTCACGATTGGAGTATCTAATATTTTGCTTATTATCTCTGGTAACTTTTCAGTATTAATAATTTCTTCATCTCTTACCTTTTGTGGTTTTAAGATAATTTGAATTTTTATATTTGATATTTCTAAGTTGAAATCTTTAAAATGGAAAATTAATCGCGGTATTTCATCTGGCGCCTCGGGTGGGATTGGTAATTGTGTTGGCGGTGTGTTTTCAAATTGATCTTGTAGCTGCGAGGCTAGATCAGTATATTTTCCTGTAAATTTGTCTTTAATAAATAAAACAACCTGTACACTAAAAAGTTCCATTAAATGATTTTTTATAATTATTTTTACTGTATTTTAATATAATTGTTTGACAAGATATTTAGCTGCGTCGGTGCTGGTGTGTTGAAAACCACCGGCTACATGACGTTAAGAAAGTATTGAAGCACATGGCTTACGGCACATATGCTCCGACATTAGATCCAGTCTGACCTAGATTCCGGCCTCCGCAGGAATGACAATTAAGTTTTAATTTCTGGCTAAGCTCAATGTGTCTCTCAACCTCCGCCCAAAATCTTGTGTTTATGAGACTCTGGGCAAGCCAGAGATTTAAAAGATGACTTTATTGCATAGATTAATAGAACTAAGAAGTATGAAACCTTCCCAAAACTTTTTCCTTCTCGTCGATAAACCGGCTGGTTTTACCAGCTTTGATGTGTGTGCGAAGCTTCGTAAACCACTGGGTATAAAACGAATCGGGCACACCGGTACGCTTGACCCATTTGCCACCGGTTTGTTGGTGATAGCGGTCGGGAAATGCACTAAGTTAATTCCGCTGTTTGAAAAGGATATTAAGACTTATCGAACACAAATTTTACTCGGAAAAACTTCTGAGACACTCGACCCAGAATCAGAAATTATTGACTGCCACAATGGTTATGTACCGTGCTTGGAGGAAATTGAAAAGCTGCTGAAAGAAAAATTTACGGGAAACATTACCCAGATTCCGCCCAAGTATTCGGCTTTAAAAATTGATGGCCAGCGGGCTTATGATTTAGCCCGAAAAGGGGAGGACGTCGTTATGAAAGAGCGCCCCACCGAAGTAAAAGCGGTAAAGATTTTGAATTATAACTTCCCCAAGTTGGAAGTTGAGTTAACCGTGGCGGCTGGATTTTATGTGCGTAGTTTTGCAAGTGACGTGGGCACAACTTTGTGTGGTGGGGGATTGTGCTCCGAACTTCGAAGAACCGCGGTTGGCGCGATTAATTTAGAAAATTCTGACTTGCCAGTATTAAACAATTTTGATGATTTAAACGATGATTTTAAGATTGATTCACAATTATTGATCAAAAACATTGTTCACTTGGAGATCTCTCCAGAGCGTTTGCCAGACTTGCAAGCGGGTCGTGCGGTATTTGTAAATCCGCATCCGGCTAATGGCGAAAAGGTATTGGTTTTGTGCCAAGGTGAAACCGTCGGATTAGCAGAGGTGAAGGAGGGGAATTTGCAGCCAAGAGTTGTTTTTTAAGTTGAGAGTAAAAAAACTTGCCTCTCGTATGGCTATCGCTATATTGCGGGCGCTTTCCACTTGTTTCTGATATTAAGATTTAAAGTGGTTTTATTAATTTCTAACCCCCAATAAGCATGGCATATGACGTTAAAACGTTGTTCGAAAATCTTCTACATGTTGGTCATAAAGCCGAGAAGTGGAATCCTAAAATGAAACCTTACTTGCACTCTAAAGTAAACGGAGTTTGGGCTTTTGATCTAGAAAAATCTGGTGAAGGTCTTGATAAAGCGTGTCAGTTTTTGAAAGCGCTAAAACTACAAAACAAAAAAGTACTTTTTGTTGGAACTAAACCACAACAAGCGTGGTTAATTCAAGAATTGGTAGCGCCATCAAATCTTTACTACGTTGATAAAAAATGGACTCCAGGTTTACTAACGAACTTCAAAGAACTTCGACGTCGAGTTGATTATTATTTAGACCTTAAAACTCAGTTCGCTGATGGTTCTATTAAGAAATACACGAAAAAAGAAGTCGCTAAATTTAAAAAAGACCTTGAAAAACTAGACGCTTCATACGGTGGGGTAGCAGAAATGCGTTCTAAACCAGACGCGGTTATTGTGCTAGACGCTTTTACCGATCGAATTGCGGTTGAAGAAGCGGCTAAGGCTAAAATTGCGGTGGTGGCTTTAGCGGATGCAAATGCTGATCCAAAAGGAATTGATTACATCGTTCCTGCTAATGATGACGCGGTTAAATCAGTTCGCTTTGTCCTTGAAAATATGTTAAAATCTTTGAGTTAAGAAAACTCTTAAAGATTGACGATGTCTGACCAAAACCCAAACCAATCAAATTCGGTGTCATTGCAAGATTTACAAAACACCGTTGCTACCAAAAAGAAAGAAGCCGCCGAGATTAAAGAACAATCGGCGGTTTTGGCGAAAGAAAATAACGTGCCCGTTAATACGGATCCCGACGCTATGGAAAGCGGAGAGAAGTTTTTAGCGGCCATTGGGTACTTTAGTTTTTTGTGTATTTTACCGTTGGTGTTGCGTCCGGCTTCTAAGTTTTGCCAGTTTCATGGTAAACAAGGTTTAGTAATGACGATTTTCTTTTTGGTATTTGGCTGGGTGGTACGGGCCTTTGGGTCGTTAACTTTAGGCTCATATGTTTTGGTGCATAATTTAGTGGTTTTGGTGCATGTTGGTTTTGCCGTTTACGCTATTTACTATGCTTACAAAGGTGAAATGCGTGAACTACCGTTCTTTGGGAAACTTACCAAGCAATTAGATTTTTAAATCTAAAATTATAGTTACCGCACAACCTAAGTTTTAGAGAACCGACTTTGTCTTGGTAAATTTGCCTTTTGGGGGAAGTTTACTATTTTCACGTCGAACTAATTTACTAACCCCACATTAGGATGGCAATTACGGCACAAATGGTAAAAGAACTCCGCGACCGAACCGGCGTGGCTATGATGGCTTGTAAAAAAGCATTAGAGGAAGCAAATGGCGATATGGATGAAGCGATTGCAGTACTACGAAAACGTGGTGCGGCTAAAGCCGCTGATAAAGCCGATCGTTCAACGAGTGAAGGCGCCATTGCCATCTCTGGACGATCAATGGTTAAACTTTTATGTGAAACTGATTTCGTTGGTAAAAACGAAAAATTCGTACAACTAGCGAGCGATTTAGCCGCTAAAGCGGAAAGCGAAGGTGTTGAAGCCGCTAAAGCTCATTTCGAAGACGTTAAAACGGATAAAATTCAAGAAATTGGAGAAAATATCGTTTTAGACGAAATCGTTCAAATCGATGGCGGAGACACCGTTTCAGGTTACGTTCACTCAAATGGTAAAATTGGAGTGCTTGTATCTCTTGAAGGAGGCAGTGAAGATCACGCTAAAGACGTGGCTATGCACGCCGCTGCTATGGATCCATTAGTGGCTACGCCGGATGATGTTTCGGATGACTTGATCGCTAAAGAAATGGAGATTGCGAAAGCGCAATTGATTGAAGAAGGCAAACCAGCTAATATTATTGATAATATTTTAGCGGGAAAAGCGAAGAAATTCTGTGCTGAACGAGCGCTTACTTCACAGTCTTTCGTAAAAGATCCAAGCCAAACGGTTCAAGAATACCTTGGAGACGCTCAATTGATTGCTTTCGTACGAGTCGCTATCTAATTTAGATTTTGATTTTTTATTAGCAAAAGCCCTGTCACTCAGACGGGGCTTTTTTAGTTATTAGTGCTTGGGCTTGGTAAGTGTTTTTAATTAATTATAGTTTGGAGGTCATGAAAATTTTGATTCTCAGTTTATTACTTATTCCGACACTGGCCTCGGCCAGTGTCGCGAGTGATATTGGTGATTTGCTGGATCGGTTTTTTGGCGGTGATCAAACGCCCGTTGAGGTTGAAACACCACCGCTTACGTCCACGCCCGTTTTGCCGCAAACGACCGTACAGCCAGTTATTAGTACGACGGAAGTACGTCGAGAAATTATGCAGCAGGAAGCTGAATTGGAAGCCTTTGAAGCCGATTTAAGGGCGCAGGAAAAAGCGAGTGCAAATATAGAATCGCAAATCTTAACCAGCCAACAACAACTGCAGTTAGTCGATCAGCAGATTGAGTTGAACCGCCGGAAATTGGATTTCTATGACAAACAGGTTAAAACTTGGCAAGAGTTAGTAGAAACCTTAACTCGCGAGAAATCGACTCTACGAGCCCAGATAAGAAATAAAGAACGCGAGTATCAAGGTTTATTGAGCAAAAAATTTATTCAAAAGCAAAACTTCCAACTTAATCCGACTATAAGTTGGTGGCAGTGGTTTTATTCAGATAAGTCTGTTTCAGAACTTTTAAATGAGCGTCGGCAATCGAACGTCGATCAAATAAGCCAAGCTGAGGCTTTAGCGAATTTAGATCGTTTGCAAACCGCTTTTGATAAGCAAGAACAAGAAGCCGTAACCGCGCTTTCAACGGTCTCTACTTTAGAGTCACAATTACTTAAAGATCAGATAATACTCAATGATTTAGCTCAAGGAAAAGCCACTTTGCTCGCTCAACTTAATGAAGATGAAACGACGGCAGAACAGCGTTTAAGTCAGTTTCGTCAAGAACAATCAGAAACAACTCAGTACCTGCAAAATTTAAGATATGAGCTGACGCAAGCCGAAGAGGCGAATGCCGCCGCGGTAACTGCGGCTCAATCACCTGTTGTAGCGGTAGCACCAACGGTACTGCGCTGGCCGATAGCTTTACCGGTAACTGTTAACGCCAGCTTTAAAGACCCAGAGTATGAAACTAATTACGGGCAAGAACACATGGGGATAGACTTGGTCGCCAGTCAAGGAACCGATGTATTAGCGGCGGCTGAGGGCGTGGTGAACAAAGTGACGACCGACGCTTCAGGGTACAGCTATTTAATTATCGAGCACGGCCCAGATTTGTATACCGTCTATGGACATATTTCAAATGCACTTGTTGAAGAAGGGGAAGTAGTTGCCGCTGGGCAAAAAGTTGCTTGGAGTGGAGGAACGCCAGGAACCCCTGGGGCTGGATTTTTTACCTCAGGGCCGCATTTACATTTTGAAGTGTTTAGTGGCGGTCAGTTTGTTGATCCGTTGTTGTTATTGCCGGACCAATAGTTCTTTATTTTCTTTTTTGCGTCGCCAAAAAAGAAAGAAAAAAGGCGACCCCATTCATATTTTTTAATAAAAGACGCAAACCGTTTTCTAAGCCGCGCAAACTTTTTATCTCTTTGAGTTTTAGCTCTGTGCTTGGCTTTACGAAAACCGTTTGTCTTTTAATATAAAAAATCTTCAGCGGGGGAGTAAAACTAACGAGACGTAAGTCCACGAAAACGAATTAGATCATAGACTCGTGATACCGTTGCGCCAAGTACGGATCCCACATAATCGCCGTGGCGCTCATGGCAATGTCGGCCCCTGCGTTTAAGCGTTCGGTGAAATCTTCGGCCGTCATAATGCCGCCCACACCGCAAATCACAAAGTCACCGTTAAGTTCTTTTTTGATTTGTACCAGTTTCTCTACAAAATCTTGTGAAACCGCTTTAATTTTTGATCCGCAAATCCCAGAGCTTAAGCGGCCTTCGCCCGGAAGGGCTTGCGTGCCATCAGGGTTTCGAACTTCACCAGGCATGGTATTAATGCCTGCAATACCATCCACAAAAGGCAGATTGGCTTTCACCACTTCTTTCAGTTGTTCGTAGGGCAGGTTGCCAATTTTAATCATAAAGGGGGTGCTGCTGCCAATCTCATTTCTAATTGCTTTCGAAATTTGTGAAGAACTGTCTGGGTCTTGATAAATAGCGCCCGCTTTGCCGCCGCATAAATTTGGGCAGCTGTAATTGGTTTCTAAAATCTTACCGCCGGCATCTACGGCCATGGCGGCCGTAAAGGCGTAATCGGCGATTAAATCCCGTCCGCCCGCGCCATCGGTTCCCATAAAACTCAGTATCATTATTTGGCCGTCACCTAGACTTTCGTTGGCTATTTTGACGTCTTCCATCCAGGTTTGGCTAGGTTTTGAGGGCACTCCAAACGAGTTGGTGATGGTTAGTTCTTCTAAAAATTCTGGTTTGGGAACCGTGATCAATTGCGGTTTTTCACCGAGTTGAATTTGCTGGGCTGGATTTACGTATACACAATTTGGCGCTGGGTGACTGGGGTGAGCGACGCTCCGTACGGTTTTATACACCGGAATATCGAAGCCCATTTGGGCGTAGAATTTAATCCAGTTGCTGTTGAGTAAAGGGCCGGCGGGAATTCCAATTGGAGAATTAAGTTCCCAGTTCCACAGTTTAATTTTGTGTTTTACTTCGGGTCTTTCAGCTTTCGGGCCGCTAAAAAAAGGGCCATCGCTGTAATTTTCTTCGTAACTTTTATTGGCGTCGTATAAATCGTATTTAATCGGGTGCTTCATGCGAGCCAAACTATAGTCTAGACCCATGATTCTGGCAATAAATTGTTTGGGCGTCGGTTTTATGAAGAAGTGATGAAGAAAAAATTTGCGAAAAGGCATCACATAGAATAACGTAGGGTTTACCGATAGTCTTACAAAAAAATATAAAAAAAGTCCTAATTTCCCCACTTAGGAGCGGTACGTTTTAACCTAATTTTTATTTTTTAGCGCATGTCTCGTAAACAAAATCGTTACTTCTATTACTTGATATGGCTCACGATAAGTTTTCATGCGAGCACCATAACCGCTCAGAGTTTTGAACCGATTCAAGTCGGAGAGAGTTTAACGCAAGAAGTTTCTATTGGGAGTGTTGAACTCTCGCAATGGCAATCGTTACAGCAGGCGGAAGTTGCTATTTTAGAGAACGATCAAACGGTTCAAACCTATTTTGAAAATAATTTTAATGTAGACGGGGCTTACGGTGAATTGAACTCTGGTGTTATTGTGACCGACTGGAACAACGTTGCGAAACAAATGGGAACAACCGGTTTTGCTTTAGCGGGTGCCTATGCCTTATGGCGAAGACGTAGACTTCAGTACTTGGAAAAATTACGTTCAGGTGATAGTAGTGCGATTGATGAATTATTTGAAGAACATTTTTCTTCCCCGAATGAGGGTTTAAATGGATCAACGGTTGAACAAACTTATTCAATTCCTCAAACCAATGAAGCTTGGGAAAGTTGGGCGAAAGAGCGTGGTGTACCTGGGGCTGGAGCGACATTGGCGGCTTTGTATACACTTTGGGTAAAGCGGAGGCAGCAAGCGAAACCGACAGATCAGTATTACGATGATATTTTAGAAATTACTTCAAACGCTGAAACCAATTGGAGTGCATTTTACCAAGCTTTGGCTTTATCAAATCAAGAAAAATACCAAGACGAAGTAGAAATAATTAACGAACAGCACGGCCTCAGTGTTGAAGAGACCAATCAACATAATGCCTTAAAAGCACAAATTCAAGCGGAGCAAACAAAGCTTAACATACTTAATTCATACCGATACTATTTTTCAGAATCAGATGAGGCTCGAATGAGAGAATGGCAACGTACGGGTAGTTATTACTATGGAAGAAATTATGGGGGATATTCGCAAAAATTAAGTAGAGCCGGTTACAATAAAGATATTTTTAGTTTGGGAAAAGACATTGCCGCTCAGCAAGCGGTAATCGATAGTTTGAAATCGCAAGAAACGCCTTTTTTGGACGTAATAGCGACAAAAAATAAATTAGTATCGACGGTTTCAAGTAAGTATCAAGTGCTGTTAAGTGGAGCTTATTCTTACTGGAGTACTATTAGTCAGCGCGCACAAGTGACTCAAAATTGGCAAGAAGGATTGCAGAATTTATCTTCTCAAGTTTCAGCTTGGCTAGAGACGGAAGCCCAACGCCAAGAAAAAACTTTTAAGCAGAATTTGAAAACGGTTCTGAGTACTTTTAGTGCTCAAGATGTTGAAGCCTTAAAAACCGATCAGTTCGTTTTTGATCAAAATCCAAACTTTGCAATGACCATAGCGCAAAAAGAAGCTGAAATTGAGGCACAAATAGCACAGTTAGCCACAAAAGCTGAAGGAGAGTTTCAACGTCAGGCCGCCCAAGTAAATGCTTATAACCAAAATTTACTACCAACACTCGAACGAGAAGCCGAAGCTAGATACCCTTTTGGCACGGCGCTTTATAATTCCGACTTTGAGTATGTGCGTAAATTGAGAAGTGCTTATGTAGCAGAACAACAAAAAATTCGAGCTTTGGTTTTGCCAGACCGAAACGTCATTCAGCAGCGATACTTAGTAGACCATAAAGCGGGACTGGAAGCCTCTTTACTAAGTTACAAAACCGGTAAAGCGGCGTATGATTTAAGAAGGGCCTTAAGCCAAGCTAGTGATTTAGATTTAACAACTCCGATTGAAATCTTAATCCCTTTGGTTGAAGATCTCGTTCCATCATTAAATCAGGACCTCGAAAACCTTAAACAACAAAAAGAACAAGCGCTTGCACGTGCTAATGCGGTGGTTTCGAATGCTTATTCGGCTATAGAAGCGCAGTTTCGAGCTCAGTATCCCAATGATTATAACTATTGGTATGTTCGACAGTATGTTTGGCCACCTTTCTATGAATCACAAATTGCAGGTTATCAAGCGCAGAAAGATCTACAAATCAAAGCCGCCAACCAACAATTTGACCCACTGATTAGTCAGGCCTACCGTGATATAGAAATTGCTAAAACTGACTACCAAAAAGAACTCGAGATACGAGTACAAAAGGTGGCTACTTTAGAAAATCTAAGAGCCCAAGCACCAGACGCGAATCGGTTATTATCTTTTTTTAATCAGCTTGAGAATGTGGCCCCAAAGAGTCAGTTTTTTACCGATAAAAATACACAGACCGGGGATTTAATGTTGTATGAATCCGCCATTGCTTCTTTGAAATCTAACTTGAATCAAGGGGGTGATTTTGCGAATGAAATTGCCGAAATTAAACAGCAATTAAGTGTCAGTAATACTTTAACTTGGGATGAGCATTTAGATCAAAATCCTGCTGATAAAGCCTATTTAGCCTTAAACCCTGAGACTGAATGGTGGAGTAAAGATAACTGGGAAAGACAGCGGTTTGAGATTGGTTATACTTACGGTCAAACTTGGAATAAGCGGTATGCCGAATTGGCACGGTCAATTTCGACTAACTACATGGGGGCGGCAGATAACCCACACTTAATTGCTAAATTAGAGGAATACGCCGTAAACGCGCATGAAGAAATGTTACAAAGCCATACTGGCTGGGAGCAATATTATAAAGAACATCCACTGATTGCTGATGCTCGGAGAGATCAATTGCAAGCTCGTTTAGACGAATTGCAAGCGGCGCAAAACAAAGAAGCGGCTCAATTAGCCGCACAAATTGAAACTTTGCAGGCGGCACAATCAGAGACGATTGACCAATTGTATGCCACCCAAAAATGGCTTGGCAGTGCCAGCGAAGACCGCGCTAAAAACGCTTTAACGGATCAAATTATTGAAGCCGAAATAGCGACAGAGCCAAGTCAAACCATAAGCCCTAGCACTTTGCTCGATAATTTAGCCTGGGAACGCAAAACCCAAAGCCTGCAAAGTAAAATAGAAGTAGGAGAATTTGCTGGCCCTGCGGTCAGTTGGGCTATGGTGGCCAACTATGACCCGAAACAAGATGACCAACTACAGGCCAAAATAAGCCGTATGCATTGGTTAGATACCGACTCAGGCAAAGAACACGCCAGCAATGTTTTTAATGCGGCCAGTAGAGTATTTCATGAAAAACGGTACGAAGCTTACAAAACTACGAATGGCGTAGAATTAAGTTTTAATGAATACCTTAGACGGGCAACGGGCGTAAATGGCCAGTCTTTGGATAGAGTGACTATGCCTGAAAGCACCCCTAGTACTTCAAGCGATCCAACTATTAACGAATACGGTGAAATAGACACGCGCAACACCGTAGAATTAGTGGAACAATACGATGGTATAAGTTCAGAAAACCCAGAATCGATTAAAGCGTTTAAACAATACATGGCCGAAAAATCACTGCGGGAAAGCAGTGAAAATCCGACTAATATACCAGCCTCTCAAACTGCAGCGCAAGCTTACTCTGATGCCCACTCAACCCCAACCCTTAACCCAAGTAGTGCCGTGGCCGAAGCCGAAGCGTTGTTAGAAGGGGCGCAAACCGATGAAAGCCCCGACCCATTGCCGGTAATACCACCGGCCCCAGTGGTGGATGAAACGCGTTTGCGAGATAACGTGTTGAACATTGACACCGAGTTTGTGGGGGAAAGTGTGTTGGAGGGAGTAATTACTGAAAGTGATGGGGTAATTTTAGACGTCGTAACCGCACGTGAAAAAGTAGGCTTATTTGCTTCGGCTTTAGCGGAGTCATTGCAGTTGGCTTTTCCGGGAGAAGCGATAGGGCAAAGTAT